>WBZT01001098.1_pt1 | contig 20378 bp, 18 predicted proteins | sample 5204241 | NCBI WGS metagenome assembly WBZT01 (sample SAMN12344358, study PRJNA552823) | activated sludge metagenome | biome: Activated sludge suspended growth; feature: Nitrification reactor; material: Wastewater; isolation source: activated sludge from nitrification reactor of wastewater...
GCCACGTCGGTGGCACCGACGTGGCGATGGAAGCGAGCGGCTTCACGCTCGTGCGCGGGCATCTCGGCGCGGTGGTCGACGCGCTCGCGCTCTCGCGCGCGACGCTCGGCGTCGTGCGGCAGAACCTGTTCTGGGCGTTCGCCTACAACGTGGTGCTCATCCCGGTCGCCGCCGGCGCGCTCGCGCCGTTGCTCGCGCACAACGGCCCGGGCGGCGTGCTCTGGGGATGGCGCGGCACGCTGCATCCGATGCTCGCGTCGCTCGCGATGGCGATGTCGAGCGTGTCCGTGGTCAGCTCTTCGCTGCGCCTGCGCGGATTCCGGGCGCAGGTGCTAACGTAGCGGCCCGCGCGGCCCCCGGCGCGCGTCCATCCACGGAGAACATCATGACGAAGCGAACGATCGCGGCCCTGGCGCTCTCGATGCTGCTGGCGGGCTGCGCGGGCCAGAAGCAGGACGTGCACGTGACGGTGACCGAGAACGGCTTCGAGCCGGCGGTCGTGACGGTGAGGAAGGGCGAGGCGGTGACGCTGGTGATCACGCGCAAGGCCGAGGCGACGTGCGCGACCGAGGCCGTGTTCGCCGAGACGGGCCAGAAGTACCCGCTGCCACTCAACGAGGACGTGCGCATCCCGATCGCGACCGACGGCGAGAAGACGCTGCACTACGCCTGCGCGATGGACATGTACAAGGGGCAGGTCGTCGTGAAGTGACGCGGTCCACGGGAGGACCCCCATGACGCATGGGCTTCCGGGAATCGACGAAGCGCGTTCCGCGTTCCGCGGAGCGCGCTTCGTGCTGGTGCTGAGCGGCGCCGGCGTGTCGGCGGAGAGCGGCGTACCGACGTTCCGCGGCGCGGGCGGCTACTGGCGCCAGCGTCACTTCAGCGAGCTCGCGACGCCGGAAGCGTTCGCGCGCGACGCGCGGCTCGTGTGGGATTGGTACCTCGAGCGGCGCACGACGGTGAAGCTCTGCCAGCCGAACGCGGCGCACCGAGCGCTCGCGGCGTGGGCGCAGCGCGCCGCCGCGGGCGAGGCGCCGCCGGGGCGGCTGGTCACCCAGAACGTCGACGGGCTGCACGAGCGTGCGGGACATCCGGACGCGGTGCGGCTGCATGGCTCGTTGTGGCGCAACGCGTGCTCGCGATGCGGCGCCGAGCGCGACGACGACGCGCTCCGCCACGACGAGTTGCCGCGCTGCGCCGGTTGCGGCGCGCTCGAGCGGCCGGGCGTCGTGTGGTTCGGCGAGGCGATTCCGCGCGAGGCTGCGGCCGCGGCGAGTGATGCGGCGTCGCGCGCCGATTGCGTGCTCGTCGTCGGCACCGCCGGCGTCGTCTACCCGGCCGCGGGGCTCGTCGAAAGCGCGCGCGACCGCGGCGCGCGCGTCATCGAAGTCAATCCTGACGAGGACTACGGCCGCGGCGAGCGCGGTGCGTTCGGCGGCATCTGGCTGCGCGCGGGCGCCGGCATCGCGGTCCCGGCGGTCGTCGGCTGACGCGCGGAGACGCGCGTCCGCCCACGCGACGTGCCGCTACGCGAGTCCCCACTCGTCGAGGTCGTCCTCGTCGAGTCCCATGAGGTGGCCGACCTCGTGGCGCACCGTGATCGCGATCTCGCGCTCGAGTTCCTCGCGATCCGTGCAGGCGCGCAGCAGGTTCTTGCGGAAGAGGTAGATCGCGCCCGGCGCCGACGGCGGCGCGGTGACGCTCTCGGCGAAGATGTGCCGGCCCACGAAGAGCCCGAGCAGGTCGGGCGTGAGCGGCGGATCCTCCTCCGCGAGCATCTCGCGCGTGGGCAGCGCCTGCACCAGCACGGGCAGGTCTTCGAGCTTGCGGCGGATCGCGCTCGGCAGCTCGCGCACGCTCTTCTCGACGAGCGCATCGAAGACCTCGTCCGGCACCTGCAGCGGCAGCGGGAACGCCTCGGGATCGATCTCGTTCGCGTGCCGGGCCGCTTCGACCGACGGCTCGGCTTCACCGAGATGGTCGTGGACGCGCGAGAGCAGGTCCCACGCGTGCGCGTCGTCCGGGTGCACGGCGAGCGCGCGTTCGGCATCGGCCTTCGCCTCGGCGAAGTGGACGAGGTCGTAGTGGGCGGCGGCGCGCAGGTAGAAGAAGTGCGCCGGGTCCGCGGCGCGCTCGGCCCCGCGCAGCGCGTCGAGCGCGCGCTCGGGCTCGCCTTCCTCGAGCCGGATCGTGGCGTCGAGGACGCGCAGGTCCGGCTGGTGCGGGCGACGGCGGAGCAGGGCGTCGGCGGCCGCGCGCGCGTCCTCGATCTCGCCTTCGTCCAGCAGCTCGTGGATGCGCTCGACCTGCTCCCAGTCGGTCTCGCTCAGGGCTTCGTACGGTCTCATGGGCCGCGCAGCGTACCTTGGCCGACCCGGCGGGTCGAGCCGCTCGCACGATCGCTCGCACGATCGGCACGCCCGTGACAAGGACCCGCAAGGATCGCGTCCTCACACGCGTGGTTCTTGACCCGTCCCGCTCGCGCTCCCTAGACTGTCCGCTGTCATCCCCACCCCGGTCGTGCCGGGTTACCCCTTTCAGGAGAGACTCCTCACGATGAAGTCCCTCACCGCGCGTGCGTTGGCAGCCGTGCTGGCCGTCCTCGCCGTGATGCTGACGGCGGGCGCCACGGCCAAGGGCCCGAACGTCCTGCAGCCCGACAAGCTGATCATCCTCTCCACGACCGACGTGAAGGGGAAGACCAGCCCCTGTGGCTGACACACGCCCAAAGGGGGCCTCGCCCGGCGGGCGAGCTTTGCGGACAGCATCAAGGCTCAGTACGGACAGGTGATCAACGTCGACAACGGTGGCTTCTTCCCCGACGCGGAGGACTACCGGGACGTCGCGTGGTTCGTCATGGACGCCTTCAAGGTGCTCGGCCTCGACGCCGTGGGCGTCAGCGAGCGGGAACTGCGCTATGGCCGGGGCTTCCTGGTGGCCAACTACCAGCGCTCGAAGCTGCCGCTCGTGTGCGCGAACCTGATCGACAAGTCGACCGGCAAGCCGCTGGTGGCGCCCTACGTGATCAAGAAGGTGGGGACGGTCACGGTCGGCATCTTCGGGTTGACGTCGGACAAGGCCGATCTCGGCGGACAGCGCGACTCGGTGTCGGTCGACGACCCGGTCGTGACCGCGCGTCGCGTGGTCGACGAGCTCCACAAGAAGGGCGCGACCGTCGTCGTGCTGCTTTCGCAGCTCGGCAAGATCGAGAGCGAGGACCTCGTCACGGCCGTCGACGGCATCGACGTCGTGATCTGCGGCCGCAACGTGCCGCTGCTGCAGAAGGGCCGCATGGTGAAGAACACCGTCGCGTGCTACGGCGGCGAGCAGGGCCAGTACGTCGGGCGCACGATCCTGACGCTGGACGCGACGCGGCACATGTCGGTCGGCGACAACGAGACGGCGATCCTCAGCCCCGAGGTCGGTGAGCGGCCGGACATCCTCACACTGGTCAAGACCTTCGAGGACAACTTCAACGACAAGCTGCGCAAGAAGGAGAAGGAGCGCGCGGCGCAGGCCGAGGCGAACCGCATCGCGGGCGGCACCGGCACGTCGGAAGCGAGCATCGACCACTACATCGGCGCCGAGTTCTGCCAGCGCTGCCACAAGCCCGAGTACGAGCAGTGGAAGACGACGAAGCACGCGATGGCGTGGCAGACGCTCGTCGACGCGAAGAAGGACGCGACCGAGGAGTGCATCGGTTGCCACGTCGTGGGCTACAAGCAGCCGGGCGGATTCCAGGGACCCGACGACGCGGCGCGACTCTCGAACGTGCAGTGCGAGAACTGCCATGGCATGGGCACCACGCACGAGGCCTTCCCGACGCAGGCGCGCCGGATTACCGCCGCCACCTGCCAGAAGTGCCACACGCCGAACAACAGCCCGACGTTCGACTTCGCGATCTACCAGCCGCACATCCTGCACAAGGCGCCGGCGAGCATGCCGCCGCTGCCGAAGAGCCAGGCGCGCGAGCGCATGCTCGGCACCGGGCACTAGTCGCTCCGCCGACGATCTCGAAGGGGCCCGCGACCGGATCCGGTCGCGGGCCTTCCTCGTTCGGTCACCGCGGGCGGCGCCACGTTGATTCGCGCGCCGCGTCGGGCCGCGCGCCGGGGCGCGAACCGTGCCGTGCGGCGCGAGGGGACGGAGCGCGGCAAGATCACGGAGCGCGGCAAGATCCTTGACGCTCGCTTCGGGCCCCACCTAACCTGCGCGCCGGCCCAGAGCACGCGGCCCCGCCTCCTTCCTCGCGGGGTGCGCCGGCCGTCCCCGATCGCCCCCACATTCCATCCGCTAAGGAGCGACGCGCCCGTGAGCCACGTCCTCGACGGCATCCAGTACTTCGAGTCCATCCTCGACACCGTGGGCGGCACGCCGCTCGTGCGCGTGCGCGAGCTCGCGAAGGGGCTGCCGTGCCCCGTGCTCGCCAAGGTGGAGTTCTTCAATCCGGGCGGCAGCGTCAAGGACCGCATCGGCCTCGCGATGGTCGAGGACATGGAGCGCCAGGGCCGTCTCAAGCCGGGCGGCACGATCGTCGAGTGCACCTCGGGCAACACAGGGCTCGGCCTGGCGATGGTCGCGGCCGTGAAGGGCTATCGCGCGGCGTTCTGCATGCCGGACAAGGTCTCGAGCGAGAAGGTGAACCTGCTGAAGGCGTTCGGCGCCGAGGTGTTTCTGAGTCCGACCGCGGTCGAGCCGACGCATCCGGAGTCGTACTACTCGGTCGCGAAGCGCATCGCGGCGGAGCGGCCCGGCGCGGTGCTGATGGACCAGTACAACAACCCGGCGAATCCGGCCGCGCATTACGTGAGCACCGGGCCCGAGCTCTGGAAGCAGACGGCGGGGCGCATGACGCACTTCGTCGCGGGCATGGGCACGGGCGGCACGATCTCGGGCACGGGGCGCTACCTCAAGGAGCAGAACCCGAAGCTGCAGATCGTCGGCGCCGATCCCGTCGGCTCGATCCTGAAGGAGTACAAGGAGACGGGGAAGATCGGCGAAGCGCACACCTACAAGATCGAGGGCGTCGGCGAGGACTTCATCCCCGGGGCGCTCGACATGTCGCTCGTCGACCGAGTGATCGCCTGCACGGACCGCGACGGACTCAACACGGCGCGCCGGCTCGCGCGCGAGGAAGCGATCTTCGTCGGCGGATCGTCCGGCATGGCGGTCTGGGTCGCACTGCAGGTGGCGCGCGAGTGCCGACCGGACGATTTGGTCGTCGTGCTGCTGCCCGACACCGGCGAGCGTTACCTCACCAAGGTGCACAACGACGAGTGGATGCGCGACAACCACCTGCTCGACATGGCCGGTTCGGACGCGGCGGGACTCGTGTCCAGCAAGCCGCCGCGGCTCCAGCAGGTCATCGCGGTGAATTCGGGAGAGCCGCTCCGCCGCGCGCTCGCGCTGATCGAGCAGCACGACGTTTCGCAGCTGCCCGTGCTGAAGGGCGCCGAGGTCGTCGGGACACTGCGGGAAGACGAGGTGCTGCGCACCGCCCTGGCGCATCCCGGGGCGCTCAACCGTCCCGTGGACGCGGTGATGGAGGCGCCCTTGCCGGTCGTCGAGGCGGGTGAGGACGCCGACGCGGTCGCGAAGCTGCTCGCCAGCCGGCACGCGGCCGTGCTCGTCCGCGCCGAGGGGCAGATCCGCGGCATCCTGACGCGCTTCGACATGCTGCAGTTCATCGCGGGAGGCGAATGATGTCCGGCAGCGCGCTCGGGCCCGGATCGGGCTTCTCCACGAAGGCGGTGCACGCGGGGCAGGAGCCGGATGTTTCGACCGGCGCCGTGATGGTCCCGATCTACCAGACCTCGACGTACGCGCAGGAGGCACTCGGCCACCACAAGGGCTTCGAATACGCGCGCACGCACAACGCGACGCGCGCGGCGCTCGAACGCAACCTCGCCGCGCTCGAGGGTGGGACGCACGGATTCTGTTTCGGCTCCGGGCTCGCGGCCACGAACGGCATCGTGCAGACGCTGTCGGCCGGCGACCACGTGGTGTGCGGCAACAACACCTACGGCGGCACCTATCGGCTCTTCGAGAAGGTGTGGAAGCGTCACGGTATCGACTTCACGTTCGTCGACTGCACGGATCCGGACGGTGTCGAGGCGGCTTTTCGCGCGAACACGCGCATGCTGTGGATCGAGACGCCCACCAATCCCCTGATGCAGCTCGCGGACATCCGCGAACTTTCGAGCCGCACGAAGAAGCGCGGCGTGCGACTCGTGGTCGACAACACGTTCATGACGCCGTTCTTCCAGCGTCCGCTCGAACTGGGTGCGGACGTGGTCATGCACTCGGTGACGAAGTACCTCAACGGCCACAGCGACATGGTCGGCGGGGCCGTCGTGACGTCGGACGAGGCGTTCGCCGAGTCACTGCGGTTCCTGCAGAACGCCGCAGGCGCCGTGCCCGGGCCGATGGACTGCTTCCTCTGCCTGCGCGGCACGAAGACGCTGGCCGTGCGCATGCGGCAGCACGAGGAGAACGCGCGCGTGCTCGCTGCCGCGCTCGAAGCGCATCCGCGGGTGAGCCGCGTCTTCTATCCGGGGCTGCCCTCGCATCCACAGCACGCGCTGGCATGCAGCCAGGCCAGCGGGTTCGGCGGCATGATCTCGTTCATTCCCGGCGACGGTTCGCTCTCAGCCGGCGAGCGGGTCTTCAATCGTTTCCGGCTCTTCACGCGGGCTGAAAGCCTGGGTGGAGTGGAGAGCCTCGTCTGCCATCCCGCCTCGATGACGCACGCCTCCGTGCCCAGGGAGACGCGACTCGCAACGGGGTTCGCGGACGGTCTGTTGAGGCTCTCCGTCGGCATCGAGGATGTGGCCGATCTCCGTGGGGATCTCGATCAGGCGCTCCAAGACGTTTGAGCGCTTGGACTTGCCATGAGCATGTTCCGCTATTTTCATGAAGAATCCATTTGACAGGATCGGGCCGGGCACCTAGCCTGCGGGTCGCTTCAGGTCGCGCGCTGTGTCGCCAGGTCCGGGCGCGCCCTGGCCACCACGAAGGATCAGTACGTGAGCACAGGGAAGCTGCTTGCCCGACACCGCTCTCCGACCAGTGGTGTTTTTTCTTGAAATCCCACGGAAATGACTCTTCGAACTAGTGGCCGTTGCCGGCGATCCCGGCGCGGTGGGAGTGAGAGGAGGTGAAGACGAACACGATGCGTAAGATTTTCGCTCTCTCGATGGTCGCCCTTCTGGCGCTGACCTTCGCGATCGCCGCGCTCGGCTGTGGCAAGAAGGAGGAGGCTCCTGCTGCCAGCAGCATGGAGCAGACGACGGCTCCGGCCGATACGGCTGCCGCCATGGCGACGGACTCGACGGGTGGTGAAGCCACGACGGACACCACGCAGGCTGCCCACTGATCGAGCTGTTTTCGTTGTCGACTGAGGGGAGGCGCTCCGCGCCTCCCCTCGTCGTTTTCGGCCCATTCCCGGTCTTCGAACCGGCAACCTCCTCGCCCACCGTGACGTAGGCTCGGACACACTCGTCCGGAGGAAGCCCCGTGAGAGTCCCCGTCCCCACGTTCGCCCTGCTGCTGTTGATCATCTGCTCGCCCCCCGATGCGGCCGCCGATCGGGCGCCCTACATGGAGCGCAGTGAACGCGCTGCGGAGCCGCGCGGCCTGTCCGGCGTCGACGTCGACAACGCCCGTGGATCGGTCGCGATCTCGCCGAGTACGGATGGCCGGCTGCACGTCGTCGCCACCAAGGTGGTCCGCATGCCGAATGCGGACGAAGTGAAGCGCTACGCGGCCGAAGCCCGCGTCGAGACCGTGACGCGCGAAGGGCGTTATTTCGTGAAGGCGGTGTACCCGAAGCGGCTCGAATCGCACGTGGACTTCTGGGATCTGTTCTCCGCGCGAGGTCGCCGGAACCTGCAGATGCCGTCACTCGAGATACGGCTCGAGCTCCAGGTGCCCCCGACGTTGGTGGCCAGCGTCCGGACCGTTTCCGGGGACGTCGCGCTGGACGGTCTCACGGCCGGCCCCACAGTCCACACGACCAGCGGCGACGTCGAGATCGTCGGCGTGCGGGGCACGACCTCGGTCGAGACCGTCAGTGGTGATGTCGCCCTGAGGGACGTCGCCACCGCCCAGGTGAAGACGACGAGCGGCGACGTCGAAGTCGAAGGCGCCGGGGGGCTGACGGCACGCTCCACGAGCGGTGACTTCAACGTGAGCGGCGTGCGCGAAGCGATGCGGATCGAGACCCTGAGCGGCGATGTCGTCGTCGAAGAGGCGCCGCGCGGCGCGTGGTTGCGCTCGACGAGCGGGGAGATCGCGATCCACTCCGCCGGTGGCAAGGTGGACGCTGCGACGCAGAGCGGTGACGTTCGGGCTCGCCTGAGAGCGCCGCTGGAAAGCGCGGCGTTCGCATCGGTGAGCGGTGACGTGACGCTGGAACTGGTGTCGGGGCTCGGCGCGCACCTCGTGGCGCGGAGCACCAGTGGTTCGATCGACTGCGGTGTACCTGTCGTGGTACTGGAGCACGGTCGGAACTCGCTCGAAGCCAGGCTGGGAGCCGGCGGAACGCCGGTGCGGACGGAGACCACCTCGGGGAACGTGACCATCACGAGCGGAGGGAAGTGACCATGCGAGGCCTGCACGCGATGGTGAAGTCCGCAGCGCTCGCCGCAATCGCACTGACGACGGTGACCGCGTGGGCGCTGGCGCAGGAGACGATGACGTTCCGGCCGCTGTCGGCCGACAGCGTGGCGGCGATCGAGGCCCGGCGCGCAACCGCGGGCGACAAGGGTTCGATCGAGATCCACGTCGATGATCACGGTGCCGGCAAGGGCCTGCACATCCGAATCGACTCGACCCGCGCCGAAGTCAGCTTGCCGGGCACGCTGCCCACGCCCGAGTCGCCGGAGACGCCCGAGACGCCGGAAACGCCCGAGTCGCCGAGGGGTGCCTCCCGCGAGACCACGTCGGACATCGTGCGCATCGGTGGCGACGTGCATGTGACCGAGAACCAGGTGGTCGATGGCGACGTCGTGAGCATCGGTGGCTCGGTGCGTGTCGACGGCACCGTGCGCGGCAGCGTGACCTCGACGGGCGGTGACGTGATGCTCGGTTCGACCGCTCGCATCGATCGCGACGTCGTCTGCCTCGGCGGTGTCCTGCACGAAGAGCCGGGTGCGACCATCGCCGGCCAGCGTGTCACCGGCCGCATGCCCGGCAGCCGGCTGCTGCTGCCCATGCTCTCCGTGGTCGGCACCGGCGTGAAGGTGATGACGCACCTCGCGACCATGCTGTTCATGCTCGCGATCGCGTTCGTGATCGTGAAGCTCGCTCCCGGCCGCACCCGGGCCGCCCTCGACATGATCCGGGAAGAGGGCGCGGGCAGCTTCCTCGTCGGCCTGCTCCTCTGGGGCCTGCTCATCCCGTCCGTCGTCGTGCTGGCGATCGCCATGGTGATCCTCTGCATCACGATCATCGGTATCCCGCTCGCCATCGCGGTCGCGATCGGCTATGCGGCGTTCATCGTGCTCGCGGTGATCTGGGGCAGCGTGGTCGGCTACACCACGTTTGGCGGGCTGCTGCACCATCGCTTCCAGGGTCAGCCGGCCGAGGTGTTCCGTTCCGCCGCGTGGGGCATCGTCGGCATCTACGGCCTGCGGATCGCGGCCGACCTGCTGCACGTGGTGCCGGTGTTCGGATTCCTGGGCGGTCTCGTGAACGTGCTCGCGATCGCGACGACGGCCGTGCTCGGAACGCTCGGGGCCGGTGCGCTCGTTCGCGCCGAGTACCGCCGCCGCACGGTGCAGGACTGGTGGGTGCGCTCGCGTCCGGGACGCGGGGCCCGTCCCGCCGAGGATGCGTATCCGCCGCCTCCGGCGTCGCCGCCACCTCCTCCGCCCGCGCCGGCGTCGCCCGCGACCGAACCGCCGGCTCCGCCGCCGGTCGTCTGACGCACACGTGAACGAGCGGCCCGGCCTTCCTCGCGAAGGCCGGGCCGCTCGCGTTTGCAGCCGCTGCGCGCTTGCGGCAAGGTGCGGCGGTTGTTTCGCAGCCATGCTCGGCACGCGTCCCCACCGCCGCTTCTCGTCGCCGGACGTGAGCCGAACGCGCGTCCCGTCCCGATCGGGGGCTTGGCCCGGTGAGCGAATCCCTGCTGGTGCTGTGCGGCTGGCTCTTTCTGGATGGCGCCACCTTCGCCGTGGCGACGACGCCGCTCGTTCTGCTCTCGGCGCCCAACTTCGCGCCGTGGCAGATCGCCGTCGCCGGAGGCGCGGCGAGCGCCGCAGGCAGTGGCGTCCAGCTCGCGGTGCTGCGCTGGATGCTCGCACACGAGCGGCCGTGGATGCGGCGCTTCCTGCCCTCGCGCGCCTCGATCGAGGCGGCGCTGAAGCGCTACCCGTCGGCATCGTTCGCCGCGATCGCGATCGCTCGCGCGACCCCTCTGCCCGACGCGCCGGTCAAGATCGTCGCGGCCACCGTCGGCTATCCCATCGCACTGTATGTGCTCGCCGTGCTGCTCGGCGCGGTGCCGTACTACTGGGCACTCGCGTGGATCGGCCACGAGTTCCGCCTGCCGCTGTGGCTGATCGGCGTCGTCGCGGCGGTGTTCGTCGTGGCGCTGCTCGTCGACGTGGTTCGCCGTCGGAGTCCGCGTGGCCACGCGTAGGCCCCGTACCGCTCGCGCGCTCGCCGTCGGCATCGACACGGGCGGCACGTTCACCGACGTCGTCGTGTGGCGTGCGGGCCGGCGCGAGTCGTGGAAGGTGCCGTCGACGCCGGCGGCGCCCGAGCGCGCGGTCCTCGAAGCGCTCGAACGCGCCGGTGCCGGAGCCACGACGCGCGTGCGGCACGGCTCGACCGTGGCCACGAACGCACTGCTCGAGCGCAAGGGCGCGCGCGTCGCGTTCGTCACCACGGCGGGATTCGAGGATGTGCTCGAGATCGGACGGCAGGACCGGCCGCGCCTGTACGACCTCGCGCCCCAGCGCCCCGCGCCGCTCGTGCCACGCGAGCGCCGGCTGGGCGTACGCGAGCGCCTCGGCGTCCGCGGCGAGCCGGTCGTCCCGCTCACCGACGCGGAGTGCCGCCGCGTCGCCACGCGCGTGCGCGCCGCGAAGCCGGAGGCGATCGCGATCGGGCTGTTGCACGCGTGGTCGGATCCGGCGCACGAGCGCCGGCTCGAGCGCGTGCTCGCCGAACTCGGCGTGCCGGTGAGCCGCTCGAGCGCGCTCTGCCCCGAGATCCGCGAGTACGAGCGCTTCGCCACCACCGCGGCGAACGCCTTCCTCGTGCCGCGCGTGCAGCGCTACCTCGGCGCGCTCGCGCGTTCGGGCCGCGGACGCATCGATGTCGTGCTCTCGCACGGTGGCACCGCGCCGATCGCCGAGGCCGCGCGCGAACCGGTGCGCCAGCTGCTTTCCGGCCCGGCGGCGGGTCTGCGCGCGGCGCTCGCGTCGGCGCGTGCGTGCGGCTTCGCCGCCGCGCTCACGATCGACGTCGGCGGCACGTCGACCGACTGCGCGTTGCTCGGCGCGGGCGACACCGGCGCCGACGGGCTGCCTCGCCGCCGCGCGCGCGACGTGGGCGGCGTGCCCGTGCTGCTGCCGACGCTCGACGTGCACACGGTCGGCGCCGGCGGCGGATCGATCGCGAGCGTCGACGCCGGCGGACTCCTGCACGTTGGCCCCGAGAGCGCCGGCGCCGATCCGGGCCCTGCGTGCTACGGGCGCGGCGGGCCCGCGACCGTGACCGACGCACTCGTCGTGCTCGGCCGGCTGCCGTTCGACACGCTCGCCGGCGGCGCGATCGCGATCGATCGGCCCGCGGCGCACGCGGCGATGGCGGCGATCGGACGCGCGTTGGACGGACGCGACGCGTGCGCCGCGGCCGAAGGCGTGCTCGAGGTCGCGAACGCGCGCATGGAGGCCGCGCTGCGCACGGTGTCGGTCGAGCGCGGCGAGGATCCGCGCGTCGCGGCGATCGTCGCGTTCGGCGGTGCCGGCGGCCTGCACGCCTGCGAACTGGCCGCGTCGCTCGGCGCGCGCGCCGTGGTGTGGCCGCGGCACGCGGGTGTGCTTTGCGCGCTCGGCGCGCTCGAGGGCGGCGCGCGCCGCGAGAAGAGCCGCAGCGTTCTGCTCGATGCGCGCGAGCACGCCGCGCTCGAGCGCGCGTTCGCCTCGCTGGAGCGCGACGTGCGTCGCTCGTTCACGCGCGACGAGCGGGAGTCGGTGACGCTCGAGCGTCACGCGGAGGTGCGCTACCGCGGACAGGCGCACGAGCTCTCGCTCAGCGTGCGATCGCTCGCCGGCCTGGTCGCGGACTTCCACCGCGCGCACGAGCGGCGCTTCGGCTTCGCCGACCGCACGCGCGTCGTCGAGGTCGTGACGCTCGACGTGCGCGGCTCGCTCGCGTCGCGCGTTCCCGCCGTGCGCGCGCCCCGCGCGCGCCTCGGTGCCGCGCCCGCACGCATCGAGGTGCGGATCGGCGGACACGTCGCGCGCGCGCGCGCCTGGCGCCGCGAGGCGCTCGGCGCCGGCGCGATCGTCGCGGGACCGGCGGTCGTGCTGGATGCGGGCGCGACGCTGTGGGTGCCGCCACTGTGGCGCGGCCGCGTGCACGCGAGCGGCGCGATCGTGCTGCGCCGAGGTTCGCGATGAGCGCGCGGGCGGCTCGGCGCCGCCGCGACGCACGGGGAGCGGACCGCGAGCGCACCTCGCGCGTCGACTCCGGGCGCGCCCCCGCGCCGGTTCGCGCTCGCCGCCCCGCCGCCACGCCGCGCTTCGACGGTGTGTCGCTCGCGCTCTTCCAGGGCCTGTTCACCGCGTGCGCCGAGGAGATGGGCGCGACGCTCATGCGTTCGGCGCACTCGCCCAACATCACCGAGCGGCTCGATCACTCGTGCGCGCTCTTCGACGCGCGCGCGCGGCTGGTCGCGCAGGCCGCGCACATTCCCGTGCACCTCGGCAGCATGCCGCGCGCGGTCGAGGCGGCGCTCGCGCTCGCGCCCTTCCGGCCTGGCGACGCGGTGCTCCTCAACGATCCGTTCGCCGGCGGCACGCACCTGCCCGACCTGACGCTCGTCTCGCCGGTCTTCCTGCCAGGCGACCGCGCGCCGTCGTTCTTCGTCGCCAGCCGCGCGCACCACGCCGACGTCGGCGGTTCGGCGCCGGGCTCGCTGCCGCTCGCGCGCGAGGTGTACGAGGAAGGCGTGCGCATTCCGCCCGTGTTCCTGCGCCGCGACGGCCGCACCAACGCCGACGTGCTCGCGCTGCTGCTCGCCAACGTGCGCACGCCCGACGAGCGCCGCGCCGATCTCGCCGCGCAGCTGGGCGCGCAGACGACGGGCGAGCGGCGGCTCGCGGAACTGGCGCGCCGCACCGGCGCGCGCGAGCTGGTCGCCGCCGCGCATGCGCTCATGGACGCCACGGAGCGGCGTGCGCGCGCCGCGCTCGCGCGCCTGCCGCGCGGCACGTGGCGTTTCACCGACGTGCTCGACGACGACGGTCTCGGCGCGCGCGACCTGCGCATCGCGGTCACGCTCACGCTCGGTGGCCGGCGCGCGCGGCTCGACTTCACCGGCACCGCGCCGCAGTCGCGCGGGCCGGTCAATGCCGTCGCCGCGGTGACGCGCGCCGCGTCGCTCTACGTCGTGCGTTGCGTGCTCGCCGAGGACCTGCCGGTCAACGACGGGCTGCTGCGCGCGATCGAGGTGATCGCACCCGAGGGCACGCTCGTGAACCCGAGGCCGCCCGCTGCGGTGGGCGCGGGCAATGTCGAGACCTCGCAGCGCATCGTCGACACGGTGTTCGGCGCCTTCGCGCGCGCGTTGCCCGGCCGTGTGCCCGCGGCGAGCAGCGGCACGATGAACAATCTGCTGATCGGCGGTACCGATCCGCGTCGCGGGACGCCGTTCGCGTACTACGAGACGCTCGGCGGCGGGCACGGGGCCGGGCCGCGGTGGGACGGTGCGAGCGCCATGCAGGTGCACATGACCAACACGCGCAACACGCCCGTCGAGGCGCTCGAGCACGCATGCCCGGTGCGCGTGCTCGCGGCGCGCGTGCAGCGCGGCAGCGGGGGAGCGGGCACGCATCGCGGCGGCGACGGCATCGAGCGCACGCTCGAGATGCTGGCCGACGCGCGCGTCACGATCGTGGCCGAGCGCCGCGTGCGCGGTCCGTGGGGCCTCGCGGGCGGCGCCGACGGACGGCCGGGCGAGGCGCGCGTACGCGGACGCGACGGCCGCACGCGCTTGCTGCCGGGCAAGTGCACGATCGACCTCGCGCCCGGCGACGTGCTGACGATCGCGAGTCCGGGCGGCGGCGGCTGGGGCCGAGCGGGCCGGCCGGGGCGCGGCAACGCTCGCCGCAGCGCGCGCCGCGATCCGCCGAAGCAGTCGCGCTGATCCGCGCGAGCGTCGTGCGAGCTGTTCGACGCGACTTCGCGGCGCCGGAGTTCGCGCGTCGAGGGCCGCGACGGGCGCCGCCGCCTACGCGTGTGCGCCGGCGGTGAGCGTGGCGATGCGGCGCGCGACCACGCGGCGCACGAGCGGCGTCGCGTCGCTCGCGCTGATCGTCACCGCGGCTTCGGGCACACGCGCGAGGAACGCGTCGTTCTGCAGGCCGACGAGCACGGTCGGCTTCGCGGCACAGCGTTCGCGCAGCGCCGCGAGCTCGGCCTCCGGGATCGGCTTGCGCGATGCGATCGCGATCACCTGTGCCGCGACCGACGCGCCACCCATCGGCAGTGCGGCGGCGGCGAGGTCGGCGTCGAGCGTTCCGCCGTGCGCGAACGCCGGCGCGTCGACCGACCAGTGCGCGCCCGCGGGCAGCCCGGGCATGCGACCGCGCACGACGAGGCCGCGTTCGGCGATGCGCTCGAGGCGCGCGGTCCAGTCGGCGGGCGTGAGCGATTCGAGCGGCGTCGCGAGCTCGACGGCGCCCGGCGCGGGGCGCGCGGCGTCGAACGACGCGAGCCGCGGACGCGACGCGTCGAACGGCGCGCGGTCGACGCGGCCCTCGACGAGCGCGTCCGCGAGCTCGAAGCGCGCGCGCCGCACGCCTTCGCTCCAGTGCGCGTACAGCAGCAGGTCGCAGCCGGCCACCAGCGCGGCAGCACCCGCTTCGGCCGGCGTGCGTCCCGCGGCGGCGCCTTCCATCTCGAGCGCGTCGGTCACGCACACGCCCGTGAAGCCGAGCCGCTCGCGCAACAGCGTGGTCGCGATCGCGCGCGAGTACGTGCCCGGCATGCCGGGATCGAGCGCGTCGTAGACGACGTGCGCCGACATCACCGAATCCGCATCGAGGTTGGCGCGGAAGGGATGCAGCTCGCGCGCCTCGAGCGTCGCCGCGTCGGTGTCGCACGCCGGCAGCGTCAGGTGCGAGTCGAGGCGTGTGTCGCCGTGACCGGGGAAGTGCTTCAGGCACGACGCGACGCCGCCCGCGCGGTAGCCACGCACGATCTCGCGCACTGCGGCCGCGACGTCCGCGGGCGTCGTGCCCCAGGCGCGCGGGCCGATCACGGGGTTGTCCGGCTCGCTGTGCACGTCGGCGACCGGCGCGAAGTTCCAGTCGAAACCGAGCGCGCGCAGCCGGCGAGCGGTCACCTCGGCGATCCACGCGAGGTCGCCGCGCTCGGCGCCGCGCGCGAGCAGTGCCGCATTGGGCGGCACGACGAGGTGGCCGGCGAGCTGCGAGACCCAGCCGCCTTCCTCGTCGAGCGCGATGAACAGTCGTCGCGGTGCGGCGAGTTCGCGCAGGCGCGACGTGAGCCGGCGCAGCGCGTCCAGGTCGGAGAAGTCGCGCGCGAAGACGATCACGCCCGCGGGCGCGTACTGCGCGAAGTCCTTCTCCCACGCGGGCGAAAGGCCGTCCGGCGGCAGGCCGACGACCATGCGGCGAGCGATTCCACGTTGCGCGTCCATGCGGGGCCGCACACTGGGGGAGCATCCGGTCCGTGTCAAAAGTCGCGCGCGCGACAACGCCGGTCGGGCGTTCGGGCGCACTCGTGCAAATCGCCCGTTGGGCGGCTCCGCACGAAGGACTAGACTGCATCCCCGATCGCTTCCCTCCATCCTAAGTACCCGGAGGATTCCCTGAACCCACGCACGATGCTTCGTGCCACGGCCATCGCCGTGGCGATCGCGCTTTCGGCCGCCTCGCTGGCGCTCGCCGCGACCTCGAGCGGGCCGGCGCCGCCGCGTCCGGCGGCCCCGAAGCCGGGAACGCCGGGTCCGGCCGCGCCCCGCGCGGGTGCGAACGCGAAGCCCTCGCCGGTCGGGAAGCCGGCGGGCGCCGACCGCGCGTTCACGCTGCTCTACGGAGACGACCACTGCTTCGGGCTGGTGCCGCCGCAGGGCTGGGTGATCGACGACTCGAGCGGCATGGGCTCCAAGATTCGCGTGGTGCTCTATCCGAAGGGGCAGAAGTGGTCGACGTCGGCGACGGTGATGTACGTGAACCCGATCCACCAGCCGCGTGACCAGCGCAAGAGCCTCCAGCAGATGATCGACCAGGACGTGCAGGCGTTCCTCAAGCAGGCGCCGCGCGGCAAGGTGACGAGCGCGCCGCAGGTGAAGACGCGCGCCGGCAAGCTCGCCGAGGTGCGGCTCTTCGCGCGCGAGGGCGGTGATCCCCAGGAAGCCGTCGCGTACGTGATGGAGGAGGATCTCGCCATGCTGCTCGTGCTCAGTTCGCGCGAGATCGGCGGGGTCAAGTCCGCGATGCCCGCCTTCCGCGAAATGGTCGGCAGCTACCAGTTCGTCGCCGCCAGCCTGCAGACGCCGACGCAATAGCGATGAGCGTGCGCGTCTCGCAGAAGAGCCTGCGCTTCACCGAGTCGGTCATCCGCGAGATGACGCGGCTGGCGAACGCGCACGGCGCCGTGAACCTCTCGCAGGGTTTTCCCGACTTCCCGGCGCCCGAGGCGATCAAGCAGGAAGCCGCCCGCGCGGTGATGGCGGACGTGAACCAGTACGCGATCACGTGGGGCGCGAAGCGCCTGCGCGACGCGCTCGTCGCCAAGCACGAGCGCTTCACCGGCCTGCAGCTCGATCCCGAGCGCGAGGTCGTGGTCTGCTGCGGTGCCACCGAGTGCATGATCGCGACGATGCTCGCGCTCGTGGACCCGGGTGACGAAGTGATCGTGTTCGAGCCGTACTACGAGAACTACGGTCCCGACGCGATCCTCTCCGGTGCGACACCGCGCTTCGTGCGCCTGCGCGAGCCCGACTGGAGCTTCGATCCGGCCGAACTCGCGGCGGCGTTCAACGAGAAGACGCGCGCCATCGTGGTGAACACGCCGAACAACCCGACGGGGAAGGTGTTCACGCGCGAGGAGCTCGAGGCGATCGCCGCGCTGTGCCGCAAGTGGGACGTGATCGCGGTCACCGACGAGATCTACGAGCACATCGTGTTCGAGGGCACGCACGTCTCCATGGCGGCGCTCGAGGGCATGCGGGAGCGCACGGTCACCATTTCCGGGCTGTCGAAGACGTGGAGCGTCACCGGCTGGCGCATCGGCTGGTGCCTCGCGCCGCCCGAGATCGTGAACGCGATCCGGAAGGTGCACGACTTCCTCACCGTGGGCGCGCCCGCGCCGCTGCAGGAAGCTGCCGCGGTCGCGCTCGCGATGCCGGACGAGTACTTCCGCGGGCTCGCCGAGGGCTATCGCGAGAAGCGCGAGTACCTCGTGCCCGCCCTGGAAGCGGCCGGCTTCGGCGTCTTCCGCCCGCATGGCGCCTACTACGTCATGACCGACCTTTCGGGCTTCGGATACGAGAACGACGTCGAATTCGCGCGCTTCCTCGTGCGCGAGGTCGGCGTCGCCGGCGTGCCCGGCTCGAGCTTCTACTCGGATCCCGCCTCCGGCCGCCAGCGGCTGCGCTTCCATTTCGCGCGCAGACGCGAGACGCTGGCGGCGGCCGTCGAACGGCTGCAATCGCTCCGGTCCCGCCTCGCGGCGGGTCCTCACCGCTGAACCCGGGGAACACCCACCCATGTCGTCGAATCGTCGCTCGTCCCTCGGTCCCATCGGCGTCGCGATGCTGCTCTCGGTCCTGCTCGGTTTCGGGCTGGCGAAGGCCATCTCCGCGACGGACGACCTGCGCGCCAACCTCGACTTGTTCCAGGACGTGCTGTACCGCGTGCAGAGCAACTACGTCGACGCGCCCGACAACGAGAAGCTCATCAAGGGCGCGATCGACGGCATGCTCAAGACGCTCGATCCGCACTCCATCTTTCTGCCCGAGAAGCGGGCGAAGCAGATGGACGAGCAGTTCCACGGCGAGTACTCGGGCATCGGCGTGCAGTTCGACATCCAGGAGAACAAGATCGTCGTCATCTCGCCGCTCGAGGGCACGCCCGCGTTCCGGCTCGGCATCCGGGCCGGCGACAAGATCGTCGAGATCGACGGCAAGCCGCTCAAGAAGGGCATCAACAACGACGACGTGTTCCACGCGCTGCGCGGTCCCACGGGCTCGACGGTCGCGGTGACCATCGAGCGCGAGGACGAGGCCGAGCCGCTGCACTTCACGATCGAGCGCGCCAAGATCCCGATCGAGAGCGTGCCGTACGCGTACATGATCCGGCCCGGCGTCGGCTACGTGCGCATCATCCGCTTCGCGCAGACCACCGGCGACGAGCTCGAGCAGGCGCTGACCAAGCTGCGCGCTCAGGGCATGCGGAGCCTGCTCATCGACCTGCGCTCGAACTCGGGCGGCCTGCTGTCTCAGGCGGTCGACGTGCTCGACCAGATCGTTCCCGAGCACAAGCGCCTCGTCTACACGCGCGGCCGCATCCCGTCGTCGAACGCCGACTACTACAGCACCGGGCGCGCCGGGAAGTGGACTGACGGTCCCGTGGTCGTGCTCGTTGACCACGGCAGCGCGTCGGCGAGCGAGATCGTGTCGGGCGCGATCCAGGACCTCGATCGCGGCCTCGTCGTGGGCATCAACACGTTCGGCAAGGGCCTGGTGCAGAACCAGATCAACCTGACGCAGGGCAAGCTGCTGCTCACGATCGCGCGCTACTACACGCCCAGCGGCCGCGGCATCCAGCGCGACTACTCCAAGTTCGGCGACACCGCCGACTACCAGGAGGACGCGTTCCGGGAGGACGTGCCCACCGACTCGGCGCTCGCCACGCGGCCCAAGTTCAAGACCGGGCTCGGACGCGTCGTTTACGGCGGCGGCGGCATCTATCCCGACGTCGTCATCAAGGATCCGCCGAACCTGACGCGGGCCGAGGTCGACTTCATCACCAAGCGCGTCGGCTTCGCTTTCGCGACGCACTGGGTCACGAAGCACCCCGGCCAGACCTGGACCTCGGCGTCGTTCGACACGCGCTTCGTCCTGTCGGCCGACGACTGGAGCAAGCTGCACGACATCGCGACCGAGAAGAAGATCACGATGAGCGACAGCACGTGGACGGCCGAGAAGCCGTTCATGTCGCGGCAGGTTCGCGCCGAGCTCGCCAGCGCCACGCTGGGCGCGCTCGACCGCTACAAGATCGCCGTCGAGGACGACGCGCAGCTGAACGCCGCACTGGAGATGTTCCCGAAGGCGCAGCAGTTGATGGCGACCGCGTCGGGCAGCGCGCCGGCGACCGACCGCAAGGGCGTCGCGCCGAAGAAGCCCGCGTCGAAGAAGCCGGTGCCCGGCGACGCGCCGGAGCCGCCGAAGACGAATCGCTGAGCGCGACGCGCACGAGACGCAACACACGACGCCCCGGCGGAGCGATCCGCGGGGGCGTCGTGCGTTGGGGTGGGGCGAGTCGCCACGAGCCGCGCCGTCGTCGATCCCGTATTCTCGCGTCGTCGCGACGCAGGGGATTCGGACGATCGGGTGATTGCGGTCCGGCGTGCGGCGACCATCGATTGGGGCAACAACGGAGAGTGTCATGGGAAGCGTCGTCAGGTCGATGCTCGTGATTGCGGAGCCAGCGCCGAACACGCGGACCGTCCTCGTCCCGGGTTTCGCGGGTCCGGTGGTGAAAGGCGCGGGATCCCTGGATTACCGCTGTGGCGGGTGTGGAGCCACGTTGCTGGAGAACGTCGAGTTCGAGCAGATTCGGAACATCGTCGTGAAGTGCTTCGGTTGCGGCTCGTTCAACGAGACGGCACCGGTCAACGAGATGAACTGAGCCGGGTGGCGGCGCTCCGGATCGCCCCCTGAACTCCATCCGCGCACAAGCCGGGGGGTGCAACCGGGGACCCGAACGGCACTTGACGGCTCCGGCGACGCGACGAAAGCGACGTCCGGAGTGGCTCCGTGGCATCGCGTGTCGCTGCGCGCGACGGGCGTGGACGAATTCGCGGACACGATCGCCGCAACGTTGTCGCGAAGACGCGCGTTCGTCGATCTGCGTTGATCGGCGGAGGCCGAAAACAAGCGTGATAGAAAG
>WBZT01001099.1_pt1 | contig 20366 bp, 17 predicted proteins | sample 5204241 | NCBI WGS metagenome assembly WBZT01 (sample SAMN12344358, study PRJNA552823) | activated sludge metagenome | biome: Activated sludge suspended growth; feature: Nitrification reactor; material: Wastewater; isolation source: activated sludge from nitrification reactor of wastewater...
CGCCGGTGGACATCTGCTTATTGATGTCCTTCAGTTCTTTCAGAGGAATGCCAATGCGATCCTGCAGGGCGAGCAATTTGCGCTGCTCTTCCTTGATGTTGGGCGCGTTACGGGAAAGGATCGCGCCATAGGTCTTTCCACCGGCGACGATTTCGGCGTCGACCCAGTCGATGTTGAGTTCGTTTCCCGGGAACACCTTGATGAAATGGACACGCGGCATCCGCACCGTATCAACGCAGATCCTCTGAATCTTTCGCTCGCAGGCCCGTGCTTCCTCGACCATGGCGCGTACCGAATCACACAGGCGCTCGATGGTTTTCGAGGTGAAGCGAATCCCCATCATCTCTTCCGAGATCTGCTGCTGCAACCGCAGGTACGCCTTGTCCTGCGAGCCTTTCCTCGGCAATATGTTGCGCGCCTGCGCGTAATAGGTTCGGATCAGTTCCAGACGTTCCAGCCCTTCGGTCTTCAGTTTGAGCAATGAAGCGGCAGCAGCGGCGCCTTCCACGGCTTCTGCGCTATCCTCATCCTCCTCGTCCTCGCTTTCCACGACCTCTTCCGCGAGCGCTTCCAGCGACTCGTCAATCTCGGGATCGATCAGTCCGTCAATCAGTTCGTCGATGCGCATCTCATCGCGCGATATCCTGTCTGCACAGCTGAGGATTTCGGCAATCGTCGTCGGGCAGGCAGAGATTGCCTGGATCATGTGCTTGAGGCCATCTTCGATACGCTTGGCGATCTCGATTTCGCCCTCGCGCGTGAGCAGTTCGACCGAACCCATTTCGCGCATGTACATGCGCACGGGGTCGGTCGTCCGGCCGAACTCCGAATCCACGGTAGACAGCGCCTGCTCTGCCTGTTCCTCGACATCGGCGTCGTCCGCACCTGCCGCAGGTGTCGCATCCGACATCAGCAGCGTCTCCGCATCGGGAGCCTCGTCGTAGACCTGGATCCCCATGTCGTTGAAGGTGCTGATGATGCTTTCTATCTGCTCGGCGTCAACGACGTCGTCCGGAAGATGGTCATTGATTTCGGCGTAGGTCAGAAAGCCGCGTTCCTTGCCGAGCTTGATCAGTGTCTTGAGGCGCATCTTGCGCGTCTCGTCGTCCACCGGTGTTGGCTGGGTTCCAACCTGCGCCAGCAGGTCTGCCGCTGCCTTGGCTTTCGCCGCCTTCGTGGTTACCGACTTGTCCCTTACCATGACCATTTCCCAAAGACAATAAACTGGAAAAACCCTTAATTATATCGCACCTGGGCTTCGGACGCCTGCTCCCCGTCCCGTCGGCCCGCTCGCCAGCAACGCCAGATAGTGGCTCTTTTCCTCACTCGAAAGGCCGCTGACGCCAAGCTTCTGAACCTTTTCCTGCAAGCGTGCGAAGGCGCGCCTGTGCTCGCTCTCCAGCAACCGTCCCACTGCGCCCTCGAACACCGCGTCGATCTGGTCTTCGGCAAAAGGCTCGTGCATTAGTTCAGCCGCTGCTGCCCGTAGAATGCTCTCGTACTCATTGCCCCGGAGCCTTTCGAGCAGCACCGGGTAGGCCGGCGCCTGCTCTCCGGCAGCAGCAATCGTTGCACATAGCAGACGAACTGCCCGGGCTTCGGCCATATTGTCCGGTAATGATTCGAGAGGCAGATCACCGGCGAGTTTCGGTTTTTGCAGCAGCAATCGCAACAAAGGCCGCAGCAGAGAGGGCGCTTGCCGCGGAGCGCGTGGCGGCGCCACTCGCTCCAGCGGGCGAAGCTCGCACAGTTCTTCCACCTCGGCTTGCGAAAAGCCGCTGACCTGCGCCAAGCGCTTGACGAGTTGCAATCTCAGCAACGGTGAACGCAGGCGGACAAGCAGCGGCTTTGCCTCGGCAAGCAGTCTCGCCCGGCCTTCGGCACTACCCAGGTCGCATTGCCCCGACAACTCCCGCAGCAGGAAGTCGGAGAGCGGCATCGCCTGAGTGACCAGTCGAAGGAACGGATCCCTGCCGTGCTTGCGTACGAAGCTGTCCGGGTCTTCGCCCTCCGGGAGAAACACAAAGGCAATGCCCTTGCGTTCGGCAAGTACCTCCAGGCTGTTTTCGAGCGCTCGCCAAGCCGCCTTGCGCCCGGCAACGTCCCCATCAAAACAAAATACGATGCGTTCCGCCTGGCGCAGCAGCTTCTGCACCTGCACACCGGTAGTCGCCGTCCCAAGTGTCGCCACGGCATTGCCGATTCCATGCTGTACCAGAGCCACGACGTCCATATAGCCTTCGACAACAATTACCGTATCGCTTTCACGAATCGCCGTACGCGCCTGCGGCAGACCGAACAGCTCGCGCCCTTTCTCGAACAGCGGCGTCTCCGGCGAGTTGAGGTATTTCGGCTGACTCTGTCCAAAGGCCCGCGCGCCGAAGGCGATCACATCTCCCCTCTGGTTGGCAATTGGAAACATCAGCCGATCGCGGAAGCGGTCGTGCAGGCGCCCTCGCTCGCCAGCGATCACCAGGCCGGCCACTTGCAGAGCGGGGCTGCCGTAGTCGTCGAAGGCGGCGGCAAGATTCTGCCACCCCTCCGGGGCATAACCGAGGCCGAACCGACGAGCGACTTCCCCACTGACGCCACGCGCCTTCAGGTAGGCTATCGCCTTTTCGGAAACCTTGAGCTTCTGGTAGTAAAACTTCGCAGCGCGAGCCATGGTTTCGCCGAGAAGCTGCACTTGCTGACCCTGCCGGGGCGTCGTTGCGTGATCGTCGGGGAGCTGCAGTCCGCTGCGCGCGGCGAGTTCCTTGACGGCGTCGATAAAGCCGAGGCCCGCATACTCCATGAGAAAACTGATCGCGTTGCCGTGCGCGTTGCATCCAAAGCAATGGTAGAACTGCTTGCTTGGGCTGACTGTGAAGGAGGGCGAGTGCTCGCTGTGGAACGGACAGCAGGCGGCAAAGTTCGCGCCTGTCTTCTTGAGCGGTACGTAGCCTTCAATCAGGTTAACCAGGTCGACCCGATACAGCAAGTCCTGGATGAAAGATTCCGGGATCAACGTGTCCCCTTGGGCGGGAGGCCAGGTCGGCCAGGAAATCGTTCAGGAGCCCGTCAGTCGCGACCTCACCAGGCGCGAGACTTCGCCCATGTCTGCTCCACCAGCCAGCTTCGCCCGCAGAACGGCCATCACCTTACCCATGTCCGCCGGACCGCGGGCACTGGTTTCGGCGATAGCCGTAGTGACTGCATCAGAAATCTCCGACGCAGAAAGCCCGACGGGCAGGTAACCGGCAAGGAGTTCCATTTCGAAGCTTTCGGCATCGACCAGATCCTGACGTCCGGCCGCAGCGTACTGTGCGATCGAATCCCTCCGCTGCTTGAGCATTCGGTTGATGACTGCGACCACCGCCGTGTCGTCGAGTTCGATCCGCTCGTCCACCTCCCTTTGCTTGATCGCCGCCAACAACAAACGCAGCGCACCGACTCGTCTCGCCTCCCTCGCCCGCATGGCATTCCTGACGTCTTCGTTGATCCGTTCTTTGATGGTCATCATCAGCTTCCTTCCGGGTTTTACCAGCCCGCCATCGGAGAGCGGCGAACACGCCTCCTCCGGAATGCGCCGAAAACAGAAATAGCCGCCAGTCGTGAGACGGGCGGCTATCTGGCCAGCAGCGATCGGGGGTCAGTACAGTTTGGGTGGTAGCGTCTGGCTGCGCATCCGCTTGTGGTGACGCTTGACTGCTGCCGCCAGTTTTCGCTTTCTTTCCGCCGTAGGCTTCTCGTAAAACTCTCGAGCCCGCAACTCGGTCAGCAGCCCGGTTTTCTCGACGGTACGCTTGAAACGACGGATGGCAACTTCGAACGGCTCATTTTCCTTGACGCGTATGGCTGGCATCGGCTCTTCCCAAGTTCAAAAAATATCGCAGTACAGTTTAGCCGACTATTATAAACACGGTTGGCAACCACCTCCAAGGATCTTTTTTGAGGAACTCTGGCGACGGTCCGGACACGAGTGGCGGTGACCGTGACGGGACCCCGGCAGCGCGTCGCACCGCTGCGGGGCCAACTGCTCACGACGAGACGGCTTCTCGCACGGCGGCGGCCAACGTCTCAGCAGCCCGACAGACAGTCGCCGCATCCTGGCCTTCCACCATGACGCGCAGCAGCGGCTCGGTGCCCGACGCACGCAGCAGGACCCGTCCACAGCCGTTGAGTTCGGCTTCGACCTCACGCTTCGTGGCATCAATCAAGGGATGCTCCTTCCACGGAAAACCCCTGCTCAATGCGACATTGATCAACTTTTGCGGGTAGAGTTTGAGATTTCCGAGAAGCTGTTGCAGGTCGCCCCCCTCTTCACGTAGCGTGGCAAGGACTTGCAGGGCGGAAACGATGCCATCGCCCGTGCTGTGCCGGTCGAGACAGAGAATGTGGCCGGAGTTTTCGCCACCATAAAGCCACCCTTTCTGCCGCAACATGTCCATCACGTAGCGGTCGCCAACATCGGCGCGGACAAACGGTACTTGACACTCGGCCAGCGCATGTTCCAGCGCAAGATTGCTCATCAAGGTTCCCACGACGCCCGCCACCCGCCCCTGCCGCAGACGGCCGCGAACGACGGCGTAAAGCAGCTGATCTCCATCGTAGATGTTGCCCTCGGCATCGACCATCATCACCCGATCGCCATCACCGTCAAGGGCAATCCCGATGTCGGCTCCTTGCGCCAGGACGGCCTCGCGCAAGGCCTGGGGGGCCGTCGCCCCGACATCCTGGTTGATGTTGAGGCCATTGGGCTCGGTGCCGATAGTGCTGACCTCGGCACCCAATTCGTGAAACACATGTGGCGCAATGTGATAGGCGGCGCCGTTGGCGCAGTCGACGACGATCTTGAGGCCCCGCAAGTCCATCTCGAACGGAAAGGTGCTCTTGCAGAACTCGATGTAACGCCCGTCCGCATCGTCGATCCGCCGCGCACGACCGAGACCGGCCGAGGGCACACAGGCCAGAGGCTCGTCGAGTGCTGCCTCGATCTCCAACTCCACGTCATCCGGGAGCTTGGTGCCCGAAGCCGAGAAGAACTTGATTCCGTTGTCGTAGTAGGGGTTGTGCGACGCGGAAATGACGATCCCGGCGCGCAGGCGCAGGGCTCGGGTAAGGTACGCGATGGCTGGTGTGGGCATCGGCCCGACGAGACAGACATCGACACCGGCTGCCGACAGACCTGCCTCCAGCGCCGCTTCCATCATGTAGCCGGAAATCCGGGTGTCCTTTCCAATCAGGACCGCCGGACGCTCTCCCGCCTTGACGTGACTACGCGCATTGTCCTGTGCGGCGAGAACTCTGCCCGTTGCGTGACCCAGACGCATGACGAAATCGGGTGTTATCGGGACGTCTCCGACGCGACCACGCACGCCGTCGGTACCAAAATACTTTCTTGACACGATCTTCTCTCCCCATGAGCGCAGACAACCTGACAAACAGCATTCTACGCAAATGCTGCGGACGAGAATGTCAAGTAAGACACATCTCTATTTCGGTGCTGCGCTCCCCTTGGCCTTCCACGGCACGCCAGACGGCCAACGCGTCGCGCGTCTGCGCAACATCGTGAACTCGCAGGATGCGTGCACCGCGCTGTGCAGCCAGAAGAGCTGCGGCGATACTCCCTGCCACACGATCTTCGACCGAGCGCGCGGTCACCGCGCCGAGCATCGACTTGCGTGACAGGCCTGCCAATACGGGAAGCCCTTCCATCGACAACTGCTCAAGCCGGCGCAGCAGTTCGAGATTGTGCTGCACGGTCTTGCCGAAGCCAAAGCCAGGATCGAGCAGCAGACGCTCGCGCGCAATTCCGGCCTCGCTGGCCGCCGCCACGCGTTCGCGCAGGAAGCACCGTACCTCATCGAGGACGTCACTGTAGACGGGGTTTTTCTGCATGCTCGATGGATCCCCCTGCATATGCATCAGACAGATCGCACAGTCGCTGTCCGCCACTGCAGCGAGCGCCCCTGGCATGCGAAGCGCGTAGATGTCGTTGATCATCGAAGCTCCGTGCGCCAGTGCCGCCCGCATCACCCGGGGCTTGTAGGTATCGACCGAAATCGGCACGCCGCAGCCCGCGAGTGCATCGAGGACGGGCAGCAGCAGACGGAGCTCTTCGTCCACGGAAACCGGCACTGCACCCGGTCGCGACGACTCCGCACCGATGTCGAGCAGGTCGGCGCCTGCTTCAATCTGTCGACGGGCATAGGCTACGGCACGCACCGGATCGCCTGCCAAACCATCGCCGGAGAAGGAATCGGCCGTCAGATTGACAATGGCCATCACCAGCGTGCCGGCACCTGGCAGCCGGAAGCCGCCGCACTGAAGCATTGCCGCGGAGGACTGCGACGGCATTCCCCAACTCCGTCTTCAGGAATTTTTGTGATTCAGGCCGGTGCGGTAGCGCTTGGCGCGGCGTCCGGCGTATTGTGGTCCGGCTTGCTCGGGGTGGACGTTTGCGGCTGCTTGGGAGGCCGCGGCGGTTTGCCTTCCATGATGTCGTTGATCTGGTCGGAATCTATGGTTTCGAGTTCGAGCAGAGCAGCAGCCATCGCCTCGACCTTGTCCCGATTCGCCTCGAGAATTCCCCGTGCCAGGGCGTATTGCTCGTCGATGATGCGACGGATTTCCCGATCGACCTTTTCCAGCGTCGCTTCCGAGAGGTTCTTGTGCGTGGTCACCGAGCGCCCGAGGAACACCTCACCCTCGTTTTCCCCGTAAACCATCGGACCCAGTTCATTGGACATGCCATACCGAGTAACCATGTCACGCGCCATCTGAGTGGCTCTCTCGAAGTCATTCGAGGCACCGGTGGTCATCTGGTTCATGAACAGCTCTTCGGCGATGCGGCCACCAAAGAGAACGGCAATCCGACTCATCAGATAGACCCGGTCGTACGCGTAGCGGTCCTCTTCCGGCAATTGCATGGTCAGGCCAAGAGCACGACCACGCGGAATGATCGTCACCTTATGCACCGGGTCCGATTTCGGCATCAGTTTGGCAACCACCGCGTGACCGGACTCGTGGTACGCGGTGTTGCGCCTTTCGTCCTCGTTCATCACCATGCTGCGGCGCTCCGCACCCATCATGATCTTGTCCTTGGCCTTCTCGAAATCCTCCATATCGACCAGACGCTTGTTGCCGCGCGCTGCGAACAGTGCCGCTTCGTTGACCAGATTGGCCAGATCGGCGCCCGAAAACCCGGGAGTCCCGCGTGCGATGATGTCGGCCTTTACGTCGGGCGACAGCGGGACCTTGCGCATATGTACCACGAGAATCTGCTCACGGCCGCGGATGTCCGGCAGCGGAACGACCACCTGCCGGTCGAAACGGCCCGGTCGCATCAGCGCCGGATCGAGCACGTCCGGGCGGTTGGTCGCAGCGATCACGATGACGCCAACGCTGGCTTCAAATCCGTCCATTTCGACCAGCATCTGGTTGAGAGTCTGCTCGCGCTCGTCATTGCCGCCGCCCAGGCCGGCGCCGCGCTGACGCCCGACGGCATCCAACTCGTCGATGAAGATGATGCATGGCGCATGCTTCTTGGCATTCTCGAACATGTCCCGCACGCGGGCCGCACCGACCCCGACAAACATCTCGACGAAATCCGACCCAGATATGGAGAAGAACGGCACCTTCGCCTCGCCGGCAATCGCTTTCGCCAGCAAGGTCTTGCCGGTACCCGGGTTGCCCACCAACAGCACGCCCTTCGGGATGCGACCGCCAAGTTTCTGGAATTTCGATGGATCGCGCAAGAAATCGACCAGTTCGGAGACTTCCTCCTTGGCCTCGTCGCAACCCGCGACATCGGCGAAAGTAATGGTATTTGTCGATTCATCGAGCAAGCGGGCCTTGCTCTTGCCAAAAGAGAAAGCCCCGCCGCGACCGCCACCCTGCATCTGACGCATAAAGAAGATCCAGACGCCGATCAGCAGCAGCATCGGGAACCAGCTGACGAAGATGCTCATCAGGAAGGATTGCTCTTCTTCCGGCTTCGCTTCGATCTTGACCCCATGTTTCAAGAGGTCGGACACCATCCACAAATCCGGCGGCGCGTAACTCGTCAGCTTGCGACCGTCGGTGGTCGTCGCCTTGAGCACGCGCCCTTCGATCACTACCTTGGCAATGGTTCCCTTGCCCACTTCCTCGATGAACTGCGAGTACTCCATCGACGACTGGGTGACCTGGCGGTTATTGAACTGGTTGAAGACCGTCATCAGGACGAGCCCGATCACCAGCCAGACTGCCAGATTCTTGAACATGTTATTCAATACTTCACCTCTTCCCTGTTGCCCATCGCGGCATGCTTCGGAAAAACGTGCCATCGCACGAATTTAGACATCGTACATTCTAAACTGATTCGCGCTTGCAAGAGCAAGATCGACGACCTTCTCAAGCCTTCAGATTCCGGCCGAGCAAGTACGCTTCCGGGCTGCGGTCCCGCGAAGCGCCCGGCTTGCGCGAACACACCATCTGGAACGTTTTGCGCATTTCCAGCAGAAAATCGGGAAAACCTCGACCCTGGAAAACTTTGACCAAAAAGGCGCCGTCCGGTTGCAGCCACTTGCGAGCGAAATCCAGGGCCAATTCGGCCAAATGCGTGCTCTGCGCTTGGTCGCGGACAGCGACCCCGGAGATGTTGGGCGACATGTCGGAAAGCACAAGTCTCGGCTTTTCGCCGCCCAGCAGCCTTTCAAGCACGTCGAGTACCGCCTGCTCGCGAAAATCACCCAGCACGAAAGTGACGCCGCGCAAGGGTTCCATCGCAAGGAGATCGACGGCAACGATGCGGCCCTTGCCGTGCATCCGTTCGGCCGCCACCTGCGACCAGCCTCCCGGAGCCGCCCCCAGGTCGACGACGACATCGCCGGCACGAATCAGGTGATCCTTGTCATCGATCTCCAGCAGCTTGTACGAGGCACGCGAGCGATAGCCTGCAGCCCTGGCACGCTGTACGTAGCTGTCACGCACGTGTTCACGTAACCAGGCATTGCTCGCTTTGCTTCGATTCACTGGTGGAAACTCGTTAGAATGAGGAATTTATCAAAGGTACCCGGCATGCTCAACCTTGGATCCGACGAACGTCGCGCCCTGCGCGCCCGTGCCCACTCCCTGCAGCCGGTGGTTTCGATCAGCCGGAACGGCCTTTCCGAAGCCGTCGTCAAGGAAATCAACACCTGTCTCGCCAGCCACGAACTGATCAAGATCCGAATCTACAACGAAGACCGCGACGCCCGTGAAAGCTTTCTGACCGCGCTTTGCGAACGCCTGGATGCGGCACCTGTACAACACATCGGCAAGCTGCTGGTGATCTGGCGTCCGCGTCCCGACCCATCGGGCGCGGCACCAAGGACGCGCGCCAGACCGCCTGTGACCTATCGCAGCAAACGCAGCTTCCGGGATCAACAGGACTGAATCCGCTGCACAGCGACGGTCCCTGAGCGGCCGCGGCAAGCAACTTCGTTTCCTTATCGGGCGCTCCTGCCAGCGCCGGTGACGAGCAGCAAGCCAAGCAGACTCTGCACCAGATAAAGGATGCTCGACACGCCATGCCAGGCGACAAAGCGGTCGCGCAGAATGCTCTCCATCACCTCTCGCGGCAGGGCATCGGCCTTCAGTTGCGCCAACAGCGGTTGCAGGCCGAAGAGGCTGACGAGAGTGAGCAACAGCATGAGCAAGACCAGCCAGAAATTGCGCCGCCGCAAGACGGCGCTGCGCCCGCGCAGCAGCATGAACAACAGCAGGTAGCCGCCGCAGCCGAGCCCCACCCAGCCGATCCATTCGAACAGCCTGCCGGCGAGCACGCCCGCCATTTGCCGGTCGGTGCTCAAGGTGGCGAAGAGCGTCGGCGCAACGAGATAGCCAATCGCCCACATGCCGCCGACCCAGAAGGTCAGCGCAACGTCGTACAACGCGTCGGCCAAGCGTCGCATCGCGATCACTCGTAGCGGACTTCGATCACTTCATACTCGCGAATGCCGCCCGGTGCCTGCACCTCGGCGATATCACCAGCGAACTTGCCGATCAGCGCACGCGCGATCGGCGAATTGATCGAAATCTTGCCCGCCTTGATATCGGCTTCATCCTCGCCGACGATCTGATAACTCACGCTGCGGCCGGTTTCCTGATCCTCGAGATCGAGCGTTGCACCGAAAACGCAGCGACCGTCGGCGTCTAGCAGCTTCGGATCGATGATCTGGGCGTTCGCCAGCTTGTTTTCCACTTCCTTGATGCGACCTTCGACGAATCCCTGTCGCTCCTTGGCTGCATCGTACTCGGCGTTTTCCGAGAGGTCCCCATGCGAACGCGCCTCGGCAATTGCCGCGATCGCACGCGGTCGCTCGACGGTCTTCAGATGATGCAGTTCGGCACGCAGCTTTTCAGCGCCGGTCACGGTCACGGGTACTTTGCTCATATCGTCTGGCCAACGAAAACGCCGACGCCCGCTCGCCCGGCGGCGCCGACGATGGATTGGATGAACAACTCAATGCAATTGCGCGTGCAAATCCTGTATCGGATAGACAACCAGCTCCCCGCGGTTCCTGATCCCGGCTGCTGCCGCCTCGGCGCCCCAGATCGTCGTGTAGATGGTCACCCTTGCCGCCAACCCGGAGGTACGGATCGAGCGCGAGTCACTGATCGCCTTGCGCTTTTCGTCAACGGTGTTGATGATCAGAACCACCTCGTTGTTCTTGATCATGTCGACCACATGCGGGCGCCCTTCCGTCACCTTGTTCACCGGGGTGACAGCGATTCCAGCCGCCGCGATGGCCGCCGCGGTACCGCGTGTCGCGAGCAAAGTGAAGCCCGCCGCCTGCAGCTCGCGAGCGATATTCACCGCTTTCGCCTTGTCCGATTCCTTGACGCTGACGAAGACCTGCCCCGAACTCGGCAGGCGCACGCTTGCCGCCATCTGACTCTTGACGAAAGCCTCGGAAAAGCTCAGGCCGACTCCCATCACCTCGCCGGTAGATTTCATTTCGGGGCCAAGGATGGTATCGACGCCGCGGAATTTGGCAAAGGGAAAGACCGCCTCCTTCACCGAAAAATACGACGGAATCACCTCCTCGGTAACTCCCTGACTGGCGAGCGACTGTCCCACCATGCAGCGGGCTGCGATCTTTGCGAGTTGCAGACCCGTGGCCTTGGAGACGAAGGGTACCGTGCGCGACGCACGCGGGTTTACTTCGAGGACAAAAACCACCCCCCTCTGGATCGCGAACTGAACGTTCATCAAGCCGCAGACCTGCAGACCTTTGGCCATCAAGCGCGTCTGTCGGCGCAGTTCATCCTGCAGTTCGACCGACAACGAATACGGCGGCAACGAACACGCGGAATCGCCCGAGTGCACGCCGGCTTGCTCGATGTGTTCCATCACCCCGCCGATGAACACCCGTTCGCCATCGCAGATCGCGTCGACGTCCACCTCGCAGGCGTCGTTCAGGAAGCGGTCGAGCAGTACCGGTGAATCATTGGACACCTTGACCGCCTCCCGCATGTAGCGTTCGAGGTCGCGCTCCTCGTGGACGATTTCCATCGCCCGGCCACCCAACACGTACGACGGTCGAACCACCAGCGGGTAGCCGATTTCGGCGGCCAGACGCAAGGCCTCGGATTCGGTGCGCGCGGTGCGGTTCGACGGCTGCCGGAGACCGAGTTCCTGAAGCAGCTTTTGGAACCGTTCGCGGTCCTCGGCTGCGTCGATCATGTCCGGGCTGGTACCGATGATCGGTACGCCGTTGGCATCGAGGTCGCGCGCCAGCTTGAGCGGCGTCTGACCGCCGTACTGGACGATGACGCCCACGGGCTTCTCGACGGCAACGATCTCCAGCACGTCCTCGAGCGTCAGGGGCTCAAAGTAGAGGCGGTCGGAAGTGTCGTAGTCAGTGGATACCGTCTCCGGGTTACAGTTGACCATGATCGTCTCGTAACCGTCTTCGCGCAGCGCGAGCGCCGCATGCACGCAGCAGTAGTCGAATTCGATTCCCTGCCCGATGCGATTCGGGCCGCCACCCAGGACCATGATCTTCTTGCGGTCGCTGGGATTCGCCTCGCACTCCTCCTCGTAAGTCGAGTACATGTAGGCAGTGTCGGTCGCAAACTCCGCCGCACAGGTATCGACACGCTTGTAGACCGGGCGCACGCCCAGCTCGTGGCGGCGCCCGCGAACCGCCGTCTGCGTCGTTCTCATCAGCGTCGCCAGGCGCTTGTCGGAAAAGCCTGCGCGCTTCAGATACCACAGCTCGTCGCGGGAAAGTGATCTGAGCTGCCTTCCGCGGATGCGCTCGGCCTTCTGGTACAGATCCTCGATCTGCGCCAGGAACCATGGATCGATCGCCGTCAGGCGATGAATCTCGTCCAGGCCGAGACCGATGCGGAAAGCGTCGGCAACGTACCAGATTCGCTCCGGGCGCGCCTCGCTGAGCGCGGTTTCGATTTCCTCGCGGTCGACGCTCCGTTCGTCGAAGCCGTCGGCGCCGATTTCGAGGCCTCGCAGGGCTTTTTGCAGAGACTCCTGGAAAGTGCGTCCGATGGCCATGACTTCGCCGACCGATTTCATCTGCGTCGTCAGGCGCGAGTCGGCCTCGGGAAACTTCTCGAAGGCGAAGCGCGGTACCTTGGTCACCACGTAGTCGATCGACGGTTCGAACGACGCCGGAGTGCGGCCACCGGTGATGTCGTTGGCCAGTTCGTCCAGCGTGTACCCGACCGCCAGCTTTGCCGCCACCTTGGCAATCGGAAAGCCGGTCGCCTTCGACGCCAGCGCAGAGGAACGCGACACGCGCGGGTTCATCTCGATGACGATCATCCGCCCGTCCTGCGGGCAAATGGCGAACTGCACGTTCGAACCGCCGGTATCGACGCCGATCTCGCGCAGCACCGCCACCGCGGCATCGCGCATGATCTGGTATTCCTTGTCGGTCAGCGTCTGCGCCGGCGCGACGGTGATCGAGTCACCAGTGTGCACTCCCATCGCGTCGAGGTTCTCGATCGAACAGACGATGATGCAGTTGTCCTTGTGGTCGCGGACGACCTCCATCTCGAATTCCTTCCACCCGATCAGAGACTCCTCGATCAGCAGCTCTCGGGTCGGGCTGGCCTCCAGGCCGCGCTTGCAGATCTCGACGAACTCTTCCTGGTTGTAGGCAATGCCGCCACCGGAGCCGCCCATCGTAAACGACGGACGGATGATTGCCGGATAGCCGATCATCGCCTGCACCTGCAGCGCTTCCTCCATCGAGTGCGCCACCGCCGAACGCGCCGAACCGAGACCGATCGCCGTCATCGCCGCCTTGAACTTCTCCCGATCCTCGGCCTTGTCGATGGCCTGCCGGGTGGCGCCGATCATCTCGACGCCGAAGCGTTCGAGGACGCCATGGCGGGCCAGATCGAGCGCGCAGTTGAGCGCCGTTTGCCCGCCCATGGTCGGCAGCAGCGCGTCGGGCCGCTCCTTGGCGATGATCTTTTCGACCACGCGCCAGGTGATCGGCTCGATATACGTCACGTCGGCCATGTCGGGATCGGTCATGATCGTCGCCGGATTCGAGTTCACCAGGATCACCCGGAACCCCTCCTCGCGCAGCGCCTTGCACGCCTGCGCGCCGGAGTAATCGAACTCGCAGGCCTGGCCGATGACGATCGGACCGGCGCCAATGATCAGAATGCTCTTGAGGTCAGTGCGCTTGGGCATGGCGGACCTTTTGCTCTTGCATCATTTCCACGAAGCGGTCGAAGAGGCCGGCAATGTCGTGCGGACCCGGGCTCGCTTCCGGGTGCCCCTGAAAGGAAAACGCCGGCACGTCCGTGCGCGCGACCCCCTGCAGCGATCCATCGAACAGCGAGACGTGCGTCGTCACCAGGTTGGCCGGCAGGGAATCGGCGTCGACCGCGAAGCCGTGGTTCTGACTGGTAATCAGGACCTGCCCGGTACGCAGATCCTTGACCGGGTGGTTGGCTCCGTGGTGGCCGAACTTCATCTTCATCGTCCTCGCGCCGGAAGCCAACGCCAGCAACTGGTGACCAAGACAGATGCCGAAGATCGGCGTGCCGGCGGCAAGCATCTCGCGGATCGCGCAGATCGCGTAGTCGCACGGTTCGGGATCGCCAGGACCGTTGGAAAGGAACACCCCGTCCGGCTGCTGCGCAAGGACTGCACGCGCGCTGGTCTGGGCCGGCACGACGGTCACCCGGCAGCCGCGCGCGGACAGCATGCGCAGGATGTTGTGCTTGACGCCGAAATCGTAGGCGATGACATGCAACTGTGGCGCGGGTGCGGCTCGATAACCCTGCAGACCCCACTTGCCGCCCGACCATTCGTAAGCGTCGGCAACACTCACCACCTTGGCAAGATCCATCCCGGCAAGACCGGGAAAGGCGCGTGCCTCGTCGATCGCCTGCTGTTCGTCGATGTCGACGGCCATGATGCATCCCGCCTGCGCACCCCTTTCACGCAGGATGCGGGTCAGCTTGCGCGTATCGACGCCGCCGATCGCCACGATGCGGTGTTTCTGCAGATATTCCCCCAGCGTTTCCTGCAGGCGCCAGCTCTCGGCACGAAGCGGCAGATCGCGAATCACCAGCCCGGCAGCGTGGTTGCGGGCGGACTCGAAGTCCTCGTCATTGCAACCGACGTTTCCGATGTGCGGGTAGGTCAGCGTGACGATCTGGCGGCAGTAAGATGGATCGGTCAGTATCTCCTGGTAACCGGTCATCGCCGTATTGAACACGACTTCGCCGCTGGAACGGCCTCCGGCGCCGACCGCCAGGCCGCGGAGAATCGTGCCATCGGCCAGCGCGAGAATCGCGGGCGGAAGAGAGGGTAACAAGGACACGCAGGGCTCCTGTGCATGTTGCAGTTGAATTTGGCGTCTGTCCGACCTACAGATACGCAAAAGCGGGACGGCCAGGCAGCCCTCCCGCTCGAATCTTTGCAAGCCGGCCGATTATACCGGAGCAGACCCTCTTTCGACAATTCGCGCGGCCACCATCGCGGCGTGGCGGCGCCGGCGGCACTCCGCCAGCACGCCGGCAGCCCGCTTCGAAGCAGGAACCGCGCTTTTCCGTCGGCTGCCGTTGCGTGCCTGCGGATCACTGGGAGATATCGGCAGCACGCGCGACGACTTGAGCCGGTCTTCGGCGTCCGTCGGCAACCGCGTTGCGCAGACTCGTGGCAAGCGGGTTGCAGGGCCTTGCCCGGAAAGGAAGCCGCCCATGGCCGGCAGGATCTTCATCAGCTACAGTCACCAGGACGCGCAGTACTGCCGCGAGATGGCGACCGCGCTGGAAGCGAATCGCATGCTCCGGGACGCGGTCTGGTACGACAGGAAGCGAATCGAAGTCGGCGACCGCTGGTATCGGGAAATCGAGCAGGCGCTGGCCGCATCGAGCATCGTCTTCCTGCTGGTGAGCCAGAAGCACACCAACCACGGCTCGACCGTTGCGGCCTGAAAGCGCTGCTCGCCGCGCTGCTCGCCAGAACGCCGGCGCAGCGCCGGACTTTCGACGCGCTGTTCGTCGCCTGTTGCCCCGAGCACGACGCCGACTGGCCGCACAGGCGGCGATGGCCGACGCGGCCGCGCGCACGCCGGCAGCCGCGGCGAGCGACGAGGGGCCGCGATCTGCCAGCCAATCCGCTTCGCCGCCCCCGCCGCCACCGCCCGACTGGCGGCAACGCCTGCTGCTCGCCGCCGCGACGCTGCTCGTGCTCGCGGCACTCGTTTCGGCGATTTGGCCGCCACCGCCACCATCCCCCCCTCGTCAATATACGGGACGAACCCGCGGGCGTGCCGCTGCCGCCGGCGGTAGCCACGGCTGGCGACCCCGAGCTGCCCGACCAGCCGGTCGACAAGTTCTGGACCTGACGCGTCGACGCCGTCGAGCCGGCGGCGATTCGCGTGCCGCCGCGACTCGGACCGCTGCCATTGGCGCTGCTCGGCGCGCGCGCTGGCGATCGCCGCTTTCGTCTGGTGGCGTTACCGGCAGCGCTTTCCGGTCATCGAAGCGTTGCCGTCCACGCACCGCGGCGTCGGCTGGCAGCCGCTGCCGACGCCCGCGCGCGGCGAGCGCGGGCCGACCGACCCGCGCCGCCGACGCCAGCTCGTCTGGAACATCGAGCAGTTCATCGCCGACGACCCCACGCGCCGGCTGGATCTGCCACACACCGTCGACGCTACGGCGCGTGCCCGCGGATGCGTGCGCATGCACTTCCTGCCGGCGGCGTACGAGCGCGCGGTGTGGTTCTGGCTCGACCCCCATTTCGAAAGACCACTGGCGAGGCAGGTCGCTGGCGAACTGCTGGCGACACTGCGTGCGGACGGGCTCAACGCCCGCTAGGGCCAGTTCACCGACCTGCCGCTGCGCGTCGACTGCCCCGGGCAGCCCGGCTATCGGCCGCTCGCCGAAGAGGGCCAGGGCCGCCAGGCGCTGGTCACCATCCTGACCGATGGCGAAGGTCTGCGACAGCGCCTCGAACATTCGCTCTACCGGCAACAGGCGCTGCGCCTGTTGCGTGCGCTCGCGCAGTGGCCGCGCCTGTGCTTCGTCGCCTGCTCGCCGCGCGGCGAGCAGCTTGCCGCACTGTTCGCGGACTGCACGGTGCCGCTCGAAGCCGTCCCCTTGCCCCGGCTTGCCGACTGGCTCGGCGGGGTCGGCAGCGACCCCGCGGCACTGGCACCGGTCGAGTCGCGGCTATGGGGAGCACTGCGACAATGGGTCGCGGTCGTCTCGCTCGGCGGAGACCAGGCCGACGCCGCCGCCGCGATCCGCCTCTGTGCAGAGTTGCATCTGCCGGCAGATCCGCTGGCAGCTCGACCGCATCGTCGCTGCCGCTGCCGAGCCGCGCGAGCGCCGGCGGCTGATCAACTGGCTGCTGCGCTGCGAGGCGTCGGACGACCGGGCGCTGGCCGACGGCGATCTGGCGAAGCGCGCGATCGCCTGGTGGAGCGAGCGCTACACCGACGCCGAGCGGCAGAAGGAGCAGCAGGAAAATCCGCTGTTGCCGTGGAGGAACTCGCTTGCCAACCGCCGCTGGCAGCTCGAACGCGCGCTGTTGCAGTTCGCCATCGATCCCGGGGCTGCCGCCGATCGCCTGTGCGAACTCGCCGGCGACCAACTGCGCGCCGAAATCGAGCAGCGCCTCGGCGAATTTGTCGCCGCCGAACATCGTCGACGCAATCGCGACGGCGACGGCGACGGCCAGTACATCTACCTCAACTGGAGTTTCGCCGCGCAGCCGCCGACCACCCGCCACCGCCTGCGCGAGCTCGGCTTTGCTGCCGGACTGTTCACTGGCGGGCCGGTAATCCCCCGCGCCTGTTGCTCGGCGGAGCGATCCAGGAGCACCCGGTGTTCGCCGCACAGACGCTGCGCCTCGTCCCACGCGACGGGCAGAGCGCCTACCGCGTCACGCTCGGCAGTGCGCGTGCCAGCGTGACGCTGCCGGGGCTCGCCGGCGGCGCCGAAGTTCCCGCGAGGTGGTGCTGGCAAGCCGGCGAAAACGCGCTGCAACCGGCGGACAGCAGCGTCCTGCTGCGCGCCGTACCACGAGCGCGCGGCCCGGCAACTGGCGATTCGCCTGCTCGACTGGGGCAGCGCCGATCCGGTCCTGGTCGGGTTGGACTGGGCTCCCCACCTGGACGATTGGCTCGGCAGCAACCCGGAGCTGGACCGACGGACGCAGGTGCTCGTCGTCGTCGCCGATGGCGCGTGCGCTGAACTTCGCCGGAGCGAAGGCAGTTGCCGCGGCAGCGCTGCCGTGGCGCGTCGTCGCGCAGGGCGGCGACGCACGCATCGCGAGCGGGCCGGAGTGGGAGCGGGAGAACGTCGGCGGAATCGAGTGGGTATGGGTCTACCCGGGCAGTTTCACGATGGGTTCGCAGCCGGGCGAGCCGATGGCCTACGAATCGGAGATCGTCGATCCACCGCGCATCGTGACGCTGTCCGCGTTCCAGATCTCGGCGAGCGAAACGACCAACGCGCAATACGCGCGCGCCTTTCCCGAGCATTCGCCGCGCGACGATCTGCCGAGCGAGGCGCAGTGGCAATACGCCGCGCGCGGCGGCAGCCGAACGCGCTGGCCTTTCGGCGACGACGAGACGCAATTCGGTCGCCATGCCTGGTTTGCCGACAATTCTGGACGACAGGCTCATCCAGTCGCACAGAAACTTCCCAACCCGCTGGGTCTCCATGACATGCACGGCAACGCGGAGGAATGGACGCGCGACTTCTAGGCAGACTACGAGTCGGGCAGCTTCGTCGACCCCGAAACTGCGACGGGAGACGGCAGGCGGGTTCTGCGCGGCGGTCTCGTCGTCGGTTCGCCCAAGAACCTGCGCTCGGCGCACCGGGACGGCGGCGATGCCGTCACGCTCTGGGGCCCGATCCCCGGGTTCCGCTGCGTTTGTGTCCCGCCCCAGCATTGAGCCATTATTGATTCGCTTCCGTGTCTGGCGTGGCATGCTGGCCAATGGCCCGAGGGGGCTTGCTGCGTTGGGGCCGAGCGTAGCGAGGCCCGAGCAATTTGTGCATTTGTGTTGTCTTGCTGGCCACGAGCGTCGATTTGGCGGTTCTCCGGGTGGTCTCGCGTAAGGAGGCGCTGGTCCGCAGCGTTCGTTCGTACCATGGACTGCTGGCGTTTCCATGAACGGTCGAGAGCCGAAGGAAGCGTTCCGTTGGATGTTCGGATCGTCGATGCGTCAGCTAAGGAGCCTAGCAAAAATAAGTTGAACAAATATGGCCCGGGGAATACCATGTGGTCATGGATAGCATGGAATCCGTAGGTGCCAAGTACCAAGCGCTGTCGGGTCGCTTGGACGAAGCGACGCTGAGACTGTGGGTAGCTGCGGAAGCTCGGAGCCTCGGCCGCGGAGGGGTGAGCTTGGTGGCGAAGGCGGTGGGCGTATCACGAACGACGATTTACGCGGGCTTGGCGGAAATTGCGGCGATGGACGGATCGCGGGGAAGCGGGGGCGCTGTGGCGATGGAGACTGGCGCAGGGAGCCGGCGCGTTCGTGCGCGAGGGGGAGGCCGCAAGCGCTTGGTCGAGCGAGACGAAGGGTTGCTTGCGGCAATGGATGCGCTGGTGGAACCAGCGAGCCGTGGCGACCCCATGTCGCCGCTGCGCTGGACCTGCAAGAGCACCAGCAAGTTGGCGCAGGAATTGGCGGCACAAGGACATCCGGTGAGTCAGCGTACGGTGTGCCATCTGCTGGCCCAGATGAACTACAGCCTGCAATCGGTACGCAAGACCCGCGAAGGGGGCCAGCATCCGGACCGGGATGCGCAGTTTCAGTACATTGCGAGGATGGTGACGCAATACCAGAGCGAGCGCCAACCGGTCATCTCGGTGGATACCAAGAAGAAGGAACTGATTGGTGATTTCAAGAACGCCGGGCGAGAATGGCGCCCGACCGGCGAACCAGAGCAGGTCCGCGTGCATGACTTTCTTGATCCGGAGTTGGGCAAGGTTTCGCCCTACGGCGTGTATGATCTGACGGCCAATGAAGGTTGGGTCAGTGTCGGAATCGACCATGACACGGCCGAATTTGCCGTCGAAAGCATTCGCCGTTGGTGGCTGGAAATGGGGCGGCCGCTGTACGGAGACGCCCAGCGTTTGCTGATCACCGCCGATTGCGGTGGCAGCAACGGTTATCGGGTGCGTCTGTGGCGCATGCAACTGCAACGGCTGGCTGATGAACTCGGGCTGGAAGTGCGCGCATGTCACTTCCCTCCGGGGACGAGCAAGTGGAACAAGATCGAGCATCGGATGTTCTGTCACATCACCCACAACTGGCGAGGACGTCCGCTGCTCACACGCCAGGTGGTCGTCAACCTCATCGGCAGTGTCAAAACGGCACAAGGACTGCGCGTGAAAGCCGCGCTGGACGAGAATGCCTACGCCCCTGGAAACAAGGTGAGCGATGCCGAACTCGCAGGTGTCGCCATCGAACGCGACGAGTTTCATGGCGAGTGGAACTACCGAATCCGACCTCATCACAACGCCGTGCAACAGTAAATGTTCAACTTATTTTTGCTAGGCTCCTAACTGAGCGAGGCAGCTTTCAATCCGTGGGCCTCGCAGTACGCCTGCTGCGTGCCGCCGCTCGCTCGCCACGCTTCCACATGCCGTCGCCACAACGCTGCCCGTTCCCCCGCTTTCTCCATCCCTCTGCCCTCGGTCGAAAATCCAAAGTGTGCTCCTCTTCTCGGGCGGAATACAGGTGGGGGGATGGACGCTTACGTTCGACACGCGCGGGCGCGAGTAGGACGGTTTGAGCCCCAGCCAGTGGAGCATGGCGAGGACCGTGGTGGCTTTCAGGGTGGCACCGTTGTCGCCGTGAAGCACCGGTTTGTCAGCCAGGGCCTGGATGCCTTCGGCGAGCGCG
>WBZT01001104.1_pt1 | contig 20339 bp, 19 predicted proteins | sample 5204241 | NCBI WGS metagenome assembly WBZT01 (sample SAMN12344358, study PRJNA552823) | activated sludge metagenome | biome: Activated sludge suspended growth; feature: Nitrification reactor; material: Wastewater; isolation source: activated sludge from nitrification reactor of wastewater...
GACCTCACGGGCCTTGGCCCCGAAGTTCGCCGAAGCCGGCGTTACGGTCATTGACAACTCATCCGCGTGGCGGATGGATCCCGACGTGCCGTTGGTGGTCAGCGAAGTCAATCCGGAGACGGCGCTCCACCCACCGAAAGGGATCATCGCCAACCCCAACTGCACGACCATGGCAGCCATGCCAGTGCTGAAGCCGCTCCATGACGATGCTGGACTGGTTCGACTGATTGCCAGCACCTACCAGGCCGTCTCGGGTTCGGGACTGGCGGGCGTCGCCGAGCTTGCGCGTCAGACCGCCCTGCTGGACGGGCTCTCCGACGCGCTGACCCACGATCCGCAGCGCGCAGACCTGCCGACACCTGACAAGTACGTGCGACCCATCGCGTTCAACGTAGTGGCGCTGGCGGGTTCGCTCGTCGATGACGGCTCCGGCGAGACGGACGAAGAGCAGAAGCTGCGCAACGAGAGCCGGAAGATCCTCCACATTCCGGACCTGTCGGTCAGTGGCACCTGTGTGCGGGTGCCTGTTTTCACCGGCCACTCCCTGAGCATCAACGCCGAGTTCAGCCGATCGATCACGCCGCAACGCGCCCGAGAACTTTTGGGCGACGCCCCGGGCGTGGTTGTCGCCGATGTGCCCAATCCGCTCGAATCCGCCGGTCGAGACCCCAGTTATGTCGGCAGGATTCGCCAGGATCCCGGAGTCGCGGACAACCGAGGACTCGCTCTCTTCGTGTCCAACGACAACCTGCGCAAAGGGGCGGCACTCAATGCCGTTCAGATCGCCGAACTTCTGCTCGACTGATGCGCACAGCTTTGCGGACGGCCATCGCACTGGCGATGCTGGCCTCACTCGGGACTGCTCGCGCGGAACCTCAGTTCCGATTCTGGTCGTTATGGACGGCCCCAGACGGCACCTGGCGCCAGGAACAGGGAAATCCTGACGTATTGGACGTTCCCGCCCGCTCCGTGCTTGCGTGGGTCTTCGTGCGCAGCTCGGGGGATGTCAAGGCCACCAAGGCGCCTGAGACTGTCGCTCGATATGACGAGCTGTGTCCGCAGGAAACCGGCGGACGCGGTACCCCGGTCGCGGTGGTCATCGACTACGGTTCGACATCCGACGCGCCGGTGGGCGAGACTCCGCCTTCCGACCGCGTCGCGTGCGTGGCGGTCAGCGGTCCCGTCACTCCGAGCAGTGCGCTGGCCGCAGCGGCTGAGATCCGCGCCGGGGAGGAAGGCCTCATCTGCGGGATCGATGGCTACCCGAGTACCGAATGCGCGGCTCTCGCTGTCACCACGGCGGACCCGGTGGAGAGCAGTGACCCGCCGCAGAATGACTCCCCGCCCGCTTGGGTGTACTCGCTGGCGCTGCTCGTCCTCGTCGCGGGCGGCTACGGGCTGTCGCTGTGGCGGCGCCGATGATCGCCCGCGTGCTGTTCACCGGCGGAGCCCGCTCAGGCAAGAGTGCCGCCGCTGAACGCCTGGCCTCGCAAGCCGACCATGTCACGTACGTCGCCACCGCCCCCCGCTACCCGAACGACCCCGAGTGGGTAAATCGGATTCGCAGCCATCGTTCCCGACGACCCGATCACTGGACAACGATCGAGACCAGCGATATCGCCACCGAGATCCGCCGCGCGGACCCTGGGAATCCGGTACTCGTCGACTGCCTGACTTTGTGGCTCACGTCCCGGCTGGATGACCACGGCGCCTGGCAGAACCCAGCGTCCGCGCTGCCACTGCTTCACCAGGAGATCGACGAGCTCACCGATGCGGTGCGCTGCGCGCAAGGCGGGGTCGTTCTGGTCACCAACGAAGTCGGCATGGGGATCGTGCCCGGCACTCCGGCGGGTCGGCTGTTCCAGGACCTGTTGGGCAAGTGCAACTGCGCGGTGGCCGCCGAATGTGATGAGGTCTATCTCGTCGTCGTCGGGCGGCTCCTGCCGATCGGAGGCGATCCGCGATCGGGGGAACTGCTGTCAGGACACCCCACATGATCCCCGCACCCGACCCGGACACTCGCGCCCAGGCCCGAGACCGTCTCGGCCGACTGGCCAAGCCGGTGGGGGCGCTCGGGGCGCTCGAGGACATCGCCGTCTGGTGCGCGGGGGTGCAGGGCAGGTGCCCGCCCGAACCGTTCCGCGCGGTTCGGGTCGTCGTGATCGCCGGGGACCATGGGGTCGCGACCATGGCGGCGACGAGCGCCTACCCCAGCGAGGTCACTGCCCAGATGGTCGCCACGATGGTGTCCGGAGGGGCCGCCGTCAACGTACTCGCCCGCGATGTGATGGCCTCCGTTCAGGTGGTCGACGCGTCCGTCGATTCCGACTATCCCGGCCTGACGATTCCCGCAACGATCACGCAGCGACGGATTCGGCGAGCAAGTGGATCGATCGACCGCGAGAACGCCCTGACTGCCGAGCAGACGAGCGCCGCACTCGACCTCGGGCGAGCGTTGGCCGAGGAACAACGGCAAGCCGGAGCTGATCTGGTGATCGTCGGCGACATGGGGATCGGTAACACGACACCCGCCGCCGCGTTGATCGCCGCACTGGGTGACGAGGATCCCGTCAGCGTCACTGGTCGAGGGACCGGGATCGATGATGCGACCTGGATGCGCAAGGTAGCCGCCGTCCGCGACGCATTGTGGCGCAGTCGCGAACTGCGCAGTGACCCGAGCGCCGTCCTGGAGACGATCGGGGGCGCCGATCTCGCGGTCATGGCGGGCCTGCTCGGGGGCTGCGCCCAGCGCGGCATACCCGTCCTACTAGATGGCGTCGTTGTGACGGCCGCCGCGCTGGTCGCCGATCGGATGGACCCGGGAGCGCGAGAGTGGTGGTGGGCGGGGCACCGCTCGGCGGAACCGGCTCACTCGATCGCCCTGGCCGCTCTGGAACTGACACCAGTGCTCGACCTGGAGATGCGGCTCGGCGAAGGGACCGGGGCATTGACCGCGCTGCCTGTCGTGAACGCGGCAGCCGCACTGCTCGGCACCATGGCGACGCTCGAAGCAGCGGGGATCTCCTCACCGGACGACCAGTTCATCGGGCAAGAGTGACGTCCGCGCTGCGGCTGTCGTTCGGCCTGTTCACGATCCTGCCGATCGACCGATCCTCCGACGCGCGCAAGAGCCCGCCGACGGGAGCAGCATCGGACCCACCTCCCAAGACCTCTGCGACAGGCGAGACAGCAACTGATCGCGAACAGACCGAGTCTGCCCAACAGTCCGGCCCCGCGCCCTCAGCCTCTGTCGTACGGCGCGCAGTGCTACTGGCCCCGGTGACCGGTCTTGTCGTAGCGACTCTCGCAGCCGTCGTCCTGTTCGCGGTACGCGCGCTCATCGACGGTGACGTGTGGGGATCGATGGCAACCGACCCACCCGGCGCTCTGGTCGCGGCGGCGCTTGCGATCATGACCGTCGAACTCCTGACCGGGGGGCTGCACCTGGACGGACTCGCCGACACCGCGGATGCCATCGCGGTGCGCGGGAGCGCGCATCGATCCTTGGCGGTGATGAAGGACTCGGCGAGCGGACCGATGGGGGTGTTCGCGGTCGTCATATTCGCGGTGCTGGCTACCTCGACCCTGGCTGTGGCCGTAACCCGAGGCCATGGCACCGAGGCACTGGTCACGGCTGTGCTCGCGGGAAGGGTCGCGATCCTCTGGGGATGTACCCAGCAGGCTGCCCGACCGGACGGGCTGGGTGCCTGGGTGAGCGGCAGTGTGAGTCGCGTCCAAGCCCTGGCGCTCACCGTCGCAGTCATGGTCGTGCCGCTGGTCCTCGGACTGCTCGATGATGACGCCCGCCTCGGCGCCACGATCGCGGTTGTGGCTGCGATCCCGATCGGCGTCGCAACGGCATGGCTGGCCACGCTGTCGATCCGGCGCCGCATCGCAGGGATCACCGGCGACGTCCTGGGCGCCATGGCACAGGTCGCAACGGTCGTCTCTCTCGTCGTGACCGCCCTGGCGCCCTGACGCCATATCAGCACCTCGGCCACGCGTGACACGACCACGTACGTGCCCCACACTGGGTTCCCACCACCAGGGAGCACCATGATCGTTGAACTCCGGAGTTGGACCCTCCCCCATCGTCAAGGTCACGGCCGTTCACGGCTGATCATCCCCCTGATAGTGGGGCTCATCACGATTCTGTCGGTCCTGGCGCTCCCCACTCCTGCGTCGGCCAAACCCCACGGCCCCGCGGTCGTGAACGGCCAAGACGTCCCCGTTGGCGATTGGCCGCAGGTGGTCGCGTTGGGTTACAACGACCGGTCAGCGTCCGAAGGCGTCTTCTGCGGCTCCACCCTGATCGACCCACAATGGATCGTGACCGCTGCCCACTGCGTCGCGGGTGAACGGGCCGGCGACCTCGCCGCTTTCGTGGGCCGAACTGTTTTGACCGATGACGACGGGGTCACGGTCGGGATCAGCCGCATCGTGCGCGGCCCATGGGACCGACGCACCGACCGCGGAGACATCGCCGTTCTGCAACTGAGCCAACCGGTGGCAGCACCCCCGATGGCCATGGCGAGCAGCACGTCCGTGTATCGGGCCGGCACTCCTGCTTCGGTGTTCGGCTGGGGCAGTACCCGCGCCAGTGGTCGCGGCTACGACGACCACATGCAGCAGGGTGCTCTGCGGATGGTGCGCGGATCGCGCTGCCAGTGGATCTGGGGCGGGATCGCACCGCGAACCCAGGTCTGTGCCGGTGGTCTCCAAGCGAGTGGGATCGTTGTGGACTCGTGCAGCGGCGACAGCGGAGGCCCCCTGGTCGTGACCGGCCCGGGTGGCGTGCCCCTGCTCGCAGGCATCGTGAGTTTCGGCGGAAACAGGTGCGCTCAGCGGGGCCAGCCCGGCGTCTATACCAAGGTCGCCGCGTATCGATCGTGGGTTCTGCAAGTCATCTCGTGATCGTCCCCGTGGCCAGCTGACGAGCACCTGTCGTCAGTTTGCCAGAGGGCGCGGAGTCTGCCAGCGAGTGAACCGAGCAAGCCCCGGGCTTGAGACTGTCGCGCACACTTCCTCCCATGTTGGAGGCATGGCCGCGAGGACTCAGCCAAAGGTGTTCCATGAGCCGTGCGCCGTAGGCCCCCTGTCATCGTCGGTTGCCGCACAATCCTCACTGAGCGGATTGGGGTACTTGTTGGACAGCTCCAGTCGGTTGCGGCCGGAGCGTTTGGCTTCGAGGAGCGCGGCGTCCGCCCGACGGAAGAGGTCTTCGCTATTGGTGGCGTGGTCGGGGTAGCTCGCGATTCCGCCGCTCACGGAGACTTGCAGTTGGGTCGGCGCATCAGGAAGTTGAATGGAGCGAAGGTGCAGGAGCTCTTCCGCTGCGCGTGCGTGCGCGACATCTGCGGCCAGTCCAGGCTGGATCACGACGAACTCGTCCCCTCCGAACCGAAAGACGATGTCCGAGGGACGAACTGTCGAGCGCAGCACCGAGGCGACATCTCGCAGCACCTGGTCACCAACGTTGTGCCCATACAAGTCGTTGATGGCTTTGAAGTTGTCAATGTCCAAGACGAGCAGGCTGACTGGCATTCCATCTTCTTGGGCCTGCGTGATCGTCCGTGGCAGAACCTCGGCGAGATGTCCCCAGTTGAACAGCCCAGTCAGCGGATCGTGGACCAGGCGGTCGTGAAGTTCCCTTTGATCCTCGCGGATCCTGCGGCCCTGCTCCTCAATCTGTTCGGTATCGCGGCGGGTGACGATTGTGTACAGGATGGCCAGCACCGAAAGAAAGAACACCAGCGTCAGCAAGCTCGGCCAATTGAACCTCGAGTGGGGTAACACGAACGACAACAACAGCAGTGCGGCCCATTGGACCCCTGCAACGACCACTGTGCTCGCGGTGTCCAGCAGCATCGCGGTCAGCACGATCGACAACACCACATATGTCAATGGCATCAGGTCCCCGGCGCGGACCTGCTCGTCGACAGCCAGCGCCAGCCATGGAGGGATGGACACGACCACGACAGTTACCCAGGCAGCGACCCGATAGTGTCCCGCGCGGTTCATCGCCCACGCAGCGATCATGAGCGCCGCCAGCGCGCCGGTCATGGCCATGTACGAGATCCGGGCCGGCATCGCAGGGCTCATTGCTACCGCGATCACCGCGACCCCGACGCAGAGCAGCGCTGCCAGGCCCAGTTGGAGCCACGTCAGCAGGCGAACCCGGCGACGGAGGACACCGCTGGCTGGCGATGGACCGGGTCCGGTCGACGCCATCGAATCACTCGGGACAGACACCTCTCAGCCCTCCCTCACCAGTGAATCGGACCACGCGCGCAGTCACAACATTTTCGCGCAACACCCGCGGGGAATCGACAAAGTCGTCACCGAGAAGAACCCGGCAATCGGGGCTGAGTTTGCGTCGCTTGCGGGCGTCCCAGATCCATAGCTCGGTTGCGAAGGAATAGGCCATGAGCTGATTGTGGCTGCCATTCCCAGGGAGCGTCCGCGTGCGAAAGGCGGACGAAGGAAATCGTTCTGATTCAGACGAAGGCAGAATGGAACATGACCGGCTGTCTCTGGACCTGCCGACCGGCGGGCGACTACCGGGCATGCAGTTCGGTTCGCACGAGCGGCTCATCGCTGGTCCGAGCCAGGGGCTGGAAGGGGAAACCATGTTGGAGAAACTCGACGGCAGCGAAGGCTCGGTCCTGGGATACCGGCTCAGCGGAGTCATCGACAAAGCGGACTATGCCGCCATGGTGCCTGAGATGGAGTCGCTGGTCGCCCAGTACGGCACGGTTCAACTCCTGTGTGATCTCACCGATCTGCGTTGGGAGAAGGCGAGTGCGTGGGGGAGCGATCTGCACTTCGGCAAGGAGTTCCACGACGCGATCACGCGGATGGCGATCGTGGGCGATGGCGTCGGGTGGCGCGGCAACCGTACCGATTCCCTTGACGTTCACGGCGACCGCCGCCACTGCCCTGGCCTACACCTGCTTCATGGTTGTCTCTGCTACCACGATGCGGATCAAGTTCGCCATCATCGCCCGGCAACGCCGCAACCACGTCCGCCAACTTGAAGCGCTCGACTACAAGGCTTGCCTCGAACCAGCCGCCTGACCCCACCAAGGGTCCCGGCTCCGCCGGGGGCTGCGGCGTGGTGCCCTAGGTCAATTTCGGACTAGCTGTCCGGCCAGGATCCGAACTGCCCCGGCGCGAACTGCCCCGACTGCTCGTAACCCGCCGACGGGCACGTCTGCGTCGGTGGATTGCCGGCGAGGACCTCGCTGACGTACTCGATCACCATGGGGTTGATCGTGACTGCGGTGGTCGAGTTCGGGAACACGCTCGAACCGGGGAAGGAGTTGATCAGGTCGACGTCTTGGCCGATCGACAGCACCTTGCCGGGGACCTCGGTGTGCAGTCCTGGAACGGTCGGGAAACACCGGAGCACCGAGATCGTGCCGTTTTCGACCAGACCGTCCGCCTGAGCGCTGGACAGCCCGACAGCAATGTCGTTCGGGTTGTAGAAGGGGTCGTCTCCCGTGCCCGAACTCAAGTAGTTGAACGTGCGTGGGTCGTTGATCCCGATGGCGGAGGCGGCGTAGAAGGGAGTCTCCCCGGGGATCCCAGCCAGCCGCTGGTTCCACTCCGCCATGTAGTCGGAGGTCATCTCGTTCAGGGCCGCACCCTCGCCGACTGCCGTGGCGAAGTGATCGACGATCTCGTTCAGCGCAGCCACGTCCAGTTGACACTCAAGCTGAAGCGCACCGCACGTGTCGGTCAGTTCGTATTCCCCGAGGTCGGCGAGGAAGGAGCCGGTGTACGGGGTGTCGATGGTCGTGATCGATTGGATCTGGATCCCCGGCATGAAACTCGCGTAGTCCATCGCGCCCCGCGACCACAGCCCTCCGTCTGAGTGTCCGACGAGCCACACCCGCTCGACCCCGAAGTTCTCGTTGATGTAGTTCAGGTAGTTGGCCAAGATGCTCGAGTTGATGTCGAAATCCCCGGCTGTGTTCATCGTCATCGATGCGGGCAGTTGGGTTTGGGCGCAGGATCCCAGACCCATTTCCGCCGGATCGATGGCCACCGGAACCGGGGCACCGCCACCTGAGTAATCGTATTCCGTCTCCGGGACCGTGTAGACCGGGACACCGGCGTTCGCCAAGCTTGTCTGCAGCGCGTACCAGGTGCCTCCCGCGGACATGTTGGGTGCGCTGCACACAGCGCCGGGGGTCGTGAACGGCGTTTGGGACATGAAGCCGGAGACCAGCACGACCGCATCGCCTGATCCCGGTGAGGTATCGATGGGCGACGTCGCCGCGCTCGCCGACAGGCTGCGGGCGGTGACCGCTGCGGCATCAACCCCGCTCAATGCGTTCATGTAGGTCTGCGGCGACTGCCCGGTGCACGCCTGCAGCACCGCGAAACTTCCCACGTACTGCGGATGCCGGAATCCCGCCATGGCCTTGCCGAAGAGCACTTTCGGCTGGAAGGCGATCCGGGTGTCCTTGTCGTGGTTGGCGATGTCGAACGGACTCACGGCTCGGCACATCTCGCCGCGGACCTGGCGAGTGAAGGTGTCGGTCAGGACCGAACGGCTACGCACCCTCAGTTGTTTGCCGGCCACGGACACTCTCAGTTCGCCGGCCCGAGAACTGGCTCCTTTGACGCGCGGTTTGATGATCGGCACGGTCACGGCATACCGATGGCGCGCGAGTCTCTTGGCGCCGCCGACAACCGTGAGTCCTTTGGCCCCCGTACGGGATCCGGTTCGCTCGACCGCGATCGTCGGACGGGAGCGCGAGGAAACGAGCATGCGGATGATCGTGGTCTGCCCGCGATCCGGGGTCACCACAGCGAACTGACGCCTTGTGCGGGAGCCACTCACGGCCACTTCCCGGGACGGGGAAGCAGGAGTCGCGGAGCCCTGGGGGGGCGCGGAGGTCTGCGGGTCCTGCAAAGGAACGTCGGAGTTGCCTTCGGCTCGGGCTGCTCCCGTACCGGCCATTCCCGCCGCGGCCAGGGCCCCAGCCGCCAACGCCACCGCCATCCGCCTTGCCATCGACGCCACCACCACGATTACTAGTTACTGCGAGGTACCGAAAAGTAACAGTCCGTGCGTCGGGGTCCCAACCGAACGGGCAACATTCACCCCTCTGACCAACGAGGACTCTGACCAACCAGGACTCTGACCAACCAGGACTCTGACCAACCAGGACTCTGACCAACGAGAGCCCTGCCAAGAAAGAACCCCGACAAACGAGAACCCCTGGGGTCACCAGGGGTTCTCGAGCCGTAGCCCCGACGGGATTCGAACCCGCGCTACCGCCTTGAGAGGGCGGCGTGCTAGGCCACTACACAACGGGGCCAGGAACCACTGAACCCCGCGGCACGACGCGGAGACAGTGAAAAATCCTGGGTGAACCAGGATTTCGCTGGGGTACCAGGACTCGAACCTAGACTAACGGAACCAGAAACCGTCGGGCTGCCAATTACCCCATACCCCAAGGGCTCCGACGAGTATAGCCCCAACCCCGAGTGCCCCAAGGGCTGCTACTGATCGGCCCACTGCCTCGCCCGATCGAGTCGGTCGAGTGACCGCGCCCGACCGAGGAGTTCCATCGACTCGAACAACGGCGGCGACACTCGCCGCCCCGTGATGGCCAAACGCACGGGCCCGAACGCGAGCTTCGGTTTCAGACCCAAACCGTCGATCAATACCGTTCGCAGCGCAGCCTGGATGTGATCCGTGGTCCAATCCGTGACGTCGGCGAGGGCGTCGCGGGCAGCTGCGATCACAGTCGCCGACCCTTCCTTGAGAACCTTGGCGGCGTCATCAGGATCGATGGCGAAATCGTGGTCGGAGACGAACAGGAAGGCGATCATCGGCGCAGCCTGGACCAGGGTGTCCATGCGGGTGTGGATCAGCGGTACCACGCGGGCGAGCAGATCCAACTGTTCCTCCGATGGATCGGCGGGCAGGACTCCGGCTTCGGTCAGATACGGGATCAACCGCTGTTGAATCTCGGTCTCAGGCAGGTGCCGCACCCAATCGCCGTTGATGGCCGTGCACTTCTTCAGGTCGAATCGCGCGGGATTCGGGTTCACCCGGGAGATCTCGAAATGCTCGGCCATCTCGTCCTTGGAGAAGAACTCTCGATCGTCGCCGATCGACCACCCGAGAAGGGCCAGGTAATTCGTCAGCCCCTCGGGCAGGTACCCGTGCTCGCGATACATGTTCAACGATGACTCGGGGTCCCGCTTCGACAGTTTCCGGTTGCCCTCCCCCATCACGTACGGAAGGTGCCCGAAGGACGGTGTCGCGCGCTCGGTGACGCCGATCTCGCGCAAGGCGTCGTACAGCGCCAACTGCCGCGGCGTCGATGAGAGCAGATCCTCACCCCGCAACACGTGGGTGATCTCCATGAGCGCGTCGTCCACGGGATTCACCAGCGTGTAGAGCGGTTCTCCGTTACCCCGGACCAGCACATAGTCCGGAATGTGCTCGGCAGAGACGTGCATCTCACCACGAACGAGGTCGTCCCAGGTGAAGTCGGCGCCGGACATCCGAAACCGGATGGCGGGTGAACGACCTTGTTGTTCGTAGGCCGTGACCTGCTCCTCGGTCAGGTCGCGGCAATGGCCGTCGTAACCGGGAGTGCGTCCGGCAGCGAGTGCCTGCTCACGCCGGTCGGACAGTTCCTGAGGAGTGCAGTAGCACCGATAAGCGCGGCCCGCGGCGAGCAGACGGAGGGCTACATCCGCGTAGACGTCGAGTCGCTGGGATTGCCGGTAGGGCCCGAACGGACCACCCTTCAGGGGCCCTTCGTCCCACTCCAAACCCAACCACTGCAGGGCGTCGACGAGCGCCTCGTAGGACTCCTCGGTGTCTCGCGCGGAATCGGTGTCTTCGATGCGGAACACGAACGTTCCACCCGTGTGGCGGGCAAACGCCCAGTTGAAAAGCGCGGTACGCACCATTCCGACGTGTGGGTTGCCCGTCGGCGACGGGCAGAAGCGAACCCTGATGCCATCGTCAGTCACCGAGAACCACCTCGTTGTTCAGCGATCCAATCCCGTCGATCGTCACCTTCACATGATCGCCGTCGGCCAGTGGCCCGATCCCGGCCGGGGTACCGGTCAGGATCACGTCCCCGGGAAGCAGCGTCATCACGCTGGTGATGTGCGCGATCAGGTGCCGCACGTCGAACACCATGTCGGTCAGTGGAGCCTGCTGGCGGACGTCGCCGTTCACCTCGCACTGGACGACTGCAGAATCCGGCAGGGGGTCCGTCTGGATCCACGGACCCAGGGGGCAGAACGTGTCGAAGCCCTTGGCCCGGGTCCATTGCCCGTCCCGTACCTGGAGGTCCCGAGCGGTGACATCGTTCGCGCACGTGTACCCCAGGACCACTTGGTCCGCATCGTCCACTGACACGTGTCGGCACAGCTTGCCGATGACGACGGCCAACTCAGCCTCGAAGTCGACGCGCTCGGACTGTTCGGGGATCCTGATCGTCCCCCCCGGTCCGATGACCGTGGTGTTGGGCTTGAGGAACATCAAGGGTGAGGCCGGAAGGTCCGACCCCATCTCGGCCGCATGACCGCGGTAGTTCTTGCCGATTGCCACGATCTTGGACGGAAGAACCGGTGGCAGCATCCTGAGTCCGGCCAGCGGGACAGTTCCATCGACGAGGTCCGGTTCACCGAAAGGGTGGCCACGCATGGGACGCACCATCTCGGGTTCGGTGACTCCGTCACCTTCGATGGCGGCGAACACCATGGTGTCGTCGGGCAGGGAGAACCGGGCGATGCGCACCCCGCGAGCCTACCGACCGCCGGTACGTTGACCACATGTCACTGCCTCGCACCGTCCTGATCACCGGCGCCGGCGGGTTCATCGGGCGCCACCTGCACGACCGCCTCACAGCCTCTGGGGTGACCGTTCGCGGGGTCGACCTCGTGGCAGATCCCAGTCGTGGAACGACACTCGGGGACACCTTGGACCCATGGCGGTGGGCCCATCTGCTCGAAGGCGTGGACGCCGTGATCCACACCGCGGCGGTCGTGTCCAACGTTGCTCCACTCGAGGAGGCCTGGCAGGTGAATGTCCTGGCGACCCGCAACGTGATGACGGTGGCCACACAAGCCGGGGTCGATCACTTCGTTCATGTGTCTTCGATCGCCGCTTTCGGTGAGGACTTCCCCGACCAGGTCACCGAGCAGCACCCACCACATCTGACCGGCCACAGTTACGCCGACACCAAGATCAACGGTGAAGCTGTGGTTCTGGCGGCCCACGCTGCCGGTGAGATCGACTGCACCATCGTGCGTCCCGGTGATGTGTACGGACCCGGTTCCCGCCCGTGGGTGCTGATCCCCCTCCAACTGATCCGCAGCCACCAGGCGATCCTGCCCGACGGGGGGCGCGGAATCTTCTCGCCCACCTACATCGACAACCTTGTCGATGGCGTCGAACTCGTCCTGGCGACCCGGGCCGCCCGTGGGCAGATCTTCACCCTCACCGACGGAGTCGGCGTCTCGTGCTGGGAGTACTTCAGTCGTCTCGCGGATCTCGTCGGAGGGCGAGTGTATTCACTGCCTACGCCACTGGCGCGATCGCTGGCGTTGTCGGTGGGGAGCGCTACGCGGGCTCTGGGTCGCGAGAGCGAGCTGGGGCACGCCAGCCTCGGGATGCTCCTGCGCCGGGGTACCTACTCCATCGAGAAGGCCCGTGAGGTGCTGGGATACGAGCCGGCCGTCGACCTCGATGAGGGGATGCGGCGGGTTGCGGCCTGGCTGAGGTCCGAGGGGATGATCTGACTCAGGAGGGCTCTGCCTCGCCGTCGTCAGAGGCGGCTCGCCCCTTCCACCGGCTCGCCATGAGTCCGACGATCATGGCGACGAACACGACCAGGTACAACTGTCCGACGATCGCCTCACCCGCGACCAGAAGGCGGCCCAGATCGCTGCTCGGTTCCAGCGGACTGCCCAACGTCGACACCGCTGTAAGCGAGAAGAACATGAACTGCGACGACGGCTCGGGCTTCGCGAAGAACGGTCCCGGCGAGAGCGAGTCGATGGTCAGATAGAGGTTGAAGAACGTCAGCGGAATCAGCATGTACGCAGTGATGGCGCCCATCAGGGTCGCTGCGGTGACATCTCGATGGTTGAGCAGCCGCCGGATCACCAGCCCCAGCGACAGGAGCGAGAACAGCAGCGCCCCGACTGGCGGGAACCGCACATCCACTGCGACCTGGTCACCTTGGACGATCGCGTAGACCCCACCCCCAACCTGAACGAGGACCAGCACCGTGATGACCGCCTCGGCGATCCGGCGATACCTCCGGGTCACCCCGCAAGCGTGGATGGCCAACAAGAGCGCGAGGTAGCCCACTGCGGCGAGCAGCATTGCCCCGTAGTTCTCGATACCACCCTGCTCGTGAGGAACGTGCACGAGGGAAGCCACCACGATGGTGCCGCACACGAGGGTCAACAGCCAGCCGAAGCGATCCAGATAGCGCGAGGTGTCATCGAACACCTGCGCAGGCTCGGAGATGTGCGGCAACATCCCCTGTCCGCCGCTCATCGCGGCAACCTCGCGGAACACGCACTCATCGGCTCAGGCTACTCATCGACAACCGGCCCCGACCGGGACAGTGCCATCACTCCACGACCGGTCAGTTGTGACCATTGAGTCAGGGCGATTCCCCCGACGACGATGAGTCCGCCGACCACCTGGTTCCAGGACAACGGCTCCGCGAGCAGCACCGAACCCACAGTGGTCGACACCAAAGGGATGACGTAGGTCACCGTTGCCGCGACCGTCGCCCCCGCCTGCCGCAGGACACCCCAGAACAACGCCATCGCGACCCCGGTCCCGAAGATTCCGAGGGCCAGGATCGACGCGGTGGTCACCAGGGTCGGAGCTGCCGGTGGCACGCCCGGATCGACGATGAGCAGGAGTGCCACGATTCCGGTACCGGTGAGTAACTGCATGGCAGTCAACTGGGTACCGGCGAGGTCGGAGTTCGCCATCGAGACACGCCCGAACGCAGTTCCGAAGCCGTAGCACAGGCCCGACAAGATCATCGCGGTCACGCCGACGAGGTCAATGCCGGATGTCGAGATGTTCCACACCCCCACGAGCACTCCGATGCCGGCGAAGCCGACGAGCAGTCCTACGACCTGGGTGCGGTCGGGACGCTCAGCCGGAATCAGCAGCGCCACGAAGATCGCAGCGAACAACGGGACGGAGGAGTTCAACAGCCCGGCCAGGATCGATGTGATCCGGGTTTCCGCGAACGCGATCAGAGCGAACGGCACCCCGAGGCCCACGACGCCGAGGACGAACAGGTTGCGCCATTCGCGGGCGTTGGGCCGCGGGAACCGACGGGCCACGAGCAGGAAGACGCACACCGTCAGCGCCCCCAGCCCCATGCGGGCCGTCGTGACCTGCAGCGGGGTCATGGCGGCGAGCGCCTGCTTGATGAGGGCGAAACTCAGTCCCCAGATGACGGCCAACGCCAAGTAGCTGAACAACCAGCTGCGGCTCTGCACGGACGCTAGCTGATGGACGTGAAGTCGGCTTCCAGGCCACGCGTGAACGAGTACCGGATGGCATCGTCGAGCGCGAGCCACGACGCCTCGATGACGTTCTCGTGCACCCCTACCGTCTGCCAGTCAGCAGTTCCGTCTGACGTGCTGACGAGCACACGGGTCACCGCCTGCGTCCCCTTGACCCCCTCCAGGATCCTGACCTTGTAGTCGACAAGCTCGAGCCGGTCGATCTCCGGATGCGCTTCCATCAACGCCTCGCGCAGGGCCCGATCGAGGGCGTTGACGGGACCGTTGCCCTCAGCAGTGGAGATGACCCGCTCACCTTCAACGATGACCTTGACCGTGGCCTCACTGACAACGGTCCCATCAGCCTGGCGCTCCACGAGTGTGCGCCACGACTCCAACTCATACACCGAAGGCGGTTGCTCCCCCGTCTCGTCACGAATCATGAGTTCGAACGACGCATCGGCTGCCTCGAACGACCACCCTTGCGCTTCCATGTCCTTGACCCGGTCAACCAGGTGCGTGACGGCCTCCTTGTTGCCCGTCAGGTCCAGACCGAGTTCCTTGCTCTTCAACTCGACTGAGGCCCGCCCGGCCATCTCCGTGACGAGGATTCTCATGTCGTTGCCCACCACGGAGGGGTCGATGTGGTTGTACAGCTCGGACGACACCTTCAGAGCGCTGGCATGCAGTCCGGCCTTGTGGGCGAACGACGAGCTACCCGCGTAGGGCTGATGAGTGTCAGGCAGCAGGTTGGCGATCTCGGCGATCGCATGGGAGATGCGAACGGTCTCGGTCAGGTTTCCCGGGGGCAGGACCTGCATCCCGAGTTTCAACTCGAGGTTGGCCACGACGGCGAAGATATCCGCGTTGCCGGTCCGCTCGCCGTAGCCGTTGGCCGTTCCCTGCACATGGGTGGCGCCGGCTTCGACTGCGGCGATCGTGTTCGCGACGGCACACCCGGTGTCGTCCTGGCAGTGGATCCCGAGGCGCACTCCGCTGCGCTCGGCGACATCAGTCACGATGCGGTGGATACCGCTCGGGAGCATCCCGCCATTGGTGTCACACAGCACGCCGACGGATGCGCCCGCCTCAGCGGCCGTGATCAGCAGTTGCACCCCGTAGTCAGAGTCGTGTGCGTAGCCGTCGAAGAAGTGCTCACAGTCCACGAAGACCCGCCGCCCTTCGCCGACCAGGAACCGCACCGTGTCGGCCACCATGGCGAGGTTCTCTTCGTTCGTGGTTCGCAACGCCTGCTCCACATGCCGCACATCGGACTTGGCGACCAAGGTGACGACCGGCGCCCCGGAGTCCCGCAACGCCAGGACCTGCTTGTCCTCGTGCGCCTTGACTCCGGCGTGACGGGTGGCGCCGAACGCGACCAACTGCGCGTGCCGCAGCTTCAGGTCGTCACGGGCCTGGGCGAAGAACTCGGTGTCCTTGGGCATGGCACCGGGCCAGCCACCCTCGATGAATCCCACGCCGTAGTCATCGAGCAGACGGGCAACGGCCAACTTGTCGGCAACGGAGTACGAAATGCCCTCGCGCTGGGCACCATCGCGCAATGTCGTGTCGAAGACGTGGAAACTGTCGTTCGGCAGACTCGTGTCTGCCGGTCCGTTGCTCATGATGCGCCCTTCTCGTTGCGTGCCGGTCCAACGAAAAACCCCCTCGCCCGGGGCGTAGGGGGTTCGCGCGGCGGGAGTACCGTCGCGCGCTAACTAATGATGAGGACCGAGGTCACGACCCCATGGTGACACCGTGGCCGCCGTACTCGCAAACGCCGGGCATTCACGCAACTTGCGTCAACCAACCGTGTCGGTCCGGGGCCTGCCCCGTCTGAATCTCGAGTAGCGCCGTGCGCAGGCGCTGAGTGATCGGACCCGCTGCACCGTCGGCGACGGTCCACTCACCACTGCGGGCCTTCACATGTCCCACTGGGGTGATCACGGCGGCCGTCCCACACGCGAAGACCTCGCTGATCTCGCCGCTCTCGCAGCCCTTGCGCCAGTCCTCGACGCTGATCCGACCCTCATCAGCCGGATGGCCGAGATCGCGGGCCAACGTCAGCAGTGAGTCCCGGGTGATGCCGGGCAGAAGGCTGCCCGTGAGCTCCGGGGTCACCAACCGGGCATCGGCTCCGGCCCCGTACACGAAGTACAGGTTCATCCCACCCATCTCCTCGATCCAACGGTGCTCGTTCGCATCGAGCCAGACCACCTGGTCACAGCCGTGTTCGATGGCCTCAGCTTGCGCGAGCAGCGATGCCGCGTAGTTGCCGGCGCACTTGGCTTCGCCCGTGCCTCCGGGTGCGGCCCGGGTGTAGTGCTCGGTCAGCCACACCGTGACCGGTTGCAGGCCACCTTTGAAGTAAGCCCCCGCGGGTGAGGCGATCAACAGATACAAGTACTCGTCGGCGGGACGCACACCGAGGCCCACCTCGGTCGAAAACTCGAAAGGTCGCAGGTACAACGACTTCTCAGGATCGTGTGGCACCCAATCACGGTCCTGACGCAGCAGCTCCCGGATCGACTGCAAGAAGAGCTCCTCGGGGAGTTCAGCCATGGCGAGCCGACGAGCGGAACGCTGGAATCGAGCGGCGTTCGCCTCGGGGCGGAAGGTGTAGATGCCGCCGTCAGCGTGACGGTAGGCCTTGAGGCCTTCGAAGACGCTCTGACCGTAGTGCAGGCTGTTGGTCGCCGGATCCAACGTGAGCGGTCCGTAGGGAACGATCGCAGCGTCGTGCCACCCCCGTTCGGCGATCCAGCGGACCTGCGCCATGTGATCGGTGAACACGTTCCCGAACCCGGGGTCTTGCAGGATCATCTCCCGCTCGTTCGCGGGCAGGGGGGCCGGATTGGCGCGCAGCGGGAACTGTTCCGGCCCGGTGGCGGTCATGGCGTCTCCTCATCGGTCTCGTGCAGGGCACGATCTCGTCATTGTGACGGATTGCGGGTCATGGGCGGAAACGGGTGCCGCCGGTCGATTGAACCCGCAGTCACCACCCGCGAATCCGCTGAGTTCCAGTACTACCCTGCCAGCATGGCTCGCACCACTGCCCTGGCCGCTGGACTCATCGCCGCCACTGCGTTCGTGGCACTCCCGGCCCACGCCACGCCGGGTGCGGAGCAGGTCCCGGTGGCGAACGGTCGCTATGGCTTCGTCGACGTCGACGACCCCGACATGTTCTTGATGAAAGTCCGCGACCGACGCATCATCAATCCGCGGTTCGCGATCACGGTGACCTGCCGCCACAGCGACGGAACCCAGCAGGACGTCGCCTACGGACCGACCAGCAGTGATCCGTTGCGCAAGGAGCGTGTTCCCCGCAACGGCAGTCGCACCTTGAGTTGGCACCAGGCGGTCGACTCCAGCCTCATCCCTGATGCGGAGATCACGGTGGGAGTGACGTTCCGGCGCAGCGGGCGTGTGCTGGCCAGCGCGGAAGTGTCCGCCGACTACACGGTCGACGATCCCGAGGGTGGGCTGTGGCGATCTCAGTGCTACGGAACGCGGTCGTTCGAGTTGTCGCGAGGCCCTTTGCGGCTGCCCAGGTAGCGGGTTGTCCAAGTGCAGGTACACCAACAATCCTCAGCCGACGCGGCATCAGTCTGGGCAGTGATGACTGATCTGGATCGATTCGCAGGCGCGGCTGCGGTCGATCACATCGAACGGCTCGACGACGGTGACGAGTTCGGGTTGGGCACGCGTTGGCGAGAAACCCGAACCATGTTCGGCCGTCAAGCCAGCGAAGAGATGATCGTCACCGATTTCCACCCCGGGCGGCAATACACCACCCAGGCTCACAACCACGGGATGAAGTACGAGTCGGTGGTATCGGTCGCCGAGACTGAATCCGGTTGCCGGATCACCATGAGCTTCAGCGCCGAGGGCGGCAGCTTGGTAGCCCGCCTTTTCGCCGCCAGCATCGGTCGCCTGTTCGAACCGGCGACGAGGCGCATGATGGCCGCCGACCTGGCCGCGATCGCAGCTGCCGCCGAGGACGACGACCCCGACGTCGGGTGACGTGGGAGCGGAAGCCACCTACAGCCGGGCAGCGATCGCGTCGCCGATCTGCGTCGTCGATCGATCTGCTCCCCCCCGTCCGGCCAGGTCGGCAGCGACGGCCTGCTCCACCCGTTGGGCGGCGCCGTATTCACCCAGGTGGTCCAGGAGCATGGCAGCACTGAGGATGGCAGCCGTGGGATCGGCTTTGCCTTGGCCGGCGATATCGGGTGCGGAACCGTGCACCGGTTCGAACATGCTGGGATTGGTGCGGCTGGGGTCCAGGTTGCCGCTGGCTGCCAAACCTATCCCTCCCGCGATGGCCGCTCCGATATCCGTCAGGATGTCGCCGAACAGATTGTCGGTGACAACGACGTCGAACCGACCCGGGTCGGTCAGGAAGAACATGCTCGCCGCATCCACGTGCAGGTAGTCGGTCGACACGTCGGGATGCTCCACTGCAACAAGGTCGAACACGCGTTGCCACATGGCACCGGCGTGGACGAGCACGTTGGTCTTGTGCACAAGGGTGACCTTCTTGTCCCGACGCTCTGCCCGGGCGAACGCGTCGCGAACGATCCGCTCGACCCCGAAGGCGGTATTGAGGCTCTCCTCCGTCGCGACCTCATGGGGTGTCCCTGGGCGAAGGTTCCCCCCCGCACCGGCGTAGGGGCCCTCGGTGCCCTCTCGGCACACTACGAAGTCGATGTCGTCCGGACCTGCTCCTGCCAGCGGACCGGTGACTCCGGGGAACAAGCGAACCGGGCGCAGATTCACGTGGTGATCGAGCTCGAAGCGCAACCGCAGCAGGAGTCCGCGTTCGAGCACACCAGGCGGCACGGACGGATCTCCGACCGCGCCCAACAGGATTGCGTCGTGCCCACGTAGTTCGGCGAGCACCGAGTCGGGCAACGTCTCACCCGTCGCCAGGTAACGCTGAGCCCCAAGGTCGTACGGCGTCGTGGTGAAGGAATCCTGGGCAGCGCTGCCGGCCGCTGCGAGAACCTTCAGAGCTTCGGTGACCACTTCGCCACCGATTCCGTCGCCGGGGATCACGGCCAAGCTGTACGTCGAAACCATGTCGGCAGTCTAGAGCCCAGCGACACCCGGCCCCGCGTTGGCGAGGCCTGACCCCTGTGGCCTGCGGTCGTTCTCAGCGACCCGGTTGCGACTCGTGGTCCAGCAGCCATTGCTTGATCGGCAGGCCGTAGCCGTAGCCGCCGAGGCTCCCGTCGGCGGCTACCACCCGATGGCACGGGACGAAAGGCGCCACGTGGTTGGCGCCGCAGGCAGATCCCACCGCTCGCGCGGCGCGCGGCCTGCCGATGATGTCCGCGACCTCGCCGTAACTGATGGGTTCCCCCGGGGGTATCTGGCGCAACGCGCCCCACACCTGCTCGCGAATGGGTGATCCGCTCTGCCGTACCCGGACCCGCGCCAGGGCAGTCAGATCGCCACTGAGGTAAGCGCGCCACTGCGCCCGTACACCGGGCAACGATCCCGCCTCGGGGTCGACGTCGGGCGCGAGGGTGCTCACGATGCGCTCGGCGCTCCCGAACCCTGCGGCCACCACCGTCTCGGTGCCGGGCTCGGCCACCACGACTAACTGCTCCGGCCCCCCTTCGAGTACGTCGATGATCATGTCGACTCCTTCCTCGCGTTCCGCGCGAGTCCTACTTGGGCGGGTTCTCCTTGGACGGGTTCTCCTTGGGCGCGTCTTCCTTGGGTACCGATCCATCGGTCGTCGGCGTTGCCAGCACGACCAGTGGGGTGCGATGGCCCCGCGCCCCGTGGGTGGCGCGCAGCAC
>WBZT01001105.1_pt1 | contig 20337 bp, 15 predicted proteins | sample 5204241 | NCBI WGS metagenome assembly WBZT01 (sample SAMN12344358, study PRJNA552823) | activated sludge metagenome | biome: Activated sludge suspended growth; feature: Nitrification reactor; material: Wastewater; isolation source: activated sludge from nitrification reactor of wastewater...
CGCAGGGCTGCGCTGCAGAACAGCGTCGCGGCAACCACCGCCATGAGGACCGACCCCGCGGTGGTGATGCCCCAGCGCCGCACCAATCGGCCGGAGAAGGTGGCCCCGAGCACAGCGCTCAATTGCGCGGGTGCCATCGCGAGCGCCACGTCGACGGGGGCGAGCCGGTACACGTACTGCAGCGCCATCGTCATGTAGAAGAAGAGGTTCGCGAACAGCGTCAGGACCAGCACCGCGAGCAGCAGCACCAGATTGCCGTGGCGCAACGGTGCGAGGTCCAGCGTGGGGTTCGGGATTCTGCGCATCGCCAGGATCAACGCCACCGCAGCGCCCGCGCATGCAGCCAGCAAGAGCACGAACGCCGCACTGGGACCGCCCTGGGACAACTGAGTGATCGACTCCACCGCCAGGGCGAGGACCAGTCCCGCCAGGGCCGGGGTGAGCATCTCTCCGGTGGGTTCCGAACTTGAACCGTCAGGGGGAACGAGCAGCCACACCATGACCAGTGCGAGGAGGCCGGCAACGATCCAGACGACGGTGACCCACCGCCACCCCGCAGACTCGACGATCACGGCTGCGACGAAGGGCACGAAGAGGTAGGCGAAGGGGATGGCCGCTGAGAACACGGCGAAAGCGGTCGCGCGTCCATCGGCGTCGCGCACCGCGGCGCTGAGCGAGGCGAGCGCTACGACGAGCAGAGCCGCCTTGCCGATATTGGCGAGTAGGAGGCCCGCCGTCGCCATCGTCATCGAGGGCGCCGCCGCGACAAGACCGCTGCCGGCGGCGTAGAAGGCGCAACAGGCAAGGATCACCCTTCGGGAGCCCAGCCGTTGGCCGAGGGCGCCGGAGATGAAGATCACCAGCAAGGCGCCCACAGTGGGCATCTGGCGCGCGAAGTCGGACTGAGATGCGGACGAACCCAGTCCCCGAAGCATGTCGTCAAGGATGTAGTTGAAACTGGCCCCGAGGGTCTGGACCATGACGGCGGCAGCCGTCATCGCCACTACGAGCCGCGCCTGCGCGGAACTCAGAGTCGATGACCCGGAACGTGCTCCTCGCATCACCGCAGGCTAGTGCAGGTTGATCTACGGCAGGTAGTACATCGGATTCGGGAGCAGGAAGCCGTACTTCATCCGCCCGTAGGACATGTCGCTGACTTGGTCCCCGACGCTTGCCGCGATGGTCCACCCGTCGGCCTGCAGTGATTCCCGGGCCTTTGCCTTGAAGCGTGCCGAACTGAGCGACGTGGTGGCATCTGTGCGGGTGATCAGCCGGTTCCACGTCGGGTAGCCGCGCTTCTGCAGGCAGTCGACGGTGGCGGATCTCTGAGTGCTTGGCCTGCCCGTGATCAGTGCCAGGCGCAGGCCTTCAGCCTGCAGTCTGCGGTACAGGCGACGCACTGGTGCGTTGGCTGTCGCCTTGCAACCCGTCACGAACTGCTGGTTCGTCTCGGGGTTGTAGGAGAACGGAGGTTCGTTGGAGTTGTACTCCGCGAAGTTGTTGAGCATGGTGTCATCGACGTCGAAAACGACGGCTGGCTTCTTCGCGTTCGGATGCTGACGCAGCCACTGCAGGATCGTTTTGCGTGCCTCCTGGGCGACCTCCTGCTGCAGCGCACGGATGGTGCCGTCCTGGTAGATCCGACGCAGTTGGGGAGCGAAGCCTGGACCGGCGTCGTAGGGCTTGTCGGAGTCGAGCGAGGGGAGGTTCTGGGTCGTCCCCACGATGGGTCGTCCCTTGCCGATCGGGCCTGGATCCACGGGCACGACGGCGGCGTGGGCGACCGTGGGGGACGCGAGAAGGCAGGCGGCGACGAACACGTGAACGACCCCCACAGCGCCTCCTCGCCTCGGGTGCACTCTCAGGACGCTGGCTTGACCTTGATGGTCAGCCACGACGACTCCAGCGCTCCGCCGTTCTGGGTGACGATCACGCGGATCTTCTGCTTGCCGGTGGGTCCGAGGATCACGCGCATGCTGCAGTTGCCGTTGGCGGAGACGTCGCGTTTGGCATTGATCGTGGCCTTCTTCTGATCCAGTTGTGCCACCGCGCCGGACCAGTTGACGCTTTTCTTCAACTGGCATTTGATGCGGAACATCTGACCGGACACCACGGTGGACGGTGCCGAGACCTTCTTGAAGTCGGGGTCGCCGGCTGCGTTCGCTGCTCCCGCGCTCAGGACGAGTGCGCCTCCAGCCAGTGCCGCCGAGGCCGTCATTGCCACCACTCTGTTGATGCCCATTACCGTCTCCCATCTCCTGTGCTCCTGTAGTATGGGCCAGGAGGCGCTGCGACGGACACCCGGCGAACGGTTGATCCGCATCCGTGAGCGTTATGGAGATCGGGGAGCGTTGTGGAGGCTCCGAAGTGCTCACGGATCTCCCAAACGCTCACGGATGGCTCAGCCCCGTTCCCCGCGGGTCGCCGGCTGCGGTGGGCTTGATCGGGCCACCGCGTGAGTTGCCCTGTCGCCTACGCGTAGATGCGTGCGATCTCGTCGCGGTAGTCCTTGGCGACGACGCTGCGTTTGAGCTTCTGCGTCGGTGTCAGGTACCCCGTCTCCTCAGTGAACTCCGCATCCAGAAGGCGCCATGTCCTGATGGACTCGGCCCTCGACACCGCGGCATTGGCGTCATCCACGGCCGCCTGGATCTCCGCGACCAAGTCGGGGTCGTCGTGCAGGTCGGCCACCGAGGTGCTGGCCTTTCCGTGGGAGGTGGCCCAGGCGGCCAGCGCATCCGGATCGAGCGTGATCATAGCCGCGATGAAGGGCTGACCGTCCCCGACCACCATCGTGGGACCGATCAGATTGTGTGCCTGCATGCGATCCTCGAGCACAGCAGGTGCCACGTTCTTGCCGCCGGCGGTGACGATGATCTCCTTCTTGCGGCCGGTGATGTGCAGGAATCCGTCGGCATCGACGTCGCCCAAGTCACCGGTCCGGAACCAGCCGTCCGCGGTGATCGCGTCGTCGGTCGCCGTGGGGTTGTTGTGGTATCCCGCCATGACATGCGGTCCGCGCAGCCAGATCTCGCCGTCGTCGGCGATGCGCACCGCGGTGCCCGGCATGGGCTGGCCCACAGTTCCGATGCGAGGGTTCTCGGCCCGGTTGAACGTGCCCGAGGCGGTGGTCTCGGTAAGTCCGTAGCCCTCCATCACCGTGATCCCCATACCTGCGAAGAAGAAGCCCAACCGTTCGCCGAGGCTCGCCCCGCCGGTGATCGCGTAGCGGAGGTTGCCGCCCATCGCGGTTCGGATCTTGGAGTACACGAGCCGGTCGAATAGCGCGTGCTGGACCTTCAACCATGGGGACGGCCCACTGTCGTGTGTGGCGCGGCCGTACTCGATAGCTACCTTCGCGGCCCGCTCGAAGATCCTGCCCTTGGTCGAACTCGCCGCGTGTGCCTTTTGCTGCGAGGCGTTGAAGATCTTCTCGAAGATGCGCGGGACTCCGACCAGGAAGGTGGGTCGCACGGTCGTCATGTCGCCGACCAGCAGCTTGGGGTTCGGACAATGCGCGACCTGCATGCCGCCCAGAGCGCAGTAGACCTGCGCGCCCCGGCCGAGGACGTGAGCCAGCGGCAGGAAGAGCACCGTCTTCGCATCCGGCTGCTGTACCACTGGGCCTGTGGTCGCCACCAAAGTGCGGACGACGAAGAGCAGGTTGCTGTGGGTGATGACGCACCCCTTCGGACGCCCCGTGGTGCCGGAGGTGTAGACGATTGTGGCGGGGTCCTCCGGTCGCGCCGTCGCCGCACGCGCCGTGAGGACGTCGTCGGTCACATCCGCCCCCTCGACTGCCAACGCGTCGAGCAGCCCGTCGTCGACCACCCACAGCGGCGGCGGTTCCGCTACGGCCTCGCGCACTCGAGTCGCCGACGCTTCGGTATCGGTGATGACTGCGACTGCACGGCTGTCGCGCAGGATCCACTCGATCTGCTCTGCCGAGGACGAGTCGTAGATGGGTACGGCGAAGGCGCCGATCGACCACAGCGCGAAGTCCAGGACCGTCCACTCGTACCGGGTCGGCGAGAGGATCGCAACGGGTTCACCGGCTTCCACGCCGCGTGCGATGAGACCGCGCGCGGCGGAGCGGACCTGTTCGTTGAACTGCGAGGCGGTGACATCTCGCCATCCTTCGCCGGTGCGCACCGCGTAGACGGCCCGATTCGGGAACCTCTCGGCATTCCCGGCCACCAACGTCGCGAGCGTGTCGGTGATGGGGAGGTCGACTTCGGCGGGGTACTCCACATCGCGGGGCATGGATCGTCCTGTCAGCCAGGTGCCGCGTTGGGCGGCACATCTCCATCATCTCTCCGGGAGCCGCCCGGCGTCATCGTCGGGTCGGACCCCGCCTACTTGCCCTTGAATCGGATCGTCGCCACGGGTCCCTTCCCGCCGGCCCCGAGCGAGCGGACCTGGAAGCGGTAGGTCTTACCCCGACGCACCTTCGCCTTGAATACTCGCTGGGTGGTCATCTTCCAGGACCGGTACTTCTTGACGCCGGGTTTCGAGATCCGCGCCTGGTAGACGCTCACATCTGCAGTCGGCACAGGCCCGCTTGCCGCCGAATGGGGTAGCCCCCGAAGATTCACTCGGCGAACTGCACCTGGTGGCCACCTGCAGCCTTTGCTCGGTACATCGCTGTGTCGGCTTTGTTCACAGCCGACTCGATGTCGTCACCAGGATGCACCTCGGCCAAGCCGATACTCATCCGCGGTCGCAGGATCTGATCCTCGAACGGGTGGGGTTCGCTGACGGCCTTCAGAAGTCGGTGGGCCAGCGTCAACGCCGCGTCGGAGTCCTGCACTCCGGGCAGTATGACGAGCAGTTCGTCCCCGCCCACGCGTGCGATGTGGTCGCCGTCGCGCAACACCTGCTGGGTGCGCCGTGCGACCAGACGGATCAGTTCGTCACCGGCCGCGTGCCCCAGCTCGTCGTTCGTGCGTTTCATGTTGTCGAGGTCGAGGAACGCGAGGAAGGTGCGGACACCCACGCGGGGCGGATGACTGAGCATGCTGCCGAGTCGCCTGTACATCTCCTCGCGGTTCAGCAAGCCCGTAAGGGGATCATGGCTGGCCTGGTGCCTGAGTGCTTCTTCCCAGGCGACACGGTCATCGACGATGCTCACCGCCGCTGTGATTCCCATGATGGAGTTGCTCTCGTTGATGATCGGGGCCGCTCGCACCTCGGCCCAGTGGTACGTGTCGTGGATGTCCCGGACTCGTGCCCGCACTGTTCCCTCGCGGCCGTCCGCGACTTCGGCCTGCCCATCCAGCACCTTCTCCATGTCGTCCGGATGGACGATGTCATAGACGCCTTGGCCGATCAGTTGTTCGGGTCCCCATCCCAGGGCAGGCGTGACGGACGGGGAGACCCACTCGAGGGTGCCGTACATGTCGGCGACGCCGATGATGTCGCTGGTGTTTGTGGCGATGAGGCGGAACCGCTCTTCGGAGGTAGCGAGTTGTTCGGCGAGCAGTGAGCGCTCGGTGACATCCCGCCAGGTGAAACTCAGGGAGTCCTCGACCCGTACGGCCCGGATGTCGTAGTGACGCGGTTCGGCCAGGATCTCATGGGGGTACACGTAGTCATCGAGGACGAGAGGCTCACCGGTATCAATGGTGTTGCAGTACGCCGCGAACAGCTCTGTGCCCCTGTGGCCGGGCAGCAACTGCATGAGGCTGGCACCGACGAGATCCTCGCGCGCGATCTGGTTGTACTCGCAGGCGGCATCGTTGGCATCGGCGTAGACGAAGTCGACGACGTTTCCGGCATCGTCTCGCACAGCCTGGAGCAGGACGTGGGGGTCGAACATGGAATTGAGTAGTGCCTTGCGGCGTGCTGACTCACGGTCGGCCTCCTGTCGCGCCAGGACCTGATCGTTCACGTCCCGCAAGGCCGCCACAAGCTCCGCTTCCCCATCCTTCGAGGTCCGTCGCATCGAGATGTGCCAGTGGCGGTAGTCACCATGCCTGGTGTGCAGACGCGCCTGCACTTCAGCCCGTGTCGTGCTTTCGAGAACACTGGCTGCGAGTGCGCGGACCTTTTCAGCATCATCGGGATGGACCAGACTCCACGCTTGCAGGCCGGTCAAGTTCTCAGCCGGCCATCCCGTGAGTCGCTGGATCGACGGCGACAGCCAGGTGATCTGTCCGTCGGCATCCATCAGCAGCACCACATCAGCGGCGTTCTCCGCCACCAGCTGGTATACCGCCCGACTCTCCTCGAGTTCCTTCTCGGCCTCGCGCTCGTCATGGACGTCGCGCCAACCTGCAACCCGCCCGATGACTCGACCCTCGTCGTCGAATTGTGGCCGGACCAGAATGCTGAACCACCGAAACCGGCCCGTACGATCGGCGACACGGACAGTCATCTGTCCGCCGTGACCGGCGTTCAGTTCGTCTTGAACCGCTCGCATGTGTGCTCGATCGTCCTCGTGCACGAACTCGGCGAACTGATGGCCCACAAGGTCGGCGGGGTACCACCCCAGACGGTGGGTCACCGAGTCGGAGACCCACGTCAAAACGCCTGCGTTGTTGCCCATGGAGATGACGTCGCTGCTGTTCTGCGCGAGGAGTTGATAGCGTGCCTCGGACTCGGCCAGTGCCACGCGCGAATGGTGACGCTCGGACACGTCGCGCCACGTGATGTTCAGCGTGTCATCCACGCGAATGGCGCGTACATCGAACCACCCCATCGCACCACCTGTGCCACCGGGGAGTTCAACCTCGTCCAGGATGAGAGGGTCCCCGGTCTCCATGGTGTTCACATACCGGTTGAACAGGCCGAATCGTCGCTGCTCGGGGAGTTCCGACATACGTGCCCCGACGATCTCCTCGCGCGACATCCCCAACTCAGTGAGTGCCTGGGAATTAGCGTCGACGTAGACCAGGTCCATGACGCTGCCGGACTCATCACGCACTGGAGCGACCAGCACCCTGGAGTCCAACTCGGAATCCATCGCCGCGTGAAGGTAGTCCCGCTGCCGCGCGAGGGCCTCCTGTGCGCTGTGTGCCTGCGTCACGTCCACGATCTGGGAGATGAAGTATCTCGCCGCGCCCTCATCGTTGCGCACCGCGCGTACGGATAGGTCTCCCCAGACCACGGTGCCGTCGGGCCGGAGGTACCGCTTGACTATCCGATACCCGTCACAATTCCCATCGAGGACGTCATCGACCAGTCGCTGATCGGCGTCGACATCGTCCGGGTGGGTCACCTCCTGCCATGTGGCGGTCTTCAGCGTCTGCTCATCACGACCCAACAGTTCGCACATGGCTTCGTTGACGCGCAGAAAGGCCCCGTCCGTGGCGACCAGGCAGAATCCGATGGGCGACAACTCCATCGCGATCCGGAAGGCGTGCTCGTCGCTCCCGAGGTCGTCTGCAGACCCCGCAGCGCTCACGTCGACCTCCGGTACTTCGCCCTCGCCTTACCCACCCACAGAGTAGGGACGACACGGGGTACACGCAGAACACGTCGTCCACCTTCCCGGGTGAACCCACTCTGCGTGACATGTGTCCGGGTATGGAGCAGGTGGAACCGGTGGCGAAACGGTCATCCAGGATGCAGACGGGATCCCTGACGGATCACCGCTGATTGCGGGATCCGCCGATCGGATCCCCGTCCCGTGATCGGGCGAACGCCGACTGTCCGGGCCTAGCATTGCCCGATACCGTGCCCAGGAAAGCGAGCTCCCGTGAGACTTGGCAGAACATCCGCGGCCCTGACCGCCCTCGCTGTCGCTGCAGTGCTCATGACACCAGGTGTCGCCAGTGCTGACGTGGGACAGAACCAGAACACGAAAGCCGCCGCGAATTGGGGGCGGATCGACGTGCAGTGGGACTGGTCGATGCCCGCCTCGATGACGGACAACGACCAATACCCCGGCATCCCCGACGAGCCGATGCAGCCCGTGCCCGGCTATCAGGCCGCCGGGAATGCGCTGTACGGTCCTCTGCCGGCTGACGGGCTCTTCCAGGTCACCCTGGATGCCAGCGCAACGACGATCAATGGCGGATCGAAGAGTCGCCTGCGCTGCACCTGGACCATCTCAACCACTCCGGAGACCAAGTACGCCGACCAGCCCTGCAGCACCCCATTCGACGCGATGCTCCCGGAAGGTACCTTCCCGCTGAAATTGGCCGTCAAGGACACCAAGACGTCGATCACGAAGACCGTGTCGAGCAGCATCACGGTCCGCAACACGTTGGTGAGCATCCTCGGGGATTCCTACGCCTCAGGGGAGGGCTTTCCACCGTTCCGCAACCCCGACGGGACGATCGACTGGGACGAGCCTGCGTGCGACAGGTCGCGTTGGAGTGGGTTCGTGCGGGCCGCACTGACTCTGGAGCAGTCGGATCCGCGTGCAAATGTCACCGTCGTGGATGTTGCGTGCTCCGGTGGCGAGATCCTCGAGCAGCCAACCAACCCGGCAGTCTCTCCGAACGGTGGCCTCTTGTCGCCGCAGAAGAAGATCAAGCAGCCCTCCCAGCAGAGCAACACGGGTCCGGGTGACTACATGCCCCCGCAGATCGACCAGTTGGCCGCCATCGCGGCGGGACAGACCTATGACGCTGGGCTGATGTCCATCGGCGGCAACGACGCCGGCCTGTCCCCGGTCATCATCAGCTGTGTCGCGACTGACGTCCTTCCGGTGGTCATCAACGGCTTCCCGGACAACGGCATCTCGGGGGCACTGAAGGCGCAGATCCAGGGTTTCCCCAACTGCCAGGACGGCGCGCAGGTGTCCGGAAAGCTGGACCTCGCCAACCTCCAGGACATCGAATTCACGTGTGAGACCAATGGGCCGAGCGGTTCGTTCAACGACTTGGGCGGATTGCTCACGCTGATCGGTGACATGAACCTGATCACTCCCAATTCCGAGGGAGGCTACCGCTGCCTCACGTCTGACCCGTCGGCGAACGTCCCGGTCCAGGACAACCCTGAACTCGAAGAGGCGGTCTTCAACAACCTGCAAGCCCTCCAGGTGGATTACGGGAAACTTGCCCCCTGCCTCGGGGCCACCGGGGGTGCGGCGCAGTGCGAGACCCAGAAACTGGTGAACGGTGTGCCGCAGCCGGGCTTCTCCGCCTCCAACCCCGTTCGGTACAGCACCATCGGGGACCTCACCCAGGCCATGTATCCCGACCTGACCCAGAAGGGCACCCCGGGGAACACCGAGTTCTGCGGCGTGCAGGAGGATCCGACCCAGCCGTGGGGCGGGCAGTTGACGCTGAAGAACCCGGCCGGCCTGCCGGAGCCGGACAACATCAACTTCCCGACCATCGAGCAGATCCTCACGAACCCGTTGATGTCACCCCTCAATCAGATCGACAACGCGTGGGCGTTCAACGTGCTGTACGAGGGGCAGGCAGGCCACGACGTGATCGCAGTGCCGCAGAATACGTCGTTCCCGAGTAATGTGCCTGCCCTGAGTCCCGTGGTGACGGGCTTCGGGCCGTTCAACCCGGCGGATCCGCCGCTCCCGGCGCCCAACACGCGTCTCGACAACCGCATCGAGGTGCCTGTGAACGGGCTGGTCGCGCAGATCCGGAACAACGGCGCGACGTACGGGTGGAACACCGCGTTCTCCATGTACGACGCGAGTCACCCGTACGGAATGTGCTCTCCGAACCGGTGGGTCACGAGCCTGACCGACTACATCGTTGACACGACAGCCGCAAAGGGAACTGGCGTCGGCTTCCACCCGAACGAGGTGGGCCAGCAGCAGTACGCGAACATGCTGTCGGCGACCCTGCTGAGCCAGGTGCCGCCCGTCGCGCGGGCATTCACCACTGTTCAGCCACTCAGCGCGTCGGTGAGTTCGAAGATCCGCGTCAAGCTGCTCAGCCCGGCGGCGATCAAGCCGGGCAAGCACATCCGACTCCAGGTCAAGGTCACGACCAAGGGCAAGAAGACCGGAACGATCGGCGTGCGGGCGGTGGACACCCAGGCGGTGTATCGCTACACCTCGGTGAACCTGCCCAAGGACGGCACCCGCAAGATCTCCTTGCCCAAGAAGTGGTCCAAGGTCGGCAAGGAGGGGAAGGTCAACGTGACGGTCCAGTTCTTGGGCAACATCTCGGTCAAGCCCTCCAACAAGGACAAGGTGACGCAGTACGTCGGGAGGGCGCCGAAGTAGTCCTGGAGTGCTTGGGTGGCGTCAGCCGGCTGACACCCGCTTCTCGGTATGAGGCTCAACGCGCCGAGGTTGTTTCCAGGGCGTCCACAGTTCGCCAACATGGAAGCCGCCCTTGCGTAGCAACGCCACCGAAACCGCCACCGAGACGATGGGCAGCAGGACCCCCAGAACGAGCCAACTCGCCATGCTCATCGTGGAGTTGACCAGGTACTGGAAGTTCATGCCGAAGTAGCCGGTCAGGAAGGAGATCGGCAGGAAGATCGTGGAGACCAAGGTCAACTGGTTGATCCGGTTCCCCTGGGCCGTGCTCACTTGGCCCTGGTAGTCCTGGATGGCGCTGCGGACATCGGATGCGGCGGTGTCGATGCGCTGGGCTACGTCACCGACACACGCCGAGTAGGTCTTCAGTGCCTGAATCCCCGCTGCGTCCATTCCGGGCAGTGCATCCGGCGCGACCAGCGACTCCCGCACGTTCTCGCCGTAGGGCGGGATCCTGGTGCCGAGGCTCTCCACCGGTTTGCGCAGGTCCCGCAACTCGGCCATTTGCGCAGGTGCGGCCTTGATGATGATCTGATCGTCGAGCAGCGCGATCTTGGTCTGCAGGCGAGTGAGCCTGCGCTCGATGCTGTCGAGCAGCAGTTGCATCAGCACACCCGGCACGATGCTTGGCGCGGCGAAGAGGGCCTTCGACCGCGGTGTGAGTTCGCGCAGGGCGGTCTCCACAGCCTTATCGGCCCCCGCGCGGATCGTGATGAAGCAGCCGGCGTTCCAGACGCAATGGACGAGGACAGGGGGTCCTGCCTCATCGTCGGCGGCGGCGTAGGCGCTCCCGAGTACCGTGTCGCCGAACACTTCGAACATGCCGCTGGCGAACGCGCGGGTGGTGTAGGCCGCGACCACCTGGGTCAGTCCCATGTGATCGAGCAACTCCATGACGTCGGGGTCCTTCGTCTTGTCCGTCACGACGTCAACCCAGACGTACGGTGTCTGCTTGGACAGTACGACGGCGTCGTCGGGCGAGTAGGTTCGCTTGGTCGATCCGTCGAAAATGCTGGCCTTCATCCTTGGGGGGTCTCCCTGCTCGCAGCCGCGGCGACGGCCGTCTCCACACGTGAATGCATGGGCCCACGCTAGAGGGTGGAGGCTTGTTGGTGCGGCGCGACGAGAACGGATCTGCGCGCCGGAGGTGTCGAGGGTGCGGGCTCCTGCAAGCGCCCGGCGTAACCGTTACCGCCTGGGGTTCCGGGATGAAAGAGACGCCTAATCGGCTCTCACACGCCTCGTGTCGTATGCCCACATCGCGATCTCGACACGGTTGCGGGCGCCGAGCTTGGTCATCAACGATGCGACGTGGGTCTTGACGGTGCTGAGGCCGATGAAGAGTTCGGCGGCGATCTCGGCGTTCGTCCTGCCGCGGGCGACCAGCGCGAGCACCTCCTCCTCGCGCTCGGTGAGCGGGTCGATGGGCTGGGCCGGCACCGTGGGCGCCTGGTCGGCGAAGGTCGCGAGCAGCCGGCGGGTGACATTGGGGGCGATCAGCGCGTCACCGTTGGCCGCCGCATGGATGGCCTGCACCAGCAGATCCGGTCCGGCGTCCTTCAGCAGAAAGCCGCGAGCGCCGGCGCGGAGGGCGCCGAGGACGTACTCATCGAGGTCGAACGTGGTGATCACGACGACCGCCATCGGATCCGTCACGTCCGGGCCGGCCAGGCGTCGCGTCACCTCGACGCCGTCGAGCCCGGGCATGCGGATGTCGACGAGGAGGACATCCGGTCGCAGCCGAGTCGCCATTTCCAGCGCCGCAAGCCCGTCGGCGGCCTCCCCGATGACCTCGAGGTCCGGTTGCGCGTCGAGGATCATCACCAGCCCGGTCCGGACCAGGTCCTGGTCGTCGGCGACAACCACACGGATGCTCATGTCAGGGTCTCCGCCGGCAACACGGCTTCGACCACCCAGCCACCCTCGGGTCCCGGTCCAGCGGAGAACGATCCGCCGAGGAGTTGGACTCGTTCTGCCATGCCCAGCAGCCCGAATCCAGGTTCCGGGGCCCACCCCGCGTCGGTGCGTCCATCGTCGCTGACCCGCAGCCTGACGGTGTCGCACTCCCGGCCCACGTCGATGCTGACGCGGGTCGCGCCCCGGGCGTGCCGGACGGCGTTGGTGAGCGACTCCTGTGCGAGTCGGTACAGTGCGGCGTCCACAGGTGGTGCAAGCCGGGTCAACGACCCGTGCACAGAGACCTCGACGACGGGCGTCGCATCGGCGCGCGCCAGATCAAGAAGATCCGCGACACCTGACTGCGGTGCGTACGCGACGGCGTCCTCGTCACGCAGCACGCGCACCATGGTTCTCATCTCCGCCAGGGTTCGTGACGCTTCCGACTCGATCGCGGCGAGGACCTCGGCGGCCTTCTCGGGCTGCGTGCCGGCGACCACGCCACCAGCCTGTGCCTGCACTGCGATGGCCGAGACGTGGTGGGCCACGGTGTCGTGCAATTCACGCGCCAGCGCCACCCGCTCCTCGTTGCGGATCTCCCGCTGTTGTCGCTGCCACAGGTCTGCGCGATAGCGGAAGAGCGCGGCGACGGCGGCGATCATCAGCAAGAGGGCCGTCGCGCCGAGGACGTCCGCCCAGCTCGCGGAAGAGGCGAACATCCCCAGCACGACGACAACGGTCACGAACGCCATGCCCAAGACGATCTCTCGTCCCGAGCCCCACCGCACCAGGGAGTAGAGCAGTATCAGGACGGCCATCATGGACAACAGGCCAAGGTCCCCGGCGTCGGCCATCAGTTGGAGGACGGAGAGGATTCCGGCCACGCCCCACCCGATCGTGGCGGCCAGCAGGGGGTGGCTTCGCCGCCAAAGAAGCGCAGGTAGCAATGCCAGGGCGAGCACGATGACAACGGGCCGCCACGCCAGGTCGGGCCGAACGATGCCCTCGATGACTGCGGCGGCTGCGAACACGCCCACGAGCAGCCAGTCGAGACGACCGATGGGCGGGGCGTCGGCAGGCCGGGGCTCATCCCAAAGGGAGCGGCGGACGGTGATCACGGTTCCAGCCTAGGGATCAGCCCGCTTCGCCGTACCCGCCTAAAGAACGAGACGGAGATCATGCCATGGGCCAGGCGAACTCCGGCCTCCGGGCGGATACGCCCGGCGCAGGATCCAGCGATCGTGGAACCACCGATCCTCACAACACACCAACGGAGCCCATGATGAGAACCCCTCAATCCGCCACTGCACTGATCGACCAGCCCGTCCCGGTGAGAGCCAAACTCGCTGCAGCGTGGACGAGCTTCATGTTCCTGTACGCCTACGTGGACATTCTCAACTTCTACACGCCCGGCACGGTCAGCGACATCCTCGACGGCAGGGTGTTCGAGTTCGCGCTCTCGCAGACCTTCTCGACGTCGGCCCTGACCCTGATGGCCATCCCGATCTCCATGATCGTGCTGTCGATGACGCTGCCCGCCCGGGTGAGCCGCATGGCGAACCTCATCGTGGCCGCGCTCTACGTCCCCGTCACGGTCTTCAACCTGGCGAGTGAAACCTGGATCGCCTTCTACGGTCTCGGTGTCGCACTGGAACTGCTCCTGCTCGCCCTCATCCTGCGGTCCGCCTGGACCTGGCCGCGCACCACCCTGTCGCAGACGACTCCGGACCGTGCAGCGGTTGGTGCCCAGCGGGCCTGAACCGACGAGGTCCTCGTGGGAGCCGTCCACCCACCACTGACCTGCCGGTTGGGGCCTTCCAGCCGGCAGGTCAGTGCGTTCGGATCTGACTTTCGCGTTCCCTGTGTGAGGGAACGGATCCGTTAGCGTTCCGGTGATCCGTGAGCACTTCGGCGGCTCCCAAATGCTCACGGATCACCGAAGCGCTCACGGATTGCCCGCCGGGGGTGTGCGTGCCGAGCCTCAGCGGGAGTCCGGCGGAAGTCGATTCCCCGAGCACGTCATGGAGGCTTGGAGCACGGAGGCGGGTGCCCTCTTGTGTTCCGCTCAGGGGACCATGATGGTCCGATTGCGTCCCTGTTCCTTGGCCTTGTAGAGCGCCGAGTCGGCCGCGGCGACGACCTCCTGCAACGTCTCGGTGGAGGAGCGCCGGGCCGCGACTCCCGCGCTGAAGGTGATCACCAGGGGCTCGGCCAAGTCGAGACCCGGGACGGGCTCGCCGAGTAGGTCTCGACGGATGCGATCCACGATCGCGTAGGCCACGTCGATGCCGGTGTGCGGCAGGAGCAGGCCGAACTCGTCGCCGCCGAGGCGGCCCAGAAGATCGACCTCCCGGGTTCTGCGTTCCGCGACCCGGGCGAAGTGCTCCAGAGCCGCATCGCCCGCGGCATGGCCACAGAAGTCGTTGATCTGCTTGAAGCCGTCGATGTCGATCACCGCAACGCTGAAACCGCGACCCGAACGAACCGATTGCTGCATCTCGTCCTCGGCCCGCGCCAGGAAGTGGCGCCTGTTGGCCACGCCCGTCAGCGCGTCGGTTTCGGCATCACGAGTCAACTGAGCTTCCAGTGCGCGCTGTTGCGTGACATCGCGGGTGAGGCTGATCATGTGTGGCATGCCGTCTATGTCCAGTGTGCTGGCCGACAACACACACTCGACCGTGGACCCGTCCTTGCGGCGCAGCACCACCGGGCGATTCTCACACTCACCCGTGGTGCGGAGGTGTTCGATCAGTCGGTTCCGATCCGACGGCGCGTCCCATAGCCCCATGTCCAGCGAGGAGCGTCCGATCGCCTCTTCGCGCGAATATCCCGTCAGGCGACTGAACCCCTCGTTGACGTTGACGATCACTGCGTCCGAGAGTCGACTGATGATGGCGCAGTCTGGGCTCGTTTCGAAGATCCTCGTCATGTTGTCCGCCTGCGCCGCGACGCTGGCCTGCAGTCGTTCGTTGACCATGGAGATCAGGCCCACGACCCAGAGGACGGTCCCGATGGCCGTGGCGCCATATGCAACGGTGTAGACCGGATTGTCGGTGAACATGCCCTGCGGGCTGTTCCAACGGGCGCCCTGGATGATGGCCAGAACCAGGTAGATCCCGCCAAGAGCGCTGAACACCCACGTCAAGAACCGCGCGGATGCCCGCACCGACGGCTCGGCGAACCTGTGGAGAGCGCGTGCGCAGACGAAGACCATAGTTGCGGCGCACACGTAGATCGCAGCGGACCGGGGCGGAACCAGGAATACCACGAAGGTGAAGAAGGAGGACCACGCCGCGAGAAAGGCCAGAAGGGCGATCAGCGGTGTCCAGCGCTCCTTGCGGCCGAAGAAGCGAAGGATTCCCACGTAGAGCAGAGCGAATCCCGCAATCGTGGTGGTCTGCCACACGGGGATGGCGATCTTGCCGGCCGGGCTCGTGCCACGGAAGACGCTGATGATGAGTCCTGCCGCGATGAGGGTCTGTCCCGCCGCCCACAGGCGCATCCCCGGCGGACGCACACTGAATCGGGACTGGATGAGCAACCCGACCGCCAACGTGACGTTGACCAGGGCCACCAGGATGACCGTGGTGCGGACGTCCATGGCCACCTCCTGGCTGTGTCCCGCGGCGGAGGTTCCCCCCGGAGCTCAGGGCCGCGTTACCCGACCTCCCTTGTCGATCACGCTAGCAAGCGGGTCGGCGGTGACGATCGCGCAGACGCGCATAGGGCACGGTCCCGGTTCGGCATGCGGCAGTGCATCTGAGCGGTTTGCGGACGGGGATGGTGTGGGTCCCGACCGGTGCGGCGCAGGCAGGCGAGGGGTGCGTCAGGGGAGTGGGGTGGCCGTGTGGCGAGATACTCCGGCGAATCGATTGGTGCCCCCGATGGTGGCATCTTCGAGGCTGTTGCTGTTAGCGGTCGTAGACCTGTGTGCAGCGGGCGATCCGGAGGACCAGGACCATGAGGCGGTTGTCCTCGATTGTGCAGACGATTCTGTAATGCCCGACTCGTACACGCCAGCGTCCCCGTTCACCGCCTCGAAGCATCGTGGCGCCCGGTGGACGCGGTTCGACGCTGAGAAACTCGATGGCACCGGCGATGCGTAGCCGGTGGGGTGCGTCGAGTTTCTTCAGGGACTTCGCGGCGGCCGGGGAGAGTTCAACCGCGTATGTCATCCGATGCCGAGGTTTGCCTTGATCTCTGACCATGGAATCGTCGGGGCTCCAGCCATGATCTCGGCCATCGTTTCATCGCGGCTCACGGTAGGGGCCGATTGGGTGACCCGTAGTTGATCTCAGAGTGCTATTTTCGCGGCATGTCTCTGCCCGATGGGAGATGAAGTGATGGTCGTCAGCACCTCAAGAAACGTCCTGGTATCAACGCTCCTGATGTCGCTCTCGCTGGGGATGCCAACAGTTGCGTCTGCCAAGCCTCCCCTGCCGCCGAAAGGGGCTATGTTCTACGCCGACATGAAGGGAGCCTGCACGCCCCGAGGCTACAATCAGGTGCTCTCGGGTGGTCCACGAGTCGGGTGGGTGATGGAGCCACCTCCAAAGGGTCCGACGCTTGTGGGTCACTTTCTGCGGGTCACGGTGAGAATCCAAGCCCAGGCCGGCTATGGCGGGTCTCTGTGGAAGACGCTTGAGAAGAAGAAGTACAAGAGCGTCACCCGGTACAAGGGCCAGTTCAGCCCCATAGACGTGAGGGTGCCCGTCAGTACACGGCTGCGGAACGGCCTCGGGACATATCGTGTCCAGGTTACGGCGCGGGTCGTGCGAAACATCAAACTCGCACCTGACGTGACTGCATGGAAGTTCGAGGTCGCCGGCCCTGAGTTCTCCTGTGGCTCCAGCGACCTGCCACCGACACCACAACTGCCCAATCCAAACGGCAGTTAGCGGGCGGCTCGAAAGCGGGACCGGTGGGCGGTAGTCGCCGCCCGGTCATTACCGAGCCCTACTCGGCTGCCCCCGTTTCGGTTCGCCGGGCATCTTCGGAGTGTTCACGGGGCAACGGTGTGCGTTGTGAGGGTGAGTGGGGTGCGCTGTGGGAACACGATATTCCGGAGAATCCGCGGGGATCGCCATGGGACCGCGTCGGCAGGCGGCATCCCGTCGCGCTGCCCCGTGGGGAGACGGAGCGTCGGGTGAGCCCGCTATATTGCACGTCGGCACCCAAAGCGGACTCCGGCACACACGGAGGCGCCGCCGGAAGAATCTTGAAAGAATCTGGGTCTGGCCGTCGATTCGGCGTAAGTGTGTTCGTCGTCGTTAATGACGGAGCCGGACAGGCCGGCCCGCGATCTAATGCAGGAGGAACTCCATGACCAAGTACGCAATCCTCATCTACAGTGACCCGGCCGTCTACGAGAACATGTCGCCCGAGGCGTGGGGTGCCTTGGTCGACGCGCACACCACGTTCACCAAAGCGGTCTTCGAACTCGGCGGGTCCCTCGCGGGAGGGGAGGCGCTCGCGCCGACAACGACGGCCACCTCGGTCCGGGGCGCCGGCACGGTGACGGACGGCCCGTTCGTCGAGACCAAGGAGGCCTTCGGCGGCTTCTACGTCGTCGAGGCGCGCGACCTCGACCACGCCGTCGAGATCGCCAAGCTGTGCCCGGCCCCCGGCGGCGGGGTCGAGGTTCGCCCCGTCGTGGACCCGACGTCGAACCCGTATTGATCGGTCCCAGCGACGAGCCGACCGCGTCCGCCATGCAGGCGGACGCGGTCGCTTCCGCGCTCGCGCAGGCCCACCGCTCCGAGTGGGCCTTCGTACTGTCCGCCACGGTGCGCGTCGCAGGCAATCTGGACGTCGCGGAGGAGTGCGCGCAAGAGGCCTACGTCAGCGCGCTGCGGGCTTGGACCCGGGACGGCGTCCCGGAGCGGCCCGGCGCGTGGCTGACCACGGCGGCGCGCAACCAGGCGCTCGACCGGTTGCGTCGCGACGGCACCCTCCGGCGCAAGCTCCCGTTGCTCGTGGAGCCCGCGACCGTCGATCCGGCCGATCTGGCCAACTTGGACTCGCCCGACGCCGCGGTGCCGGACGACCGGCTTCGTCTGGTGTTCACCTGCTGCCACCCCACCCTCGCCCCCGAGGCCCGAGTCGCACTCACCCTGCGCCTGGTCTGCGGCGTTCCCACGCCCGATGTCGCGCGGGCCTTCCTGGTGTCCGAGTCGACGATGGCGGCACGGATCACCCGGGCGAAGAAGAAGATCTCGGACGCCCGGATTCCTTACCGGGTTCCGAGCCGGGCGGAGCTGCCCGAGCGTCTGGACAGCGTGCTCACCGCCGTCCACCTGTTGTTCAGCACCGGCCACACGGCCGGCGAGGGAGACGCGCTCGTCCGTGAGGAGCTCTGCGACCGGGCCCTGCACCTCGCGCGCACCCTCGCCGCGCTGCTCCCAGAGCAGGCCGAGACTCGTGGCCTGCTAGGCCTGCTGATCCTCACGGACGCGCGCCGGGCCACCCGGACCGACGAGCAGGGCCGGCTGCTCCTGCTCGCTGATCAGGACCGGACGCGCTGGGACCAGCGCGCCATTCTGGAGGGACTCACGGAGACGGCCGGGGCGCTGGCGTCCGGCCCGCCGGGACGGTTCACCCTGCAGGCGGCGATCGCGGGCGTGCACGCCATTGCGCCGTCCCTGGAGCAGACCGACTGGCCGCGCGTCGTGCACCTCTACGACCGGCTGCTGGAGGTGTGGAACACCCCGGTGGTTGCGCTCAACCGGGCCGCCGCTGTGGCCTTCGCCGACGGTGCGGCCGCCGCCCTGCCGCTCCTCGACGAGCTGGCGACCGATCCCCGGCTGGCCGACTACTCCTACCTTCCCGCCACCCGCGCCGACCTCCTGCGCCGCCTCGGCGACGTCGACGGCGCGGCTCAGTCGTACCGGCGCGCGATCGAGCTCACGGCGAACGCCGCAGAGCGCGCCTTTCTGGAGCAGCGCCTGGCCGAGGTCAGCCGCGCCACCGGCGCCGATCCTGCACCGGGCTGAGGGCGGCTGGCCGTGCGGGTCCGTCTCGCGGTGGCGCCTGCCGTGTGCAAATGCAATCGCGAGACTTCCCGTCTTGTTCACGAATGCGATTCTTGGCCTCGAGTCATCTTGAGAGCGCATTCCTCAGTTGCGTGTGCCTCGGGTGTAGGTGGCGGTGCGGGTGAAGGCGGTGTAGCCGTCGGTGGCTGGTGCTTTCTGCGTGACCTTGATTCTCAGGTTGGGGTAGCCGTAGGTGCGTACCGAGGTCTTGCCGTTGGGTCCGCGCACGACGGTGTAGTAGCGGACCTCCCCGGCGGCGGTGGGCTTGGCCGGTCCGCCGCGCACGATGGTGCGGACCAGTTGTCCGGCGTTGGTGCGGGCGTTGGCCGGGGTGATGACTGTGAGTCCGGAGATCTTGATGCGCTTGGGCAGTTTGGTCTTGAGGGTCTGCTTCTTCTTCGCCGCCTTGGTGCCGGTGCCGGTCAGGGCAACGGTGTGGGGGCTGCCGGGGGCGTTCGAAGTGAAACTCAACTGGCCGCTGGTCGCGCCCTCTGCGGCCGGGGCGAAGCTGACCTGTACGGCGCAGGTCCCGCCGACCGGGACCTCGGTGTTGGTGCACGTGTCGCCGGCGAGTGAGAACCCGGCACCCGTGACTGTGCTCGCCGAGACCGTGAGCTTGCCGGTGCCTGTGTTGGTGACGGTGACGGTCTGGGGGCCCGCGGCCTGTCCGACATTCACGGTTGCGAAGTCCAGTGAGTCGGGGGACGCGTTCAACACGGGCTGCACCCCTGTTCCGGACAGTGTCACCGTGTCGGGGCTGGTGAGGGCATTGGAGGTGAACTCCAAGGTCGCCGACTTGTCCCCGGGCGAGGTGGGGGAAAAGGACACAGCGATCGTGCACGTGTTGCCGGGCGCGACGGGTGTGTTGCAGGTGTCGGCGCCCAGAGCGAACTGGCCCGGATCCGCCCCCGCCAACCCTTTCGCGCTGATCGTCAGGTTCGAGGTGCCGGTGTTGGTGACCGTGAGGGTCTGCGCGCTGCTGGCTGCACCCACAAGCTGGTTGCCGAAGGGGACCGTACTCGGTGAAACGGAGAAGCCTGCCGGCTGCAGTTCCAGCACCGACACCGTGTTGTCGTTGAAGTTGGTGACGTACGCGCGGGCGCCGTCCGGGGACACCGCCACGCCACGCGGGGCGTCACCAACGGCGATCGTGTCGGTGACGGTGTTGTTGGAGGTGTCGATCACTGAGACCGTGTCGGCTGCCGAGTTGGTGATGTACACATGGGC
>WBZT01001106.1_pt1 | contig 20292 bp, 15 predicted proteins | sample 5204241 | NCBI WGS metagenome assembly WBZT01 (sample SAMN12344358, study PRJNA552823) | activated sludge metagenome | biome: Activated sludge suspended growth; feature: Nitrification reactor; material: Wastewater; isolation source: activated sludge from nitrification reactor of wastewater...
ACAGTCGTTGGGTTTCCTCGCGCAAGGCTTCCGCGCCCATCACCACCAGCCGCACGTTGAAGAAATCGTAAGGGTCGGCGTGGCGGCCGTAACCCATCAGAAAGGTGTTGGTGCCGAACAGCACCGTTACATGGCGTTCGTATGCCAGTTCCGGGATGACATGGTAGTGCAGCGGTGAGGGGTAGAGGATCAGCCGGGTTCCCAGCAGCAGCGGGGTCAGGGTGGCGGCGGTCAGGCCGAAGGCGTGGAACAGCGGCAGGGTGTTCAGGACCACGTCGCGCGGGGTGATGTCGAACACGGCGCGGACCTGAGCGACGTTGGCCAGCAGATTACGATGGCTCAGCACCACACCCTTGGGTTCCCGCTCGGAACCGGAGGTGAACAGAATCACCGCCGGGTCATCGGCCCGTACCGTCCCCGCTAAGTCCCGGAAACTCCGAGCCGGTAGCCGCGCCCGTAGCAGACCGCGCAGCCGGATCGGCAGGGTCGCCCGTGGCTGCAAGTCCTCTAGAAACAGCACCGTAACCTGTGCCGCCAACGCGGCAATGTGCGCATCCAGATTGGCGGTGGCGACAAAGGCTCGCGAGGTGCAGACCGTCCGTACTTGGGCAGTACGGCAGGCGGCGAGCAGGTCGTGGCTCCCGGCGGTGAAGTTGAGGAGCACTGGTACCTGTCCCCGCAGATGCAGGCCCAGGAGGGCGACGACCGCGGCGGCGGCGTTCGGCAACAGCAGACCGACGTTGCGTTGCCCGGCGCAATCCGACTCCAGCAGTTCGGCGAGGATGAAAGCGCGGGTCAGCAAGGCACGAAAATCGAGACATTGCCGCTGGGCATCCTCCAGCACGATGCGACCGTCGCCGTGCCGCTCGCGGGCTTCCAGCAGTGCCAGGAACAAGGGCTGATCGATGTTCATCCCGGCGTAGGCCAGTTCGACCATCAACTCGTCCAGTTGTCGGCCAAGCTGCTGGCGGCGGGCGCGGCTGGCGCCGGGAGGCGCGCTCAAGCGGCGCGGCGGCAACATGGTCAGACGGATGCGCGGGAACAAACGGCGGCGGGCGATGCCGCCCAGCCGCGACAGCAGGCTGTATTGCGCGCCTTCGATGTACACCGGCAGCAGGGCGGCGTCGGCCTTGTCGGCGGCTAGCGCTGGCCCCTCGTAAATTTTCATCAACGCGCCGGTCAGGCTGAGCCGTCCCTCGGGGAACACCGCCACCCGTTCGCCGGCCTGGATGTGCTGGATCAGGGTTTTCAAATAATGCGGGGTGGTGGGATCGACGCTGATGTGGCGGGTGATGGCGATGAACGGCTTGACCCACCATTGCCGGGCGACGTGAGTGTTGATCACGAAGACCGGCAGGTCCGGCAGGAACGCCGCTAGCAGCATGCCGTCCAGATAGGACACGTGGTTGGCGACGATCAGCAAGCGGGGTTCGTGGTGGGGATAGTGCTCCCAGCCGCGTAGTTCGACCCGGAACAGCCAGCGGCAGAGATATCGGGTCAGGCGTTGCAGGACAAAACGCATCTTCAATGTCGCCCGTGTTCGCGGGTGGCGGCGAAACGCACTTCCGGCCAGCGTTCCTGCGTCAGTTGCAGGTTGACCCGGCTGGGGGCGATGTAAACCAGCTCACCATGATGATCCAGTGCCAGATTATCGTGGAGCTTGGTTTTGAACTCCTCGAAGCGCTTGGCGTCGGCGCAGCTCACCCAGCGGGCGGTGGTGACGTTGACGTTCTCGAAGCCGCATTCGACGCCGTATTCGCTGCGCAAGCGGAAAGCGGCCACGTCGAATTGCAACACACCGACCGCGCCCAAAATCAGATCGTTGCTGTTGAGCGGCCGAAAAAGCTGGGTCGCGCCTTCCTCGCAAAGCTGCTCAAGCCCCTTTTGCAGCGCCTTCATCTTCAGCGGATCGCGCAATCGGGCGCGGCGGAACAGTTCCGGGGCGAAGTCGGGAATGCCGGTAAAGGTGAGGTCCTCGCCCTGGGTGAAGGTGTCGCCGATACGGATGGTGCCGTGGTTGTGCAGGCCGATGATGTCGCCCGGATAGGCGGCATCGGCATGCTCGCGTTCGGCGGCCATGAAGGTGAGGGCATCGGCGATCTTGACCTCGCGACCCAGCCGGACGTGGCGAAGTTTCATGCCGGGCTGGTAAGTGCCGGAGCAGACCCGCAGGAAGGCGATGCGGTCGCGGTGCTGCGGGTCCATGTTCGCCTGAATCTTAAATACGAAGCCGGTGAATGCGTCCTCTTCGGGCGCGATTTCGCGGCTGGTGGCGGCGGAGGGACGCGGCGGAGGGGCATTTTCGACGAAGCCGTCCAGCATTTCCTGGACGCCGAAATTGGTCAGCGCCGAACCGAAGAACACCGGGGTCAGCCGGCCGGCGCGGTAGTCGTCGAAGTCGAAGGCGTGGCTGGCGCCGCGCACCAGTTCGATTTCCTCGCGCAGGGCGTTGGCCCGGTCCGCGCCCAATTCCTGATCCACGGCCGGAGTGTCGAGACCCTGGATGGTGTGACCGGTGTTGATGCGGCCATCGCGCGAGGGGTCGTAGAAGTGGATGAAATCCTGGTCGAGGTGATAGACGCCCTTCAGTTCCCGGCCCATGCCGATGGGCCAGGTGATCGGCGCGCAGCGGATCTTGAGAATGTTCTCGACTTCGTCCAGCAGTTCGATCGGTTCGCGGCCATCCCGATCCAGCTTGTTGATGAAGGTGAAGATGGGGGTGTCGCGCAGGCGGCAGACCTCCATCAGCTTGATGGTGCGTTCCTCGACGCCGCGAGCGCAATCGATGACCATCAGCGCCGAGTCCACGGCGGTCAGGGTGCGGTAGGTGTCTTCGGAGAAATCTTCGTGGCCGGGGGTATCGAGTAGGTTGACGATATGATCGCGGTAGGGGAACTGCATCACCGAGGAAGTCACCGAGATGCCACGCTGCTGTTCCAGCGCCATCCAGTCGCTGGTGGCGTGGCGAGTGGCCTTGCGACCCTTGACCGTGCCGGCCATCTGGATCGCGCCACCGAACAGCAGCAGTTTTTCGGTAAGAGTGGTCTTGCCGGCGTCGGGGTGGGAGATGATGGCGAAGGTACGCCGGCGCTTGAGTTGGTCGAGGAAGGTGGTCATCGGGGGCGAATAGCTGATTCAGGTTGAAGTGTGGCGCGATTTTACCCCAAGACAGGCGTATTTCCGCCTCTCGACGAGACTGATACCGCATCGACCTGCACTGATGGATGTCGGTTTGTTTTATTTTTGTGACCAAAAGCGCTTTATTTTGTCATTTTTCCAGATTGTTGGCTGAAAGCGTGTCTTGTTTATACTTCAGTTTTTGAGAATCTACGAATATAACCGGGATTGCATTGTAACAGTGGGGTTTGCCATTATAACTTTATGGATTTTCGATCTGGGTGAAGCGATTGAGGCTGACTTCCGAGGTCGGGTTAGTGTTGAGGAGAACACTGCAAGGGCTCGGTCGAAAAAACGTAGGATGAAAGCGGGATTTCTTCGCGAAGCGATAGAGTAAGCAGCTCTCATCTTCATATATATCGGGGCGGCGGGTTGCAATCCGCTGGTTGTTTGGCGCTTCGCGCCGCACAACCACGTGGATCAAGCCGGCATCGGCCATCGAAGCCTTCGGCTTTTTCGTCCTCGTGGCTTATCCGCTACCCCGTTAGCGGCAAGGCAATCCAATAAGAGGAGGCTAAAGCGAGATGGATTTGCTTGTGCAATCGGCATTCGCTAGAAAAAGCAGTGGATTCGCTTGGTTCCTAGTCGGCCTCCGCTCAGGGCATGACAACAAACACATGAAGAAAGTATCTTTAGAAGTTATCGGAGGTACGTTAGTCGGTTTTTTTGTTTCTGTTCCCATGATTCCATTTCCTGAGTATATAGCATCTTTGTCCTGCTGGCACGGCTTGGTCTTCCGTTGTTCAAGCAATTAGACAACGTATTACAAAAAGAATCTCCAAAGAAATTGGAAGGGGTAAAAATGTGGCTAAGGATTCTGCGCATGATCGGAGTGATAAATTTGTCGGATGAGAATATCAATAAGTGGTGTGAAAAATCGAGAGCCGAAGAACTATTATCCATATCTCGCGTGGATAGTCATATTATACAAAAATATAATAACCTTTCACGTTGGAAGAAATTTGAATTATGGAGTGGAGCAGCGTCAATAGTAGGATTTATCTTCGCAGTGGTTGTATATATATTTGACGGAAGTCCAAATCCACATGTGCCCTCAGACAATACGGCGATAACCGTGACATCCGATGTCAATATTAATTGGAGTGATGTGCAAGAGTATTTCAAACTAAAAGATGTAAATTTTAAAAGAGGCTTCAAGAAAGGGGTTTCTGTATTAACATTTGTTGTTCAAGCGAAAGGAGATTTTACTGGAGAATTATACTATCAATTAAAAGATTCCTTTGGGATCCCTCAATGTATAACAAATATCGCTTGTGATTCCGTATATCTTAAAGAGGAGAATTATAATGATCAACCAAGCTGGCAAACAGGGAATCGCAAGAATTATTCGTACTGGAAAAAGAATGAAACAGATAGAGGAACTATTTATTTGCCTTATGACACACATACGGTTCAAATCAATTTTGAACAATTTTATTTAAAATAAGAATTGAAGAAAAGAGATGCTCTCTGGTAGGTCTTGTTAAATCGGATAGGTAGCTTTTCTCACATCAAGACATTTAATATTGTTGCTAACAAGGCTATTTCATCAAGGTAATGAGGTTCGTTCGACTTCGAAGCACAGAATGGGAGACTGTTTTGAAATAGTAGCGACGCAGAGTTCGGTAGTTCAACCGAGCATTGAATCGTAAATCTTCTTAATGGGGGAAAAACTTATGTCATTTTACACGAACACCAAAGACGACTTTTGGCTATCTCTCGATGCAGGAAAGGATGCCATTGTTTGTCCTTGCTGTGGTAGTCACATGAGCCTTCAGTTTTCATCGAGTTACCGCCTTATGCTTACTAGGGATGCTAGCGTCCATCTTAACCAGCAGTTAGCATTTTATCGCAGCATTATAATGGCAGTTGAAAGAGCTCTAAAGCGCCATAATTCAACTGTATTTTCGAACTTAGTAAAAGGCACCTCGTTTCCAATTGATGATCGTCTTATCTCCCCTAAAGGCGAGTTCAAAAATCCTAGAGGCGAAGCAGTTCGCAACTTGCTTTTTCGACTAGATCTCGAAACGTTAGATGAAATAATTAGTAAGTTCCCAAAACTACATGATAATGATGAAAAAGCTAAAAAACTTTCCTCTCAGGATTTGCTTCAATTAATTCAACTTCCTACATTGGCAGCTGGTCTAAATATCATCGCTTTCGATCAACCCACTACAGAAGCTATATTCGCGAAATATAAACCTGATGATTTTTTGGATATTCTTGATAAGTTAAGTGATTCGGCATCACAAGATAAAGAAACGTGGCCTGAAAATAATCCTGTTTTTTCGCATCTTCTGGAGAAATTTCCCTATTTTTTGCATTACTGCAAAAAAGCAAGCTCTGAAAAAGATGGTAACGATTGTATTTTGCGAGCTTTGGCTATCTTGATTCTATATTTTGGACACGAAGCAAATGAAGCTTCCATTCCAGATCTTAAAGAATTTACCTTTGGCACTTATGCGCAATTGAGAAATTGGCATAGCTTAGGGGAGTTGTTGAGCTCATATTACTTCGTTTCAGCTCTACAGGATATTTTTCCTGAGTTCAGCCAATACATACAGAAATTAGATGAAGAACAGCGCTTGACTATCGCTGATAACCTAAAACTAGGAAGTTTTGACAATGTGCAAAAATTCCAAAGTTGGAAGAAAGAAATACCTGAGTTTCAGCAAGTAGTCCTGTATACTGTAGATTTCGCTTGCTCGGGAAAAAGTGCAAGTATTCCTGAAGATGCCTCCATTGTAGTTCGCCGCAAAAACACACGCATGGAACGAAAAATTCAGGAGGAAATATCGGGAATGATCGAATCTGAGGTTTGCGGTTGGATACCAAAAGAAAAAACCACAGAAAGCTTACTACTAGTTGGGGGAACCGCTTCTAGCAAAACAACGCTTCTCCAATCAACTATTGTTCAAGTGAAGAGGGCTGCTGCTAAGTTGGGAATGGTGCTCGAAACAAGTTCCCCATTGAGTAGTATTTTACTTCATTATTACGAGCAACGATTTGATATGGGAAATTGGGATGGTGCAACAGAAAGTGGCGATAGAACTTCTATTCAAATTTCCCTCAGGCAAGCGAATGACCCGAACAAAGTCTTTAATTTAGTTATTAATGACATTGCAGGAGAGCATTTCGAAGAAATGCTAATGGTCGAGAAAGATTATAACGTAATTCAATCACCTTTAAGTTATGCGCGTCACATAATCTTTCTTTTTGACCTTATTGCGTGGCGACAACTAGGGGCATTGCTGCAAGACACAGATGACAAAGGAGACTGGGAAAAAATCATCAATGAGCGTAATAGACAAGAAAAAGTTGGCCGTTCTGTTGCTGATAGTCGTGACTTACTGATTAAATTGGTAGCTCGTTTAGTTACTGCTAGTGGTGAAAGAACATTGCCGATAAATCGCTCCTTTATTTTAGTTATACCAAAGAGTGACCTTTATATCCAGGAGGGAATGTTTCTCAATGGGTGGGTAAACAATCTTACACAGAAGGGGTATCTGAAACGCTTAGGAGATGATGATGCTGCTCCATACATGTCAACTTGGGAATTTGATCGAAAGGATTCAGAGGATGATTTTTTGGCTGCATTAAACGGAATTGAGCTCATGTCAAAACTGGCTTCCGATGCAATCAAGAATCTTTCTAAGCAACAACAAAAAGAGAAAGAAATTAGCGTTTCAGCCGAGAGGGTTGCGCTAAATATTGCTGCGATACTTACATATCTTGAACATACTTTTAATGATGTAAAAGTAGTTCCAGTATCAGCTCTAGGGAGGGCTCCAGAGAATGCGAGAGAAGGCGATAATGCTGCAAGCGGGTTTACTGTAAAGGCTATACCTTTGTTTTGTGAAGCACTTTTCCTTCTTCCGATGGTAAAAATGGGAACTAGCCAAAAAGAGGAAGACGAAGCAGCTAAAGCTAAGAGACCAGACTCAACTAATGTACTAACAAAAGCGTCAACCTGACCGCATACTGGCCATGCTGTCGCTACGCTCCTGGCATGGCCAGTATGCGGTCAGGTACGCTCGACATCAGGCAATACCGAGAACCCAAAATAAACACATTGCATTCCAAAGCAATGACTATTTTCAGCTACATGCTACTCGCCTTGGGCTGTGGGACAATCGTCGGTACCGACATGGTCAGGGTCCTTCGTATGCCTTTGTCCGCGCTGGACCGTAATCCGTCTGACATCCATGCGGCGGCCACGATGAGCGTCGGTTCGATGTCGGCAGTGTCAGCACGCCGCGCCTGAACCGGGCGCGGCCGTGATCCTCTCGCCAAGACTTAACCCGACGTACAAGCGCTTGCCGAAACCCGCCGGGGTCGGTGATTTCGCCAAAAATTAACGAATCCGCCATTCGCTTGTCACCCTATTCGTCCATCATCACTCGTTCGGAAACGACACGTTCAGACTTCCCACGGCGGTTGATGGCATGGTCAAGAAAATCGGCACGAAATTGGTCAACGGCGCGCACGATCTGGTGTTCAAGGCAGTTCACAAGCGCTGCCTGATCTACAACGTCTGCTGGGAAGATCCACGCATCGACCGGCAAATTCTCAATCTGGATGACGACAGCCGGGTTGTGGTGCTCACCAGCGCCGGTTGCAACACGCTGGATTACCTGCTCGATTCTCCGGCGGAAATCCACGCGGTCGATGTCAACCCACGCCAGAACGCCCTGTTGCATCTCAAGCTGGCGCTGATCGAACGGGGCGATTTCGCCGATCTGTTCAATATGTTCGGGAACGGCTCGCACCAGGCGTTCCGCAAGATCTACCGCGCGGCCCGGCACAGTCTGCCAGCCTACGCCCAGGCCTTCTGGGACGAAAAGATCGACTACTTCGATAACACCAGCCGCAAGAAGTCGTTCTACTACTACGGCACCTCCGGGGCAGTCGCCTGGATTCTGAGTCGCTATCTGCTGAGCGCCGATCGCAAGCTGCGTTCACGGCTGCTCGATCTGCTAGACGCCCAGACCCTGGCCGAACAGCGGGACATCTACCAACAGATCGAGTCGGTGCTATGGGGCCGCTTCACCTCCTGGCTGGTCAAGCAACCGATGACCATGGCCATGCTGGGGGTGCCCCGACCGCAGATCCGGCTGATCAACACCCAGTATCCCGGTGGGATGGTGGGCTACGTCAGCGCCAAGCTGCGGCATGTGCTCACCGAGGTGCTGATCCACGACAACTACTTCTGGCGGGTCTATCTGACCGGTTCCTACACCCCGGATTGCTGCCCGAATTACCTCAAGCCGGAAAACTTCGAACAGTTGCACGCCAATGTCGGCCGCGTGCGCACCCACAACGCCACCGTCAGCCATTTTCTCAAGGAACATCCCGGTGCCTACAGTCATTTCGTGCTGCTGGATCACCAGGACTGGCTGGCCTGGCATAAACCCGATGCGCTGCGCGAGGAGTGGGAGCTGATTCTGGCCAACAGCCGGCCCGGCAGTAAAATCATGCTGCGTTCGGCCAGCCCGGAATTGAATTTCCTGCCGGAGTGGGTGAAATCCACCGTGCGCTTCTTCCCGGAACTGACCACCGCCCTGCACCCGCAAGACCGGGTCGGCACTTACGGTAGCCTGCATCTGGCGGAAGTGCTGTGACCGCGACCACCGCGCCGGACCGCGCGCTGCAACGCTATTATCGGTTCCATGCCCGCATTTACGATGCCACCCGCTGGAGTTTCCTGTTCGGCCGCGCCGATCTGATCGAACGGCTGGCCTCCCGGCACGCGCCGGCGAACATTCTGGAAATCGGCTGCGGTACCGGAAGCAATCTGGTGCGGATGGCGCGGCGCTTTCCTCAAGCACGGCTCACCGGACTGGATCTCTCAGCCGACATGCTCGCCCGTGCCCGTCGCCGCCTGACGCCATACGGTGACCGGATCACCTTGTTGCATCAGCCCTACGCCGGATTGCCGGACCATCGACCCGGCTTCGATCTGATCGCGGACGGCCTGATCGCGGTGGTGGATTTCCACGATTCGGACCAAGCGGCGTTCCGGCGCTGGATGGGTGTCAATCACGTGCGGATGACCGGTCAGTTGCTGCCGGAACTGCACGCCCGCTTTCGACCGCTGGATACCACTGTCCAGCGGGCCTACGGCGGTCTCTGGCGCTACTTCCGCTTCATCGGCGTGCCGAGCTAAGCGCGTTCCCGTCCCCGGTGCCGGTGCCGAAGACGGCGCCGCAAGAGCTCGGTTCTACGCCGCCTCCGGTTCCACTTCCGGTTCCGCCGCCGGCGCCGTCCACACCCGACTGCGCGCCGTTTCATCGACCCAGCGCAGGACTTCCAAGCGGCCGTCGCGGTGCTCGACCAACGCGGTGCAGCTTTCGATCCAATCGCCATCGTTGGCGTAGCATACCCCGCCGATATCTCGCAACGCCGCCTGGTGAATGTGGCCGCAGATCACGCCGTCGAAGCCCCGATGCCGAGCCTCGCGCGCGGCGGCGGCCTCGAAACGGGCGATGTAGGCGGCGGCCTGCCCGATCCGTGGCTTGAGGAAATTCGCCAACGACCAGTATGGATAATTCAATCGGCGGCGCAGCCGGTTGGTCCAGCGGTTGGCGAATAGCAGCACGTCGTACATCCAGTCGCCGAACACGCCAGTCAGCCAGCCGCCGCACTTGACCGCGCTGTCAAGTTCGTCGCCGTGGGTCACCAGAAAGCGCCGGCCGTCGGCGGTGCGATGCTCGCATTCCGCCACCAGTTCGACCCCGCCCACCAGCAGCCCCAGATAATCGCGCGCCACCTCGTCGTGGTTGCCGGGAATGTAGATCACCCGCACCCCCTGCTTGGCCTTGGCCAGCAGGGATTTCAGCACGCGGCCATGCCCCGCCGGCCAGCGCCCACCCTTGCGCAGACTCCAGAAGTCGATCAAATCACCAACCAGATAAAGCCGTTCACACTCAACGACTTCCAGAAAATCCAGCAAAAATTGGACCTTGCAATCCTTGAATCCCAGGTGGACATCGGAGAGCCAAACGGCTCGGTATCGGTATGGCTGCATGAATCCGCCCTGCGTCGCTCATGAATGACGATAGTCAGCGGAATTTGCCCTGGCGATATGAAGATTTGGCAACAAGCCGGTGAATTCTTGTTAACCGTTTTGCGACGCCGAGTTTTCATGTCCCATCCTGCCGCGCCACGACGTGGAGACAGTTTTCAGCACCAGAATTCGATGTATCACCTATGCTTATCAATGTCATATCCAGAACCTCGACAGCCCAGAGTCCGGAAAACCGGACCCGGACATCCCCGTCTGAACCCGAAGGTCGAGAACAACGATGATGAATACCTCAATCCCCCGCGATTCAAACACCGTCAATATCACCTTGATTGCTCCCTTATCCGGCCCCCTGGTGCCGATCGAACGAGTTCCCGACCCGGTGTTCGCCCAGAAAATGGTCGGCGACGGCATCTCCATCGATCCGCTCGATCAGTGTCTGCGCGCGCCCTGTGACGGTGAGATCACCCAGTTGCATCCGGCCGGACACGCCGTCACCGTCAGCACCTCGCAAGGCATCGAAGTGCTGATGCATATCGGTCTCGATACCGTCGGGCTCAAGGGCACCGGCTTCACCGCGCGAGTCCAACTGGGCGATGCGGTGCAAACCGGCGACGCCCTGATCGATTTCGACGCCGACTACATCGCCACCCACGCCAAAAGCCTGCTGACTCAGATCGTGATCGCCAATAGCGAACGGGTGGCGACCTTTGCGCCGCGTTCTGGCCAGGTGACCGCCGGGCAAGACGTGATTCTGGATCTGACCCTGGTTGGTGGCTCGGTGGAGGAAATCGCCGAAACGGTCAAGGCGATCACTTCCGAAGCGATCGTCATTCCCAACCCCACCGGTTTGCACGCCCGCCCAGCGGCGGTGCTGGCCAACCTCGCCAAGAAGTTCAAGGCCGACGTCCGCGTCCAGAAAGGCGACCAGCAAGCCAACGCCAAGAGCGTGGTGGCGATCATGGGCCTGGAAATCGGCTACGGCGACAAGGTCACCCTGATCGCCAAGGGCGACGACGCCGACGCAGCGGTCGAGACGCTGACTCCGCTGCTGTGGGAAGGTTTGGGCGATGAAGGCTGTACGCCGGCACCAGCCCCGGCCAGCTTCGAAGTATCGGTCAACTCCGCCCCGGCGCCCCGACCACGCTCGGAAAACCCGAACCTGTTGATCGGGGTGGCGGCTTCACCGGGCTTGGCGGTCGGCGAGGTGTTCCAGGTCCGTCATACGGAAATTCAGATCACCGAAACCGCCGAAGGCGACCCTCAGCGGGAACGGGATCGTCTCGACCAAGCCATCGATCAGGCACGCATCCAGTTGGAAGCGTTGCAGGCGCGCCTGCACGGCGAACGGGCCGCCGACAAGGCCGCCATCTTTGCCGCTCATCAAGAACTGCTCGACGACCCCGATCTGCTGGACATCGCTTATTCGGCATTGGCCAAGGGCAAGAGCGCCGAGTTTGCCTGGCAACGGGCTTTCACCACCCACGCCGACCGGCTGGCCAGCCTGCGCAACGAATTGCTGGCGGCCCGTGCCAACGACCTGCGTGACGTGGGGCGGCGGGTGCTGACTTTGCTGACCGGCGCGGAGCCGGAACGCCAGGAACCGCCAGCCAATGCCATTCTGGTGGCGGAAGAATTGACGCCATCCGATACCGCCAGCATGGATCGCGCCAAGGTGCGGGGTTTCTGCACCACGCTAGGCGGCGCGACCTCGCACGTCGCCATCCTGGCCCGTTCGCTCGATATCCCGGCGGTGGCCGGCATCGAGCCACGGGCGCTGGAGCTGCCCAACGGCACGCCGGTGATTCTCGACGGCGGCAAGGGTACGCTACGCCTCAATCCCACGCCCGAGGACATCACTCGCATCCGCGAGACTCAGGAACGGCTGGCCATCCGCCGGCAAGCCGAAATGGCGGTGGCCCACGAGCCGGCGATCACCTTGGACGGTCACCGCATGGAAGTGGTCGGCAACATCGGCGGACTGGCCGAGGCTGAGCAGGTTCCCGGTCTGGGCGGCGAAGGCGTCGGGTTATTGCGCTCGGAATTCCTGTTTCTGGAACGCAGCACCTCGCCTAGCGAGGACGAACAGTTCGAAACTTATAAATCCATCGCCGAAGCCTTGGGGCCGGACCGGCCGCTGATCATCCGCACGCTGGATGTGGGCGGCGACAAGCCGCTGATTTATCTGCCAATTCCCAAGGAGGAAAACCCATTTCTCGGCGAGCGCGGTTTGCGTATCGGTTTGGACCGCCCCGAAATTCTGCGCACCCAGTTGCGGGCAATTCTGCGCGCCGCCGCGTTCGGCAAAGTCCGAGTGATGTTTCCGATGGTCGGCCTGCTGTCGGAACTGCGCGACGCCAAAGCCATGCTGGAAGAGGAGCGGCAGCGCTTGGGCGTCAAGCCCATCGAGACCGGCATCATGGTGGAAATCCCGGCGGCGGCGATCATGGCGGCGCAATTCGCCCGTGAGGCGGATTTCTTCTCGATCGGCACCAACGACCTGACTCAGTACACCCTGGCCATGGATCGCGGTCATCCCAAGCTGGCGCCCAAGGTGGACGGACTCAATCCCAGCGTATTGCGGTTGATCGCCTGGACGGTCGAAGCCGCCCACGCGCAAGGAAAATGGGTCGGGGTCTGCGGCGGCATTGCCAGCGACCCGCAGGCCGTGCCGCTGCTGATCGGGCTGGGCGTGGACGAACTCAGCGTCAGCCTGCCGACCATTCCCAGCATCAAGGCGCAAATTCGCACCCTGTGGCGGCACGAATGCCAGGACTTGGCGCGGCGGGCGTTGACCCTGGAAACCGCCGCCGAAGTGCGCGCGTACTGTCCCGATCCCTTCGCCGCCACCGCCTAACCGTCTGGAGATCGCCGTCATGTGGCAACACGCATTCGCATTCCTGCAAAAAATCGGCAAGGCGCTGATGCTGCCGGTTTCGGTGCTACCGGTCGCCGGTATCCTGCTCGGCATCGGCAGCGCCCATTTCGGCTGGATGCCGGATTTGGCTTCCAACATCATGGCGCAGTCCGGCGGGGCCATCTTTAGCAGCCTGGCCATCCTGTTCGCCATCGGCGTGGCGCTGGGCCTGACCAACAACGACGGCGTTTCCGCGCTGGCGGCGGTGGTCGGCTACGTGGTACTGCTGGCGACGCTGGGCGTCATGGCCAAGCTGCTGGGCTCGGAAACCAAGGACTTGATGGGCATCCTCTCCATCGATACCGGCGTATTCGGCGGCATTCTGATCGGTGGCATCGCGGCGGCGTTGTTCAACCGCTATTACCGCATCAATTTGCCGCCCTATCTGGGCTTCTTCGCCGGCAAGCGTTTCGTCCCCATCATCACCGCCTTTGCCGCCATCGGCCTCGGGATCGTGCTCAGTTTCCTGTGGCCACCCATCGGCGCCGGCATCAAGAGCTTTTCCCATTGGGCGGCGGAGAGCAATCCGGCACTGGCGTTCACGGTCTACGGCGTCATCGAACGCCTGCTGATCCCCTTCGGTTTGCATCACATCTGGAACGTGCCGTTTTTCTTCGAGGTCGGTAGTTATCTGGACCCGACCACCGGCAAGATTATCACCGGCGAAGTCCAACGCTACATCGCCGGCGACCCCACCGCCGGCAACATGGCGGGTGGCTATCTGTTCAAGATGTGGGGACTACCGGCGGCGGCGATTGCGATCTGGCACAGTGCCCGCCCGGAGAATCGCGCCAAGATCGGCGGCATCATGCTTTCGGCGGCGTTGACCGCCTGGTTGACCGGCATCACCGAGCCGATCGAATTCGCGTTCATGTTCGTCGCGCCAGTGCTGTACCTCATTCATGCCTTGCTGGCGGGCGTCGCCTATTTTCTGTGCATCGAACTGGGCATCAAGCACGGCATGACGTTCTCGCATGGGACCATCGATTTCGTCGTGCTGTACGCGAAGTCCACTCATGGTTGGTGGCTGCTGCTGCTCGGCCCCGTGTGGGCAGCCCTGTACTACACCGTCTTCCGTGTTGTGATCCAGAAGTTCGACCTCAAGACGCCGGGTCGCGAGATCGAGGAAGCGGTCATGTCCAGCGACGCGGCCACCGACATCGCCCACGGCTTCGCCAAACAACTGGTGCTGGCCTTCGGTGGACGCGCCAACATCAAGAGTCTGGACGCTTGCATCACCCGGCTGCGGGTGGAACTGAACGACGTGAGCAAAGCCAGCCCCGACAAACTCAAGGCGCTGGGCGCGGCTGGGGTGGTAACGGTCGGTAGCGGCTTGCAGGCCATTTTCGGTACCCGCTCCGAGAATCTGAAAACCGACATGGAAGAGTATCTGAAAACCGCCGGGCCGGAGGCGGATGCGGTGGAGGCGCCCTCGCCGGTGGCGGCACCGGCGCCGGCCGGCGTCGTGTCCAAGCTGCGCGATCCCGAAGCGGCCACCAAGGCGCGGGATCTCATCGCGGCGTTGGGTGGTATCGGCAATATCGAGCGAGTGGACGCCTGCGCCGAAACTCGGCTGCGACTGGTGCTTGGGAATGAGGGGTCAGTGGACGAGACCGCGCTGCGGTCCGCCGGCGCGGCGGGCGTGATGCGGCTGGCCAACCGCACCCTGCATCTGGTGGTTGGCCTCAACGCCGATCAGTATGCGGCGGAAATGCGAGGGCAACTGGCCACGTCGTGAATCGGCATCGTTGGAGAACGCCATGGCGCGGTGGACAATGTCCGCCGCGCCTAAAGTCAAGGCTTCTTCGGATCGCGGAACGGCAATCCCGATACGTATGGCTGTTTTCCACCGTGGTAACGATGGTACCCATGGCAATTCTGTCAACCGTGGAGACGACAGGCATCGTCGTCACGCCGGAAACGCGAGAGGTGATTCATGAGTTCGATTTTCGAGTTGCTTGCCAACTGGATTACGGTCAATTATGGACTTGAATCCCTGGTTGAAAAACTACGGACGATCCAGCAACAGGGAGCCGTCACTGGAAAATTGCAGCCGACCGAAAATCCCAATGTTTTTTTGCAAGAGATACCTCGAACCGCCAACCCCAGCTCGAAGATCGAAATAGGACAAATCAAATGGACCCACGGCGTACTTGAAGGCGCTTGGGGAAGAACCCGATGCAGCGCCATACTGCAATATACCTTGGCTTTGGCAAAGAACGGGAATTATCTACCGCTGTTGATGAATATTCAGTTGGATGCCGATATCAAGCTGAAACCCAAGAAAGAATTCAAGGATATCAAGGAATTTGCTCCTCTTTATCGGATGTTGAACGAAGATGATCGATACCTGGGAAACAAAGCGGCTTTCTGTGCCGCCATGGCAACGAGAACCATCAGCGAATACAACAAATTTGGTACCGTGGAAGGAGTCCTATACCACGAGTTGCTGCACGTCATGCTCGCCAAAAGCTCTGCCGAACAACTGCAAAAACGAACGTTCCAGCAACTATCGGGCAGCGGTTATGAAACCCGTGAAAAGGCCCTGGCCGCTTTCCTCGATATCGTCGATGAAGTTTGGAAGGAGTGGCGAGGCTTGTTGCTCCACGACGCCGATTTCAAGGACGAACGGTTTGTCTGGGAAAAGGAATGTGCTTACTACATCAAGCAGTACGAAAAGGCGTGAAAACCGGAACTCGTTGTGGATCGTGATCGAATGCAATGATCCGGCGGGAAGTGAGACATGAAGACACCATCACTGGCCATCACTTTGATTGTGACGCTGGCATGGACGCCCACCCTACTGGCGAAATCAACCGAATGCGCGGCGGTCAGCCCGTCGACCCGCACAGCGCTGGTGGAACTCTATACCTCCGAGGGCTGCAACAGTTGCCCCCCAGCGGACCGCTGGCTGAGTCGCCAGACTGAGAGAGAATGGGATGCGCGCCAGGTCGTGGCCCTGGCGTTCCATGTCGATTACTGGGATCGCCTGGGTTGGAAGGATCGCTTCGCGCAGCCCGCGTTCAGCGCGCGGCAACGGGCGCTGGCGGCGCAGCAGGGCTCCCGGACCGTGTACACGCCGCAAGTCTTGATCAGCGGTCGGAGCCTGCCGCAATGGCAACGGCCGGAAGACTTCCAGCAGGGAATCACTCATCTTACCGCGCAGCCGGCGCCGGCCGATCTTCGGGCCGAACTGATTCCCGAGCCGGATCGGTGGCGGGTACGGGCCAGCGGGCAGGCGCGCGCGCCAGTGGCACGCGGCGAGCTTGGCCTGTTCGTGGCGATTTACCAGGACCATCTCGATAGCCAAGTCACGGCGGGTGAGAACGCTGGGGAACGGTTACGCCACGACCGGGTAGTGCGGGCACTGCTCGGACCTTTGGCCATTGATCCCGACGGACGTTTTGCCCACACCGTTTCGGTACCCTTGCCGGACGAATTCGTGGCGCGCGATGCCGGCGTGGTGATTTTCCTGCAACGGCTCCAGAGCGGCGAAGTATTACAGGCGCTGGCGGCTGCTTGCGCCAGTTGAGCGGTCCGTGACCGCCACCTTAGGGATCGGGAACCACCACCACCGCGACCGTGGGTTCGGTATCGGCACGGTGTTCGCGTACCCAAGCCAGTCCGGCGGCGATCGCTGCATCAGCATCGGGGAAATAGGCGAACTGTTCGATCAACTGGCCATCCTCCATCAACATGGCCACGTAGGGTTTATCCAGGTTCGCGGTACAAGGAAAGCGGCGAACTTCCAGGGTCAGTGCCATGATCAACCTCCACGAGTCGTGCGGAACTATTCGATATCCGCCATAGTGTATTCATACTGTTCTGGCAATTCGTCACGGAACCGGTTCGCATCGCACCGACTCTGAGCTTGCGGCAACCCGCTGCCATCAAGTCCGATTCCGTCGCCCGGCACCCGTCACGATCATGCATTCTCCCAACAACTCCCCGTCCCGTCCCAATGCGCCAGACGCCTTGGCTGATTTCGTCGCACGCCACCCTCGGCTGTTCGTGCTGACCGGCGCCGGTTGCAGCACCGATTCCGGCATTCCCGATTATCGCGATCGCAATGGCGACTGGAAACGCCGGCAGCCGGTGAGCTACCAGGAGTTCGTGGCCAGCGAACAGACTCGGCGGCGTTACTGGGCACGCAGCTTGCTCGGTTGGCCCGCTTTCGCTCGCGCCCGGCCCAACGCCACCCACGCCGCGCTGGCTCGATTGGAAGCGGCGGGTTTCGTCCATCAACTGGTGACCCAGAACGTCGATGGTCTGCACCAGCAGGCTGGCAGTCGGCGGGTGATCGATCTGCACGGCCGGCTCGATACCGTGGTCTGTTTGGCTTGCGGGACCCGGGGATCTCGCGCCGAAATGCAAAGCGCGCTGGAGCGGGATAATCCCGCCTTCGCCGTGCTGGCGGCGGTGGCCGGTCCTGATGGCGACGCCGATCTGGAAGATGCGGATTTCAGCGAGTTCCGGGTTCCGAGTTGCGTGCGATGTGGGGGGATGTTGAAACCAGCGGTGGTATTTTTCGGCGAAACCGTGCCCAAGCCTCGGGTCGAACGTGCCTGCCAGCGGCTAGCCGATGCCGATGCCTTGCTGGTGGTCGGCTCCTCGCTGATGGTGTTTTCCGGTTATCGTTTCTGCAAGCTGGCCACCGTTCGCGGCCAGCCCATCGCCGTGCTCAATCTCGGCCGCACTCGCGCCGACGGCGAACTGACCCTGAAGCTGGAGCAGAACTGCGAAGCGGCACTGACCAGCCTGCTGGAACGGCTGTGTCTGAACGATATGGACCATGATCGGGAGCGAACCGTTTCAGGGCTCGAATCGCCAAGGCATGGCGCGATGACGTCGACGACCATGGAACTCGGGCGCATCCCGTGAGTGGTTTTGCATGGTTCGATTGATCGCCTCACGAACCAGTCGGCGCTTCGGTTTCGGGTTGGCGCTGTCGATCGCCATCGTCTGCGCGCTCCTGGCGTTGGATCGTTGGTTGCCACCGTCGGTCGAGCGTGCCCGGCATGTTTCAGCCCTGGTGCTGGATTCCGGCAACCGCATCCTGCGCGCGTTCACCGCGCCGCCGGGCGTGTGGCGGTTGCCAGCGCGGCCGGAAGACGTGGATCCGCTGTACCTCACCATGCTGGCGGCCTATGAAGACCAGCGCTTTACCACCCATTCCGGCGTCGATCCGCTGGCGGTGGCGCGAGCGCTGGGACAATGGCTGCGGCATGGTCGGGTGGTGTCGGGGGCCTCGACCCTGACCATGCAGGCCGCCCGCCTGCTGGAACCGCATCGGCGCGATCTGTCCGGCAAGCTGGGCGAAATGCTGCGCGCCCTGCGACTGGAACGCCGCTATTCCAAGGACGACATCCTGAGTTTTTACCTGACCCTGGCACCCTACGGCGGTAATCTGGAAGGGATACGCGCCGCCGCGCTGGCCTGGTTCGGCAAGGAACCGATCCGGCTGACGGCGGCGGAAGCGGCGCTGCTGGTGGTGCTGCCGCAAGCGCCGTCCCGATTGCGGCCGGACCGTTATCCCGAGCGGGCACGAGCGGCTCGCGACAAGGTCTTGGCACGCATGGGCCAAGTTGGCGTGTTGAGCCCGCGACAGGTGGAAGAAGCCCGCGAGGAGCCCGTTCCTCGGCGCCGGCGCGCCTTGCCGTTTCTGGCCCCGCATCTGGCCGAGCGACTGCACGCGGTCCAGCCGGATGCGCCGCTGTTGTCCACGTTCATCGACCGGGATTTGCAGCAGACCCTGGAAACGCTGGCGGGCCAACAGCAGAGCACGCTGGAGGCGGCCAGCAGCATCGCGATGCTGGTGGTGGCGAACCGCGACCGGCGAGTGCTGGCCTACGTCGGCGCCAGCGATTTCTTCGATCCGCGCCGCACCGGCCAGGTCGACATGACGCGGGCGGTGCGCTCGCCGGGCTCGACCCTGAAACCGCTGGTGTACGGACTGGGTTTCGACGATCTGCTGATCCACCCCGAAACCCTGATCGAGGATGTACCGACCCGCTTCGGCGACTACAGCCCCGGCAATTTCCGCAACACCTACGCCGGGCAATTGTCGGTGCGCGAAGCACTGCAACAGTCGCGAAACATCCCGGCGGTGGCAGTGCTGGAACAGGTCGGGCCGGCGCGGGTGGCGGCGCGACTGCGCGAGGTCGGTCTGCCGCTGCACTGGAACACGGCCAACCCCCGGCCAAGCTTGCCGCTGGTGTTGGGTGGGGTCGGCATGACCCTGGAAGAGCTAGCGACGCTGTATGCCGGCATCGCCAGCGGTGGTCGAATCGCGCCCTTGCGTTATTCCCCCACCGACCCCATCGAGCCGGGCCGCGATCTGTTGACGGCGACCGCCTGCTGGTATCTGAACGACATCCTGCGCGGTTCGCCGGTACCGCAAAACGTGGCCCCGCCGGCCAGCGCCGCCCGGCCACGCTTCATCGCCCACAAGACCGGCACCTCCTACGGGTTCCGCGACGCCTGGGCGTTGGGCTTCGACGCCGATTACACCGTCGGCGTCTGGGTCGGTCGGCCGGACGGCTCGCCCAGCCCCGGTCACTACGGCCGCAATACCGCCGCGCCGCTGCTGTTCCGGGTGTTCGATTTGCTACCGGAACCCACGACCCCGCCCGCGCCACCACCCGCCAACGTGCTGCGCGTGGTCAGTCGCGAACAGTTGCCAGAGCGCTTGCGCTATTTCCGCACCCGCTCGGCTCTGGAAACGGCTAGCGCGCCGCCACTCGGCATCAGCTTCCCGGTGGCGGGCACCACGGTGGAATTATCGGTACGGGACGGCCGTTTGACCGAACTGCCGTTGGCCGCAACCGGCGGGGTCCAGCCGCTGCGCTGGCTGGTGAACGGCCGGCCGTTGCCCGCGAACCCGTGGCGGCGGGATGCGTTCTGGTCGCCGGACGGCGAAGGGCTGACGCGAATCACCGTGCTGGATCAGGCCGGGCAAACCGCCAGCGCCGAAGTGTGGATCAGTCGGGGCGCCAGGGAACCCAGTTCCCTCTCTCCTTGAGCGGGAGGATTTCTCGGATCGAAGGGGTAATACCATTTAGCATTCACCGAGTGAGTATAGGTATTATACTGCCCTTCGAAAGGAGGGCAGTCATGAGGTATCGTCAATCATTGCCGTGCGGGACGGTTGAGGCGCTTGAAGAGCGGCTAAAGC
>WBZT01001108.1_pt1 | contig 20259 bp, 18 predicted proteins | sample 5204241 | NCBI WGS metagenome assembly WBZT01 (sample SAMN12344358, study PRJNA552823) | activated sludge metagenome | biome: Activated sludge suspended growth; feature: Nitrification reactor; material: Wastewater; isolation source: activated sludge from nitrification reactor of wastewater...
CCTAGCGTTTCCGCCCGCCCGAAGATCGCCCGCCGGGCGCGCCGTCGCCTGCGCTACATTCCGGCGCCATGTCCTCCCCGACCGAGTTCCACCTCCCGGTCCTGCGCTTCGTGCCGGTGGACGCGATCTTCGCGCACGAGTGGCACGACGAGCAGCGGTGCGTCCCGCTCGCGGCGAAGCTCCGCGAGTCGGGCGTGCTGCGCAATCCGCCGATCGTGACGCCCGCCGGCGGCGCGGAGGGCGCCGAGCGCTACGTGGTGCTCGACGGCGCGAACCGCTCGACCGCGGCGAAACTCGCGGGCTGGCCGCACATCGCGGTGCAGGTCGTGCGTTACGAGACGCCGTTCGTGCAGCTGCACACGTGGTACCACGCACTCACGGCCGACGCGCGCGACGTGCTCGAGCGCGGCCTGCCGTCGCTCGCGGGCCTCGCGGCGCAGCGCGAGACGCGGCTGCACGCGCGCGCGATGCTCGCTCGGCGCGAGGCGCTCGCGGCGGTGATGCTCGACGACGAGCACGCGCTCGTGCTCTCGGGAGGCGCCACGCTGCGCGAGCGCAACGCGCTGCTGAACGACGTCGTGCACGTCTACCAGGACCGCGTGCCGTACGTGCGCGTCGCGACCGATTCGCTGGCGCAGGCGCGGAACGAGCACCCGGAGATCACGGCGCTCGTGGTGTTCCCGCGCTACGACCCCGCCGAGGTGATCGAGCTCGCGGGCTCGGGCGAGCACCTGCCCGCCGGCATCACGCGCCACCTGATCCAGTGGCGCGCGCTGCGGCTCAACATCCCGGTCGAACTCTGCGAAGATGCCGCGCGCACGCTGGAGCAGAAGAACGCGTGGCTGCGCGCGTGGATGGACGAGCGGCTGACCGGCCGGCACGTGCGCTTCTACGAGGAATCGACCGTCCTCTTCGACGAGTGAGGCGCACGGGACCGTGAAAGCGATCGTCTTCGAGAAGTACGGCGGACCGGAGGTGCTCGAGGTCCGCGACGTGCCCGAGCCCGCGCCGCGCCCCGACGAAGTGCTCGTGCGCGTGCGCGCGTGCGGCATCAACCACCTCGACCTGTGGGTGCGCGGCGGCCTGCCCGGCCTCGTGCCCGAGATGCCGCACCGGCTCGGCAACGACGTCGTGGGCGAGATCGTCGAGGTCGGCGCCGGCGTGCGGCACCTGAAGGTCGGCGAGAAGACGCTCGTCAATCCCACGATCTCGTGCGGCGTCTGCGAGACGTGCATGCGCGGCGACGACAACCTCTGCCGCGTGCACGACGTGCTCGGGCGCCGCTGCCACGGCGGCTACGCCGAGTTCGTCGCGGTGCCCGCCGCGAACTGCCTGCCCTACCCCGAGCGCCTGACGTGGGAGCAGGCCGCCGCCGCGCCGCTCGTGTTCCTCACCGCGTGGCACATGCTCGTCGCGCGCGCGGCCCTGAAGCCCGGCGAGACCGTGCTCGTGATCGGCGCCGGCAGCGGCGTGGGCAGCGCCGCGATCCCGATCGCGCGGCTGCTCGGCGCGCGCGTGATCGCCACCGCCGGCTCGCCCGCCAAGCTCGAGCGCGCCCGCGCCCTCGGCGCGCACGAGACGATCGATCACGCGAACGAGGACATCGCCGCGCGCGTGCGCGAGATCACGAAGCGCCGCGGCGTCGAGGTCGTGGCCGAGCACGTCGGCGGCCGCGTGTTCGAGGCCGGCGTCGCCTCGCTCGCGCGCGACGGCCGGCTGGTGACCTGCGGCGCCACGATCGGCCACCAGGTCGGGCTCGACCTGAACGTGCTCTTCGGCAAGCACCTGACGCTGCTCGGCTCGTGGATGGGCCGGCGGCGCGACATGGCCGACGTGCTCGCGCACCTCGCGAGCGGCGCGCTCACGCCGAGCGTCGACGCCGTGATGCCGCTCGCCGACGCGCGGAAGGCGCACGAGCGCATCGAGGCGCGCGAGCACTTCGGCAAGATCGTGCTCGTCCCGTGAGCCGGCACCGTCCGCGGCGCGGGCCGTTCGGCTTCGAGCGGCGCCACGAACCGCTCGCGGCGCCGCACGTCTTTCGTCGCCGCATGGTGCAGAGCAGCGGCGTCGCGTTCGGCGTCATCGCGTTCTCGCTGCTGCTCGGCATGGCGGGCTACCACTGGATCGGCGGCGTCGCGAGCTGGGTCGACTGCCTCTACAACGCTTCGATGATCCTCGGCGGCATGGGCCCCGTGAGCGAGATGACGACCGACGCCGCCAAGGTGTTCGCGTCGCTGTACGCGCTCTACTCGGGCGTCGTGCTGCTCGCGAGCGTCGGCATCCTGCTCTCGCCCGCGCTCCACCGCGTGCTGCACAAGTTCCACATCCCGACCGACGAGGACCGCGCCGCGTGAGCGCCGAACGCGAACAGCCGGGCGAGCGCTGGTTCGACGCGGGCGATGCGCCCGCGTGGCCCGACCTCTCGCGCTGCATCCACTGCGGCCTGTGCCTGACCGCGTGCCCGACGTACCGCACGCTCAAGATCGAGCCCGACTCGCCGCGCGGCCGCATCTGGCTCATGCGCGGCCTGCACGAGGGCCGCATCGCGGCCGACGATCCGCTCGTCGAGCATCTCGATCACTGCCTCGACTGCCGCGCGTGCGAAACGGTCTGCCCCGCCGGCGTGCCGTACGGCCGCATGCTCGAAGCGACGCGCGCGCAGCTCGAGCGCCGCGTGCGCCGCGGCTCGCCGCTGCGGCTGCTCGGCGCGTGGGTGCTCGCCGCCGTGCTGCCGCACCGCGAGCGCGTGCACGCGGCGGCCGACCTGCTGCGACTCGGACAGACGGGCCCGCTCGGCGCGCTCGTGCGCGGACCGCTCGCGCGCTGGCTGCCGGAGTTCGCGCGCCGCGGCCTGGCGATGACGCCGCTGATCGCGCCGCGCGACCGGCGCGCGCTCGCGCACGTCGTCGCGCGCCTGCCGGAGGGCGCGCGCTTCGAGTCGCGCGCCGACCGGCTCGTGTTCGCGCCCGCCGGCACGCCGAAGGGCCGCGTCGCGTTCCACACCTCGTGCGTGATGGAGCCGCTCTTCCCCGGCACGCACCGCGAGGCCGTGCGGCTGATGGTGCTCGCCGGCGCCGAGGTCGTGGTGCCGCTCGCGCAGACCTGCTGCGGGGCGTTGCACGCGCACGGCGGCCGGCGCGAGCAGGCGAAGGACCTCGCGCGCGCCAACGTGAAGGCGTTCGCGTTCGACGCCGACTTCGTCGTCTCGCACTCCGCCGGCTGCGGCGCCGCGCTGCACGAGTGCGGCGAACTGCTCGCGCACGACACGGCTGCCGAGGCGTTCGCCTCGCGCGTGCGCGACATCTCGGAGGTGCTCGCGCACTTCGGATTGCCGGCGCCCCCGGCGCCGCTGCGCTCGGCGCGCGATGCCGCGAAGCCGCTCCGCATCGCCATGCACGACCCGTGTCACCTCGCGCACGCGCAGCGCGTGCGCGAGGCGCCGCGGCGCCTGCTGCGGGCGCTGCCCGGCGTCGAGCTCGTCGACCTGCCCGACAGCGACTGGTGCTGCGGCAGCGCCGGCGTCTACAACCTGACGCAGCCGGAGCTCGCCGACGCGCAGCTCGAGGGCAAGCTCGACCGCATCGCGCGCGTCGCGCCCGAAGTCGTGATCGCGTCGAATCCCGGCTGCCTGCTCCACATGCAGCGCGGCGCCGCCGAACGCGGGCTCGACGTGCGCATGGCGCACCTGCTCGACGTGCTCGGCGAGGCGTACCCGCCGCCGGCGCGCGGCCCGCACGGTCACGCGTGAGCGCGAAGCCGAAGCGCGCGCCGACGATCGCGAAGCGCAGCGGCCGCGCGACGCCGAAGCGCGCCGCGGTCGCGAAGGCGACGGCGCGAGCGCAGACCTCCGCGCGCGCGAAGACGGCGCCCGCGACTCCGAAGCGTGCCGCCCGGGCGTCGTCGCCGGGCGCGAAGCGTCCCGCGGCAGCGAAGCACGCGCACCTGCCCGTGCTCACGCCCCGCGCGGTCGCGGCGCTCTTCCTCGAGCGGCAGTGGCTCGACCGTCCGCGCGATCGCCGGCTCGCAAGCGCGAGCCTGCAGGCGTTCGTGGAGCGCACGTGCGGGCTGCAGATCGACAGCGTCAACGTGATCGATCGCGCGCACCACCTCACGCTGTGGAGCCGCTTCGGCGCCTTCGACCGCGCGAAGCTCGAGCGCCTGATCTACCGGCGGCGCGTGTTGTTCGAGTACCTCTCGCACGTCGCATGCTTCGTCGCGACCAGCGACCTGCCCATCTGGCGCGGCCTGATGGTGCCGCTGCCCGAGCGCTGGGCGAAGAAGTACGGCGATCCCATGACGACCATGCCGGTGGCCGAGGTCGAAACCGCGATCGCCGAAGCCGGCGTGCTGGGCAACGCCGACTTCGAGCGCACGGACGGCGAGCGCGCCGGCGGCTGGTGGACGTGGAAGCCCGCGCAGCACGCGCTCGACTACCTGTGGAAGGCCGGGCGCATCGCGGTGCACTCGCGCGTCCACTTCCAGAAGCGCTACGCGCTCATGGACCGCGTGCTGCCGCACGCGAAGGACGTCGCGCCGCTCTCGCGCGAACAGGTCTTCCGCACGCGCGTCGTGCGCTCGCTGCAGGCGCTGGGCGCGGCGACGCGCGACGATCTCGCCAGCTACTGGACGTGGCCGCGGCTCACCGGACCCGATCTCTCCGCAACGCTCAACGCGCTCGTTGCCGACGGCACCGTGCGCGAATGGCGCGTCGAGGGCTCGCCGCTCGTGTGGTACGCGCTCGCCGCGGACGACGACGCGCTCGCGCGCGCCGCGCGCACGCGCCGGCCGTCCAGGGGCACCACGCTGCTGTGCCCGTTCGACTCGTTCCTCTGGCACCGCGAGCGCGTTCACCGGCTGTGGGGCTACTTCTACCGCATCGAGATCTACGTGCCGGGACATCAGCGCACGCACGGCTACTACACGCTGCCGCTGATGCACGAGGGCCACCTGATCGGCCGCGTGGATCTGAAGAACCACCGCGAGACGCGCGTGCTCGAAGCCAAGCACGTGCACTTCGAGCCGTGGTTCACCGCCGGCGAGCGCCCGCCCGGCGTCGCATGGGGCACGCTCGATCGCGACGAAGCGTTCGCGGGTCTCGCCGGTGCGCTGCACTCGCTCGCCGGTTTCCTCGGCGCGGAGCGCGTGACGCTGGGCCGCGTCACCCCGCAGCAGGGCAAAACCGCCCTCGCCCGCGCGCTCGCTTCGGCGCGTTAGCGCTGTCGCGAGGCCCGCCGGCCCGCGTACAATTGGGCGTCGTTTTCCCGTCTTCGCCGCTCGCCACCGTCCGGAGTTCCGTCATGTCGATCCGCCGCTCGCTCGGCCTCGTGCTCGCCTCGCTCGTCCTCGTTGCCGCTCCGTTCCTGATCGCGCGCTCGCCGCTCGTGCGGCCGCTGCTCGAACGCGCGGGCGCCGAAGAAGGCGAGGAGCGCGAGGCGAAGGAAGCGCCGTCCGACTGGTTCTGGGCGCAGCGCGCCGATCGCGACGGCACGGTGCCGATGGCCAAGTTCCAGGCGGCGCTCGCCAACGTGGCGCGCCAGCGCGCGCACCCGGGCTTCGGCGCGATGGCGACGAACGCGCTCACGTGGAGCAACGTCGGGCCGTACAACATCGGCGGACGCGTGACCGCGCTCGCGGTGCCGCTCTCGAACACGTCGACGATCTTCCTCGGCGCGGCGAACGGCGGCGTGTGGCGCTCGGTCAACGCGGGCGTCAACTGGACGTGCGTCACCGACGGGCTGCCCTTCTACTCGGTCGGCGCGCTCGCGATCGATCCGTCCGACGCGCAGACGGTGTACTGCGGCACGGGCGAGGCGAACGGCTCGGTCGACTCGTACGACGGCAACGGGCTGTGGGTCACGCACGACGGCGGCGCCAACTGGACGAGCCTCGGGCTCACGAACAGCGGGCGCATCGCGCGCGTGGTGGTGGACCCGGCGAACCCGCAGCACCTGCTGGTCGCGGTGATGGGCCACCAGTTCTCGACCGGCCCCGATCGCGGCCTCTACCGCTCGCTCGACGGCGGCGCGACCTGGAGCAACGTGCTCTTCGTCTCCGACTCGACGGGCGTCACCGACCTGCAGATCAACCCGGTGCACCCGGACACGATGTACGCCGCCACGTGGACGCGCATCCGGCGCACGACCTACCGCCGCGCGTCGGGCCCCGAGTCGGGCGTGTGGCGCAGCGTCGACCGCGGCGCGACGTGGTCGCGGCTCTCCGTGGGCCTGCCGACGCCGACCGACTCGGTCGGCCGCATCGCGCTCGCGGTGGCGCCGTCCAAGCCCTCGACGGTGTACGCGCAGATCACGACGGGCTACTCGCTCGGCTACGCGGGCCTCGGCTTCTACCGCAGCACCGACGGCGGCGCGACGTGGTCGCGGCGCTCGACCGGCGGCACGTGGAGCAGCAACTTCGGCGGCTTCGCGTGGTACTTCGGCGACATCGCCGCCGACCCGAACAACCCCGACCACGTCTGGTCACAGGGCGTCTCGCTCCTCGCGTCCTCGAACGGCGGCTCGACGTGGACGAGCGTCAACGGCGGCCTGCACGCCGACCAGCACGCGATGTGGATCGATCCCTCGAACAGCAACCACATCTACGAGGGCAACGACGGCGGCTTCTACTGGAGCACGACCGGCAGCTCGTGGACGCACTCGGCCGACCTGCCGATCTCGCAGTTCTACGACGGCGACGTGAGCCCCGCGAACGCGGACGCGATCTACGGCGGCACGCAGGACAACAACACGCTGCGCACGCTCGCCGGTCCGTCCGCCTGGTCGGCGATCCTGGGTGGCGACGGCTTCCACGTGCTCGTCGATCCGGTGACGCCGCAGGTCGTCTTCTACGAGTACCAGAACTGCTGCAGCAACTCCGGCTTCGTGCGCTCGACCAACGGCGGCACGTCGTACGCCTCGACGAGCGGCTGGGTGGGCACCGACCGCTTCGGCTGGGACACGCCGATCTGCATCAATCCGCGCGACCACAACCTGCTCCTCGCCGGCAGCCAGTACGTCTACCGGAGCACGAACAACGGCGTCACTTGGGGCAAGATCAGCGGCGACCTGAGCACGAACCCGGTCTCGCAGCTGACCTACGGCTGCATCACCACGCTGGCGATCTCCAACGCGGACACGAACACGTACTACGCCGGCACCGACGACGGAAAGGTGTGGCGCTCGACCAACCGCGGCGGCGTGTGGACCGACATCGGCGCCGGGCTGCCGGGACGCTGGGTGACGCGCGTGGTGCCGGACCCGGTCGATCCGCAGGTCGTCTACGTCACCGAGTCGGGCTTCTCGCAGGACGTGGGGGCGGCGCTCGTCTACCGCTCCGGCGACCGCGGCGCGACGTGGACCAACATCAGCGCCAACCTGCCGAACATCCCGGCCAACGACCTCGTCGTCGATCCGACCGACACCCGGACCCTGATCGTGGGCACCGACCTCGGCGTCTGGATCACCCGCACGCAGGGTGACGCGTGGTATCCGCTCGGCGGCGGGATGCCCCTGCAGACCGTCTTCGACCTCACGCTGCACGACGCCACGCGGCAGCTGTTCGCGTTCACGCACGGGCGCTCGGCGTGGAAGATCGACCTCAACGGACTGCCGCCGGTGTCCGCTCCGGGTGACTTCCCGGCGCGCGTCGCGCTGTCGGCACCGTGGCCGAACCCCGCGCGAAACGTGGTCCGGATGAGCCTCGAGCTGCCGCGAGCGGGCGACGCCGAAGTCGTGATCTACGACGTCGTTGGCCGCCGCGTGTCGACGTTGTTCGAGGGCGCGATGGGCGCGGGACGACACGAGATCGCGTGGGACCTGCGCGACGCGCGCGGCCGTCGCGCGGCCGCCGGCGTCTACTTCGCGCGCGCTTCCTCGGGCGGAGTCGTGCGCACGCAGCGCGTCGTCGTCGTCGAGTGACGCGCGCGCCGCGACGCGCCGATCCGGCGCGTCGCGGCCCGTCGCCTCGCGACGTGCGTTTCGACCGCGCCAATCGCGGCCCGAACCTTGCGAGCGATTTCGACCGCGCCAGACGCGGCCGAAAGGCACCCCCCCTCACGAATTCCCTTTGAAACCGCGGGTCCCCTTGCTATACCCACGCACGGCGACGGCGCTCGACTCGCGCCCGCTCGAAAAGGCAGCACCCCAACGTCCAATGGAGGAAGGATCCCCATGGCCAAGATGATGACGAAGACCCAGGTCGCCGGACACATCGCGACGAAGTTCGAGATCAGCAAGAAGCAGAGCACGCAGATCCTCGAAGAGCTGGCCACGCTGGCGGCCAAGCAGGCGAAGAACGGCTTCGTGTTCCCCGGCGTCGGCAAGCTCGTCGTCGTGAACCGCAAGGCCCGCATCGGTCGCAACCCGCAGACCGGCGAGTCGATCAAGATCCCCGCCAAGCGCGTGCTGAAGTTCCGCATCGCGAAGGCCATGAAGGACGCCGTGCTGAAGTAGACCGCACCGCATGCCTCTCGAACGGGCCCCGGCGCCACGCGCCGGGGCCCGCTTCGTTTCCGGCGCGGCGTGCGTTTCGCCCGCGCGGGCCGCGGCCGCGGGCGATTTCGCGCGGGACCCGCCGGGCGCTCCGGCGCCCATCGCGAGCGTGCAGCGCGGACGCCGACCGGCCGATAACGATCGGGTCGCGGAGACCTTCATGGCGATCGACGTCACCCTGCTCGAACGACTGCCGGACCCGGTGCTCATGGTCATGCCCACGGGCGAGACCATGTACGGCAATCGCGCATGGCACGAGCTGGCCGCGCGTCACGGCGTCGAGCCGCGGCTGTCGGCGCTCTTCGGTCCGCAGGTGATGACGCTGCTCGCCGAGGCGAAGCGCACCGGTCGCGCGAGCTCGTTCCTGCCGCTCGCGGTCGGCTCCGACGCGACGCGCGGCTTCCGGCTCACGATCGGCGCCGACGCCGAGGACGGCACGATGGCCGTCCAGCTCGCCGACCTCTCCGAGGAAGTCGCGTGGCGCCACCAGCTCTTCCTGCGCAACAGCGAGCTGTCGGTGCTGAACGACATCGGGGCCTCGCTCTCAGGGACGCTGGAGTTCGACTCGCTCGCCCAGCGCATCTGGGAGCAGACCGGCCGGATCATGGACAACGGGAACTTCTTCGTCGCGCTGCACGACCGCGAGCGCAGCACGGTCCGCTTCCCGATCTGGGTCGAGGACGGCGTTCGCACGCCCGGCGGCACGACGCGCCCGTTCGGCAACGGTGTCGCCGAGTACGTGCTGCTGAGCCGCCAGCCGCTGCTGCTGAACGGCGACGTCGCCGGCCAGTTGGAGCGCATGGGCATCGCACGGCCCGAGCGCGCCTGCGCCTCGTTCGTCGGCACGCCCATCCTCTCCGAGGGCGAAGCGCTCGGCGTGCTCGCGCTGCACGATCCGGCGGAGGCCAACCGCTTCGGCCGGCACCAGCTCGGCATCCTCAACATCGTCGCCACGCAGGCCGCGAGCGCCATCCGCACCGCGTGGATGTTCGAGGCCATGCGCCTCGCCTACGACGAGCTCGCGAGCACGCAGGCGCGCCTGCTCGAGTCGGAGCGCATCCGCGGCGTCACCGAGACGGTCGGCACGCTGAACCACGAGGTGAACAACCCGCTCGCCACGATCGTCGGCACCGCGCAGCTGCTGCTGCGCCGCGACGACCTCGACGCCGCCACGCGCACCAAGGTCGAGCGCATGCTCGAGGCCGCCCGCCGCATCCAGTTCGTCACGAGCAAGATGGCCACGCTCATCCAGGCCACGTCGCGCCCGTACCCGGGCCAGACGCAGATCCTCGACGTCGCGCGCTCGGTCTCGCGCGAGGACGCCGCCGCCGCGCCGCTCGAGCAGGCGATGCGCGCGATCCGCGAGTCGCTGCCCGGCGGCAGCCCCGACCGCGACGCGGGCGGCACGAGCGCGGCGTAGCGTTCGCGCGGGCGCTCTGGCAGAGTGCGCCGGTGCTCGCGAACCTGATCCTCACGCCTCGCGCCCCGCGCGCGTCCGCGCTCCGCCCGGAGCCTCGCGCTTGAGCGCGCCCGCGATCGTCGTCGAAGGGCTCACCAAGACCTACCGCGGCGGCACCGTGCGCGCGCTCGACGGCGTGTCGTTCACGGTCGCGCCGGGCGAGACGCTCGGCGTCATCGGTCCCAACGGCGCCGGCAAGACCACGCTGCTGGGCTGCCTGCTCGGGCACCTGAAGCCCGACGCGGGCCGCGTCGCGATCGACGGGCACGCGCCCGACGACCTCGCGGTGCGCGCGATGACGGGCTACCTGCCCGAGCGGCTCGTGCTCGACCGCTGGATGACCGGGCTCGACTTCCTGCGCTACCACCATGCGCTCGCCGGCCAGCCGGCGGATCGCCGCGAGGCCGAGTGCGCCGCGGCGCTCGAACGGCTCGGGCTCGAGCGCGCCGCGGGCGACCAGCGCATCGGCCGCTACTCGCGCGGCATGCTCCAGCGCCTCGCGTTCGCGCAGGCGCTGCTCGGCGATCCGAAGCTGCTGTTCCTCGACGAGCCCATCTCCGGCGTCGATCCCGCGGGCGTGCTGCTCTTCCGCCGCGTGCTCGGCGAGCTCACCGCGCAGGGCGTCACGGTGCTCGTCAACTCGCACCAGCTCTCCGAGGTCGAGCGCGTCTGCACGCGCGTCGTGTTCGTCAACAAGGGCCGTCTCGCCGCGGTCGAGACGATGCGCGCCGGCGCCGAGCACGCGCGCGTGCTGCGCGTGCGCCTCGCCGCGGGCGCGTGGCCGCCCGCGGGCACCGCCGCCGCGACGCGGCTCGCCGAACTCGCGCAGTCCGCGGGCGCGACGTACCGGGAGTGGCTCGCGCCCGACGCGCGCTTCGGCGTCGCGGACGACGCCGGCGCGACGAGGCTGCTCGCGGCGCTGCTCGGCGCCGGCCTGCCCGTCGTCGAGGCCGCGCCCGAGGAGGGCCGGCTCGAGCGGCTGTTCGCTTCGCCCTCGGCCCCCGCGGGCGGCACCGCGCCCGCGCCGCCGGGCGCAACGCCGACGGAGGGCCCGCGATGAACCTCACGCTGGTGCGCGCGTTCGTGCGGCAGCGGCTCACGAGCCCGATGCGCGTCTTCCTGCTCCTGCCCGCGTTCGCGTTCCCGCTCTTCGCGGTGCTGTTCATGGCGAGCCTGCAGCCGCTGCAGTCGATGGGCTCGCTGTTCGCGATGCTGCTCGCGGCTGGCGCCATCGGACAGGAGGTCTCGAGCGGCGTGCTGCAGCTCACGTTCGCGCGCCCGGTGTCGCGTCCGAGCTACGTCGCGAGCCGCTGGGCGGCGGCGACACTGGCGTCGATCGCGCTCGTCGTCGCGCAGCTCGCGATCGGCGTCGCGCTCGCCACGGCCCGTGGCGGCGCGCCCGCGCCGATGCTCGTGCTCGCCCTGCTGCTCGAGAACGCGCTGCTCGCCGCCGCGTCCGCCTCGGTGTTCGTCTGCCTCTCGTCGCTCGTCAACGGACTCGGTGACGTCGCGATCCTGGCGATGGCGTGGATCACGCTGCAGCTGGCGGGCGGCCTCGCGTCGCTCAAGCACTGGACGCTCGCGGCGCGCTTGTGCGAAGAGCTGCGCCACACGCTCGCGCCCGAGCTCTCGCTCGCGTGGATCGCGGGCCACGGCTCGCCCGACTGGGCCGCGCTGCTCACCGTGCTCTCGACCACGGTGCTCGGGCTCGCCGTCGCCATCGTCGCCGTCAATCGCAAGGAGCTGACGTATGCCGCCGGCTGACGCGCGCTTCGGCGACACGCGGCGAGACCCGACGTTGTTGCTCGCGCTCGGGCTCGTGCTGCTCCTCGCGCGCATCGGCGTCACCGCGTGGCAGGTCGCGCACGAACCCGCCGACGAGCCCGTATCCGCCGTGCGCGGCGGCCGGGATCTCGTGCCGTGGGTGAGCGCATCGGACGCCGAGGCGATGGCGCGCACGAGCGGCAAACCGGTGCTCTACGCGTTCTCGGCCGAGTGGTGCGGGCCATGCGGGCGGATGCGCGACCAGGTGTTCGCCAACCCCGTGCACGCCGTCGGCATCGCCGGCTCCTGCGTCCCCGTGCACGTGGTCGATCGCGCGCGCGAGGACGGCCACAACAGCGCGCTCGTCGATTCGCTCGAGCGCGAGTTCCGCGTCGACGCCTTCCCCACGCTGGTCGTCTGGATGCCCGCCACCGGCGAGCGCATGACGCAGCGCGGCTACGCGGGCGCCGACGCCACGGTGCAGTGGCTCCGCGACGCCGGCACCACGCTGCGGCTGCACACCGCGCCGGTGCCCACGCCCGCGAAACCCTGATCGAACGGGCCGCGCCCGTCTCGTTCCGAAGCAGCACGAAGAGGAGGCAACATGGACTCCGCGCAGAACCTGCTCCCCGTCCTCGGCATCGGCATCCTGGCCGGACTGCTGTCCGGCATGTTCGGCATCGGCGGCGGCATCGTGATCGTGCCCGCGCTGATCCTGCTCGCGAAGTTCACGCCGCAGAAGGCGACCGGCACCTCGCTCGGCGCGCTGCTGCTGCCGGTCGGCTTCCTCGGCGCGATCCAGTACTGGAAGCGCGGCGACGTCGACATCCGCGCCTCGCTGATCCTCGCGATCTGCCTGTTCCTCGGCGCGTTCTTCGGCGCCAAGATCGGCCTCGCGATGTCGCCGCGGTTGCTGCGGCGGGCGTTCGCGGTCTTCCTCGTGCTCGTCTCCGCGCAGCTCTGGTTCAAGGACTGAACGACGACGCGCGGGAGCCTCGCGGCGCCCGCGCGTCCGATGCCGCTTCGCGTTCAGCCCAGCTCGGCGTAGCCGCGGATCACCTTCGAGACGAGGCCGTACTCGATCGCCTCGTCCGTGTTCATCCAGTGATCGCGCTCGATGTCGGCCATCACCTTCTCGAGCGGCTGGCCCGTCTGCTCGACGATCACGCGCGCGATGCGCTCGCGCATGCGCACGATCTCGCGCATCTGGATCGCGATCTCGGACGCCTGGCCGCCGGCACCGCCCGCGGGCTGGTGGATCATGAAGCGCGTGTTGGGCAGGCACACGCGCCGCTCCTTGGGCGCCGCGAGGAAGATGTGTGCGCCGGCGCTCGCGACCCAGCCCGAGCCGACCGTGGTCACGGGCGAACGCAGGAAACGGATCATGTCGTGGATCGCGTCGCCCGACTCGACGTGGCCGCCCGGCGAGGAGATGAGCACGCGGATCGGCGCCTGCGACTGCTGGTCGAGCGCGATCAGGCGCTCGCACGTCACGCGCGCCATGTCGGAGTCGATGCCGCCGTAGACGAACACGAAGCGGGCCTTGAACGTCAGCCGGCTCTCGAGCGTGGTGAAGCGATCGCCGCCGACGGGCTCGTCGTCGTCGTCGTGAAGGCGCGTCAGGTCCTGCATGGAATGCCTCCGTGGGATGGAACGCATGAGCGGATGACGAACGCGCGGCAGACTAGCAGGCGCGGCGGGCGGCGTCGCGGACGCGATGTGGCGGCGCGGCTCGCGCCGATGCGGCGACGGCGACGGCGGCGATGCGCGCGAGCGGCGAACGGGCTCGCGATCGCAGCGCGCTTCAGCGCAGCGCGAGGACCGGCGTCGCGCTCTCGCGCTCGAAGCGGCGCACGAGGCCGGCGACCTGCGCGGGGCGGTCGAGCATCACGAAGTGGCCCGTGCCCGCGACGCGCGCCGGCGTCAGCGCCGCGATGCCCGCGTAGCCGAGCGTGTCCGCGCACGCGCGCCACGCTTCGCTCGCCGGCCACGAGCGGTCCGACAGCACCGCGAGCACCGGCATGCGCAGCTCCGGCGCCCGCGCCGACAGGTCGGCCGTGACCGCGAGCCGGATCCACGTCGTCATCGCCACCGAGTCGAGCTTCGCCGCCGATGCGTAGAGCGCTTCGCCCTGCACGGAGTCGCGGCCGAACGACGTGAAAGCGCCGCGCAGCGTGCCGCGGTAGTCGCTCGCGAGCGACGCGAGCAGTGCCTCGCGATCGGCGGGTGCGAGCTGCGGGCGCAGCGCGGTCTCGATCAGCACGAGCGCGCGCACGCGGCCGGGCGCGCGCAGCGCCTCGGCGGTGGCGACGAGGCCGCCGATCGAGTGGCCGACGAGCGTCACCGGCTCGGGGCCTTCGGCGTCGAGCGCGCGGCCGAGTCCGTCCGCGAGCTCGTCGAGCGTGAGCGACGACGGCATCTCGCTCAGGCCGTGGCCGGGCAGCTCGACGAGCACGACGCGATGGTCATGCGCCAGCTCGCGCGCCATCGGCAGCCAGTGCTCGGCTCCCGAACCGAGGCCGTGCACGAGCACGAGCGTCGGCCCGTGGCCGAAGCCGCCGAGCGCGACCACACGGCGCGCCGGAGCCGGCGCACGCGAGAACACGAGCGCGAGCGCGGCACCGACCGCGAGCAGGATGGAGAGTCGTCGGAGCATGGGAGGCGGACCCGCATGCGGGTCCACCCGCGTTATCGGCCACCCAACCGCAGCGCTTGCGGCCATCTCGCGCGAAGGGCCTCGCGATTCAAGCCTCGACAAGCGCCGCGCGCGGAGGCGAAACTGAGTGACCCTCGGCACGCGACGATCGTTCCCCCCGAAGGAAGCGCCCGTGCCCGAACGCTCGCTGTCGCGGACCGCCGCCGTTTCGCTGGCGTGGACGGTGGCGTCCGCCTACTGCACCTGGATCACCTGGGCCCACCTGCGGCCCTATCACGTGCCGCCGATCGCGTTCCCCGCCGGGCTCGCGGTCGCGGCGTTGCTCGTCTCCGGTCCGGCGACGTCGCTCGCCGTGGCGATCGGCGTCGCGGCCGGCGCGCTCGCGCTGGGCGCGTCGTGGAGCCTCGCGGCGACCGCCGCCGCCGGCATCGCGGTGCAGGCCGTCGTCGCGTGGGCCACGCTGCGGCTCGCGTTCCGCACCGCGCCGTCGTTCGGACGCATCCTCGACGTCGCGCGCTTCTTCGCCGCGACGCTGGGCGCGGCGCTCGTGAGCGCGACGCTCGGCACGCTGCCCTTCGCGCACTTCACCGGCGCCGCGCCGGACGATCACTTCGGCATCGCCCTCTACCTCGTCACCAGCCCGTTCCTCGCCGTGCTGCTGCTCGCGCCGCTGCTGTCGCACGTCGCGAACCTCGCCCACCGGCGCGATCGCGAGCGCGGCGACGGCAAGCCCGCCGAGACGGCCGTCAGCGCCGCGATGGTGTTCGTGCTCGGCGCGGTCGTGTTCTTCGCGCCCGGCTCGGCGTCGAGCCAGGCGCGGCTGCTGCCGGTCGCGCTGCTGCCGCTCGTCGTGTGGACCGCCGTGCGCGGGCCCATGACGGTCGCACTCGCGCTGCCCGCGGCGTTCATGGTGCTCGCGGTCGCCGGCACCGCGCTCCACCGCGGCGTGCTCGGCGGCGCGCTGCTGCCGACGAGCCTGATCACGCTGCAGGGCCTCGCGGGCCTGCTCGGCAGCACGTGCCTCGCGATCGCCGCGATCGAATCGGGCCGCCGCCACGCGCTCGCCGGCATCGCGGGCCGGGAAGCGCAGCTCAAGCGCGTGCTCGAGGGCAGCAACGACGGCTTCTGGGACTGGGACGCGCGCACCGCCAGCCTGCACACCAGCGATCGCGTGCCCGAGATCCTCGGCGATCCGCACGCGACGTTCGCGCGCTGGCCGGACGACTTCGCGGCGCGCATGCACCCGGACGACCGCGACGCCGCGGTCGCGGCGGTGCGCGCCCACCTCGAAGGCCGCGTGCCGCACTTCGCGGTCGAGTACCGCGTGCCGCACGCCGACGGCCAGTGCACGTGGGTGCTCGAACGCGGCCGCGTGGCCGAGCGCGACGCCGACGGCCGCGCACGACGCGTCTCCGGCACGCTCACCGACGTCACCGCGCGCCGGCAGACGGAGCGCGAACTGGTCGCGAGCCGCGAGCTGTTCGAGCGCTTCATGCGCAACAGCCCGAGCCCGGCGTTCATCCGTGAGCCCGACGGGCGCGTGCGCTACGCGAACCCGGCGTTCGAGCAGCTCGTCTGGGGCGACGACGTGGTCGCGGGCCACCACGCACTCGACGACCCGCGCGCGCTCGAGGCGATCGAGCGCATGACCGAGGCCGATCCGCGACTGCTCGGCCGCGGCGGCTCGATCGTGGTCGAACGCCGCATCGAGCTGCCGCGCGGCGGCGTGCACCTGCTCACGATCCAGTTCCCGCTGCAGGACTCCGAGGGTGCGCCTCTCGTCGGCGGTGTCGCGATGGACATCACCGAGCGCCGCCGCGCCGAAGAGGAACGGCGCGCGCTCGAGGCCCGCATCACCGAAACGCAGCGGCTCGAGAGCCTCGGCGTGCTCGCGGGCGGCGTCGCGCACGACTTCAACAACATCCTCACGAGCATTCTCGGTTACGCCGACCTCGCCGCGGCACAGTTGCCGCCCGGCGCGGCGGCGCACGACGAGGTGGCGCAGATCGTCACCGGCGCGCGGCGCGCCGCCGAGCTCACGCGCCGCATGCTCGCGTACACGGGCCGCGCGCCGGCGTCGGCGCGCCCGCTGTCGCTGCGGCTGATCGTCGAGGAGACGATCCAGCTGCTGCGCGTCTCGGTGCCCAAGCGCATCGAGTTCGCATTCGACTTCGGCCCCGAGCTGCCCGCGCTGCGCGGCGACGACGCGCAGCTGCGGCAGGTCGCGATGAACCTCGTGCTCAACGCCGCCGAGGCGATCGGCGATCGCCCCGGGCGCATCGCCGTCCGCCTGCGCGCGGGTGAACGGACGCGCGACGACCTCGCGTCGCGCTGGACCGCGGACGACGTTCCGCCGGGGCAGTACGTGTGGCTCGAGGTCGAGGACGACGGCCGCGGCATGGACGCGACGACGCTCGCGCGCATCTTCGACCCGTTCTTCACCACCAAGTTCACGGGCCGCGGGCTCGGGCTCGCTGCGGTGCTCGGCATCGTGCGCGCGCACCACGGACTCGTGCAGGTCGAAAGCACGCTCGGGCGCGGCACGATGTTCCGCGTCCTGCTGCCCGCGTCGCCGTCGGCGGCGCCGGCGCCGGAGCCGCCGCAGCCGCTCGGCCCGTGGCGCGCGCGCGGCGTCGCGCTCGTGATCGACGACGAGCCGGGCGTGCGCGAGCTCGCGCGCGCGATGCTGCTCAAGATCGGCTTCGACGAGGTGCTCGTCGCCGAAGGCGGTCACGCCGGCGTCGAGCGCTTCCGCGACCACGCCGCGCGCGTCGACCTCGTGCTGCTCGACCTGACGATGCCGGACCTCGACGGCCTGCGCGTGCTGCGCGAACTGCGCGCGCTGCGCCGGGACGTGGTCGTGCTGCTCTCGAGCGGCTTCTCCGAACCGGACTGGAACGACGATCCCGAAGCCGGTGCCGCGGCCGGGTTCGTGGCGAAGCCCTACCGGCTCGCCGACCTCGCGCGCCAGGTGCGCGCGGCGCTGGAGGGCGCGCCCGCCTGAAGCGGGCGCGCCCCGCGCGTCACTTCGCCGCGAACCGCTTCGCCGCGAAGTTCGTGATGATCGCCGCGAGCGTGTCGGGCTGGTCCTTCATGATCATCGGGCCCGAGTTGGTCACGCGCGTCGGCACGAACGCGGTCGAGTCCTCGTAGCCGGTCGCCTTCGCGACCGTGCCCCACGTCGTGCCGGCCTTCCACGAACGCTCGCTGAACACGTACGTCGCCGCGCCGCCGAGCGTCTTGACGTGCTTGCTCGCGTCGATGCCGAGCAGGTCGCGCACGTACGCCTTCACCGTGGCCGGCGGCACCGCCGCGAACATCGCGTAGAGCCGCGCGCTCTCGGTCGAGTCGCGGCCCATCTTCGAGAACGCCATCTTCGAGAACGCGTCGTAGTTCTCGTCCATGAAGCGCTCGAGGTACTTTCGGTCCTGGTCCGCGACCGGGATCGGCGACTTGATCTGCGTGTCGATGAGCACCACGCCGCGCTGGTGATCCGGATGCGCGCCCGCGGACAGCAGCGTCAGCAGTCCGCCCACGCCCTGGCCCACGATGATCGTGCTGTCGGCCCGGTACTTCGAGACGACGCCGTCGAGCGCGTTCGCCGCCGCTTCGATCGTGAACGGATCCGGCAGCGGGCTCTTGCCCTGTCCCGGGATCTCGACCATCACGCAGTGGAAGTGTTCGCGCAGCCGCTTCACGGTGGGCAGCCAGTCGGTACGCGTGCCGCCGAGGCTCGGCACCATGATCACCGTCGGCCCGGTGCCCATCTCCAGCGTCTCGAGTCCGCTTCCGTCCGCCCGCACCAGCGTCGCCGTCGCCAGCAGCGCGACCAGCGCGCTCGTCACCAGTACTCGCAGCCTCACGTCCGCCTCCTTGGGTCGTTCGTCCTGCCCGGAACGCGAGCGTTGTTCTACACCCGCCGCGCTCCTTCCACCACCCATCGGCCTCCTGACGGGCCGAGCCTCACGATCTTCCTTGCACTACTGCACACTTGTGCAGTAAGGTGCCCCGCGTCGGCAGGAAACGCCGCGCCACGGTGGCGCGACGGTCGAGAGCAGCGGGGCCATGCGAAGCGAAGCGATCGACGAAGCGGTGTCCGTGCGGGCGGACTTCACGGGCGGGCTCGTGACTCCGGTGGCTTTCCGGCGCCGGGGCCGCGAGCACCGCGTCCGCCGGGTCAACGCGCGCTGGATCGACCGGGCCGGCAAGCATCCGCGCTTCTACTTCTCCGTCACCGACGAGAGCGGTGACGTCTATCAACTGCAGCTGCAGTCGGGCGACCTGCTGTGGTGGCTCGACACCGTGACGATGGAGGCCTGATCGAACGACGCGACTCGACGATCGCTTCACCCGCGCCCGCCCGGTCGCGGCGCCGGCCCGCGCAGGACGCGCTCCGGCCCTCGGGCACGAACGCAACGGCACCCGTGCACCGCGACGAGGCGCCGCGATCGGGACGGCGCGGACGCACGGCGGCGCGAGCACGCCGCGGCGACGGTGACGACGAGGCGCGAACGATCGGGCGCGCGGAAGACAGACGAAGAGATTCGGGCGGCCGCGTCCGGCGCTGGCATCGCGGGGATACCAGGACAGCCGGCGCGGTCCGCCCGGGAATATCGTGCTGCCAGGATGCAATGCGTTGATGGACCGGCGCCGTCGGCCGCACGGAGCAGGCAGACCGAATCCCCCGGCGATCCCAGCTCACCCCAGTGCACGAGGGATCCCGTGACAAAGTCCAAGAAGGCCCCGATTCTCGGCAGCCCGCTCAATGCGCTCGATGTCCGGCCGCCATTTCATCATCACTTCCTGATCGATCTCAGCAAGAGCCGCGTCTCGTCACTGCAAGCGCTGATCGGCAAGCGAACGGACGTCACGCTGTACCGCGGAGACTGCAACGAGGTACTGCTGAACGAGGTCTTTCCCAAGGTCCGATTCGAGCACTATGAGCGCGCGCGCTGCCTTCTCGACCCTTATGGTCTGCACTTGGACTGGGAGGTGCTTCGACGAGCAGGCCAGATGAAGACGATCGACCTCTTCCTGAATTTCCCGGCGATGGACATGAACATGAACGCGCTCCGAAAGCACCCGAGCGCGGCCGAACAACAGCAGCTTGAGCGAATGACCGCGTTTTGGGGCGACGAGTCTTGGCGCGAAGCAGCATATCGACCCCGTGAAGCCGATCTGTTCGGGAACATCAGCCTCCAGAAGACACCTATGGAGGAAGTCGTCGGTGCCTTTCGAACGAGGCTGCGGAAGGTTGCCGGCTTCAAACACGTGGCGCAGCCGGTCCCGATGCGGAACAAGACAAACGCAGTCGTCTACTACCTCTTCTTCGCTTCGCAGCAACCCGTCGCGAACGACATCGTCACGCAGATCTTCGATGCACATCGCCGCTAACCCGTAGGCAACTGAAACACCCACATGAGCTCCTACTCCCCCATCGAATGGACCGACGCGACGTGGAACCCGGTGACGGGTTGCACGAAGATCAGTCCGGGCTGCAAGCACTGCTACGCGCAGACGTTCGCGGAGCGGTTTCGCGGCGTGCCGGGACATCCGTTCGAGCAGGGGTTCGACCTGCGACTGTGGCCCGAGCGACTGCGCTTGCCGCTGTCGTGGAAGAAGCCCCGGCGTATCTTCGTGAACTCGATGAGCGACCTGTTCCACGAGCGGGTACCCGACGAGTTCGTCGACGAGGTCTTCGCGACCATGCAGCAGGCGTGGTGGCACCAGTTCCAGGTGCTGACCAAACGCGCGGATCGCATGGCGCGTTACCTAACGTCACCGCGTCGCGCGCTTGCGAACCTCGATCGGTCGCATCCGAACGTCTGGCTCGGCGTCAGCGTCGAGACCCAGCACTACGTCCCGCGCGCCGAGCGGCTCGCCGAGCTGTCCGC
>WBZT01001110.1_pt1 | contig 20250 bp, 20 predicted proteins | sample 5204241 | NCBI WGS metagenome assembly WBZT01 (sample SAMN12344358, study PRJNA552823) | activated sludge metagenome | biome: Activated sludge suspended growth; feature: Nitrification reactor; material: Wastewater; isolation source: activated sludge from nitrification reactor of wastewater...
GCAAAAAAAGGCGATCTGATAATATGGAAAGGTCATGTGATAATTTACGAAGACCTTGTAAGCTCAAAGAAGGATACTTATGTAACAGCATGGTGGGCAGGAACAAGGCAGAAGGATAATGGGGATAACATTCGCAATAATGTAATTTACGGTAAGTATAAAATAAGCGGTGAGTATGTAGTGAGAAGGCCGGTTAAAAAGTGAGAAGGTGAAATGTCAAACGTGAAACGTGAAATGTCAAACGTGAAACGTGAAAGGCAAAAAGCGATCAAGGCAGAAGGCAAAAAGCGTTCAAGGCAGAAGGCAAAAAGCGTTCAAGGTAGAAGGCAAAAAGCGATTAAGGCAGAAGGCAGAAGGCAAAAGGCAAAAGGCAAAAATAAAGCAAAAGCAAAAGCAGAAGAAGCAGAAGCAGAAGCAGAAGCAGAAGCAGAAACAGAAGCAGAAACAGAAGCAGAAGCAGAAGCAGAAGCAGAAGCAAAAGCAGAAGCAGAAGCAAAATCAAAAGCGGACACGAATTACACGAATTGCACTAATTCTTGGGGCAAAAAGCAAAAATAGAAGCAAGAAGCAAAGAGCAAAGAACCATAACAGTACAGGTGTATTAAACTGAAGAATCCAAAAGACTATTTTATAAGTATCATCTTCCTTACTTCAGAGAAATTTCCGGCAGTTAATTTATAAAAATACACTCCGCTTGCATAACCTGAGGCATTCCAACTGACCGCGTAATTTCCCGCATTCAGATTTCCATTAACCAGCGTTTCAATTTCCCTTCCGGTATAATCATACACTACAAGCTTTATCATGCCCGTGTGGGGAACTGCAAATTCAATAGCCGTGGATGGATTGAATGGATTTGGATAGTTCTGTGAGAGGCTAAATCCGGTTGCCGAATTGTTTTGATTAACTATCCCAACAGTACTCTGGGTATACTTTATTGTTATCATATCGCTGCCGCCTGCGAGATTTTTCACATTTCCTGCGCAGTATATATTGCCTGCATCATCCAAAACCATATCAGCGAAGGCGTTCAGACCGCCTGTGCCGCTGCCGTTCGTAAAGGTACTCCAGAGTGTATCTCCCAGTCCGTTGTACTTTACCACGAAATTCTGTGTGGTTCCGCCGGCTGCGTAAATATTATTTTGGGCGTCGCAAATTACCCTTGCCGGCTTCATTGAGTGCGGGTCTGACTTCGGGAAGAATCTGCTCCAGGCAAGATCGCCCGAAGGATTATATTTAAGTATCAGGAGATCATAGTTTCCTGATGATGGGTCATAACTGTTGCCCGCGACAATAATATTTCCCGCATTATCAATTGTGAGGCCATTGGCATAATCATTTCTGCCGTCATTAACAAATCTTCTTTCCCATTCAAGCGCTCCTGCGGTATTATATTTGAGCAGTACTATATCTTCACGGGTTGTGGAATTTACATACCTGAATCCGGTAACGTAAGTGTTTCCCAATGTATCGCACTTGATAAGCCGCATGCCAAGAGGCGAGGGACCCATAAAAAGTGTTGTAGTGTTTGCCCACTGCTGCACGCCGCTGGAGTTGTATTTTATTGTATGGCACGTATTTGAAAAGACATCGCCCGAGACATAGATATTTCCGGCAGGATCTGTATCTATTGTGCGGATAGAGGAGCCTGAATGATATGCCGTCCAAAGAGAATCGCCCTGGGGACTGTATTTCACGAGCGCGTACGAAAACGTTCCCGAGTTCATTTCATCGCCGCCGAGATAAAAATTTCCCTGGCTATCCCTGCAGAAAAAGTGAGCTTCGCCGGTTTTAACTTTTCGTTTCACAAAAAGTGAGTCGCCGGTTGCCGCCGCGTATTTGATCAGCAGGAAATGAAATACTCCGTCTGTTCCTTCGCTGTATCCACCCACATAGCAGTTTCCGGCGGCATCAAGCTCAATTCCGGCGACCCTGTCTTCGAAAGCGGGTCCGCGGTATTTTTTACGCCACACAACATTTCCGGCTGCATCGTATTTTGTAGTAACAAGCCTTACGCCCTGGTTATCAGAGGAATTTCCGCAAATGAAGATATTGCCCTGGGTATCAAAGGCAATTTTAGAAGCTGCATCCTGCTGAGTTTCATCGTATTCCATACGCAGCGATTGAGTAACCTGCGGCATCACTGAAGCTGCTGCCAGGAAAAGAAATAATACTGAAAGCGAAACCGGAAATTTGTTGTATCTCATTTTATCGAAACTTTTTTATGTAAAATAATGATAAAAGGAGAGAATTCAAGTGGAGTTTTTGATTGATTTGTGAGTATCTTATTGAGGGGTAGCGAATTAGATATTAGAAATTGAGCCAAAAATGTGCTATTTTGGAATAAAGAACTAGGCTTTGTGAGTAATATTTATGAAAGAATGTAATTTAGCAAGAATACTGGCAAGCTTCAGCAAGCCTGAGATCAAAGTGTTCAGTAAATTTATAATTTCTCCTTACTTTAGTACAGGAAAGAAATTCGTTGTGATATTCTTGCAGGAATTTTTAAAATTCTACCCTGATTTTGAAATTACTAAGAACGGACTATTTGAACTGCTCTACCCAGGCAAGCCATATAATGATGTGAACATGAGGAAGCTTGTTTCGGAAGGAATAAATCTTGCAGAGAGCTTTCTTTTGCAAAAGCAGATTGAGAGGGATCCACTGAGAAATGAACTCCTGCTCCTGAAGCATCTTAGCAACCGGAAGCTTGACCCGGTGTTTAACTCCAGGCTAAAAAAGGTCAACTCTGAAATTAATAGAATTACTGTTATGGCAGCAGTTCGGCCCGCAAGAAAAAAAGAAATGGAAGAAGTCTTAAAATTCCATTTTTCATTCCGGGACAGAAAGCGTTCCCTTCAATATTACAACAGCGAAATGGACTGGTTTGCAGCGGATGTTGTTGAGAACCTGCTTGCATTGTACATCGAACGCCTCACGGAGAAGAAAAACTTCTCGGAGATGGATTTTTCAATGCCATTTTTTGATGAAGTGATAAAAATGATGAATGCCGGAAAGTTCAGCGATATTCCCGTGATAAGTATCCATTTCAACCATGTGATGATGCTTCATACCGGTGAATTGCAGTATTACCATAAATTAAAATCACTTAAGGAAAAATATCACAGAATTTTAAATACTAACGAGCTTAAAAATATATATGTTGGCTTGATGAACTTTGTTGTAGAAAAAAGCGAGTTGAATGAGATCAGCCTTGCAGATTCAAAGGAAGAGCTTTTTGTGTTTTACAGCGAGATTCTTGCAAGGGGTCTTATAGAGCAATTCTTCAGTGAATTTCTTTTTCTGAATATTGTGACGGTTTCACTGCAGTTGGGTAAAAATGAATTTGCGGAAGATTTCATTCAGAAGTATAGCAAAATGCTTAACCCGGAAATACGTAAAGAAGTTGTGAGTTTTTGCAGGGCAAACATACTTTATTTTAAGGGAAGTTACGGCGAGGCCATCAGGCTTGCAAGCAGGATAAATTTCAGGTATTACCAGCAAAAGCTGCTTGTGCGCAATCTTACAATTAAGATATATTTTGATCAAAATGAGGCAGCAGCTTTTGGCTACCAGGTAAACGCTTACCGAACATACCTGAAGCGCGAAAGTACCATTCCGGCTCATTTAAAATCGGTGATAGAAGGTTTTATTGGCTTTGCAGTAAAACTGTTTGAGCTGAAGAACTGCCCTGTTTCTCCCATTGAGATAAAAAGACTGAAAGAGGAGATAAATTCATCGCCAATTGCTGAAAAATTCTGGCTGCTTGAAAAGGCAGATGAGTTGTTGAGTAGAAGATCTAACAACAGATAATTATAGCAAACTAAAAACTGCATTCAAGTCCTGCGAGCAGAAAACCGCGGTCATAGTTGAAATCCGGCCCCTTTAGCGAATTGATAAGGTTATATCCCAACTGGAATTTTAACTTTACGAATTCGCCACCCAGCCTGATCTTAATCGCTGGTTCAATTCCGATTGCCTTTGGCATTCCCTTTTCTTTTACAACTTCGTGGGTCTCGTACCTGGTGAAGCTGAAATAACTCAATCTGACTGAAACTATGAGATCAATAAATTCCCGCAGAACTGATACATTCTGTGTGATAAAAAACCTGTGATAGTCCGCGTTTTCATACCCCGGCCCATTTGTCAATGGCTGGTCCTCATATGCTGAATTTGTTCTTGCATTGCTGTAGCCCCAAAAAACTTCATAATACATTGAGTCAGATCTGGCCAAACGTGTGAAGTAACCCAATCCCAGTCCCCATTGCCTCTGGAATACAGGCTCGCTGCCATTTCTATCAAGGTAAGAGATATCACCAATTGCAGCGAATTTTTTGTAAAATGAATAGCCCGCCTGCAGGTTTGCTCCGCTGTTACCGATCGATATCCCGCCTTTAAACTGGCCGGGTTCGCTGAAAGCCGGTGCATTTATTTCCGTGGGAACGTAAACTGTGGTGCAGGCAGATAATGCCAGAAAAAATATAGAGAGAGGGGTAAGGATAATTATTTTCTTCATTTCATTATTTGTTTTAAAGAAAATTCTGAACTGAATACCGTAAAATAAGCGAACTTCATTTAAAAATACATGATATAATGTTCTGGAAATTATTTGAATGCCGGCTGATTTACGCATATTTGCCTTTTCCGGACGCACTATTTATTCATTGTAAGACTTTCAATTTTTAGGTAACTTTCTGATTAACAGCAGAAAATATACATTTTTAAGGAGATAAATTGAAACAACGCTATTATATCGATAAAATTGCAGATTTTGTCGGCCAGGAAGTAATAATCCGCGGTTGGCTCTATAATATACGTACATCAGGCAAGCTCATGTTTCCGCAGCTTAGGGATGGCACCGGCATAATTCAGGGTGTGGTTTCACAGAAAGAAGTCGATGAAAAAGTATGGGAAGATTTCAAAAAGCTCACACAGGAATCTTCGGTAATTGTTAAAGGAACTGTTGCAAAACATCCTAAGAAAGATGAGTATGAACTGCATGTAAAAGATCTTGAAATTGTACAGATAGCGGAACCGTATCCCATTACTCCAAAAGATCACGGTATTGAGTTCCTTGCTGATCACAGGCACTTGTGGGTTCGCTCTCAAAAACAGGCCGCGATACTGAAAGTGCGTGAAGAGATAATAAAAGCGTGCCGTGACTATATGTATGATAACGGCTTCACGCTGTTTGATTCGCCGATCTTTACCCCAAATGCCGCTGAAGGCACTACCACACTTTTCAGCTCTGATTATTTTGATCTGGGCAAAGTTTACCTTGCTCAGACAGGTCAGTTATATGCCGAAGCCGGTGCAATGGCACTTGGCAAGGTATATGATTTCGGCCCGACATTCCGCGCAGAAAAATCAAAGACACGCAGGCATTTAACCGAATTCTGGATGATTGAGCCGGAGATGGCGTACTATGATATTTACGATGATATGGACCTGATCGAGGATTTTATAGTTTACATAGTTGAACGTGTTCTGACGAACAGGAAAAAAGAGCTGGCTATTCTTGAGCGTGATTTAACAAAGCTTGAGGCAGTCAAAAAGCCGTTTCCAAGGATCACATATGATGAGGCTGTTGAGATAATCAATAAAAAGAATGTGCCGCTAATCCGCAAAAAAGCTGATGGCGGTGAAGAAGAAATAAGACCTTTCCCCTGGGGTGAGGATTTTGGCGCACCGCATGAAGAAGCTGTGGTTGAAGACTATGACCGTCCCGTGATGGTCTATAACTGGCCCAGTGAAGCTAAGGCATTTTATATGAAACGCGATCCGGAAAATCCAAAAGTTGTTCGCGGTGTTGATGTGCTTGCGCCCGAAGGATACGGCGAGATCGTTGGGGGCAGCGAGCGTGAAGATGACCTTGGGCTGCTGGAATCCAGGATTAAGGAACATAATCTGCCTATGGATGCGTTTCAATGGTACCTGGACCTCCGCCGTTTCGGAAGCGTGCCGCACAGCGGATTTGGTATGGGTATAGAGCGTGTTGTATGCTGGCTCTGTAAGCTTGATCATGTAAGGGAATCGATTCCCTTCCCGAGGCTCATGTACAGGAATAGACCATAAGTGGCGAAATAGTGAAATAGTGAAATGGTGAAATGGCAAATTAAGGGAAAACCATAGAAGCAATGGTCAGAACGATTAGAATGACTTGTGCGTGAAGCTGTGCCCTGGTAAAATTTGAGAAAAAATGGAAACTATCATAATTGACGCATATAACCTGATGCATAAAGTCGCTGAGCTCAAAATTCTGTTGGCACAGTCACAGGAAATATGTGTGGATACTATGATAGCCAAGCTGCGGAGTCATTACTACGGCAAAGGCATAAAATGCATACTGGTGTTTGACGGATTCGGGCAGAATAAACATGAAAATAATATCAGCGTAAAGTTTTCGAAGACCGGTGTTGGTCCGGATTACGGCCATGCGGATGCACTGATTAAGCACCTTATCGAGAAATCAAAGAACCCGAAGCTGATCCGGGTGGTATCATCAGACCGCGAAGTATCATCATTCGCGAAAGAGTGCGGGGCAAGGATACTCAGCTCCGAGAGCTTTTGGGGCGAAGTAAAAGATAAACGGACAGAACGAAATGAAGCCATAAGAGAATCACGCGAAAAACCATCAGTTGTGACAAGAGGTGAGTTTGAGTTTCTGCTAAAAGAGTTTACGAAGAAGAACTGATATTTGAGGCAAAAGGGAAAAAGCATCCCGTTGCACGGGATTTCGCTTCGCTCAAAAAGGCAAAAAAAGAAGCAGAAACAGAAGCAAAAGCAAAGGCAAAAGCAAGAAGCGGACACGAATTTCACGAATTGCGCGAATTCAAAAGACAGAAGCAAAAAGCAGAAACGAAAACTCAAATGTACACAGGCTAAATTGTAAGTATCAATTAATGGATGTACTAATCTACAAAGAAGAAGCCTATAAGATCATTGGATGCTGCATGGAAGTACACAAAACTCTTGGAAAAGGTTTTAGTGAAATAATTTACAAAGAAGCGCTGGAATACGAATTTCAGCAAAATTCAATTCCATATCAACGTGAAGCTCCATATAACGTTCCATATAAAGGAATTGTGCTTAGCAAAGGTTACTGTGCTGATTTTATAGTATTTGATAAGATTGTGTTGGAAGTTAAAGCAATAGAATGTTTGACAAAAGGTGATATAAAGCAAACTTTGAATTATTTGGCGGCTACTAAGCACAAGTTAGGTCTGTTAGTTAATTTTGGAGAAGACTCGCTGGTTTCAAAACGCATCATATTGTAGTTATTAGTGAAAATTAGTGTAATTAGTGTATGAAGAAGTTTGAAGCGGACACGAATTTTACGAGTACAATAATAGAAGCTGAAAGAATTTTTTAAAATATATAATTTATGCACGTAATAGAAACTCAGAATCTTTCAAAAGAATACACCGCCAAGTTCTCGAAGCAGAAGGTGAATGCGCTGAATGATTTTTCGTTCAACGTAGAGCAGGGCGAGATATTCGGGCTGCTTGGTCCCAACGGCGCAGGCAAAACAACGCTGATAAAGATACTGCTTGCGATCACTTTCCCTACCAGCGGCAGCGCAAAGCTTTTTGGTACGGATGTAGGGAATCATAAAGCAAAAACAAAAGTAGGCTACCTTCCGGAAAATCATAAATTCCCCAGTTATCTAACAGGCGAACAGGTTTTGAACTACTACGGGCAGCTTTCAGGCATGAAAGCCGGCGCAGATATGAACAAGCGTATCGATGAAATGCTGGGGCTTATGAATCTAACCCAGTGGCGAAAAACCAAGATCAAAAAGTATTCTAAAGGTATGATGCAGAAGCTTGGCCTTGCCCAGGCAATGCTCAGTGAGCCTGACCTGATCTTTCTTGATGAGCCTACTGATGGTGTTGACCCGATCGGCAGAAAAGAAATACGCGATATCCTTGCCCAGATCAAAGCCAAAGGAAAAACAATTTTCCTCAATTCTCACTTGCTTTCAGAGGTTGAAATGATCTGTGACCGTGTGGCGATCCTTAATAAGGGCGACCTGATTAAGGAGGGAAATGTTGATGATCTCACAAGGGCAGAAAACATATTCGCCATACATACCGTTGAGCCGCTTTCTATGGAGCTTAAACAAAAAGTGCTGGGTATAGATCCCGGGGCAGGAATAGGTGAAAAGGAAATTAATACCGAAGCCGGCATAACAAAGCTTAATGCTATTATTGATACTCTGCGCTCCTCAAACATTAGCATACAAACGGTGAACCAAAAAACAAGTACCCTTGAAGAGCTGTTCATAAATGTTATTAAAAAAGATAATACGAATTAAGGATATATAATGCTGACAATAATTCAAAATACTTTCCGTGAAGCTTTGGCAAAGAAGATATTTATAGGCTATTATATATTCTATGCCATAGTGATACTTATTATGATCTTCCTCGTGAATATGGATTCCGTTGAAGGCGTAATGAGTCTTGCTGATTCCAAAATGCTGGTCCACCAGGTTGAAACAGGCTTTTTGACCATTTCGTGGAACCTGATAATTTTCTTTTCGCTCATCTCGACAGCCTCTTTTATTCCCTCGATGCTTGAAAAAGGCACTATTGACCTGTTGATATCAAAGCCGATCTCAAGGCCAATGATACTTATTTCAAAATACCTTGGCGCCGTACTATTTGTTTTCCTGAGCATGGTTTTCCTTATGGGATCTATTTGGCTCATTTTATCGCTCAAGTCTGGTTATTGGGACCCGACATTTCTGCTTTCCATAGTATGGCTAACTCTTGCTTTCGCCGTGATGTACAGCATCGTTGTGATAATTGGTTTAACTACGCAAAGCACTGTTGTAGCTATACTTGTCAACTTTTTCCTGATTTTTGTGCTGTGCCCGCTGCTTTCTGTTCGCGAAGCGGTCATATTCAGCCTTGTTACAAACGAAACAGTTAAGTTCGTGTTTGATTTCCTGTATTATCTTTTCCCGAAACCGGGTGAATTCAGGGATATTACAACTTCGCTGATAAACGGTGAACAGATCAATATGTGGAAAAGCTCGGTTAACGCAGAAACAAGCTCATTTACAATATCATGGCTTTCTCCCATCAGCTCGGTGCTTTTCTGCATAGTAGCAATGGCATATTCGATATATTATTTTTCGAAGAAAGACTATTAGTCAAACTACAAATACCAAATAACAAATACAAAGAAATGAAGAATACTGACATAAAAGGTTTTGTGCTGGTATTTGTTATTTGTTTGCTGGTATTTACTGCAGGCTGCGGAAAAAAACTTGATCCTGATCCTCTGCCTCTTACCGTAAAGCAGAATCTCGCACTTCTGCAAAGCGACCCGCAATTCGTGATGTATTTCAACTTCAAAAAGATGCGTGATACAAAGTTCTGGGAGCAGTTTATATCAGACTCGCTTTTCAGCGCTGAACGAAATTTCGGAAGCTTCCTCGGAATTTTAAAGGAAGCTACCGGTGTGAGTATTTCGAACGGTATCGATGAGCTTTATTTCTCCAATTCATGGATTGGTGAAAACGCAATGGTTGTTAAAGGAACGTTTGACCGGAAAAAGGTTAATGACTACATTGCAGCTGATTCGCTCTACACACAGCTGGAATATCCAGGGGGTATCACCGTATTTAAACAGGTTGAAACTAACTTCAATTTCTATTTTAAGGATGACTTTACCCTTTGCGGCAGCAATTATCTGAAACAGATAGAGAACACGTTCACAGTTGCCGATACTTCAACGGCGGGATTGCTTACCAATACCGCTGCCATGAAAGAGATCGAGAGAATTAAGTATAAAGAAAACCTTTGGATGTTTTCAGGGCAGAAGCTTTTTATACGGGGGATTTTCGAGAATTTTTCGGATATGAACAAAAAGAAAAAGAACCTGCCGGGCTCGCTTGAGGGTGATTCACTTACAATTCCCGACTCTACACAGGCTGAAGAGAACAGCCAGCTTTATGATATATACAAAACTATAAATGCCCTGTCATTTTCACTGAAAATGACCGATGAGCTTGAAATTGTTATGCAGAACGAATGTGAAAATCAAAACTCTGCAACAGAGCTTAAGAACAGGATGGAAGCGGTGATAGCCCTGGCAAAGCTTTCCACTTCGCTGAGCGGCAAAAAACCCTCGCCTGTGATAAAGCTTCTGGATAAAGTTGAAATAAATGTTTTTGATAATACCACTCTGCTTGAAGCCAGGCTGAGTGAACAGGATGTAAAAGAGATCAGGCTGCAAAAGTTGTTTTAAATCCTTTTCTGAAAATAAAATGCCTTATGGCTTAAAATTATGATATCTTCAGTTCTCACCTCAGTCACTTTTGGTGTTAATGCATTTTTAGTAAAAGTTGAAACTCATTTTTCCACACAAGTTCCCCAAAGATTCACAATTGTAGGGTTGCCGGATAAGGCAGTTTCCGAAGCCTCCGAGCGGGTGACCGCTGCGGTAAAAAACTCAGGCTACCACTTTCCAAACCGAAGAATAACAATAAATCTGGCGCCTGCTGATGTCAGAAAAGAAGGCAGCGGTTTTGATCTGCCAATCGCTTTAGGCGTCATTTGCGAAGGCGGACAGATCAATCCGGAGATGCTGGCTGATCATATCTTCCTTGGTGAGCTCTCGCTTGACGGAAAGCTTCGGCCTGTTAAGGGGGCCTTGCCTATAGCCCTCGAGGCTAAGAAACAGGGAATGAAAGGAATGATAGTCCCTGAAGAAAATGCTCGTGAAGCAGCAATGGTGGAAGGCATTGATGTTTTTCCAATGAGCACTTTGCAGGAAGTTGTGGATTTCCTGAACAATGGCGGGGGACTTGAGCCTTTTCGCGTAGATCTGAAGGAGATCTTCAACGTTGACCAGAAGAACATAGTGGACTTTGCCGATGTAAAAGGCCAGCATGAAGTGAAGCGCGCGCTGGAAGTAGCCGCGGCAGGCGGGCATAATATCATAATGGTCGGTCCTCCGGGCTCAGGCAAAACAATGCTCGCCAAACGTATCCCCACAATATTGCCGCCAATGACATTTGATGAAGCGCTTGAAACCACTAAGATCCACTCGGTGGCCGGATTGCTTCCATCAAACACTGCGCTTGTTTCAACACGTCCATACCGCTCGCCGCATCATACTATCAGCGATGTTGCGCTGGTAGGGGGCGGACCCACCGCAAAGCCCGGCGAAATATCATTTGCGCATCATGGAGTGCTATTCCTTGATGAACTGCCGGAATTCAAAAAAAATGTACTCGAAGTTATGCGCCAGCCGCTTGAAGACGGCAGGGTTACTATTTCAAGGTCAAAGATAACCGTTGATTATCCCTGCAACTTCATGCTTGCCAGCGCTATGAATCCATGTCCATGCGGCAACTATGGTAATCCAAACCAGGAGTGCCAATGCCAGCCGCAGATGATACAGCGGTATATGTCTAAAATTTCCGGCCCATTACTGGATAGGATCGATATACATATCCAGGTGCAGGCTGTAAAGTATAAAGAACTTTCTTCTGCGGCAGCAGGTGAGCCATCGTCATCCATAAGAGAGCGTGTAATTAGGGCGAGGGAGATACAGATCAGCAGGTTCAAAGATAAAAAGAATATCTTCTGTAATGCGGATATGATGTCGAAAGATATACGGGAATTCTGCAAAATAGATGCAGCCAGCGAAGAGCTTATGAAGATGGCTATTACAAAACTCGGGCTTTCCGCACGGGCTTATGACAGGATACTAAAGGTTGCCCGTACAATTGCAGATCTATCGGGCGAGGAGAATATCAATTCAGCCCATATCAGCGAAGCTATCCAGTACCGCTCGCTTGATAGAACCATGTGGCTGGGATAAAATTCTCGTGCCACGAATAGAGGCCTCAAAGATTACTTTTGAGAGAGATAAGTAGTACCTTTATAGTTTTTTGTATAGAAACCAATTTCGTGGAACGAGTATCTTAAATCGGGTTTTTGTTCTCGTGCCACGAATAGAGGCCTCAAAGATTACTTTCAAAAGAGATAAGTTGTATGTTTTTCGTTTTTTGCGTAGAAACTGATTTCGTGGAACGAGTATCTTTTTAATAATTTTTTAAACCATGAAACTCTCGCCTGACAATATCTATCACATTTACAACAGGGGAAACAACAAACAGAAGGTTTTCATTACAAAGAAGAATTACATATTTTTTCTTCAAAAGATTAGGACAGAACTTAAGCCATATTCAGATATCATTTGTTACTGCCTGATGCCAAATCATTTTCATTTGCTGGTCTCAACTTTCGGCAACTTCAGCGAAGAAGGTTTTAGTAACGGGTTCAAAACTCTGCTAAGTTCATATACAAAAGCAGTGAATAAGCAGGAAAGCAGGACAGGCTCGCTGTTTCAGCAAAACAGCAGGGCTAAATGTTTAACTGCAATATCAAACTACAAACAAAATAACTACGGATTAGTATGTTTTAACTATATACATCAAAACCCTGTAAACGCTGGATTAGTCCGTAGTTTAGAAGACTGGGAATTTTCTTCATACAGAGATTATGCGGGTTTGCGGAATGGTTCGTTGTGCAGCAAAGAAACAGCTTATGAAATAATTGGAATTCCCAAAGACAAAGGGGAGTTTGTGAAGCTTTCTCTTGAGATGATTGATTATCGTAAGCTATCTAAAATATTGTAGAAGCTACTCGTTCCACGAAATTGGTTACTAAGGTGTGAATGGGTGATTGGAGTTACTGTAGTTTAAATTGATCAACGAATACTCTATTCGTGGCACGAGGATTATTCTAAACTTGCTGTTAAAGCGGAATTAAATAATAAAAATATGTACAAATACTTTTTAATACTGCTATTGTTAGCCCCCGCAGCTTTTCCTCAACCCAATACAGTTAAATTCTTTGATGCCCTTATAAATGACAAATCAGATATCAATAAATTTGTAAATAAAGATGAGCTTGCAAAAAGCGAAAGGTTTGGAATCACCTATACCGGAGTTAAAAATAAACTCCTCCTGGGATATGAACTTCCGGAAGAAGTGAAATCCGGGATAATTTCAGGCAGGTATAAATACGAGGTAGCGGAAATGCCGTTAGAGGGCGGCTACGTTCAGGTGATATTCCGATCTGCCGATGCAAATTTCAGCAGGATATATTACTTCAATGAAGGCTTCGTAACAAACAGCGCATTCATTACATCAGATTGGCAAAAGAAGGATAGTAAATATTTCAGGTTCAGCATTGAAGAACCGAAATATTTTAATGAGTATTGCATCAAACGGCTTGATGATTTTGTTGATATGATTGCTGATACTCTGCACTTCACAATTTCAGAAAGACGCATACTTGAGAAAGAGAAGATCGGATATATCTTCTGCAAAGATGAGAACACGGTTGAAAAGATCACAGGCTTCAAAGCCAAAGGTATGGCTATGCTTGGCAGTGATGAAGTTGTGACATCATACCAGACACATTTTCATGAAGTTGCTCATATTCTTATAAATTACAAACTGAAGAAACTTGGACTCTACACCCTGCCATTTTTTATGGAAGGATTCGCTGTTGCAGTTGGCGGCCGTGGCGGTATGGCTCCGAGGGTTGTAACTGATTTGGGCTATTACCTGCAAAAATCAGGTATTCTTACATATGATTCAATACTCACCAATGATGGATTTTACAATAATGACGCAAGCATGAGTTACGCTGTTGCGGGATTGTACAACTCATTTTTGCTGAACGAGCTTGGTGTGGAGAAGTATCTGGAAATATATAAAAAAGTGAATGGGGATTTGGAGTTTGTGAAGAATATTGTTTCTACACAGATAAACTTAGGTCCCGGCTCAGCTTTTCAGGATTATTTGGAACATTACAATGATGAGAAGCTAATGTATGTTGATGAAAAAGATACAACAAAGCTATGGATTAAGAATTTTGGCTCCAATGGAGAATTTGCATTAACAGAAGAATATATAAAATTCTTCTCACATTCCGTTTACAGTATTGGCTTCGATGAAATCAAAACAGATAATGAATATGTTAGCAGAAAATATTCAGAACTGTGTAATGATGAATACAGATATATGAAATATTGTATACTAACATCAAACGAATCTGTTAGTATTTACAATTTGTTTAATGATGAGTTAATTTTCTCATACATTAAATCACTGTCTTTGAATAACTTCATAATTCCCCAAAAAGATGGATTTTATGAATTTTTTATTAAGTCATCATTATTTAATCAAGATTTTACGAGTAAAATAATCATTATGGATGGCACTTTTAGATAAAGAAATTGTATATTGACTTTAGAATTACTATTTTTAGATATGACAAAAACTGAAATAAAACAAAATATCCATTCTTTAGTTGAAACAATGGATAATGAGAACACCCTAATTCAAGTAAAGGAAATGCTGGAATCGATTTCCAATGAATCAATTTCATTGAGCAATTTGAGTAAAGATGAACAGAAATCTATACAAAATGGAATAGAACAGCTAAATAATGGTGAAAAGATAAATTATGAAGATGTAAAGAAGAATTATCCGGAATGGTTAAGAAAGTAATTTTCTCACCAGAGGCAAATGAGAGATTAAAAGAAATAATAAATTATCTTGTTAAAGAGTGGTCAGTAAGCTCTGCCGAAAAATTCCTTAGTATCCTTGAAGTCAAACTATCCCTCATTAGTAAGTTTCCATTGTTGTATCCTGCCTTCAAAGATGAACAGGATATTCACTATTGTGTGATCAATGAGCAAATTACCCTATATTACAGAATTACAGAGTCAAACATAGAAATCATTACATTATTTGACTCCAGACGTAATCCTTCAAATCTAAAATCATAATTTTGTACAACACCATCATAATCGGTGCGGGGGCGGCCGGACTTATGTGCGCAATCGAAGCGGGCAAACGCGGCAGGAAAGTACTGTTGCTTGAGCATGCCGAAAAAATAGGGAAAAAAATACTCATCTCCGGCGGCGGAAGGTGTAATTTCACTAATCTGGATGTAAATCCCGAAAATTTCATTTCAAGTAATCCGCATTTCTGTAAATCAGCCCTGGCGCGATATACTCCGCAGGATTTCATATCGCTTGTCGAAAAACATGACATCAAACACCACGAAAAGAAACTGGGACAGCTTTTTTGTGACGGTTCAGCTAAAGAGATTGTTGAAATGCTGCAGCAGGAATGTGTTGAAGCGGGCGTTGAGATCAAAATTAACTGCACCATTGATAAAATTGAACAAATCAATACATCACACAGCGAAACGGCGTTTCACGTTACATGTAATCTTGGTGAGTTTACTTGTGAATCGCTTGTAATTGCCACAGGGGGAATCTCAATTCCGCAAATGGGTGCGACAGATTTCGGATATAAGATAGCGAAACAATTCGGATTAAAGCTCACACGCACTGTGCCCGGTCTAGTACCTTTTGTTCTGGCTGATGAAACTTACAGTGAACTCAGCGGCCTTTCGGTTGATTCAGTTGTATCATGCAGCGGAATCAGCTTCAGGGAAAATATTTTATTCACACATAAAGGATTAAGCGGTCCGGCAATTTTACAGATCTCGAGTTATTGGAATGAAGGAGACGAAGTTACGATAGACCTGCTCCCCGGCATTGATGTAGAGCAATTGATAATTGAGCATAAACCCAATAAAACCGAGCTTGTGAACATTCTCGCTAAGTTCTTCCCTAAACGATTCGCAGAAAAATGGTGTGAGCTGAACTTCGCTTCAAAACCGGCAAACAGGATCATTGAAAAAGAAATTTCAGCTATAAGCGATTTACTTCATGGCTGGAAAGTAGTGCCCAAAGGAACAGAAGGATTTGGCAAAGCCGAAGTGACTAAAGGCGGAATAGATACGAATGAGCTTTCAAGCAAAACTATGGAAGCAAAAAAAGTGAGCGGATTATACTTCATAGGGGAGGTTGCTGATGTTACAGGATGGCTTGGCGGATACAATTTCCAGTGGGCATGGGCCAGCGGATTCGCGGCAGGGCAGTATGTTTAATCGGCTATAAGCCTGGAGTTTTCCGCTAAAGGAAATACCATATCATCGTAAACCTTTACCTGTATCATTCTATCAGGCTGAAGATCAGAAATATAAAATGTATCAACAAACCATCTTGCGGAAAGCATTTTGAACTCTCCTCGGTTATCCTTTATTTCAAACCTAAGGTTTACATACCGGTTGGAAGGACTGGTGTTTGATTGCCCTTCGGGCCTTACACTGATTATCCGCGCTTCGCGGAACTCCGCCTTATCCTTCAGCTCTTCGAGTATTCTCATCTTCGCTCTTTCGGCTTCATCCTTCTGCATGTTTTTTGAAAACAGCCTGTAGAAGTATAAAGCCAACAGTATTATAACCGCAAGAGGTACAAGTACAGCAAAATACAAAGTCATTCCGTCCATTATGTTATCCGGTATCTAGTTCATTATCCTGAGCAGCAGGTCGCGTTTTCTGCGCGAAAAAATATTCTCTTTATTCATTCTCTTTAATGCTCTTTCGCATGCAGGCATTGCGTAGTTAACTTCTTTAATTGCCATAGTATCGTCAATTTCAGAAAGCGCAAGCAGCGTGTAGTAGAACGGAAATCTGCCCCATTTGCCCGTTTCATCACGGTTGCTGTGCAGCGACATTATTCCGGCAGGAAGGTTATCCCTGTACTTAGGCAGGCCGCCGGCATTTAAATAACGCCACAATCCGATTGTGCACGGCCCGCAGCAGAACGTGCCTATGGGTTTGCCCGCCTTTTCAGATGCCTCAAGCATCTTATAGAACCAATTATCTGTCATAGCCAGTGTATCGGGCTTCCGGCCGGTAATTTTGGAAAGCTGTAAGACTACTCTCGCAGATTCCTCAGCCATGATGTGCCTCATTGAAGCGCAAAGCAGTCTCTCGCCGGTGAATGTAAAAACCTTTGAATTCATATCTTTGCCGGTAAGTCCGTAACTGTGGTTGTATGAGTGCTCGGTATCATAACGCGAGGAGATCCATGAAGAAACTGAATCAGCTTCCGTTTTTGGTATCTTAACGCCGTAGAAAAATGCTTCGTTAACTTTATCAACGGTTTTGTAAAGACTGGTCTTATTTAGAAGTGACATTTTATTATACGTTCTGAAGCAGTTCATGCCTCGGTGCATTCATGCAGTCTTCGCTGCATGAGCGCGCCCACTTTTCTTCGCAGGTTTCACACTCAAAATGCTGCTTATGACAGTCAAGATTTGCGCAGTTAACGTATCTATCGGTAGGTGTTCCGCAATGCAGGCATTTGCCCGTTACGGTATATTCATCAGCGAAATTAACAGGTATCGATATCCGCTCATCAAACACATAACACTTGCCTTCAAACAGCTTACCTTTAACATCGGGGTCTTGCGAATAATTAACAATTCCCCCTTTTAGCTGGAAAACATTCTTAAAGCCTTTGCTTTTCAGGTAGCCGCTCAGCTTCTCACATCTAACGCCGCCGGTACAATATGTCAGAACTTTTTTATCTTTGAACTTCAGAAAATCAGTTTCCACCCATTCGGGGAACTCCCTGAATGATTTCAGCGGCGGCCTGATGGCATTTTTGAAATGGCCTAGATCAAACTCGTAGTCTGTTCTGCCATCCAGGATTATAACATCTTCTTCCTGCATTTTTTCCAGCCATTGGGCCGGCTCGAGATGTTCGCCGGTAATTTCGTTCGGGTCAAGATCTTCTGGCAGGCGGAAAGTAACAAGCTCTTGCTTGTACCGCACATGCATTTTCTTGAACACATGCCCCTTCACTTCATCGGTTTTGAACCACAGGTCTTTGAACCTTGGGTCAAGCCGCATGTGCGCCATATATTTTTCTGTCTGGCTGAAAGATCCGCTGCAGGTTCCGTTAATACCCTCGGGAGAAATTAGTATTCGCCCCCTCAGGCCAAGATCTCTGCAATATCCCAGGTGTTCTTCCGCGAAGAACTCCGGGTTTTCAATCTTCGTGTATTTATAATATAGCAGTACTCTGTACATAATGAACAAAAATATCAAATAATTCTCCAAATTAAAATGTAGAAGTTTTTTACTGAACTTTTGGCATTATTACGCTGTTTTTAATGCAAGTAATAGTTATTTTTCCGTATGCCTTTTAAGTTGTTTAGCCGTAAAACTGAGAACGAAAAAGCCGACCTTCTGGAAACTGAGGCCCTTAACGCTGAACTAAGCAAAGGAAATCTGGCTGCAGAAACAGGTTTTAGCTTTAATAGAACCTTTGCCGCTCTTAAATACCCAAATTACAAGCTGTGGTTCTGGGGTCAAATGGTATCAATGCTTGGTACCTGGATGCAGGTTACTGCTCAGGGATTCCTTATATATGACCTAACCCATTCACCTGCATACCTTGGCTATGTGGGATTCGCTTCCGGGCTGCCGACCTGGATCTTCATGCTTTACGGGGGAGTGATCGCAGACAGGATATCAAAACGAAAAGTTCTGATGATAACCCAATCAATAATGATGGCTCTTGCTGCCATTCTTGCTGCACTCACATTTTTCAGGGTCGTACAGCCCTGGCAGATAATCACTCTTGCTTTCATGCTGGGAACAGCAAACGCCTTTGATGCTCCCTCAAGGGTGTCTTTTGTGAATGAACTGGTTGATAAAGCGGATCTCACCAATGCAATAGCCCTGAATTCAACAATGTTCAACACCGCAACCGCAGCCGGACCTGCAATAGCCGGCATAACATATGCATTAGCCGGTCCGGCCTGGTGCTTCACAATAAATGCGCTCTCTTTCATCGGGGTTCTGATCGCACTTCAGCGTATGAAGCTGAAACATCGCGTCAATCCACGGAGCGGAAGGTCTGCATTTGAGGACATTAAAGAGGGATTGAAATATATTGCAAAACACCCTGTGGTCAGAATTCTGATTTTACTTGTCGCTTCTATGAGTTTGTTCGGGCTTTCGTTTTCAACTTTGCTGCCTGCGTGGTCGGTGAAGATACTGCATGGTGATTCAGCTACTAACGGATTCCTGCAATCTGCCCGCGGGGCGGGAGCGCTGGCAAGCGCTTTATTCATAGCTTCGCTCGGCAGGTTCAGCTTCAAGGGCAGGCTGCTTACCATAGGCTCAATCGCATTTCCGCTGTTCATGCTGCTGTTCTCTTTTGTTACAATAGTGCCGCTTTCGCTTGCTGTGATGCTGGTGACCGGCAGCGCGCTTATACTTACAATGAACATTGCAAACTCACTTGTGCAGACTCTCGTACCTGACAAGCTGCGCGGCAGGGTTATGGGGGTTTATACATTAACTTTCTTCGGGCTTTTTCCTTTGGGTGCGTTATTAATGGGTGTTCTTGCCGAGCACCTTGGAGAAGCAGAGACAATTTTCATATGCGCACTGGTTACATTGTCAGTTTCACTCCTTATATTCTTTTTTGTTCCCGCTATCAAAAAGCTGGAATAAAGGGATTCATTGCGGAATTTATGCGTAAATTTCACCGGAATCGAATATTTTTTATGATTCTAATCATAGTTTAGCAACCCCTTTTCGCCTTATTTTTGTATATGGTTAACAAGAAATTTTTACCGGATAAGCCGGTCTTTTGCAAGGACCCTATATTGAACAGCAAAGACCTGTTCGCAAAATTCAGGGAAAACACAATTGGATATGATTCAGAATTTACTACACCCTACGGTATTAAAAAAATGATATACGCGGACTGGACTGCTAGCGGAAGGCTGTACCGTCCGATTGAAGAAAAGCTGATCAACGAATTCGGCCCTTACCTTGGGAATACCCACACCGAAACCAATGTGACCGGAACAGCTATGACCCTTTCATACCTCAAGGCAAAGCAGGTCATTAAGCAGCATGTAAATGCCGACTCAAACGATGCGATCATCGCAACAGGCTCGGGTATGACGGGCGCAATGCTTAAGCTCCAGCGTATGCTTGGGTTCAAAATTCCCTCAAGGTTGCGGGGAAAGTTTAATATATCACCCGGGGAACGACCGATTGTTTTTATCACTCACATGGAGCATCACTCAAACCAAACAACATGGCTTGAGACAATTGCGGATGTTGAAGTTATAGAGCCGGATGTTAACGGTCTTGTTGATACCAAAAGCCTTGTGAGATTGCTTGAAAAATATAAGGAGCGCAGCATTAAAATAGCTTCGGTTACATCATGTTCTAATGTTACGGGAATTTTCACTCCCTACCATGAGATTGCGGAAATTATGCACAGGCACAATGGATGGTGTTTTGTAGATTTTGCGTGTTCCGC
>WBZT01001113.1_pt1 | contig 20222 bp, 32 predicted proteins | sample 5204241 | NCBI WGS metagenome assembly WBZT01 (sample SAMN12344358, study PRJNA552823) | activated sludge metagenome | biome: Activated sludge suspended growth; feature: Nitrification reactor; material: Wastewater; isolation source: activated sludge from nitrification reactor of wastewater...
GTCGCGTCCGCAGTTCGTCTCGATTGGACACGTCGTCTCCTAGACGTCGACAGCAGCGAGGTTGCCGCTCACCCTAGATTCGGACCGCTGGCGGCCGGACGGTCAAGTTGGGTGGCGCTATTTGAAGCGGCCGTCCCACTCGGAGCCTCGGCGCACAATGAGGCCAAGATCCTCGAGTCGCTCCAAGGCGCGCCGGGCGGGGCGCTCGTCGAAGTCAACGTGGGATGCAACAGCAGAGACTGACACCGGACCATCCGACCGGACGTACTCCAAGATGCGGGACTCGCCATCGGTAAGGTCGGCATTCGAGAGGTACGGGGGATCACCCATGTACGTCACCCCCCGCAGATCGCCACCACAACGGATCCTGACGGACGTGCCGACTCCAGCGATGAACCGTCCGGCGATCTCGGGACCGTCCACAAGAAGCACCTGGTACTCGTACGCCGCCCCGGACACCCGCCATTGGACATAGACCTCGTGCCCAACGCATCCGTTCAAGGACTGCGCGGTGAGTTCGGACGGCATCGGTTCGCTTGACCCTGAATCATTGTCGTCCTCGATTTCGCATGACTCGCGATCGCATGGGCCGCTCCAGGGCGTTGGGGGCAAAGCGCTGTAGGGCAGAAGGTCGTCATCCCGAGCCTTCCCGTAGGCGTCGGACATCTGCTCGTCGGTCTCTTTTTGACCGTCTGCGAGTTCGTCGACGAGTTGCCGGTTGGTGTCGGCGATCTTTTCGCGGAGCTCGGCGAACGGGACTGGTTTCAGGTCGGCGACTCCGGTCACGACCAGGTCGCCGGCGTCGCTCGAGCAGCCAACGGCGGCGAGCAGGGCTAGAACGACAAGGAAACGAACATGTCGGGTCATATCACCCACTGTAACCGCACACCGTGACGGTGGGGCGTTCCACCAGTCCGCGGTCTGGTCGTCTACCGTGAGAGCGATGGGAGCGATGAGCGGAGAGCGTGACCGCAACGTCATGGTGGTCGGAGCCGACGATCCTGCGCCCTCTCGCTCGGTACGAGCGGCGGTCCGCAACCGAACTGATCTCCTGCTGGTCGGCGACGCGGAGACGACGCTGACGAGGGTGCCCACCGGAGCGGTACAGTCCGTCATCACGTCGCCGCCGTACTGGTCGCTCCGCGACTACGAGGCCGAGGGCCAGATCGGCATGGCCGAGCCGTTGCCCATCTTCATCAAGTCGCTCGTCGGTGTCTTCGATCAGGTCCACCGGGTACTAGCCGACAACGGGACCGTCTGGGTGAACCTCGGCGACTCGTACACGTCAGGCAACCGGGGATGGCGCGCTCCCGACCGTAAGAACCCTGCGAGAGCGATGGCCGTCCGCCCACCCACACCGGAAGGCTTGAAGGAGAAAGACCTCATCGGCGTGCCATGGCGCTTCGCTCTAGCCATGCAGGACGCCGGGTGGTACCTCCGCAGCGACATCATCTGGTACAAGCCGAACTGCCAGCCGGAGTCCGTTCGGGATCGCCCCACGAGGTCGCACGAGCACATCTTCGTGTTCTCCAAGTCGCCGCGGTACCTGTACGACGTCGACGCGGTGAGAGGACCGAACGGTCGCCGCCTGCGAGACGTGTGGGACATCAACACGACGGGATACCCCGGCGCACACTTCGCTACCTACCCGCCCGAGTTGGTACGTCGATGCATGACCATCGGCACTCACCCTGGGCACTACGTGCTTGATCCGTTCTTCGGATCGGGTACGACAGGTCAGGTCGCTCGATCCCACGGTCGTCCGTTCATCGGCTGCGAGGTCAACCCGAACTACGTTCCGCTGGCACTCGACAGGGTCCAGTCGGAATGACAGAGCCGGCGGAACGCGAGCACCTCCACGCCAAGCTCGACCGTCTAGGAGAACCGGAGGTGGCGGTTGTAGGGCGGGTCGTCGACGCCTGCCTTGTACCCGTTGGGTACGACTTCACGAACGACACGTGGCTGACCGCGGCGGGATGGGGCGAGGTGTTCCAGACTCGCATCCGAGCGCACCACGCACTCAACCCTGAACCGATGTTGACTTCAGCGTTCGAGGCAGCCTTCAATGCTGCCTGCGACGCGGTCGGATGGCGAGCGGTCCCTGCTCCGTCTGCGACGCACCGCTTCTTCGACACAACCGTCACCATTCCCGGCGACGAGCCGCTCAGGATCAGCCTCAAGTCGTCCGCCGCCAGGGACATGAAGACCGATCGTGTCCACATCTCCAAACTCACCGAAGCAGCTTGGATCCAGGACGCGCGCACTCAGTCCGCTCGGCGGAAACACATTGTCGACCTGTTCCGCGACTACCGGGCGACCACCGACCTCATCATGATGGTGCGCTGCTTCTCGATCGAGAACGGCGACCGGTACCAGTACGAGCTGGTCGAGATCCCGACGAGCCTCTTCGCCTCCGTGGACCTCGTCGACATCGAGCTTGCCCAGAAGTCAACCATCGGTATCCCGCCCGGAGCGAAACCTCCGGAGGCGAAGATCAGGGTCGACCGGTCGGACGCCAAGATCACCCTCACGGACATTCGTCTCGACCTCTGCGTGGTCCACGGACGGTGGACGGTCGAGAACCTGTCGGGCTGTGAACTGACCCCGGAAGCGTAACGACACGTACGACAAGGGATGAGCGTCCGGGAGCGCAACCTCCGTCCGTGAGGGCGGGGTCACACGACCGCCTGGGTGTGTCGATCGCCCGGGCGGTCGTGGGTAGCGCCCTTGGTTCTGGATGTACGTTCTGATGAACACTCTGTCGACAAGCCGACGACGGACGAGGTCTCGTCCGGCTCGGAGGATTGCGGCGCCGGGCTAAGCCACACGAACCGCCGAGCACTCCGTCGCCCAGCTCTTAGCGGGGTACCCGTTGTACGTTGACGTGGCTTACACCACACCGGACGGCCGAACAGACACGAAAAGCGTCGACACGGCAGCCGGTCGCACCGCGTCGCCCCCCGAACACACCCAGTGGCAACCGGGTGAACCCGCGGAACAGCCGACCGGCCCGCGATCAACCCCAACCACCCGTCCCGAACGGTGCGAAACGGACTGCCCGACCTGTTCCCGTGCGCGGCGAAACCCGCCGACCCAGTCGACGGGCATCCACTCGACGGTTCAGGCGACTTCAGATAGCCGCGAACGGTCCTTCAACCGGCCGGTACGAACCGCCCACGCTTTCAACTCGGGATGCAGTCTCGGCGGACGGTCACCCACCCTGGCACACAGCCTCTTCTCCCGCTGATACGCGGTCCACGCCCACAGGTACCGCACGTGGGACTCCCAAACGGTCCGGTCCCGTTCCTGACGCGCCTTCCGCTGGGCAACCAGGAACGCCCCACCGTTCACCTGGGCGAGCCGATCCAACTCGGCGACCGTCACACCGACCGCTACCCACCGAACAAACCGTCGGCCCTCACCGCGCCGAACCATCCCATGCGACTCCAACACGTACAGATGCCGACGGACCGTTTCACCGGACACCTCGAGACGCGCAGCGAGCTCGGACACCAACATCGGGTCGTCCGAGCTCGCAAGCATGTCAAACAGAAGACGGCGCGTCTGCCCACCCAGCATAGCGAACACCGGATGGTTCGCCGGAACCGCCGACATCACATACCCGTCGACCGCCGGCACCGGCCGGCCGTCCGCCTGAACTTCGATCAACACCTCGATCTTCGGTGAAACGGCGTGCAAACGGGCATCAGGTTTCCCGCCGCCCGTCACCTTCAACACCCCGGCGTCCTCGAGTAGCCGCAACGCTGTCCGAATCTGCTTGTCGTTCAAACAAAACCCGGCGTACACGTCGGCAAGCACACGCGGCGACAACCCGCGGAGCTCCGTAGTGCCACGCGACCGCATGATGCCAGCGATGAACTCGATGACCGTCTTCGCGTTCGAATACGTCTGCGTCCGGTACTCCACCGGGGTTGCCCGCGGAGACCATTCGACCGGTGGCAACCCACGGTCGAGCCGCGTACGGTTCTTGTCCCGAACCCACTTCGGAGCCCGCCCAGCCGGGCGGGCCACGCGCCGCACCGGGTTCGACTTCGCGTTCAACGCCTGGACCCGCGCGACCACAGCAACCCCAGCGGCCACCCAGTCCGTCACACAGAACTGCGGGTACGTCGACGGATACCCGGTCCGCATCGGCGCCGGGTTCGTCAACCCGCGACGCAACCCGCGACCCCAGTGATGCTCGAAATCTGTTCGCGCCATCCGGTACACCGACGGGAGCAGATCAAGCATCTTGCGTTTCACCCGGTCAGCGTCGATCAGCCCGGCAGCGGTGTCTTCGCCGACGTACATCGCGAGCGTGTACACCGTGTTGTGCCAGTTGCCTTGCGGGTTCCGCATAGCGTTTTCGACACGCCGGTCAGCCTGCTTTTCGGCGTCGGTTCGACCGTCCGGTGTTTCATGCCGGCGGACGACGGTGTCGCCTCGAAGCGGTTCCGCAACGTCGCAGGACCCGCTCCCATCTCGTTTCGACGCGAACTGGACGGGTGCCGCAACGTCAACCATGCCCTGTTGTTCGGACCGTTCCCGGCTTGAGCCGGGAGAGCGTTTCCATGCTCGCGGCCTCGTTCCCGACCCCCGGCTCGCGCTCCGAGCGCAGTCCTTCCCGGCTCGCGGCCCCCGAGCTCGGGGGCCTGGCTCGCGAGCTCGCGAGCTCGACCCCGGTTCGGCGCCCGCGTCCCCGCGTCCCCGCGTGCTCGCGTCCCCGCGTGCTCGCGAGCACAGTCCTTCCCGGAGCGCGCTCGCGGCCCCGGCTCGTTCCCGGCCCCCCGACTCGCGCTCGCGAGCTCCCGACGCGCAGACGGTCCGCCACGAAGGCGGACCGTCTGACGCGCGTTCCCCGGCGTTTGCGCCCCGGGTGGCGAAGCCTCAACCGCGCGTCCGCTGTGAGGGCGGAACGGCGCCGACGATGTCTACCGTTCCGCAGCGACGGTAGACCGACTGTGGATCTCCGCGAGCACGACCGACACAGGGTCGGCAGTGTCCCCGGTCCACGTGCGTGGGGTCGTCCACACCACGAGCGACGCGGCGTCGCGTCCCTCGGCGATCCACAGTCGGTCTACCGTCGGGGTCTTCCGGCGACTCGAACCCGTCGGCGCCTGATTCGACGATCCAGTGCAGCCATACGTCGGGCGTTGCGGACGGATCGAGCGGTGCGTCGTGATAAATAAATGCGAGCTCGTCGGACCAGTAGTGCGCCGCCGCTGCTTCGTGTGCCAGGTCGTGGGCCCGCTCGACGGCGGCGTCTCTCGCTCGCTCGGCGAGTTCGGTTGCGCCCCACACTTCTGCGCACGCTTCGACCCATGCCATGACGGCTGGGTCGTCGATGTCGTCGAGCGACTCCGGGGCGAACCCGGCTGGGTCGTCGATCCCGCACGCGGCGAGCGCGGTGTCGCGGCGGGCAACAGCGTCGCGTTGGTCGTCGATCGCCGCCCGGTACTGGCGCAATTCGGTGACCCACTCGAAGCCGGTACCGCTGCGCCAGCCGAGCGTTTCGCACCGTCCGATTTCGGCGTCGAGTTCGTCGACGGATTCGACCCATGCGGGCACGTCTTCGCCGCACACAGCGTCGGTGAGCAGTATGTTCATCGTGTCCATTTTCGTGACGGTAGTCGGTTCGTGCCCGCAACGGTTGGGGCTAGTCGGCGAGGACATGGGCGATCGGCTCAGCGACGATCTCGCCGGTCACCGGGTTCCGGGTGAGACGGAAATCGGCGGTACCCGCGTTGCCGGGGACGCGAACGTCGCCGATCCAGTCGCCGTCGTTGCACGGGTAGGTGCCGGTGATGTCCTCGATCGGCTCAGAGCGGTGCCCGTTGGCTTCGATCCACTGGTCGCACCAGTCGGCCTGCTGCGAACCACCCGTCCACTCCGCCGGGTCCGTCTCGACGGCGTGGACCGTCTCGAAATAGGCGCCCATGTCGCCGGCGTCGTCGCCGACCTTCTCGGCGAGCGCTTCCATGAACCCTTCGCGCGGAATCCATCGGTAGTCGCCGTCGTCCTCATCGCCTCTGGGGTACCAGAGGTCGGGGTTTTCGCCGAGAACCTCGGCGAGCTGCTTTTCGGTGGCACCGAAGAAGGCGTCGGTGTCGTCGTGCACCATTGCGTCCTCGGCGAAGCGGCGGAGCGTCTCCGTGTCGCGCTCCGGCGGATTGGCCGCTCTAGCTGCGGCCACCGCGGCCCCGGCAGCACGCCGGGCGTCGCTCTGTCCGGCGTGCTGACACATCCGTTCTTCGGATGAGCCAGCAACATGCTGACCAGTCTGTGTCAGGCAGTTCGGGTTGCCGCAAGGCCTCAACGACATCTGGGTTCTCCTCTGATTGTTCGGCTGTGTCTCTGTACTAGTCGGACCCGCCGACAATCAGCGGTGATCGACGTAGTATCCGCGGTTGTGCCCAACGATGACGAGCCGTGGACGTTGAAGTGGGAGATCGAACAGGTGTCGATCCCGGACGCGATCGGCGGGTTCGCCGCCGAGTACAACCTCGAGTTGATGTGCCGAGCCGTTGGGTGCACCCGTGCCGAGCTCGACGGGTACGCGTCAGGGGTCGAACCCGATCCGATTGTTGAGCGGCGGATCCGCCGTACCTATCAGGCCGGCTGGTTGGCTGCCGACAGGTTGGGCCCAGCGGACGCGGTGATGCTGTTGGAGTCGGAACCGGTGACGGGATGGCATCCGTTGTTGGGGATCCTCGCGGACGTCGAGTTCGATCCGTTCGAAGCGTTCGCGCAGACCTTCGGCGAATCCCCCAGCGGGATGCGAGCCCGGTACGTCGACTACTACCGTTGAACGGTCGGCTCGGCTGGGTCCACCGTTGGGAGACGGAACGGCACCGGGAGTAGCACCTGGGGGAGTCCAGCGCGGCTCGCAAGATCAGCGATCGACGCTGCGATGTAGGGGAGCACAGCAGCTTCTCCTGCGTCGACGTACCCGTCGATCAGGTTGTCGCCCATCCCGGGGGCGCCGAGTTCGTAGACCGATTCGTACGTGACATCAACGGTGAACACGATCGTGTCGTCATCCCCGGAGGTGTCGGTAGCTACGACGCGAACCCGGTGCGACGCGGTGAACCCGCCGAGTGTGCGCGCCCATTCCCCGGTGAGTTCACCTCGAAAGTCGAGTGCGTCACCGTCGAAGTCGTGTTCGAGGTTGGCGTGCGCGCGGCGTTGCCGCACCGACTTGAGGGTCGGGAGAGCCGCGTTCATCGGCCGGCGATCTGACGGGGTTGCGTCGCGTGGGTGGCGAACCGCCGACCGGCGGTTCGCCGGTGAACGGCCGGTTGGCTGCCGGTGTGGATCCACGACGCGAAGTAGAGCGCGGTTTGTTCGTCGATGGGCGTGAGGTCGTACGGGTAGATCCCTTGAGTGATCGCCCATTCGACGACTCGAGCCCACGACCACAGTCGGGTGCCGCCTTGGAGTAGCCCTTCGGGGGTGGGGAACGGCGGATTGCAGCGTCGCCGGTGGTCGGCCCACAAGCGGACCGCTTCGTCGGTGCATTCGAGTCGGGCGGCGATGTCGGGGATGGCGACCGTTTCGGGGTCGATCCCGGTGACGGTCACTCCGACGCTGGCGATCCGGTCGGCGGCGGTGTGGAGCGCTTCGGTCGCGCCTGGCGCTTCGATGGTGATTTCGGCGACGGTCCGGCCGGCTTGTTCGACCATCGACAGGTCGTCGAACAGGTCGAGGATCTGGTCGAGGTGGGTGTCCCAGTCGAACCCGTCGACCCGCAGTGCGAACTCGTATCGGCGGCCCATGGTGTCTCCATCCCCAGCGTGTTGGTATTTGGCAACGCGCGCAGGATAGCGGGACACCGCCGAGGTATCAACGCGACGGCCAACCCGTTCTCAACCCCCCGGGCACTGCCCCAACACCCGCCTCAACCTGCCCGCCTCCCTCGCAGGGTTCCGTGGCGTACCGCTGACGCTCGCCCTGCACGGATGGTCGTACGGGCAAACCACGACCGCCCAACAGTGACCGCCACCACGGCGGCCCGTCCACCCGGCAGCCCGCATCTCCGCAAGCGCCGATTCGACTTCCTTCTTCGGGTGACGAGGGATCGCCTGGAGCTCACCCATGACCAACCTCGACTTGCTTGCTCAACCGCTGCTCTTGCACAGGCACTCACTCCGATCAACCGTTCCGAACGTAGTCAAGAATCATCATGAGAACGGTTGAAGTCCTTCGCCCGTGCACCGAGCTCGGGCCCGCGAGCCCGGTTGAATCCATCCGCAGCGCCGGCGAACCGGTCAGGCGGGGTTCCCGTCTGAAAACCAGAACGGGGACCCCGCTGGGGGGTCCCCGGCACCCCAACGGGAGCACCATCAGATGGGTGTGCCGCTACCGGCACAAACCGGGAGTCTACCGCCCGGTCAGCTTGGTCGGCCGAACACGTTCGGGTCGCCGACCCATCCGCGGTAGTAGAGCTCGAGCACCGCAGCGACGACCTTTGATCCTTCGATCGGATGCATCCGTTGGACCCGCCGGTCAAGGTCAGCGCAGTCGACCCACCTGCCGTCCACTTCGACGCGGCCGTCGACGATCGCTTCGACCCACTGGCACGCGAGGACCAGTAGCGGCGGCCGGTACGACGCCGGGAACCCGTCAACGAACCCGACGTCGACTCCGCATTCGTTGACGGCCGCGTCGGCGGCGACCATCGCGAGTTCGATGCCGTGGCCGTGCGGCCACAGACGATGCGTCAACGGTTCCTTGTTGGCCCGCGCTTCGAACGCTTCGACGAACATGCCGGCGAAACGCCGCGGTGGTGTTGGGAACCCGCCGACGGTCGGGTAGCCGAGCTGGCGGAGACGCAACGCTGTCGTGTTGATCGCGACGACCCATCCGATCTGGTATGCGGCGGTGAACTGCGACATTGGTGCCGGCGGGCTCAGCGAGAGATATCCCATGCCGTCCTGTTCGGACCGACCGTGCCGGTCACCGTCGACGGTGCGCCCGGTCCCGGAACAACCGGGCGTACATCGCGATGCCAGATCCCATCCACGTCGAGATCGTCGCCCAGTCCCACCCGGCGGCGGCCGCTTCGTCGATCGCCGCGGCGAGTTCAGAGTCCCACCCGGCGTTCACCGGGATCGTCGCAGCTTCGACGCGTGCACGGTCCCGTTCGACACGGGCGTCGGCGACCGCGTGGCGTGCAGCGATCTCTTCGGCGCGGGCCGCGGCGAGACCGGTTTGCGCATCGTCGAGCCGCCGGCGGGCGTCAGCGAGCCGGGCTTCGCTGTCGGCGACACGCCGTTCGAGTTCAGGCGGGAAGGCGCGGCGACGTTCGACCAGCGTTCGGATTCGGGTTTCGAGGCTGTCCACTGTCGCATCGGCTCGAGTTGCTTGCGTGACCCGTCTAGCAGACATCGGCGCCAGCTAGGCGGGTCAACCGTTGATCGACGCTGTACCCGCCGGCGACACGACCCGGTATGTTCCGCGTCCCACCCGGCGCACATCACCGTTCGCGCACATCACCGACAACGCTGCTCTGGTTTGCCGGTCAAGGTTGGCTCGGGGACGATCCGGGAACAGGGCGGCGAGCTCGGCGACCATGTCGCGGGTTGCCCAGTCAACGTTGCGGTGTTCCGCCACCCATGCTCGAACAGCGGCCGACACGTTCCCGGCGTCCGAGCCGGGTGTCGGGCGACGCAACTCGACAACGTTCGACGCGTCGACAGGGCCCGGTCGAAGCGCAGCCAGCGCGGCGTCGACCCGGCCCAGCTCGAGTTGCAAACCAGCGATCTGGGTTGCGAGCGTGAGGCGGCGACGTTCGAGCTCGTCGACTACCGGATCGGGCGGGTCGGGCATCACCAGGTTCAGAACATCGTCTGCGGATGCGTCACGAGTTCCGGTTCGCCGCTGCACAGCGAACATGTCACATGGGATTCCCACACGGTCGCGTGGTGACGCAACGGTTCGTCGACGCCGACGCGAAGCGGCGCGCCGCCGCATCGGACGGTTACGACACGGCACGATCCGGCCTTTTCGACGGCGACAACCATGTGAATGGTCATGCTGCGGCCCGCTGGCGAGCCCGTGCGGCGCGCCGCAACCGTTCCCGGTACCGGCGGTACCGTTGCCGTCCGGTCAACCCGCCGCGGATCCCATCCCAGTCGCGTCGGGTCTCGCCGTCTGCGACGCACGGCCCGGCGATAGGGCATCCGGCGCACACCGCCGCCGGGATAGCGAACGCCGGGTCGGCCGGGTCGGGTCGCAACGGGTCGACGAGGTCCGGGTAGAACACGGCCGGGTTCAGGCCTGCGCATGATGCGTGTTCCCAGTTCATGCCACGGTTCTTCCGCGGTCCACGCCGCCCCACACCCCGAAGAAGATGCCGAGCCGGCTGGCTTCTTCTCCGCACGCTGTGAGGTGCGGGCAAGGGCGACCGCCGGCACCGGTGAGGCACAGGCGTCGCGCTATCCGGCGTTCCCCGACCTCGTCGGAAGTCCATCTGGCGCCTTCCTCGTCCGCCGCGGTGACACACGGGGCGCCAGTTCGGGACGCCGGCTTCATGACACAACCTCGTAGAGCACCCGGAACGGGCCGTCGTCGGGGCGGAGTGTCACCGGACGGTCCCACCCGCCGAGCCACCAGGCGGGCCGGCCTTCCGGGCTGCGAGCCCGCTGGTAGGCGGTACCGGCCGAGGACATGACAATGGTGCCGGCCGGGTACTGGTCGGCGTCTTCGGCGGAAACCGCCGTGGCGTTGGGGTTCATGCCTTCTTGTTCGGACCGGTGCGGATGCCAGCGGTGCTGCCGACTCGCGGGTACGTCTAGCGGGGTTGGTGACGTTCCGCGAGTCCGACGACCAACGCTTCGGCAGGGTGCGCGTGGACCCAGTGGTGGTGCGCTGAGCACAGCAACACGATCTGGTTCGGATCGTCAGCGTTGCCGCCACGCGACCGAAACAGCGGTTCATGCCCGACTGTCCCACCGGAACACCGAACTTGGGGGACGAGTAGACGGGCGACACAGCGGATGTCGCGGCGTCGCACCGTCTGCAACGCGGCGTCGCGAGCGGAGGTGGTCACGCTGCTTCCCTGGCGGCTTGCCACAACACGGTCCTGACCGTGTTCCTGTCGACTTCGGGGTTCAGTCGTGTGATACACGCAACCATGTCGCGGGTCACATCGCGGGCGGTCCGGCCGGTCATCGACGGCAACACGACCATGTCGCCTTTCATGCGCCGCTGCTTGGGTGGTTCGCCGTTGAGCGTCGGCGGGTCGAACATCACACCGGTCGGGGAGGTCCACCCGTTCGATGCGGCGGCGGAGATCACCACGTCCGCGGTGTCGATCCCGTCGGCGAGACCGTCGAGCGGACGGTCCAACCCGGCGACGCCCGCTGCCCCAACAGCGGCCGCCGCGGCGGCTCGAGCGGCGGGCGCACCGGCTGACCGGGCTCGATGCGAACCGAGGTTCGGACAGTTCATGTACGAAGCGGACCCGACGAAATGCGTGTCGACTCCGCATACGCGGCCGGGGCAGTCAACCTTGGGGATCTGCATACCGGTTAGGACCCGCCGTCGTCGTCGCGCAACGGGAAACGTCGAACACGGGGCCATGCCGGTGTTGTCGGACCGTCCGGCCCGTTGCCGTGCCGCGTTACTGCACGGCGACGGGGTTTCGATCGCCGGTCAGGGGCGCAGAGAACACACCACGGTTCGTTCGCCGCCGGAGCGAACGTCGACGGTCACGACCTCTGCTACAGCGAGCTCGTCGACAGCCGCGTCGACAACACCGGGGTCCAACTGGATCCAGCCGGCCAGCCGGCCGGTGTCACACTGCCCGAACACGGCTGTTCCCGCGTACACCAACGCGACATCGGGAATCTCGGGGGCTGGCGACGAACAGGGGGTGTTCACGCAACGAAGCGTATCCGTTGCGTGAACACCCCCGGGGGTTACGAAACGGCCGGCAGGTAAGCAGACCAACCGGTTCGGCGCGCCGCCTGCTCGGCGAGCATGATTTCGTATCGCGGAGCGACCGGTGTCGCCTTCAACCGGAACCCCGCTTCGCTAAGCGACCGGTCAGCTTTCCGGTTGTTGTGCGCCGCGCACATCAACACGGTGTTTTCCCATGTGGATTGTCCGCCACGCGACTGCGGGACGACATGGTCGACGGTGCTACCCGCCCGGTCACACCCGGCAACCTGGCAGACACCACGGTCGCGTGCCCGCAACCCGGCCCGCGTGTACGGGGCGACCCGGTCGCGTGGCACCGTCGCCATGTACGTGAGTCGGATCACCGACGGTGTTTCGAACGCGAGCCCGCCGGCGGTTCGAACCACACTGTCGCCTGCTCGTTCCACGATGTGGCAACGGCCGACAGCGACAAGGGTGACCGCTCGGAGTGTGGACACCACGGAGATCGGTTCGTACGAAGCGTTCAACACGAGAACGGGCGGCATGACTGGGTCACCTCCTCGGGTGGGGGTCGGGATGGGGTGGGCTCGGACGGGTTCGAACCGTCGACCTTCCGCGTATCAGGCGGACGCTCTAACCATCTGAGCTACGAGCCCGTCGAAACAGGGTTGGGAGATAGAGCCCCTGGCAGGATTCGAACCCGCGATGCCCGGGTAGAAACCGGGTGCCTTTTCCGCTTGGCGACAGAGGCGTTTGGGGCGACCGACCGGGTTCGAACCGGCATCCTCCGGGGCCACATCCCGGCGCTCCACCTGTTGAGCTACGGCCGCCATGGACCCGCGGCTAGGGAAGCCCCTAGCCGCGGGATGGTCGTTGAGGTTCCGACGAGAGGACTCGAACCCCTATTGCCCGGACCAAACCCGGGTGTCCTGCCAATTGGACGACATCGGATCGCGATGGAGTGCCGGGCGGGGTTCGAACCCGCGTCAACCGCTTTGCAGGCGGACCCCTAGCCTCTCGGGCACCGGCACGATGGAGCGGGTGACGGGAATCGAACCCGCATCGCCTGATTGGAAGTCAGGCGCTCTAGCCATTGAGCTACACCCGCATGGTGTGTGTTCTTCGAGCCTCGAGTCGGGTTCGAACCGACGACCTGCCGCTTACAAGGCGGCTGCTCTTCCAACTGAGCTACCGAGGCGTGCGTGCACGACGTTGCTGTCCTATTCGGACCGGAGGTGTGCCCGGCGACGCGCAACCTGTTCGGCTTGCTGCGACTGCCACGGGTCGGGTTCCCACCGGTCGCGTTCCACGACCGCAGGGTCGACGCAAACACGGAGCAGGCGGGCGACGGCTGCCATGTCGGCAGCGTAGAACCCGGAGGACCACACCGGGTTCGCTTCCACGACGTACGGGGTGTCGTCGACGTAGCCGATGTCGACGACAAGTGGGATCGGCACGGCCGCTGCGACCTGTTCGGCGACGACACGGCAGTCGTCGGGGAGATCCCCGCGGGGCCATTCGTTCCACGTTGACCCGTCACCATCCGCGTACTTCGACCACGTGTAGACCTGCCCGTCCCACACCCATGTTCGCCATTCGTCACCGAACCGCACCGGGGTTGTGTGCACCACCGGGGTGGACGGCGGAACACCGGCGTCGAGCAGTCGGAGCGCCCACACAACCGGGTCGCACACCTGCGCGTCGCCGGCACGGTCGTCGAACGTGATCTTCGACAGCAACGGTTTCACGAACCGGACCGTCCAGTCGCCGGCGGCGGCGGCGAGACCACCGACAGTGCAGTACACGCGGGGGTGTGCGACCCACCGGTCAACGATCCGGTGGGTCGCACAGTTCGGCGACGCGAGCCGCACTTCCCATCCAGCGGCGATCGACGCCGCAGCGTCTTCGCCGGTCCACCAGATCGGCCCCACCTGCTCGACAGGGTCGAACCGTGGCAACCAGACGACCGGAACACCGGCCGCCTCGAAATCGTCGGCGATCCACCGTTTCGGCCACACAACTTGGATCGCACCTGATGTTCCCATGCTGTCCTGTTCGGACCTGCGGAGACGGCGAGATTCGAACTCGCGGACACCATCGCTGGCGCCTCCCGCTTTCAAGGCGGACGCATTAGACCGGGCTCTGCCACGTCTCCCTGTTTGGTGCCGACGACAGGACTCGAACCTGTATGCCCCGAAGGACCCCGGTTTCTCGAACCGGTGCGTCTACCAGTTGCGCCACGTCGGCTTGGTGGGTGCAGGGGGCGTCGAACCCCCAACCTTCCGGGTAAGAACCGGATGCTCTGCCAGTTGAGCTACACACCCGTGGTGGCACCGGGGGAGGGCATCGAACCCCCAGCCTTCCGAGTAACAATCGGACGCTCTGCCAGTTGAGCTACCCCGGTATGGTGCGCGTACGAGGATTCGAACCCCGGACCCTCTGGTTCGAAGCCAGATGCTCTGTCCAAACTGAGCTACACGCGCATGGAGGAGACGGCGGGATTCGAACCCGCGGACACCATCGCTGGCGCCTCCCGCTTTCGAAGCGGACGCATTAGACCGGGCTCTGCCACGTCTCCTTGTTTCTTCGAGCCTCGAGCCGGAACCGAACCGGCGACCTTCCGTTTACGAGACGGACGCTCTTCCATCTGAGCTACCGAGGCGAGGTACCCCCAACGGGAATTGAACCCGTGTTGCCGGTTCGAGAAACCGGTGTCCTGCCGTTAGACGATGGGGGCGTGAACGTTGAGCGGAGACGGCGGGATTCGAACCCGCGTGCACCATTACTGGCACCTCCCGCTTAGCAGGCGGGCGCATTAGACCGGGCTCTGCCACGTCTCCAATAGTTCCCCTGCGAGGGCTCGAACCCCGACGTTCAGGACCAGAACCTGATGTGCTGCCGGTTACACCACGGGGGAGTGGACCTGGCCGGAATCGAACCGGCGACCTCCTGTTTGCAAAACAGGTGCTCTCCCAATTGAGCTACAGGCCCGCGGATGAGAGCGGAGACGGCGGGATTCGAACCCGCGTGCACCATCGCTGGCACCTCCCGCTTTCCAAGCGGGCGCATTAGACCGGGCTCTGCCACGTCTCCACATAGTGCCGTCGACAGGAATCGAACCTGCAATGCCCCGAAGGACTCCCGGGTCTAAGCCGGGCGACGTGCGGCCAATAGGAGTATGCCGCGCGCGGTGTCCTACCTCCCGGCCGCCTGTGGCTCTGCAGCAGATGATGGTGTTCGATTGGCGCTGGCAACGTTTGGTAATCACGTGCGGATGGACCATTATCGTCAGGCGCTGGCTGAAGCAGGCGTCGTCGTAGGTGATGATTGGAAGCAGACGTTTCGTGGTGCGCTCGACGCAGGTATGTTCGCCTACGGATCTGTCGATGACATTCGTTCCGCGGTAGAGGAGTTCCGGGCGGCGGGAGTCTCCGAACTTGTGCTCAATCTCTCTGGGGTGTATAATATTTGTGGTGGCGCTGTGTTCGTGCGGCAACTGGATCAGATACTAACCTCGCTGGCGGACGTCGGCTTCGAGGAGGAAGAGGGTGATTTATGAGTGAGAGAGTAAGTTGGCGCCAAGGTAAGTATGGGTATCCACTTACGACTGGCCTTATTATTGCCGGTGTTCTGCTTGGTCAAAAGAAGGCGTTGGGCGCTGCTGTTGCGGTCGTAATAACATTGATTGTTTCGCTTGTCGTCTATTTCGTTGCTGACCGATCTCACCACGGCTGAAGAGCTCTTGCGTCGCGAACGCGGGCGGTTGGTATCGAGCGCCGTTGAAGGATGAGTTATGCCGGAGATATTGGTCCAGGATGTGACGGTTCGCTACGGTTCGAAGGTCGCACTTGACGGAGTGTCCGTCCAGTTGCGTGATCGGTCGGTATCGGGTCTCGTCGGACCGAATGGCTCGGGCAAGTCCACTCTGCTGAGGGTTATCTGTGGCGTTGAATGGCCAACGCGTGGCTCAGCCAGAGTGGGTCCCGAGCACTATTCGGCGTCCGCCTCTCCATTTTTGAGGTGGGGTGCGTTCCTCGAAGGCGGTGGTCTTCATCCCTTTCTGACCGCTCGGCAGCATCTCACCTGGGTTGCTCGCGCTAGCGGTGTTGTCGAGGACCGTGTCGACGAGGTTGCCTCGTTGATGGGTCTTAGGCCTGCGATCGATTCTCGAATCCGCACGTACTCCTTGGGCATGCGTCAACGACTGGGAATTGCGGCGGCCCTTCTCCCTCCAGAGCTCGAGCTTCTGATCCTCGATGAGCCCCTCAATGGACTTGACCGACGTCTACCAGTTGCGCCACGACGGCAAGGGTTTGGGGGTGGGCACAGCCGGGATCGAACCGGCGACCTCCAGTGTTTCAAACCGGTGCTCTCCCAACTGAGCTACATACCCGAAGTGCCGTCGACAGGACTCGAACCTGCATGCCCCGAAGAACTCCCGGTTTTGAACCGGGCGCGTCTACCAGTTGCGCCACGACGGCTAGGAGATGGTGGCGAGGACCGGAATCGAACCGGCGACCTCCGGGTTATGAGCCCGGCGCTCTACCAACTGAGCTACCTCGCAGTGCCGGACGCAGGAATCGAACCTGCGATGCCCCGAAGGACGAGCGGTTTACAGCCGCTGTGGACGCCATGTCCTGCCCGGCGAGAACCAAATCGGGATTGTGGGGGCCAAGGGATTCGAACCCTCACAGTCCAGGGTAAAAGCCTGGTGCCCTACCAGTTAGGCGAAACCCCCAAGTGGTTGGCACGGGTGGGAGGGTTCGAACCCCCGGCATTCGGTTTTGGAGACCGGCGCTCTACCAACTGAGCTACACCCGTTCGGCGCCCACGACCGGACTCGAACCGGCAACCTTTCGCTCGACAGGCGAACGCTCTAACCGATTGAGCTACGCGGGCAGATCATGGACTTCTGGTGGGCGGGACAGGGATCGAACCTGCGGCATCCGGTTTGTAAGACCGGCGCTCTACCAACTGAGCTACCCGCCCATGTGATGTTCTGGTACCCCGAACGGGATTCGAACCCGTGTTACCGGTGTGAAAGACCGGTCTCTTTGGCCGCTAGAGGATCGGGACATGGTGAAGGTGCGCCCTATGGCACGTTCACGAGGGTTGTCGGACCGTTGGAGCGGTCCGCGGTCAGGACGACAGGATTTGAACCTGCGACCCCCGGATCCCAAATCCGGTGCTCTCCCAAGCTGAGCTACGTCCTGATGCCGGTCGCGACGCAACGTTGCGTCGCGACCGGTGTGGTGTGTTCTCTGCGCCCGGCCGCTGGCCTCTCAAGCTGTAACTGACATGGGGCCTGTCACCCTCACAGCAAGCACGACTGGGATATGTGGTTGGTGCCCGGAACCTGTCGGGTTCTCGTCGTAACGCGAAACGGCCGCTCCCTTGTGGGTGGGGGAGCGGCCGTCAGACACCTGATGTGGTGTGTGGGTCCCGCTCAGCCGCTATTCACCTCCGGCTGTTCGGCCGTGTGGACGCGCGAGTCGACCGGTGAACCGGTCAACTCGCAGGAGGTCCAGAGGTAGGCGAACATGGTTTCGATTATCCCTGAGCCTTCTGGCTGATGCAAGCAGAAAGAGCGGATTCAGGATGTTTCACCCAGGCGACGGTTACCAGTCGGGGTCCGCGAGCCCGGCTGGCGGCTGGCACGCTGATCCGCACCCTGCGCAGGTGAGGTAGATGTGGGTGCCGTCGAAGAACTGATCGTCTGCTCTGATCGTAGGGTTGCCGTCGCGGTTGTGGGAGACGGACCAGGTGGTCGACGTTGGTTCTTCCGCTCCGAAACTTGTCCCGCCGCATTCGGGGCAGACGATGTCACCGTCGGCGAGGGTCGCTTCGGGGAGCGACCCGATGATGGATCTCGCTTCGTCTCGGAGTTCCTCGATACGCGCTCGCGCTACCTGGCCGGCGGACGGAACACCCGCGGTGGCCGCTGCCGCTGCGGTGGCCGCAGAGGTAGCGGCTCCGCCGGCCAGAAAGGCGGCTTGGGCGCATCTCAGGTACTGGCGTCCAGAAAGATCGTGTGTTTGCGCGCCGGTGAGGCACCGGTCGCCTCTCGGGCAGGCAACGTATTGCGGGGATGGCATCAGAATCGGCCTTTCTGGAGTGATAGCGGTTCGTCGGGCTCGTCGGATCCCCACTCGTGGTAGTCGTCCCCTTCCCATTCGTCGTAGCTTTCGCCGTAACGGGCGGCGGCGTAGTCACCGGTCGCCGCGAGGGCCGCAGCGAGCCGGGTTTCGAGCCGGGCTCTCACGTCCGGGTCGGTTGGTTCCGGTTGGATCACGACGGTCTCTCCGACGGCGACGTACCGGTACGAAACCTTGGAAAGCCCGCCGCCGCGAGCCCACTCGCGGGTCGTGACGGTCTGGCATCCGTCGAGCCCGTCGGATGCCACCATCTCGTCGACTTCGATGTACGCGCCTTCGCCGAGCCGTACGGTCGCCGCCCATTCGCCGTGGTCGACGACATGTTCGGCGTAGGCGACTCGGGCTCCCGGGTTGCGTCCACCCCGCAGGGGGGCTCCGCCGAACGCGTGGCTGATCGACGCTTCAGCGATGTCGTGCCGGACGTTCGCTTCGTCCTCGGTGAGTTCGGCGGGCAACTCGTCGGGCGGTTCTCCGGCTGCCGCAGCGGCGATCGCCGCAGCGGTGGGGGTGCCGCTGATACGGGTCGCGCAGTTGCGGGCTGCGGGGGAACCCGGTTCGTGCCCGTATTGGACGCCGCACACGGCGGGATGGGGGCAGGCAACTAGTGGCATCAGTGGAGCTCCGATCCGGAGGCAAGGGCCGGTTCGCGCAGCCACTCGTACCGCTGGTCCAACTCGGGAACCGCTGCGACGGCGTCGACCAACCCGCCTTCGACGGTTCGTTCGCCGGGCTGACGGACTGTGCTTCGGAAATGCCGGTAGACGGTGCAGCGGTTCCCGGTCGGGTGGACTTCGATCCGCCAGTCGCCGTGCTCGTAGCAGGTTCGACTGTCCGCCGTTCCGACGGGCCGCCATCCGGCTCGAGCAGCGGCGGACGCGTCGGCCGCTGTGACAAGCCGGTTCGCTGTCGACGTGAACGCGTGTCCTTCGACGCTGTCGACGTCGTCGCGGTGTGCCACCCACACGTCCATCGGGTCGAGATCAGGGCCGGTAACCCGACGCCACCCGTCAGCGGTAGGGGGCGCTGCTGACGCGACTCGTACAGCGGCGGGGTGTTCGTCGAGGTAGGTGTTGATCGCGGCGGATACGGACGCCTTGTAGTCGTCGCGGGCAGCGACCTGAGCGGCGGCGTCGTCTGCTCGTGTTTCACCGAACACGTGCGGTAGCAGAGCGATGACTCGGGGGGCTTCGTCGTCCTCCTCGTACCATCCGGTTTCGTTGCGGAGCCCGTCGGGGATCCCACCGTTCACGTCGGGGGGGAGAAACACACCGCCGTGCGACGGTGTGGACACTTCGAACACGCCGTTCCCGTGATGGTCAACCCATTCGACTGGTCCCCACGGGCTGACGGACGGCGGGTCGCCGTCTACTGAAACGGCCGCAGCGGCGGACACCGCTGACGGGGCAGCAGCGGACCGGTTGACGCAACGTTGGTGCGCTGCGGAACCCGTGTCGTGCCACGTGACGTGACACAACCCGGGGGTGTGGCATCGGATACGAGAAGCGCTCATACCCGGTTAGGACCCGTCGCGATCAGCGGTCACAGCGGAACGGTCGATCCCCGGCCCCCGAGCTCGCGAGCTCGGCCCTGGCTCCCGGCGCTCGAGCTCGAGAGCTCGTTCCCGGCTCGCGGAGCGCAGTCCTTCCCGGGGCGGCCGGCACGGGGACTCGACGCGCCGAAGCTCGGATCCGCCGGGACCCGACACACGTTCACCAATCGGTTTCGCGTGCCTTCGTTTCCATACCGGTGACCAGCGCGTGGATCGCGTTGTACACGTCGTCGTTGCTGTCGGCGTCGACCAGCAGTCCACCCATGTCGTCCCACGCTGCGAGCCGAGCCCCGTTCGGCGCGGTGACCGACACCATGACGGCGTGTTGGTCGGCGTCCGGGTGCGTGTCCGGTTCGATGCCCACGATGTTCGGGCCGCCACGCCGTTCCGTCACCCACTCTGCTACAGCGGCGCACGCCCACCCTTCAGCGTTGCCGAGGCTTTCGAGTAGCGCTTCTTTCGCTGGTTCCCCGTCGAGTTCGACGTGAAGCGTTTCGTCCGCGTCGACCGGTCTGGCGGACGCCGCGGCCGCGGCTGCTGCTGGACGAGTCGGGTCGGCTGACCCGGTCTGCGCCGCCGCGGCGCATTCCCGGTACTGGCCGCTGGCGTGGTCATGGGTTCGAGCGCCGGTCAGG
>WBZT01001114.1_pt1 | contig 20201 bp, 15 predicted proteins | sample 5204241 | NCBI WGS metagenome assembly WBZT01 (sample SAMN12344358, study PRJNA552823) | activated sludge metagenome | biome: Activated sludge suspended growth; feature: Nitrification reactor; material: Wastewater; isolation source: activated sludge from nitrification reactor of wastewater...
CCGAAGCACTCCCGGATCACCGAAGTGCTCACGGATCCGGTTGCACACGTTCGAAGACGGGAAACGACGTCGGATCGCACTTCACGTCCACCCAGCCCGCATCACCGGACAGCTCCGGTTGCCCCAGTATCGGCCGCCATCGGCCGTTGGGCAGCCACATCCGGGTGTGCCCACCGCGCTGCAGGATCGGTGCCACCAACAGGTCGTCGCCGAGCATGTACTGGCCGTGGGCGCGGCGGCCTTGCGGGTCATCGGTCACCAAGGACATCGGTCGCATGACAGGCATCCCGGTCTCGGAGGCCTGCTCATGGGCCCGCCGTAGGTGACCCACGATCCCGCGCCGGGCACGAAGGGCCGCGATGGCCCCATCCCGCCACGGCTGCGGGTACGCGGTCGGTTCCCGGAAGCCGAGGCCATGGAATCGGGTCACGGGGCTGAAGGCCGCGAACTGGGCCCAGCGTACGTACAACTCCGGCTCGACGTCAGCGGTGTAGTGCGCCTGCCCGCCGTCGAGAAGGGTCGCTGGGATGTGGCTGGTACCGGCGGTGTAGAAGCCTCCGGCATCGTGGGTCACCAGCGCGAAGCCGCTGGCCGACAATGACAGGCAGGCTGCCAAGGCCCCTGCCATCGCATCCCAGGTCGAGGGGGTGTCGCCCACCCAGTGACAGGGAGCGACCTGTGCCCCTGTCGATCCGGACCGGCAGAACAACGGCATCGCGGCCCGCCCCTGACGCGCAAGGGCTTCAACCGTCGCTTGCTGATACAAAGTCGCGTACGAGTTTCGCACCAGCAGCGCGGGCCTGCCGTCGTGGGTGATGGCATCCGGCGGCACCTCTTCGGCGAAGTCGAGCTTCAGTGCGTCGGGTCGTTCCGAGGCGACCAGGTCCACGATCTGTTCCTGCCACCACTGCACGGCGGCGGGGTTGGTGAAGTCCACCAGGTTCCGGTAGGCGCGGTCGCAGGTGGTCGCCGGGGATCCGTCCGGCATCCGCAGCAGCAGGCCATGGGCGTGCAGACCAGCGGCCAGTTCGGTGTCCGCGTGGACGAAAGGGTTGAGCCACATGCTGACCCGGGCTCCGGCCTCACGCAGCCGATCGGTCCACCCGACCGGGAACCGCTCGCGGTCGACCTCCCAGTTGGTGGTGAAGTCGCGGAACACGTTGCCCGTCATCCACGCGTCGACGTGGATCACATCCACGGGGCAGTCGGCGGCCCTCAGATCGGCGACGACGGCAGCCATCTCGTCGGCGGACAGGTAGGTGGCACGGCTCATCCACACCCCGTAGGCCCAGTCCGGCCAGGTCGGCGCGCGGCCGGTGCGGGCGGTGTGTTCCCGGAGGATCTCAGCGGGACTGCCCATCGTGGTGTGGAACGTGGCGTGTGGGTCGAGCACCAGAACCGTGTAGACGTCCGAGAGATCCATCAGCACCGGCGCACCGGTGTCGATGGACAGACTCCACCCGCTGTCCGACCAGATGAACGGGACGTTCAGGTAGGCCAGGTCCACCCCGGCGGCGCCGTTCGTCTCCCGGTTGATCAGCAGTCGGGATCGGCCGTTGAGGTCCGGGCCGAGGAAGGCCTCGCCACTGCCGTGCACCGCCTCGCCCGGCATCGCCGGTCGCCGCAGGACCCATCCGGGCCGCCCCGCCACGTCGACCGCCTGGACGTCCCAACCGGCGACGGCCTCAGCGGCGGAGTCGCGGGCTGTCCAGCGCCCTTCGGCCCACGCGTCGAGCAGCCACGCGAAGGGATCGTCAGGGATCTCGCCGCTCAGGTCGATGAGCGTCATGAACGCTGGTTCCACCCGAATTCGGGGTAGGACATGGCCGGGGCCGAAACCTCGCTGAGGGCCTGCTCGATCTGGTCCGGGATCACGAGTTCCTCGCTGGCCAAAGCGGTGCGCAGTTGCGCGGCCGTCCGGGCACCCACCAGCGCCGAGGTGACCCCGGGTCGGTTGCGCACCCAGGCCAGGGCGACCTCTGTCGGGCTGACGCCCAGCCCCTCAGCCGCGGTGGCGGTCGCGTCCGCGATGCGCCGGGCGGCATCCGTGAGGTAGGGCTGCACGAAACTGGCGAACACCGGATTGCCTGCGCGGGAGTCGGCGGGGATGCCGGAACGGTACTTGCCCGTCAGGACACCGCGGCCGAGCGCAGACCACGCGATCAATCCCATTCCGTGCGCGCGAAGTGCCGGGATGACCTCGCGTTCCACGCCGCGCTGCAGCAAGGAGTACTCGACCTGGCTGGACACCGGGATGGCCCGGCCGGGGACGGCGCTCTGCCACGTGGCCACCTGTGCGGTCTGCCAGCCGGCGTAATTGCTGATCCCCACGTAGCGGACCTTGCCGGACGTCACGGCGTGATCGACTGCCGACAGGGTCTCTTCCATCGGGGTCAAGGGATCCCAGGCGTGCAATTGCCACAGATCGATATGGTCCACGCCGAGTCGGCGCAGGGATCCGTCGAGGCTGTTGAGCAGGTGGGCGCGGGAGGCGTCGAACCGGCGCTCGCTGTTCGGTCGCGACACGCTCTTGGTCGCGAGCACCACGGCGTCCCGGCGCCCCGTGTCCACGAGCAGGCGGCCGAGGATCTTCTCCGACTCACCGTCGGCATAGACGTCGGCGGTGTCCACGAGGGTGCCGCCTTCGCTGAGGAAGAGGTCGAGCAGTTCGGCGGCCTCATGCTCGTCGGTGTCCCTGCCCCAGGTCATCGTTCCCAGGGCGATTCGACTCACCCTCAGACCACTGCGCCCGACCGATCGGATCTCCACGCCACAAACCGTAGCCGAGCGGCACCCGTTCAGGGGGGTGATCGCGCCGCGCTAGGCTGCGGGTCATGCGACTGGGAGTGAATCTGGGGTACTGGGGCGCCGGTAACGACGCCGACAATCTGGCGCTGGCCCGAGAGGCCGACAAGCTGGGCTATTCGGTGGCCTGGGCCGCTGAGGCGTACGGTTCCGACGCGGCCACGGTGCTGTCGTGGATCGCCGCGCAGACCGAGCAGATCGACATCGGAAGCGCGGTGTTCCAGATCCCCGGACGCACCCCCGCCAACTGCGCAATGACCGCCGCGACCCTCGACACCCTGTCGGGGGGACGCTTCCGGCTCGGGCTCGGGGTTTCCGGCCCGCAGGTGTCTGAGGGCTGGCACGGGGTGAAGTTCGACCGCCCCCTGGCCCGCACCCGCGAGTACACGGAGATCGTGCGCAAGGCCCTGCGCCGCGAGAAGCTGTCTTACGACGGCGAGTTCTTCACGCTGCCCCTGCCCGACGGGCCCGGCAAGGCGCTCACGCTCACGGTGCACCCAGTGCGCGACTACATCCCCATGTACCTCGCAGCGATCGGGCCGAAGAACCTCGAACTCACCGGTGAGCTGTTCGACGGCTGGCTTGCGATCTTCTTCAACCCCGAGTTCGCCCCGGAGTTGCTCTCGAACATCGAAGCCGGACGCCAGAAGGCCGGTAAGACCCTCGAGGGCTTCGACGTGGTCCCGACCGTGCCGGTGGTCTTCGGCGACGACCTTGAGGCCTGCGCGATGCCGGTGCGCGCCTACTCCGCGCTGTACATCGGCGGTATGGGCAGCCGCGACAAGAACTTCTACAACCAGTTGGCCACCCGCATGGGGTACGAGGAAGCCGCCATCGACATCCAGAACAAATACCTGGCGAAGGATCAGATGGGGGCGATGGCCGCGGTACCGCTCGACTTCATCGACAAGACCTCGCTGATCGGACCGGCCGACCGGGTCCGCGACCGCCTGCACGCCTACGCCGACGCAGGTGTCACCACGCTCACCGTCGCGACCTACGCCGGCTCCTTGGAGGAGCGCCTGCAGACGTTGCGGACGATGGCCGAGGTGGTGGAAGCGGCCGGCCTGGCCTGATGCACGACCCCATCTCGTACTTCGAGGCGCTCATCCTGGGGATCATCCAGGGTCTGACCGAATTCCTGCCGATCTCATCGAGCGCGCACATCCTCATCGTCAGCACTCTGGCGGGGTGGGGCGACCCGGGCGCTGCCTTCACCGCCGTGACCCAACTGGGTACGGAGACTGCCGTGCTCGTGTACTTCCGCAAGGACATCTGGCGGATCATCACCACGTGGACGCGGTCGCTCTATACGCCTGAGTTGCGAGGGAACATCGACGCCCGGATGGGCTGGTACGTGATCGTCGGAACGATCCCCATCGGGTTCTTCGGCTACACCTTCAGCGATCAGATCGAGACCGCGGCGCGCAACCTGTACCTCGTGGCGACCGTTCTGATCGTGTTCGGTCTCGTCCTCGGTGCCGCGGACCGGTGGGGCAAGCAGGACAAGACTCTCGACGATCTCACCATCAAGACCGGCCTGATCTACGGCTTCGGGCAGGCCCTGGCGCTCATCCCCGGCGTCTCCCGCTCCGGGGCCACGATCAGCACCGGCCGGATACTCGGTTTCGACCGGCCGTCGGCGACCCGCTATGCCTTCTTGCTGGCCATCCCCGCGGTCGTGATCTCAGGGTTGTACGAGGCGCTGAAGATCGGTGATGAGAAGAACGTCTCCTGGGGGCCGACGATCCTGGCCACGGTGGTGGCGTTCTTCGTGGGCTATGCGGTCATCTCCTGGCTGATCCGGTACGTCTCGCACGGTTCGTTCCTGCCGTTCGTGATCTACCGGATCGCGCTGGGCACGCTGGTACTGGTGCTGCTGGGCACAGGGGTCATCGCCACCTAGTCCGCGGCGCCTACAACCAGCCGGACTTCCGGAACGCCCGGTACAGCCCGAAGCACACCCCGCCCATGAGCGCCAGGATCAGCAGGTAGCCGTATTTCCAGTGCAGTTCCGGCATGTTGTCGAAGTTCATGCCGTAGATCCCGGCGATCATCGTGGGCACCGCGGCGATCGCCACCCAGGCACTGATCCGGCGCATGTCCGCGTTCTGCTGCAGGTCTTGCCGTGAGGTCGCCGCCATCAGCAGGGTCATCAGCAACTGGTCGTTGGTCTCCGCTTGATCAGCCACCCGCAGGATGTGGTCGCCGAGGTCGCGGAAGAAGGGCTGGAGCTTCTCGGGGATCCCCGGCACCGCATCGCGCACCAGCGCGTGCGCCACCGGTACCAGGGGAGCGACCGCCCGGCGCATCTCCAGGTTCTCCCGCTTCACCCGGTAGATGCTCTCCGCGTCGTTCGTACGTGCCGGTGAGAACACCGACTCCTCAAGTTGCTCGATGTCCTTGTTCACCTCTTCGGCCACGGCGAGGTAGCCGTCGACGGTGGCGTCCATGATGGCGTGTGCCGCCGCGGTGGGTCCGTGGACAAGCCTTCTCGGATCGGCCTCCAGAGCCCGCCGGATGCTGGTGATGTCGCCGAGCGGTCCGAAGCGCACAGTGATGACGTAATGCTCACCGATGAAGATCGAGATCTGTCCGGTTTCCACGTCAGACGTGGACTCGTAGTAGCTGAGCAGTTTGAGGATCACCAGCGCTGAGCCGTCCTCGAGCTCCACCTTGGGGCGTTGGCGGTGGTTGGCCGCATCCTCGACCTGCAGGGCGGGGAGTCCGAAGATCTCCTGCACCAACGCCAACTCGGCCTTCGAGGGTTCGAACAGCCCGATCCACACGAACTCCGAGGGGTGCTCGCTGGCCCGGCGGTAGAGGTCGCTGATCCGCTCACGCAAGCCCACAGCGTTGCTCGGCATGATCTCCTCGCCCAGGCCGAGGCCGCCGCTGGATTCGACGACGTTGCCCTCGAGGTATAAGCCCATGCCGCGGATCACGAGCATGAGTGTGCCGTATGGGCCCTATCCTGAGCCACGTGACCACGGTTCTCCTGATCCGCCATGGACGCTCGACGGCCAATGCCCAAGGGGTTCTGGCCGGGCGCAACGACAGCGAACTCGACGACACCGGCCGCGACCAGGCGCTGGACCTCGCCAACCGGCTCGCGGACGTGCCGTTGGACGTGCTCGTCACCAGTCCGCAGGTGCGGGCTCGGCAGACCGCCCAGATGGCTGCCGCGGGACGGGCGGAGGCGGTGGTCGACGAGGCCTTCGCCGAATGTGACTACGGCCAGTGGAGCGGCGCGGCCCTCACCGAACTGGCGACCGAACCCGCCTGGGAGATCGTCCAGTGGCAGCCGTCGGCTGCCCATTTCCCCGAAGGCGAGACGATGGCACAGATGGCGCACCGGGCCACGCACGGCGTCCGGGAACTGGTGCGCGCCCATCCCGACGGGTTCGTGTGGATCGTGAGCCACGGCGACATCATCAAAGCGATCGTGGCCGATGCGCTCGGAGTACATCTCGACCACTTCCAGCGCATCATGATCGACACCGCCTCGGTCAGCGTGATCAACTTCTCGCCGCGGCGACCCTTCGTCGAGCGCCTCAACGACACCGGGCCGATACGCCTTGCGCGTAAAGTCCCCGACAATGGCTCGGACGCGGTCGTCGGCGGCCGTGCTTCGCAGTAGGGTCGAGCCCGTGACCCGTCGGATCATCTCGTTCTCGCATCCGCAGCGGTTCGTCGTCGGCACCGTGGGCCAGCCCGGCGATCGCACGTTCTTCCTGCAGGTCAGTGACGCGGCGACCCCGGTCAGCGTCGTGTGTGAGAAGGAGCAGGCGTCGGTTCTGGCGGAGAAGGTCATCGAGCTTCTCGACCAGGTGCGGCGCTCCGGGGTGGAGGTCCCGGATGACGCCGACGAGGAACTCATCGACACCGACCCGCTCGACCAACCCATCGAGCCCGAGTTCCGGGTGTCCTCCATGGGTATCGGCTGGGACCCCAGCGACGAGTCGATCATCATCGAGGCGCATGGGGAGTCCGAGGACGAGGACGTGCCCGACATCGGTGACGATGAGGGCGACGGGCCCGACACACTTCGCGTGCGCCTCACCCCGATCGATGCGCTGGCCTTCTCGATCCGGACCAGTCGGGTGGTGGCGGCCGGGCGGCCGCAATGCCCCTTCTGCCACCTGCCCATCGACCCGGACGGGCACATCTGCCCGCGTGCCAACGGGTACCGACGACACCTGGCATGACCGACGAGACGTCGCTGCGCGAGGCGCCGTTGCAGGTCCTCGGCAGGCTTCCGGACTCATCCAACAACGCCTTGTTGTGCAGCATCGCGTCGGACAGTGGGCCTCTGCGCGTCGTCTACAAGCCGCAGGCGGGGGAGCGGCCCCTGTGGGACTTCCCCTCGGGGACCCTGTGCCGGCGTGAGCGGGCGGCCGCCGTCCTCGATGCCGTGCTCGGCTGGGGCCTGGTGCCGGCCACCGCATGGCGCTCCGATGGTCCCGCCGGTCCTGGCATCGTGCAGGAGTGGATCGAGGGTGATGTCGACCTTGCCGTCTTCCCGCCGGGGCAGGTGCCCGAGGGGTGGGTCGGCGTCGTCGATGCGGAGACGGCCGACGGGCCGGTGGTGGTGGCACACCGAGCCGACGAGGCGACCCTGCGCATGGTGTTGTTCGACGCGCTGGCCAACAACGCCGACCGCAAAGGTGGCCACCTGCTGCGCACCGAGAACGCGCTCTACGGGATCGACCACGGCGTGACCTTCCACGTCGAACCGAAACTGCGAACGGTGTTGTGGGGCCTGGCCGGGGCGAGTATCCCCGAGGCGCTGCTCAGGCAGGTCGCCGACGCGCTGGACGGTTTCGACGCGCTCGAGGAATGGTTGACGACCCGGGAGGTCGAGCAGACACGGCGGCGGGCCGACCGGCTGCTGTCCTCCGCGGCCTTTCCCTCTCCCAGCGGCGAGTGGCCGGCTCTGCCGTGGCCCTTGATCTGACGTCGGCGGGTGCGCCCGAGCACGTCACACTAGGCTGACACAGTGCGCTCCTGGCCCGCTGAATCCTTGCCGCCCCTGCCGCCCCTGGAGGTCGACCTCGTCGCGTTCGACACCGCGACGCAGTCCCTGACGCCGATCGGCCCGGGCCGCGAGGCGAGTATGTACGTCTGCGGCATCACCCCGTACGACGCCACGCACATCGGTCATGCGGCGACCTACGTGCTCTTCGACACGATCCACCGGTTCTGGCGCGCGACCGGCCGCAGCGTGACCTACGTGCAGAACGTCACCGACATCGACGACCCGTTGTTGGAGCGTGCGGCGCGCGACGGCGTCGACTGGCAGCAACTCGCGGCCTTCGAGATCCAGCGCTTCCGCGACGACATGGTGGCACTGCGTGTCCTCCCGCCGACCCATTTGGTGGGGGCGGTGGAGACCGTCGGGGACGCCGCAGCGCGGGTGGCGCAGATCCGCGATGCCGGCGGTGCGTACGAGGTCGACGGTGATCTGTACTTCGCGGTGTCGTCAGCGGCACGGTTCGGCAGCGTCAGTCACCTGCCCGAGGCCGACATGATCGCGATCTCGGCCGAACGCGGAGGTGATCCGGACCGCGCGGGTAAGGCTGATCCGGTGGATCCATTGCTGTGGCAGAAGCCACAGGAGGGCCACCCGTCCTGGGACAGTCCGCTGGGACCGGGCCGTCCGGGATGGCACATCGAGTGCGCGACGATCGCGCTCGACCTGCTGGGGCCAGGATTCGACCTGCAGGGTGGCGGACGGGACCTGATCTTCCCCCACCACGAGATGAGCGCCGCCCAGGGCGAAGTTCTCGAGGGGTGGCCGTTCGCCCGTCACTACGTCCACTCGCCGATGGTGTCCTACGACGGCGAGAAGATGAGCAAGTCGCTGGGCAACTTGGTCTTCGTGTCACAGCTGCGGGAGTCCGGAGTCGATCCGGTGGCAGTTCGACTCGCGATTCTTGCTCAGTCGTACCGCGAGGATTGGCCGTGGACCCCGGACCTGCTGGCGGACGCCCAGGAGCGGCTCGACGCGTGGCGCGGTGCCCTGTCGCAGCCGACCGGCCCGTCCGCAGTGGACGCCGTGGAGGGGCTGGCTCAAGCAGTCGGATCCGATCTTGACACACCGGCCGCGCTGGAGATCGTCGACGGCTGGGTCGAGGAGCAGCGCTTGCGCGGAGGCGACGATCCCGGTGGGCCCGGCCTCATGTCGCGGGCGATCGACGCGTTCCTCGGGGTGGTCTGAACCGACTCCTGCCGATTTAGCCCTTCTTCTCGTCGTGACCGCCGAACTGCTTGCGCATCGCCGACTGGACCTTGTTCGCGAACGAGTCATTGCCCTGCGACGCGAATCGTGAGTACAGGGCCGTTGTGAGCACGGGCGCCGGAACGCCCTCGTCGATTGCCGCGATCGACGTCCAGCGGCCTTCGCCGGAGTCCGACACCCGCCCGCCGTACTCCTCGAGTTCCGGGCTCTCATTCAGGGCGATGGCTGTGAGATCCAGTAACCAGGAGGCGACCACCGAGCCACGGCGCCACAGTTCGGACACTGCGGCGGTGTCGATGTCGTACTGGTAGTACTGGGGGTTCTCCATCGGTGCTGTCTCGGCGTCTGCGGTACGGGTCTGGGTGCCGGCATCGGCGTTCTTCAGGATGTTGAGCCCTTCGGCGTAGGCGGCCATCATTCCGTACTCGATGCCGTTGTGGACCATCTTCACGAAGTGCCCCGCGCCGTTCGCGCCACAGTGCAGCCACCCCTCCTCCTCGGGGGTGTAGTCACCGCTGCGTCCGGGGGTGCGCTCGATGTCGCCGACACCGGGTGCCACCGACCGCCAGATGGGCTTGAGCCGGTCGACGGCCTCATCCGGACCGCCGATCATCAGGCAGTAGCCGCGTTCCAGGCCCCACACGCCGCCGGAGGTCCCGCAATCGACGAAGTGGATGCCCTTGTCCTTCAGGTTGGCCGCGTGACGGATGTCGTCGTGGTAGTAGGAGTTGCCGCCGTCGATGATCGCGTCCCCGGGCTCGAGAAGGTCCGCCAACTGCGTGATGACCGATTCGGTGATCTTCCCGGCCGGCACCATGATCCAGACGTTGCGTGGCCTCTCGATCTTCTGCACGAACGTGGCCAGGTCGGTCGAGCCGTCGGCTCCGTCCGCCTCGAGCGCGGCCACAGCGTCGGCCGAGACGTCGTAGACGACCGCCTTGTGCCCGTCGCGCATGATCCGCCGCACGATGTTGGCGCCCATCCGGCCGAGTCCGACCATTCCCAGTTGCATCGGGGAATCCGTTGCCATCCGAGCCTCCAGCAGATCAGTCGCACCGGGCTTTCCGGTGACGCATTCACTAGGGTCGAACGTAGGCCACCGACAGTGGCGAATGCGCGTTTGGAGGCGTGGATGTCCGTGATCGACAACCCGGCCTGGCAGGCCCTGGCACAGCACGAGACCGGCACCCTGCGGGAGTTGTTCGCACAAGATCCACTTCGCGGTCAGACAATGGTCGTGGAGGGTGCCGGGGTGACCCTCGACTACTCCAAGCAACGGGTGACCGCGCAGACCATCGATCTCCTCGTGGCGCTGGCCGACTCGGTGGATCTGGCGGGTCACCGCGAGGCGATGTTCACTGGCAAACACATCAACGCCACCGAGGACCGAGCCGTGCTGCACACGGCACTGCGGCTGCCCCGCGACGCGACCCTCGAGGTCGACGGCGTCGATGTCGTCGCGGAGGTGCACGCGGTGCTGGACCGGATGGCCGCCTTCAGCGACAAGGTGCGATCGGGGGAGTGGAAGGGCCACACGGGCAAGCCCATCCGCAATGTGGTGAACATCGGCATCGGCGGGTCTGACCTCGGTCCCGTCATGGCCTACGAGGCGCTGAAGCACTACAGCCAGCGCGACATGACATTGCGCTTCGTGTCCAACGTCGACGGCACGGATTTCGTCGAGGCGGTCATCGACCTCGACCCCGAACAGACGCTGTTCATCGTCTCGTCCAAGACGTTCACGACACAGGAGACGATGAACAACGCGCACTCGGCGAGGGCCTGGTTGCTGGACACGCTCGGTGACGAGGCGGCGGTGGCCAAGCACTTCGTGGCTGTGTCGACCAATGCGGAAGCGGTCAGCGCCTTCGGCATCGACACCGCTGCCATGTTCGGGTTCTGGGACTGGGTCGGCGGGCGCTACTCCATGGACTCAGCGATCGGGCTGTCGACGATGCTGGCGATCGGCCCGGAGAACTTCGCCGAGTTGCTTGCGGGGTTCCACGAGATGGATGTCCACTTCCGAACCGCGCCGACCGCACAGAACCTGCCAGCGTTGATGGGTCTGTTGTCGGTGTGGAACCGGAACTTCCTGGATCTGCCCACGTGCGCTGTGCTGCCCTACGAGCAGTACCTCAAGCGGTTCCCCGCGTACTTGCAGCAGTTGACGATGGAGTCCAACGGGAAGTCCGTTCGCCTCGACGGGGCGACGGTGGGCGTCGAGACCGGTGCCATCTTCTGGGGAGAGCCGGGGACCAACGGCCAGCACTCGTTCTACCAACTCATCCACCAGGGCACGTCGACGATCACGTGCGACTTCCTGTTCTTCCTCGACCCGGTCAACCCGCTGCCGGCCACCGATGCACCCGACCACCACGACCTGCTCGTGGCCAACGTGCTGGCCCAGTCGGCCGTTCTCGCGTTCGGCAAGACCGCTGAGGAGGTTGCGGCGGACGGCACCGCCGAGGATCTGGTCGCCCACAAGGTGATGCCCGGGAACCGGCCGTCGTCGGTGATCTTCAGCGAGAAGCTCGACCCCCGGACCCTGGGTCGGCTGGTGGCTCTGTACGAGCACAGTGTGTTCACCCAGGGTGTGGTCTGGGGCATCAACTCCTTCGACCAGTGGGGTGTCGAACTCGGCAAGGTGATGGCCAAGAAGATCGCCCCCCTGCTGATTGCAGGCGGGTCGGACGAGGGCCTCGACAGCTCCACCCAGGAACTCGCCCGCCGCTACCGGGAGCACAAGGGCTGACCTCGCTTACGTGTGAAGATTGCGCCGTTGAAGGCACAGATCTTCACACGCTCGGGCAGCGGATGGGACGGTGTGGGCGCACCGTAGGCTGGAACCACCATGCCTGAGGACTTGCTGACAGCCCTGTCGCGCCGTGTTGTGATCGCGGATGGGGCGACGGGGACGATGCTGCAGGCCCACGACCTGAGTCTGGACGACTTCGAAGGTCATGAGGGCTGCAACGAGATCCTCAACGTGACCCGACCGGACGTCGTGCGCTCGCTGCACGATGCGTTCTTCGCCGTAGGGGTGGACGCCGTCGAGACGAACACCTTCGGTGCGAATCTGGCGAACCTCGGCGAGTACGGCATCGAGGGCCGCATCCGGGAGCTGGCCAGGGCCGGTGCCGCAGTGGCCGCCGAGGCGGCGCGGGACTGGTCGACGCCGGACCACCAGCGGTACGTGCTGGGCTCGGTCGGCCCTGGTACGAAACTGCCCACCTTGGGACACGCACCTTTCGTCGCCCTGCGCGACGCGTACACCGAGCAGGTGCTCGGGATGCTCGAGGGTGGCGTCGACGCGGTTCTCATCGAGACCAGCCAGGACCTGCTGCAGGCCAAGGCGGCTGTACTGGCCAGTCACGCCGCCATGGCGCAACTCCAGATGCGGGTACCCATCTTCGTCAGCGTGACCGTGGAGACCACCGGCACGATGCTGCTCGGCTCCGAGATCGGCGCGGCCCTCACCGCACTGCAACCGCTCGGCATCGATGCGATCGGCTTGAACTGCGCCACCGGCCCCATGGAGATGAGCGAACACCTGCGGCACCTGAGCCGGCACTCCGGGGTCATGCTCACCTGCATGCCGAACGCGGGACTGCCGGAACTGACCGCCGACGGTGCGCGCTATCCGTTGACGCCGGGCGAACTTGCGGACGCGCACGAGACGTTCGTGGACGACTACGGGCTCAACCTCATCGGCGGGTGCTGCGGGACCACCCCTGAACACCTGCGTCAGGTGGTGGAGCGGTTACACGGACACGGACGCAAGGACCGTCACCCGAGCGCACCGGCGTCGGTCAGTTCGCTGTACCACTCCGTGCCACTGCGTCAGGACGCGACGTTCCTGACAGTGGGGGAGCGGACCAACGCCAACGGATCTAAGGCCTTCCGGGAGGCAATGCTCGGCCAGAACTGGGATGAGTGCGTACAGATCGCCCGCGATCAGGAGCGCGACGGCGCCCACGTGCTCGACGTGTGCATCGACTACGTCGGCCGGGACGGGGTGGCGGACATGGCCGCGTTCGCCTCCCGCCTGGCGACTGCGACGACCCTGCCGATCATGCTCGACTCGACCGAGCCCGAGGTGCTGCGGGCCGGCCTTGAGCACCTCGGTGGTCGGGCGATCGTGAACTCGGTCAACTACGAGGACGGCGACGGCCCGCAGTCCCGGTTCCAACGGATCATGCCGCTCGTACGCCAGCACGGTGCCGCGGTGGTGGCGTTGACCATCGATGAAGAAGGTCAGGCCCGGACCGCCGAGTGGAAGGTCAGGGTGGGGGAGCGTCTGATCGCCGATCTCACCGGCAACCACGGCATGGCGGAGTCCGACATCCTCGTGGACACCTTGACGTTCCCCATTGCGACCGGCCAGGAGGAGACCAGGCGCGATGCGATCGAGACCATCGAGGCGATCCGCACGCTGAAGCAGGCCCATCCGGATGTGAACACCGTGCTCGGCGTCTCCAACGTGTCGTTCGGGTTGAACCCGGCGGCGCGCCAGGTGTTGAATTCGGTGTTCCTGCACGAGTGTGTGGAGGCGGGTCTGGACGCGGCCATCGTGCACGCGTCGAAGATCCTCCCGATGAACCGCATCACCGATGAGCAGCGCGACGCCGCCCTCGACCTGATCTACGACCGGCGCCGTTACGACGGCGATGTCCTGGCCCACGATCCGCTGACGCATTTCCTTGAGGTGTTCGCCGACGCCCAGAGCGTGTCGGCCGGTCGTGCCGATGAATTGGCCGGTCTGCCGCTGTTCGAGCGGTTGCAGCGCCGGATCATCGACGGGGAGGCCAAGGGGCTGCAGGCGGACCTCGACGAGGCCCTGCAGACCAAACCCGCCCTTGAAATCGTCAACGATGTACTCCTGCCCGGGATGCGCATCGTGGGTGATCTGTTCGGTTCGGGGGAGATGCAGTTGCCGTTCGTGCTGCAGAGTGCCGAGGTCATGAAGACCGCGGTGGCCCACCTCGAACCCCACATGGAGAAGAGCGATGAGTCCGGCAAGGGCACGATCGTTCTGGCCACGGTGAGAGGCGACGTGCACGACATCGGCAAGAACCTCGTCGACATCATCTTGAGCAACAACGGCTACTCCGTGGTGAACATCGGCATCAAGCAGCCGATCGGCACGATCTTGCAGGCCGCGGAGGAGGCCAAGGCCGACGTGATCGGAATGTCCGGCCTTCTCGTGAAGTCCACCGTGATCATGAAGGAGAACCTCGAGGAGATGAACGCCCGCGGGGTGTCCGAGCGCTTCCCGGTGCTCCTCGGGGGGGCAGCCCTGACGCGCGCGTTCGTGGAGCAGGACCTTGCACAGATGTATGACGGCGAGGTCCGGTATGCCAAAGACGCCTTCGAGGGCCTGTCCCTGATGGACGCGGTCATGGCAGTGAAGCGCGGGGAGCCGGGCGCCGCCCTACCCGAGCGCCGGCAGCGCCGGGTCAGGGCCACACCTCGACCACTTGCGCCGGAGGATCCGGACGCCACCTCGGACGTCGCCCGTGACACCCCTGTGCCGACCCCGCCGTTCTGGGGCGACCGGATCGTCAAGGGCATCGCCCTGAAGGACTACGTTGCGTACCTCGATGAGCGCGCGTTGTTCCGGGGGCAGTGGGGTTTGAGTCCGGGGAAGTCCGGTCCGGACTACGAGGAACTGGTGGAGTCCGAAGGTCGTCCTCGCCTGCGTGCGTGGCTCAACCGGGTGACCAGCGAAGGGCTGCTTGAGGCCGCCGTCATATATGGATACTGGCCCGCGCACTCGGACGGGAACGCGGTCATCATCGGAGCTGCGGATGACCCCCAGCGGGAGATCGCACGGTTCGACTTCCCGCGGCAGAAGCGCGGTCGTCATCTGTGCCTGGCCGACTATGTGCGCCCTGACGGTGATGTGATCGCCCTGCAACTGGTGACGATGGGCCGCCGCGTGGACGAGGCCGCCGCGGCCCTGTTCGAGCAGAACGCATACCGCGACTACCTGGAACTCCACGGACTCTCCGTCCAGCTCACCGAAGCGCTGGCCGAGTACTGGCACTCCCGGGTGCGGGCCGAGCTGGGCATCGACAGCGGTGATGCCCCCGAGATCGCGGGCATCCTCAAGCAGAAGTACCGCGGGGAGCGTTTCTCGTTCGGCTACCCGGCCTGCCCGGACCTGAGCCAGCAGAAGCCGTTGTGCGAGTTGCTCGGTGCGGAGCGGATCGGTGTCAGTCTGTCCGAGGAGTTCCAGCTCGATCCGGAGCAGTCCACCTCGGCGATCATCTTCCATCACCCGGAGGCGTCGTATTTCAACGCGACCTGACGCCCTACTGTTCGACCTTGATGGCACCCTGCTGGACAGCGAGGTGCTCTGGCAGGCAGCGCAGGAGCGGACCATGACGTACTTCGGCCAGACCTGGACCGCCGAGGATCAGGCGGCCTCGATCGGTGGTCCGTTGGAGCGGGTCGTGGCGCACATGTCCAAGCGCACGGGGGCGGACGAGGGCCATGTCGCGCGCGTCCTCGTCACGGAGATCGAACACATGGTGGCCACGCTCCCGGCGGCGTGGATGCCCGGGGCCCGCGGCCTGCTGGAGGAGGCCCATGCCGCCGGTGTCCCTACGGCGATCGTCAGCAACTCCTGGCGGGTTCTGTTGGACCTGCTGCTGGCCAACATCGATTTCCCTGTGGATCTCACCGTGAGTTCTTCGGAGGTCGACCGGCCCAAGCCCGACCCCGAACCGTATGTCCGCGCCTGCGAACTGCTGGGTGCGGATCCGGTGCGAAGCATCGTCGTGGAGGACAGTCCCACCGGAGCAGCCGCCGGACTGGCGGCCGGCTCTCGGGTGTTGGCAGTTGGGGCTGCGGTGCAGGCCCTCGACGATCCGCGGCTGCACCATGTGGACACGCTCGAGGGCGTGAGTCTGGACGCGTTGGCCGATCTATTCGGTGGCGATCGCGTCGAGGATCCGAAGGCGTGACCCACGCCAGGCCGGCCACAGCGCGGCCAGCACCCCGCCGACAGCTGCCAGCACAAGGAACAGCACCAACTGCCCGCCGTTGACGGCGAACTTCTCGATGCCCTCTGAGGCCAGGATGCGCTGCAGCAACGCTCCGAACGCCACCCCGATCACCATGCCCAGGACGGCTCCGAAGACGGCGATGATGAACGCCTCGAGAACGATCGTGCGTCGAATCCCCTTACGCAGCATCCCCACGGCGCGAAGAAGTCCGATCTCACGGGTCCGTTCGAACACGCTCAGCGCAAGGGTGTTGACGATCCCGAGCAGTGCGATGAGCACCGCGAGGACGAGCAATGCGAAGAGGAAGTTCAGCAACTGCCCGATCTGGTCCCCGATGCTGTCCTTGAAGGCCGACTGGTCGAGTACCTGGACGTTGGGATACGGCTCGAGGGCGAGGTTGAGATCGGCTTCCACGGTCTGCGCCGATGCCAGCGGCTCCTTGACCACATAGACCACGTTGTCCTGGTCGGAGGCCCCGAGCTCGCGCGCGGTCGGCAGACCGACGACATAGCCGGTGAAGCCGCCGGCGGCCTCGTAGATCATGGCGACCTCGAGGTCGACAGGGCCCACCACACTGAGAACCTGCACAACGGTGCCGACGCCGGCGCCGATCTCGTCGGCCGTCTCGGTGTCGAGTGCGACCTTCCCCTCGGTGAGGTCGTCGAGGGACCCTTCCGTGGCGGTCAAGGAGAGGGCCTTCTGGATGTCCTGCGGATCGACGCCGGTGATCAGAGTGTCACCGCTACCGGGCGCGCGCGCCGGGACCTGCTTCACCACAGCCGCCTGCCCCACACCTGGGGTCGACCGGACTGCTGTGGCCACGTCTCCTGTGAACGGCTGGAACCCGTATCCGGTGACCACGAAGTCCGCGCCGATCACGTCATCGACGATCCCTGCCACCGATGCCTGTGTGCTGGCGGCCAACACGCTGATCGCTGACATGAGAGCCACGCCGATGGTGAGTGCGCCGGCCGTGGCTGCCGTGCGGCGTGGGTTGCGACGGGTGTTGCCCCGCGCCAACCGCCCCACCACGCTGCGGAAGGGACTGCCGATCACGGCGGCCGCCGGGCGGGCGAGTTCGGGGGCGGTCGCGAGGACACCGATGAGGACGAACAGGGCCGCGGTCCCGGCCATGATCGCGGCCTTGGTGGTGCCGTACTCGACGAGTTGTGGGGACATCACCGCCAAGCCGATACCCGCCCCGAGCAGAAAGCCGCCGATCACGGTTCTCCGCCCGAGGCCCCGCGTGCGGGGCTGTTCGTCGCGCAGCGCGGCCATGGGCGGGATGACGCTGGCCCGACGAGCTGGCAGCACGGCACTGGCCAGTGTGATCACGAGTCCCACGGTGAGTGCGACGACGATCGTGCGGGGCTGGAAGACCAACGCGGCAGATGGGAACGGTGCCCCGGCCGCCTGGAACAGCAGTTGCAGCCCGCGTGCCACCCCCGCACCCACGACGATCCCGAGAAGGCTGGCGACCAGTGCCACGATCACGGCCTCGGCGAGGATCGAGCGCAGCACCTGTGCGCGGGAGGCGCCGATCGCCCGCAACAGGGCCAGCTCCCGGGTCCGCTGGGCGACCAGCATGCTGAAGGTGTTGTAGATCAGGAACGTCGCCACGAACACCGACACGATCGCGAATACAAGCAGGAAGGTGTTGAGGAACCCGAGCCCGGAGTCCAGCTGCTCAGAGACCTGCGAGGCGATCTCGTCGCCGGTGATGGCCTCGACCCCCGGGGGCAGCAGCGGCCGGATCTCATCGGCGATGACCTGCTGGGACGCTGTGGGTTCTGCGAGGACGGACAGGCTCGTGGCCTGGCCGGGCTGGAGCAGCAATCGCTGTGCCGTCGGGAACGACCAGTAGACGAAACTCACCCCGAAGTTGCTGCCGGCGCGCGGTTCGGAGGTGCCGGCCAACCTGAAGTCCCGGCGCTCACCGGAGGGCAGCAAAAGCGTCACGCTGTCGCCAGGCACGACGCCGAGTTGGTCGGCAGTACTCGAGTCGAGGGCCACCTCATCGCGCGTGATCGGCTGTTCGCCGTCCTTGATGACGTTGGGGTTGAAGGCTTCGTCGGGCCAGTCCCCACCGATCGCCGTTCCGCCGGTGAATCCACCCTCCTCGGTGCCGAGCGGTTTGCCGTCCTCGTCGAGGATGACCACATTGGGTACCAGCACCGAGGGTGCAGCCATGACGACCCCGGGGACGTTCGCCGCCACGTCCAGCAGGCTGGTAGGTACCGTCAGGACCTCGCCCGCGCCCTGGAACTCGGGGGAGAAGTCGGCGCTCGCCGGGCGGATCGTCACGTCCGGCTGGTTCTGCTGGATGAGGGTGTCCAGCGACGCCCGCAAGGAGTCCGTGAACACATAGGTGCCGGCCACGAAGGCCACGGCCAGGACGATCGAAAGAGCCGTGAGGAACAGTCGAAGTTTGTGCGCGACGAGGTTGCGCAGTGATGCGCGCAGCATCAGACGGGTTCGGTGGCGGGATTGCCCTCGATGTCGAAGCGCTTCATCCGGTCGAGGACACGCTCGGCGGTGGGGTCGGTCATCTCGTCGACGATCCGGCCGTCGGCGAGGAAGACGACGCGCTGAGCATACGAGGCGGCGTTCGGGTCGTGCGTGACCATGACGATGGTCTGCCCGAACTCGTCGACGCTGCGCCGCAGGAATCCGAGGACCTCGGCGCCGCTGCGGGAGTCGAGGTTGCCCGTCGGCTCGTCGGCGAAGATGATCTCCGGGCGGCTGGCCAGGGCGCGAGCGCAGGCCACCCGCTGTTGCTGGCCACCGGACAATTCACTGGGTTTGTGGTCAAGGCGTGACCGCAGCCCCACGGTGTCGATGATCAGGTCGACCCACTGCTGGTCGGGCTTGTTGCCAGCGATGTCCATGGGCAGGGTGATGTTCTCCTGCGCTGTGAGGGTCGGGATGAGGTTGAAACTCTGGAAGACGAAACCGACCTTGTCACGCCGCAGCGCCGTCAGCGCCTTGTCCTTCAATGAGGTCAGGTCCACGTCGCCGATCCATACCTGTCCGGACGAGACGGAGTCCAGGCCTGCCAGGCAGTGCATCAGGGTGGACTTGCCGGATCCCGACGGGCCCATGATGGCCGTGAATCTGCCCTTTTCGATGTCGATGTCGACACCGTCGAGAGCGACGACCTGTGCTTCGCCCTCGCCGTAGATCTTCGTCAGGCTCGCCGCCCGCGCGGCCGTCGTGGTCACCCCACCACGGTAGTTGACGAATCGGTGACCGGCATTGGGGGGAGCGGTGGTGGGGTGCCGCCGAACTCGGGACACAACTGCTGGAACGAGCACCACTTGCATTTGCCTGAGCTCCGGGGGCGCCAGTCGCCGGTCTCTGCGGCGCGGGTGATGGCCTTCCACATGGCCCGCAGCTTCCGCTCGAAACGATCCAGATCGTCCTCGTCCGGTTGGTAGGTGAGCACTTCCCCGTTGCCGAGGTAGAGCAATTGCAGGCGGCCCGGGATGCGTCCCGTCGCCCGATGGACCACGAGTGCGTAGAAGCGCAGCTGGAACATCGCCTGCTGCTCCCACTGCGGTCCTGGGGAGCGCCCGGTCTTGTAGTCCACGACGCGGAGGCGACCATCGGTCTCATCCATGCGGTCGACGTAGCCACGCAGCACGAGATCGGGATCGAGCGCGACCTCGACGAGTTGCTCGCGGTGGGTGGGCTCGATCTGCCGCGGATCCTCGATGGAGAAGTACCGGTCCAACAACCCGGACGCATCGGCGAGGAGTTGGTCCTGGGCCTCTGGCGGCACGGCGGGTGGCTCATCCGCGGGCCACTGCGCGTCCTCGACAAGGGCGAACGCGGCGTCCGGTTCGGACTCGAGCAGGTCGATCAGTGCCTGCGGCAGCATCGCGCCAGCCACCTCAGCTGTGCGCTCGTCGGCGGGCCGATCGTAGAGACGGTCGAGGACCTCGTGCACCAGCGTGCCGCGGAAGGCGGCCAGACCAGGTCGCTCGGGTAGACGGTCGATCGTCCGGAACCGGTACAGAAGCGCGCAGGTCAGATAGTCCCCGGCGCGGCTCGGCGACAGGGCGCCCACGACCGGATGTCCGGGGGTGCCGCTCACCTCGCGGGGGCGCACGCCGTCACGCACCGGTTCGTCGGGTTCGGTCAGG
>WBZT01001115.1_pt1 | contig 20199 bp, 18 predicted proteins | sample 5204241 | NCBI WGS metagenome assembly WBZT01 (sample SAMN12344358, study PRJNA552823) | activated sludge metagenome | biome: Activated sludge suspended growth; feature: Nitrification reactor; material: Wastewater; isolation source: activated sludge from nitrification reactor of wastewater...
GTGACCCACGCCGGCTGTGGGTGCTCACGAAATCCGCGGTCGTAGGCGACGATGGCGCCGATCACGACGATCAGCAGCACGGCCAGGCCGATCACCGTGAACCAGGTCTTGCGGGAATTGCGGGTACTCATGATGGCATCCTCAGAAGGTCTTCAGGAATTCGACCAGCGCCCTTTTCTCGGCGGTGGCGAGTTCGGTGCCGTAGGCCTTGCCCTCGTGACCGAAATTACCGTTGCCGGGGAGCGTCGTATCAAGCCGGAAGAGCTTGCGGCCATTGACCTCCGCCTGATCGGAAACGAAGCCGACCTTGATCGGATCGAAGACGTCGTTGCCGCGGTAGAAGGCCTTGGGCCGCTTTGCTGCCGGCTCCAGCAGATCCTGCAGGCTGGGCACCGAACCGTTGTGCAGATAGGGGGCACGTAGCCACAGACCATCGAGAGGCATGTTGGCGTAGCCGTACGTCTTGCGGAAGTGAGTGAATCGCCACGGATAACCGGCATAGAGCGTGGCCTGGTTGACCGCCAGCGTGTAACTGTAGGAATCCAGCCGCCGGCGATCGGTACCGATGCGGGCCAGAGGCACCACCTGGCCAACGTATTCGCCGCTGAAGTCGCTGCCCGATGCGCCGTGGCAGGCAGCACAGTACGCCTGGTAGATTGGCGCACCACGTGCCGCAAGCTTCTCGTCGATCGGGAAGAAGTCCCCGAAGGCCGGCGGCGCCGCGTCCATGATCCACGCCTCGACGCGTGCGATCCGCGCGAGATCGATGGTGGGCGGTGTCGTCCCGGTGCCAAAAGCGGCGCTCTTGTTGCGCTCCTCGACGGTGTCGTTGTTGCCATCCCAGTGGAGCTGCATTTCCCTTGGCTCCTTGCGCTGGCGCTGCCGCCAGATCGAGGGAAAATCGGCAGGTGCGTCGAATTCCTTGGGATCGAGGTGGGCCATCGGAAAATTGAAGATCACCTTCGCCGAATTGAAGGTATCGACGCGACCCGGTCCCCAATCCTGCTGCTGGAACACCCAGTCGAACCGCCCGGCCAGCGCCAGCACCCGATCACGCATGATGGCGATGGCCACCGGGTAGACGAGATAGCGGTCGATGAGGTCGAGTCGCCCCCCCTGGCGCTCGATTTCGGGCACGATGTATTCCTTGGAAAATTTGGGGTCGGCGGCGCAGCGGAAGAAGAACTCCTCGAAACCCTTCATGTTGAAGGTCGCCGCCGGCATGCCGAGGACGATCGTGGGCGGCCGATCGGCGCCGGCGCGCACGGTGCTGACGTGGCAGACGGCGCAATTGACGAAGACGCGGTCGATGCCCTGGTAGCGTCGTTTCGACGTACCCACCGGAAGATCGCGGTCGCTGCCGTCGGGATTCTTTTCATAGACCATGCCCAGCGACTGGTACCCCTTGCCGGGCAGGTACTGCGCACAGATCTCGGGCAGCACCCGCCAGATCCAGTAGGGAAAGCCCATTTCGTGCTCGCCACCGGTGGAACCGTACTTGAAGTGTTCGCTCGGGCTGTCGTAGTCGACCGGCACGTCGCCACCAAAACGCATTGCCAGCCATCCCGCCACTGCGATCGGGATTGCCACGATCGGCAGCAGCAGGATCAGGAAACGCTTCTTCCAGGGGTCTTGCGTTGGTGTTTCGTTCATGGCGCTACCCTTCCTGTTGATGGTTTCACTGCGCCGGCAGGCAGGGCCGCAGGGCTTCGTAGCCGGCATTCAGCAGCGAGGCAACTTGCGGCGCCTGACCGTTTTCGGCCCGTAACCACTCACCCACCTGCGCCAGCAATTTCGCCCGCAAGGCACTGCCACGCCATGCCGGTGGGTCGCTACCGAAAGCCGGCAGCACGCTTTCGGGCGGCATCGGTGTCTTCGCGCGCTGATCCGGCGCGACATCGGCCATCGCCAGGCGAACGTAGAGTCGCGGCGCGCAGTGTCGAAGCCGGGTCATCACCTCGCCCGGACTGCCCTGGAGGAAATTTGGCGGAAAGGTTTCCGCGGTCTGGTGGCAGGCGGCACAGTAGAGCTGGAAGCCGCGCTGCACCGAGTCGTCGGTGGTCGTGGTCCCCTGGGCGGCAGCTGCCGGCCCCGCGGCAGCGATGGCGGGAACTTCCAGCCGCGGTGGCGGCAGGTCACGCGCCGCCTGGCAACACGGCGCACTGCTGCCGGCACCCAGTTCGCCGAACAGCGCGGCGAACAGTTCCTGGCGCGGAAATGGGGTTGCTCCGAACAGGGTCGCCGCCTGCGGTCCTTCGGCGAGACGCTCGATCGCCCGCTGCACGAGCGCGAAATCCTGCCGTACCTCGATGCGCACTTCTCCGCTGTCGCCATCGGCACGGGGCCAAACCTCGATCGAGCGAATGGCATTGCCGTCGGCAGTGCGCGCCGGCTGGCCATCGACCTGCGCGAGGAACTTTGTTGCAACCGTGGCCGTCCGGCCAACGGGTCGCAGTTCGACCGCGCTCAGTGCCGTACCGCCAGGCAGAGCGAGTCGCGTCAATTGGCCACCGAGCGCTTTCCTGCCCTGCCAGTCGACCGTGCCCGCGAGTTCCACTCCATTGGCAGCGCGGCAACGCAGCGCGGCGCGCGACGCGAGCGCGCCCGCCTCGATGCGACACGGTGCGGCAAGGCGTACCGTGTCGACCGCAGACGCTCTTGCCAGCACGCGGTCGAGTCGCTGCCGATCCGGCACCGCGACGAATTCGCCGAGACCGGCGAGCAGCCTGCCGAACGCATCCGGCGCGTCGACGCGCCAGATCTCGCGCGTCGCTCGTGGCAGCAACGGTTCAAAGTTCGCCGGCACATTCGAGACGGCCACGCGCGCAGCACGATCGGCCGGCCAGTGGGCCACGGCTTGCAGGGGGTTGCGATTGGGGATGTCGGGATTGCCGTTGGCAAGTCCGCCTGGCCAGAGGCGACGTGCTTCGGCGCGCAACGGGGCGGCGACGGTCTGCTCGAAGGCCGCATCAAGTGGCCAGTTCTGACCGGCGGCGAGAACCTGACGCAAGGTTGCGGCGAACAGGCCGGCACGGCATCGCTGCGCCACGGCGTCGTCGCCGCCACAGGCTTCACGCCAGAGCCGTTGCGTCAGCGCAAGGCCGTTCGCCCGTTCGGTTGCATTGTCGATGGCGTACGGAACGTCGACACCGCGTTCGACGGGAATGCCGTAGAACGGGCGGCCAGTGGCCAGCAACAAGGCGGCAATCTGCGGATTGGCGTTGGTCTCGTCCCACAAGGCCCGGGAGAAGATCGGCGCACCATTCTGATGGCAGGCAAAGCACAGGGTACGCGGAGCGTAAACGACCCGCGGCCGGCCACCCGCGCGGTAGTCCTTGACCAGCTGGAACTCGAAGCGACCTGCCGCTTCGTTGTAGCTGATCACCTCGAGCAGCGACGACTTCTCCTGGTAGCCGATATACAGCCGATCCTTGAGCAGTGGCGCGGCTTCGCCGATCGGCGATCCGTCGACGGCAACGACCACGCGCGGATAGGCGAAGTAGTCGGGGGCCGCGGCCGTCCGTTGCAGCGAGCGGCCGAGCGGAATCAGCACACGCTTGACGGCAGGCAGGGCGCTCCCCAAATCGCGCTGCAATTGCGCTTCAAGCCTGGCGAGCAGTGCCTCGAAGGGAAAAGGCAACTCGATTTCTGCCTGCCGGCCATGCTTCACTGCAAACACTTGGTCGAACAGCGATCGCCCCACGCGCGGTAGGTTTTCGCCGGGAAGCGCGGGGGCGACGACCCACATTGGCACCGGCGCCTCGGCCGCCGCGATCTGCGGAGTCCTTCCGGGACCACAGGCGAGGCCGAGCAGCAGGAGCAGCAGCGCTCTGCACCGAGTCATCGCTCTCTACGATCTTCGTGCCCGGCAACCGGCCGGAGTCAGGAACTGGCGGCGACCGGCGCCCGCCCCTGCGTCCCCGGCCAACATTCCTCCTGAACCTTGCCGGTCTTGATGAAATCCTCTCGCGCCTTTTCGTCGGTAGCCTTGTCGTAGAGCGTGAAATTGAGTGCGAAACCGCGGTCCAGATAGGCGCGGCCAAGGTAGAAGCCCGGCCGGATCATGCGAATCTCGTCGCGCACACGCAGGCCGCGGCGGCCGGCGAGGTAATCCGGGTTTTCCTGATAGCCGGCGATTTCGTCGGTGAAAAGGTAATCGATGATGATCGATTCCCGACGCGCGTCAAGCAGACTCTGACCACAATACAATTTGGCCGGGAACAGCAGCCAGGTCTCCTTGCCTCCGTAAGACATTTTCTTCGGCTCGCCTTCGACCAGACCGACCTTCTTCAGCAGAGACAGATCGTCGATGCGATTACGCAGCACTCGCTCGTCACGATAGAAGACCTTGCCACGCCAGAGCACTTCGCCGATGTCCTCGACGACGAGCCCCTTGATCTGTAGCGCGGTACCGGCAAAACCGCCGACGATCTCGGATAGGCGGAACTGACCGCTGCTGCCTCGCGGCAGCAGGATGCGGCCGTCAAACGCACCGTCGGGGATTGGTCCGGCGGGCAGACGGGCGTAAATCTGATCAAGCTGCTCCTGGTCAAGCGTCGCCAGATAGTCCGGAGTAATTTTCGCCAGCTCGGCGGGGGCGATCGGATACCGGTAATCGACCTGCGCCAAATCCATTTTGGACTGATAGCCCTTGTCGTACGGTGCGAAGCCGATTGTTGGTGGCTGCTGCTTGTTACACGAGGCCAGGGCAATGATGGCAAGAGCAAGCGTACCAGCTCGAAGGGTCAAGGCTTGCGGCAGTTTCATCTTGTAGTCCTCCCGTTTCCCTAGAGCGTGGCGAGGAAGGCGGTCAACGCCTTCTTGTCGGCCTCGGAGAGATCCTCGCCGAATCGATGCCCCTCGTTCTCGATCGCCTGCGTACAGGTCTGGTAATTGGCATCGATGAAGTCGCGTTTGTCGTTGAGAACATCGACGAAGCGCAATGGCTGTTTGAGAATCTCGTCGGCGATCGCCTGCAATGTCGCAATCTGGTCCTTCTTGCCGGCCGCTTCGAGTTTCGCCGGGTCGCGCTTGGCAAGAAACAGATCATCGACCAGTTGCTTGTGCGTCAGTCCATCGAGGAAACCCACGCTGGCACCGGCGGGAATCCTCACCTGTCCGAAACCGAGCAGCGGCTTCTCGGTCTTGCCGTCGAGCGGCCGAACACCGATGTCAATCAGTACGTCGGCATTGGTCAGGGTGCGCTTGATGCCCCTTTCCGTCGGGTGCAGCAGGTCGAACATCGAACGCTTGTAGAGTTCGAAGCGACCCTCGACGCTCGGGTCGTAGCGCAGACAATCCGGTTGCTTGGCGAGCAACCTGCCATTCGCGTCAACATAACGGACGCGATGGAAGTCGTTCGCCTGATTGGCCGGCTTGCCGCAGATTTCGGGCCCGATGGCGTTGTTGTGCATGAATGGCGCAGTCGCCCAGACGTTGACCAGAGAGATGTTCCGGTAATAGCCGCGACCGCCATCCTTGAACTCGTTGCGTTCCGGGATGTCGGCTACGATCGGCCGCTTGTGCAGTGTGTCGGAGGCGTACTCCATGTAAATGTGGCCGATCTTGTGATTGGAGTGCAGCGCGCGACAGCGGAACGTGCCCACCTCGGTCACCGGCGTCGCCTGATCGTTGCCGAGGAAATCGGCGCGCACCTTGCGCGGGTGCTGCTCGTTGGCGGCGGCGAAATCCCGATTCCTGAACGGACCGCCGGCACTTTCGGGAATGCTGGAATGGCAGCGAGCGCAGTTCTCGGCGAACACGGTCTGGCCGCGGCCGACCGCTCCCTTGCCGAACTCCTTCTCCAGATCGGCAACAAAATCGGCGCGGCCATAGCTGGCTGCCGGATTGGCGGCCTTGCGCGCATTGGCACGGGCAAGCTGCAGATCCGTCTGGTCCGATTCAGCGGAAGCGAAGAAATCGAGCACGTTCTGCAGACGATCCTCGATCGCCCGGAAGTTCGGGCAATCGCGCCGGCACTGGCCGATGTTGAACGGGGTCTGCCCATAGCCGCGTTGCTCCGGATCGACCTGGCGCATGTCGGAGAAATGGTTGACCCAGCACTGTTCGGAACACGATCCGATGTTGAAGTACACGCGCTGGATGGCTTCGTGGGCACCGATCGAGTCCTCGCCCCCTTTCAAAATGTGATGCACGCCAGGCAGCACCACCTTCTGGCCATCGAGATGAATCAGCGTCGTGTCGTCCTCACGCGTGCTCTTCTGCCAGCACTTGCCATTGCGGCCGGGTTCGCACCAGCACTTGTCCTCGTCCTTCTCGGCGCCACAGTGATTCACCTTACGCCACTTGGTCACCCTTTCGCCCTGGAAGACCGGCCGCTGCGCGACGTTGATCAGGGCGTTGATCGTTCCGGGATTGTTGACCTGGTCGTTCGCCAGCGCCGACGTGTCGGTCACACCCGGCCGGGCGTGGGCAAACATCTGGTATTCGAGGCTGTTGATCGACATCCCTGAACCCAGCAGTTCGGACATCCGTGTGTATTGGTTGCCGATCAGTCCCTTGATGTTTTCCCATTTCGGATGCGCGGGGTCAGCTGGCGGGTTGAGCGGATCGAAGGCAATATGGCAGGAGCCGCAGGAGGTGCCGATCAGGAAGGGCGGTTCAACCGACGCATCGGCAAGCTTGCTCACCCGCCGGTCCGACTCGATGCCAGTGATATCGGCGACATTGCGGTCATAGCCGGACCAGTCGGCGAGCCCCCCGTTCAGCTGTTTCCACCTGGCGGCGTCGAAACGCGGATTGGGAAACTTGCGAATGCCGAGCGCACCGGTCGAGGTACCAAACTGGAGATCACAGGCCGACTGGCGCTGATCGGTCTTGCCCCCCTGGCTGTGCGGATCGTCGCCATCGAGCGCGGCATCCTTTAGCGCACAGGCGGGGTCGACATAGCCTAGTTTGCCGACGTACTTGAGCAGGACGTCGTCGCCGGGACACCAGTCAAAACCGTACGTTTCCTCCGCCGACTTGGCCGGACAGCCGGGAGAACCCGGCTTGCAGCACGAGGGGTCGTTGATGATTCCCCACGCCCAGAAGCGATCGTCGCGCTGGTCGGTGCGCAGAACCCGGAACCAGTCGACCAGCACACCGACCCGCTGCTGGAAGGTATAGGTATGGAAGCGGGCGTTGCCGGCGGTGGCCTTGAACCAGATAAGACGACCGACGCACTCCGATTCGTTTAGACCCTCGCGCGCGCAGGCCTCGTAGTACGAAGCATCCTGATCGACACTGGACGCTTCGGGAAACGGCTTGGCTGGCACGGCAACCGTTGTCGCCGGCGCATTTTCGGCGCGGGCATCGACTACCCCGCGCTCGTGCCACACACCAACGGCGACCGCGAGAATGAGCAATGCCGCGACCGCGGCAGGCAGAACACGTTTCATGTCTTCCCTCCTGAAGTACCACATCCCCGACAACGGGCGTCGCCATTCGCCCGCGCGACGGCAACAGATCGCTCTACCAGGCGGATTGAAAAGCAGACATGTGCCTGTACAGGCAGTTCCATAGAGATGCCGAATGGGTCGGGCGAATCAGATAAGCGAACGATATGCAAGATCGCGGCCCCGGTTCCCGCCAAGACTGCCGCCAGCGACCCGTCGCCGCCAGACCGGATACCGCAGATCGGGTGGCACCTGCACCGCCGGCACGCTCGCCCAGGCCCCGGCGAACGCGTCTGCAGGCGCGAGCGCACGAGAATCGATCAGGGTTTGGGCAAGCGACCCAGGAGAAAGAATTCGTCGTTCGGTCGCATCGAAGTCAGGTTCGCCAACCGGTTGGACATCGCGAAAAACGCCGTAACCGCGCCAATGTCCCATATGTCGTCGTCCGAAAAGCCGTGTTGGCGGAGTTCGGCGAAGTCGGCGTCGCCAATCTCCGCCGAACGAAGTGCAGTCTTCAGGGCAAAGTCGAGCATTGCGCGCTGGCGAGGCGTGAGGTCGGCCTTGCGATAGTTGACCGCCACCTGATCGGCGATCAGCGGATTCCTGGCGCGCACCCGCAGGATTGCACCATGCGCGACGACGCAGTACTGGCATTGATTTGCGCCGCTGGTGGCGACGACGATCATCTCGCGCTCGGCCTTGCTCAAACCACTTTCCTTCTCCATCAACGCGTCGTGGTAAGCAAAGAAGGCACGGAACTCTTCGGGGCGATACGCGAGGGTGAGGAAGACGTTGGGAACAAAACCGGCCTTCTCCTGCACTTCGAGAATGCGGCGACGAACGTCGTCGGGGAGTTGATCAAGCGGCGGGACGGGGAATCGACTGATCGCACGGCCCATGGCTCACCCCTCGCCGACGGTGGCAAGCGGCGGCAACGCGCTGCCGGTAACACTCATTCCGGGATTCACGCGCGTACCCGGTTGCAGAAGAACGGGGTGGCCGTTGGCGAGTGAAATCATCTGTTTCTCCCTGATCGGATGGTTGATTGTGCGATGATACACAAAACGGGATTCGTCAAAGGAGTGAGCAATGAACAGCGAGAGCGATTTCGACGATCTGGTACCGGCGGTCCCGGTCAGTCGCCGCCGGTTCATCGTCGGCGCGCTCGGCGCCGGTTTCGCGCTGGCCGTGCAACCGGTAGCGGCGCAGACCGTCATCCACACCGACAGCATCGGCCTGGACGCCGGCGAGGTCGGCATTCCTACCGGCGATGGCGAGGTCCCGGCCTACCGTGCGCAGCCCGCCGGCAGTGGCCGCCGCTGGCCGGTGGTTCTCGTCGTTCAGGAAATTTTCGGCGTCCACGATTACATCAAGGATGTCTGTCGGCGACTGGCCAAGCAAGGTTACCTGGCGATCGCGCCCGAGTTGTACGCGCGCCAGGGCGATCCACGGCAATACAAGGACATTCAGGAAGTGCTCGCCAAGGTGGTGAGCAAGGTTCCGGACACGCAGGTGCTGGCCGACCTCGACGCGTGTGTCGCCTGGGCGCAGGCGCACGGTGGCGACACGGCACGCTTGGGAATCACCGGTTTCTGCTGGGGAGGTCGGATCGTCTGGCTGTACGCGGCACACAATCGGCAGGTCAAGGCCGGCGTCGCCTGGTATGGCCGACTCGTCGGCCAGCCCAGCGAGCTCAGCCCGACGAATCCGATCGACCTTGCCGGCAGGTTGTACGCACCGGTGCTCGGACTCTACGGAGGAACCGACGCGTCAATTCCGCTCGCAACCGTCGACCAGATGCGCATGGCGCTCGCCGATTCGGGCGATCCCGCCAGCAAGGAGTCGAAGTTCCAGGTGTATGGCGATGCCGGGCATGCCTTTCATGCCGATTACCGGCCGAGTTATCGCAAAGACGCCGCCGAAGATGGCTGGCAGCGGATGCTGGCGTGGTTCAGGAAGCACGGCGTGTAACGCGACGAGGCACGACAGTCCGACACCGAGGGTCGTGTGCTTCGGCCCGGTATTGCGACCGCCGTTTTGCACGAATCGAACACGATTCCAGCGAGGGGGCTAGAGGAAAAAAACTACGTCCACGACAGCTCGACCATTCCTGGTGTCTGACCACGCGGGTGCCGACCACCCGCGTGCTGTCACCCGGGTGCTTGCCCCAACGTCCAATTTGGATCAACATAGCCGCGCCAGCATCATTGATGGACCTAACAATGGGGGAAGCGCCGTGTATACACACATTCTGGTTCCTACCGATGGTTCCGATCTATCCAAGGAAGCCGCCCGTGCGGCAGTCGCACTCGCCAAGGAATCTGGCGCACGTATCACCACAATCTTCGTCAAGAAGCCGTACCCCGAGAATCTTTACGATGACGGCGCACCAGTCGGCGCGATCAAGCCCGAGAAGTTTGCCAAGCTCACCGAACAGCAGGCCCAGCGCAGCCTTGGCTTCGTCATCGACCTGTGCAAGAAGGCTGGCGTCAAGGTGAGCAAGATTGCCACGATCTCGCAATCCCCCGCCCAGGCGATCCTCGACACCGCGACCAAGGGAGGCTGCGACCTGATCTTCATGGCATCGCGTGGCCGCCACGGTCTCACCGCCATGTTCCTTGGAAGTGAAACCTACAAGGTGCTCAGCTACGCGAAGATCCCGGTGCTCGTCCATCACTGAACGTCACGGTCTAGGCGGCACGCTCGCACATCGCAACGCGAAAGGCAGGACTCCCAGCGCAGGGCCGGAATCGTCTTCCGGGAGGTGGCGCGTTGCGGTGGCCTGGGACAGGCTGGAACGCTTCGACGTCACCCGCAAGGTCGGTCAGAGCAAGATCCCTGACGTCAAGCTGCGCCAGCTAATCACTTGCCTCGCCATCCATCGCCTGCGCAAAGAGGACTCCGGGATGCCGGACCTGCCCGGCGCCATGGACGGCATCTACGTGGGTGATCAGCGGCGCGGTGTGCGCATGAGGCGAGCGAACTCGGCAATCGAGTGCACGTTAAGTTTCTCGATCAGCCGGCTCCGATGAAGCTCGACGGTCCGATAGCTGATGCCGAGCTTTGTGGCGATGACCTTGCTGGAGCTGCCTTCGATGGCCAGCGCCAGGATCTCGCGTTGGCGCTCCGTCAGTTCATCCAGCGCGCGCGCGGGCCCCTCGGGTAAGTTGGCGCAGCCCGGCGCTGCGCGTTGTGCACGATCCTTCTCCAGGGCATCGTTGATTGCATCAAGTAGCCTCTGCTCTTGATAGGGCTTCTGCACGAAGTCCACCGCACGCCTCTTGATTGCATCGACGGCCATGCCGATATCGCCGTGCCCGCTGATGAACACGATCGGGATACGCGCCTGCATCTCGACGAGTCGTGCCTGCAGGGCGAGCCCGCTCATGCGGGCCATCCGAACGTCGAGCACGAGGCAACCGGGGCGGGCTGGGTCGAAGGCATCGAGATACGCCTGCGCCGAGTCGAACGTCTCGGCTGCGAGCCCCACCGACAGGACCAACTCGCGGATGGAGTTGCGCACTCCCCTGTCGTCATCGATGATGAAGACGGTCGGGTCGAACATGGCGTCATGCCCCACCAGCGACGGGAAGCGTGAAGAGAAAGGTCGCGCCACCACTCGGATTCGGCACACACCAGATCCGGCCGCCATGGGCTTCGACGATAGTTCTGGAAACCGCCAGCCCCATGCCCATGCCACTCGCCTTGGTGGAGAAAAGCGGGGCGAAAAGCTCCTCGATCGCGTCGACAGGGGCGCCGGCCCCGGTGTCCGCAACGGAAAGCTCGACCTCGCCGTCATCGGTAGCCCGCGCGGAGATGGTAACCCTCTTCGCGTCTCCGGCCGGAGCGAACTCGACGCTCTCCAAAGCGTTACGCAGCAGGTTCGCGACGACCAGTTGCAGCTGAAGGGGGTCGGCGAGAACCGGCGGTACATCAACCTCGATCTTCATCGAGACTCGGGTTCGGTCGGCCGGCATTTTTGCGGTCAACTCGCGCAGCACGTCGCGCACGACCGTGCTCAGGGAACAACGCTCGGCGTGCACCTGGCCCGTGCGCAGGAGCGCGCGAATCTTCTGAATGATTACCCCCGCCCGATTCGCTTCCGCCTCCATCTCCGCAATCAGTTCGACGAGCTTTGAACCGTCAGGACTCTCCCCCTCTGCATATCGTTTCGCGGCTCGGGCATAATTCTTGATCGCCACGAGTGGCTGGTTGACCTCGTGCGCGATGCCGGTAGCGAGCGCGCCGAGGGCACCTTGTTTGCTCAAGTTGGCGAGGCGCGCGCAGTACATTGGACAAGCTCTCGGCACGGGCGCGCTGTTCGAGTTCCTGCTGTAATGAACACTGCGCACGGCGCAGCCGCCTCCGACTGGTGAGCAAAGCGATGATCAACGCCGCCTGCAAGCCGATGACGAGCACGATCATGACGATCGCTCCCCGGTGCTCCTTCCACAGCGAATGTTCAGAGTAGAGAACGCGGCTGCCTTCGGGCAACCGTCGTTCGGAGATCCTCCACCGCGCGAGTTGCCTGCCGTCGAAGATGGCTTGGCCAAGGCTGTGGACGAATGGTCGAGGGCGCGCTCCCCGTCAGAACGCGCGCGGCGATCGATCCGGCCACGATGCTGGCCTCCTCCATGGTCGCGAGCCAGCCGCCGGTGATTCCGCTGCCGATCAGCGTGTCCCAGGTCCCGTAGACCGGAGCTGAAGCCGCTTCCGAAACGGCGGCCGCCACCGCCCGCGGAACGTAAGGCGTGCCGTACATGTCGGCGAACTGGACGAGGTACAACACCGCCGATCCAGGTGGCAGGGAGCCGACCGCGCGGGTAAGTTCCGGCAGCGGCAATCCTCGCAGCCACGTGAATTCGACCTTGGACGAGTGAGTCTGCAGCTCGGACTGCGCGTACGCCTCCCACGCTCGGTCCATGCTCCCGGCGCCGACAACCAGCGTGACGTGCCGCAAGTCTGGATCGATCGTCTGCATCACTTCCAATGTCCGTGCGAAGTCCCGCTTCGCGTCCACGCCGGTGACGTTGGACGGCAATGAGCGACCTGCGACGTACTCGGTATCCGCCGCGCAGAAGACGATAGGCAAGCCCGGAAACAGGTCCTTGCCATGCTCGAGGAGGAAGCGAGGAGCCGGCGTATCGGTGGGAATGATCAGATCCGGCCGGCGCTAACGGTACTTGAGCCGGAAGATCTCCTTCAGCTTGTCGACGTAGATCTTGTCGTCGAAGCGCGAGAGGTCGAGGCTCTCGCTGTCGATCTCCACCGCTGCCGACGTGGTCGACGCCAAGCCCTTCGAAATGCCCGCCATGAAGTTCGCGTTCATGGGAAGTGCTGTCCGGAACGAATGCAGGACGAGAACATGGTACGGCTCGCCACCTCCCACGGCGGCCAACGGCACGAGCAGAGTTGCGAGCTCCGACAGCCGGACGACTGCGACGGCGGCACGGCGAGGACGGTAGCGGCGCACGATCGGCGGAATCACCGGCAAGACGATGGTCCTGTTCGGACCCCAAGGTCGACGGACACCGCCGCGTACGTGACGTACGTGTGCACATATATAGGAGCGAACCGTTAAAATGAAAATAATACGGGAACGGGTAATTCCCTCCAAAGCCACGTGAAGAAAAATCAAACAGGAATGGGCATTTCGATGGACGACGCAGCCGTCGAGCTGGACAGGTATTCCGTGCCGCAGAGGCTGGGGGATCGCGCAATTCGGCGCTTCCACGTCATGGCCAAGCCGGCGGGCTCCGCTTGCAATCTCGACTGCAGCTACTGCTTTTACCTCAGCAAGGAAAGACTCGACGGCGGCCTTGGGCTTGGCCACATGCGTGACGAGATACTCGAACGCTTCGTCCGCGACTACATCACCAGTGTAACCGGATCCGAGGTCGTGTTCTCCTGGCAGGGCGGGGAACCAACGCTACTCGGGCTCGGCTTCTTCGAGCGAGTGGTCGCGCTCCAGCGCCGCTACGCCAAGCCGGGCCAGCGCATCGAGAACGACCTGCAGACCAATGGAACCCTGCTCGACGAGGACTGGGCCCAATTCCTGAAGCGGCACCGCTTCCTCGTCGGACTGTCCATCGACGGCCCAAAGGACGTTCACGACGCGATGCGTCCCACCAAGCGGGGGCAGCCTTCGTGGGACGAAGTGATGCGCGGGCTCGAACACCTGAAGCGCCACGGCGTGCCGTTCAACACCCTGACCTGCGTGCATCGCCATAACGCCTCGCGCCCGCTGGATGTCTACCGGTTCTTGCGGCGCGAGGTGGGTTCAACCTACCTGCAGTTCATTCCGATCGTCGAACCGCGCAACTTCGAGACCAGCGCGCCCGGAAGCGGGAGTCCGGCGGACATGCCCATGCTCGGGAGTCCACGTAGCAAGCCCGGACATCCGCTCTCGGTGGTCACGCCGTGGTCGGTTGACGCGGAGGAATATGGCTATTTTCTCTGCAAGGTCTGGGACGAGTGGCTGAGCCGCGATCTCGGCAAGGTCCTCGTGGCCTTCTGCGAGACCCTGGTGGTGCAGCGCATGGGCCGGCCTTCGCAGGTGTGCGTACACGCGGAGAACTGCGGCAAGAACGTCGCAATCGAGCACGACGGCAGCGTCTACGCCTGCGATCACTAAGTCTATCCCGAGTTTCGACGGGGCAACGTGAATGCAAGGTCGCTCGGCGACATGGTATTCGATCCGGAGCAGGTGAAGTTCGGGTACGCCAAGTCCGAAACTCTGCCACGCTACTGCCGCGAATGCGCGTATCTCAAGGACTGCTGGGGCGAGTGCCCGAAGAACCGCCTGCTGCGTGATCCCCATGGGGAGCCGGGACTCAACTACCTGTGCGCGGGATTCAAGCGGTTCTTTGCTCACGCACGGCGCGGCGCGGACGCCCTCGCGGCGAAGATCACGGCGGCGCCGGCTGCGGAACCAACCATCGGGGCCGGCGCCGTGCGGTGATTGACAGGGGAAGTATGAATCAACTCATTTGCGAGGGGAGAAGCACATGAGCAATACTGGAGAAAGTCCGCGCGGATTCGGCGCCATGGCGCGATCCGCGCTTCTGGCCACGGCGGTGGCGGCGACCGGGGGGATCGGCGCCGCGCAGGCGGCAGACAAACCGAACATCGTCGTGCTGATGACCGACGACACGGGCTGGGCCGATTGAGGATACATCAGCGGCGGGGGTGCCGGGCTGGGCCATCCGACGCCCAACATCGACCGCCTCGCGAAGGAAGGCACTTACTTCACGAACTGGTATGGGCAGGCGAGTTGCACGGCCGGGCGCGCGTCGTTGATGACTGGACGCATCCCGATCCGCTCGGCGATGTCGGTAGTGGTAGTGCCAGGCGACGAGAACGGTCTGCGCAAAGAGACACCGACCATTGCTGAATTTTTCAAGAAGAACGGCTACGGCACCTATTTTTCTGGCAAGTGGCATTTGGGTGACCAGCCGCAGTTCTACCCGACCGAGCACGGCTTCGACGAAATGAAGCACTTCGGCGCCTATTATCCGGGCGTCTACACCTACAGCGACACCAGCAACGCCTTCCACCCGTGGTTCCCTTCGTACAACAAGAAGTACGCCGAGGAATATTTCAAAGCCGTCAACATGTATGAGTGGGAAGGCGTAGCCGGCCAGCCAGCCAAGAGGGTCGCCGAGTTCAGCTGGGACCACCTCGCCGAATTCGACGTCCGCCAGGCAGATTCGGCCGTCGAGTACATCAAGAAGCATGCCAACGATAGCAAGCCCTTCTTCATGGACATCAACTTCATGAAGATGCACAACCCGAACAGTCCGGCCAAGGCCTTCGTCGGCAAGTCGAAGCTCGGCCGGTACTCGGATGCGATGCTCGAACTCGATTCCAACATTGGCCGCATCATGGACGCGATCCGCGCCGAAGCGCCGAACACCATCGTCGTTCTCACCGCCGACAACGGCGCCTGGCAGGACGCCTACCCCGACGCCGGCACCACCCCGTTCCGCGGCGACAAGGGCTCGGCGTTCGAGGCCGGCTGGCGCGTGCCGGCAGTGATGTGGTGGCCTGGCAAGATCCCGGCGGGTGCTGCGCTCAACGAGATGATGTCGCACATCGACTGCTGGGCGACGCTGGCGACGATGGCGGGGCTGAAGGCGCCGCCACCGACCGGTGAGATGAGGGACAACGCCGGCAAGCAGATCTACTTCGACAGCATCGACAACAGCGCGTGGATTCTGGGCAAGGCGCAACACTCCGCGCGCAATACCTGGGTTTACATCGACGGCGAGCAGTTCATGGGCGTGCGGGTCGACATGGGCGACGATCCGGCCAACCCGGACCTCAAGATCGCCTGGAAGTATCTCTATACGGCCAAGGACACATGGCTTGGCTCCGAGCAGAATCTCGGCGCGCAGGGGGCGGTGTACAACCTCACGATGGATCCATACGAGAAGTACGACATGCTCTTCAATGGCGCCATGGCTACGCGCATGCCGACGAACTCGCCCGGCAAGTGGTCCGGCGAGGACAACGGTTGGGTCCTGTCGCTGGCGTACCTCGCCATGATCGACTTCAACAAGTCGATCATCAAGTATCCGAACATCAAGCGCTTCCCCGGCGGCGACTCGAACGACCTCGTGCCGAATCTCAAGAATCCCGAGAATCCGGTGCCCGCGATGTCGGGCGGCAGAGATGTCAAGGTCAAGGCGAGCGGCGGCTGATCTCAAGTTTCTGGCACGCGCGAATCGACGGGGACGCGGTCTTCGCGTCCCCGTCGGATGTGGCGACCGCGCAGCGACTTTCCGAAGCGGGTGGAGCGCGCTGGCGGCAGGTCCTCATACTACCTCTCCTTCATGGCCGCGATCCGCAAGGGCCGAATGGCAGCCGAAGTGAAATCATGATCCACGTCGGAACAGGCGATATCCTGGCGTACATGGCCGCAACAACGGAATCGACATGGTGAGTCTTCAACATCCGATCCTCGCGGTCATGGCCATCGCCGTGACCGCGCCCCTGCTCGCCGAACTGCCGGTCGGTGTTCGCATTCCCGTCGTCGTCCTCGAGGTGGTGCTGGGCGCGGTGGTCGGCCCGCATGCGCTGGGCTGGGTCCAGACAGGGGAATTCCTGGATCTGATGCAGAAGGTCGGACTGGGGGCGATGCTGTTCATGGCGGGCACCGAGATCGACTTCCGCACGATTGCCGGGCGGCCGCTCACCCTCGCGCTGGTGGGCTGGGTTGCCTCGGCAGCGGTCGCTTTCGTCGTGGTCGGCGTGCTGCACGCCGTGCCGTCGGTGCATGCCCCGATGATGGTGGTGCTCGCCCTCACCACCACGAACCTCGGGGTGATGATCCCGGTGCTGCGGGACGCAGGCGTGGTCGAGTCCGCCTTCGGCCGGATATTCCTTGCCCAGGGGGCCATCGGGGAGTTGGCACCGATCGTCGGCGTCTCGCTGGCGCTGTCCACCGCCTACAGCACATGGCAGGAATTCACGCTGTTGCTCGCCTTCCTCGCCGTGGTTCTGGCAGTGGCGTTCGTTGGCGCGCAGGCACGCGCGCCACGGCTGCTGGAATGGCTCGGACGCACGCTGAGGTCCAGCTCGCAGACGCCGGTTCGGATGTCGCTGCTCCTGGTGGCGGCGTTCTTCGTCCTTTCCGAGACGTGGGGATTCGAAGGGATCCTGGGGGCGTTCGCCGCAGGCATGGCTGTGGGCGTGGCGACTCGGGGCGAGGACTGCGAAGCTTTCCAGATGAAGCTGGAGTCGGTGGTCTTCGGCTGGCTGGTGCCTTTCTTCTTCGTGGGGACGGGCCTTCACTTCGACGCCGGCGCACTGCTTCGCAGCACCGACACGATGGTCCTGGTGCCCACGTTCCTCTTGCTGCTGCTGCTCGTGCGCGGTCTGCCGACCCTGCTGTTCCGGAACGAGCTGCCGCCCCGGGAGCGCTTGCCGTTCGCGTTCGCCTCCTCCGTCGCATCGGTCGGCCTCGTCATCGTAATCACCGAGATCGGCAAGAGCACGCAGAAAATGAATGTGGATGTCGCGCAGGCGTTGGTCGCCGCGGCCTTGCTGTCGATTCTCGTCTACCCAACGCTTACCGGCGCCACGATCGCGCGTTCTCGCCCTGCGACGGCGTCAAGGGGCGGAGCGGAAGACGCGCCCGGGTCTTGAGCAACGGTTCCAGCGTAACTTCCCTCCGTTGGCGGCGCCGCTGCGCCACCGTCTTGGACTCCCGGCGCCATTGCGAGCATCGCGAGTCCGCACGACCGGTAATACCTCGCACCCGCCTGGTGCCAATCCTAGCGGCTCGCGGCAGTGCGATTGCCGTTGGCTGCACGGCGAGCAGCAACGATAGCGGCGTGGCTTTCCGCCCACTGATGGCGGTTCGCGCCGCCGCTGTCACACCGGCGTGACCGGCGGATCCCGCTCGGCCCTGAAGGCTACTCGAAGAGGCGTGACCCCTGGTCAGCGGATCGCGATTTTCTCGGTGCCACGGCAGGCGAGCAATCGGGTCCGGCAGCGACCGCAAACCATGCACCCGGCTGCTGCCAGCTGGGAGAGCTTTCCGAATTCTCGCGCGTAGGCCCCGGCATGACAATGTACATGCAAAGAGCCTAAGACAAAGGCAACTGACAGCCTCGTGTATCGAAGAAAAAAGTTTTTTTGCCCTCCAGTCGGCAAAATGGTAGGCTAATTTCGGAACCAGTGGGGACTGGGACCGAAAATGGCGCCTTCCGTGGACCCCGGGGGAGCGATTTCAGAGGGCAGGGTCGAACCACACGCTTGTTTGTTTGCCGCTTCTCTTCTCACAGGAGGCAGTACCATGCGTTGGTCAAGCAACTCATCCACATGCCATTTCCTCTCCCACATCGCGCTGCTCGCTGCATTGTTGGTGACAGCCTGCGGCCGATCGGAGACTCCGCCAGCGATGGCCCCGGCGACAGCACCGGCGACAAGCGTGGCGACAGACGATATTCGATCCTTTACCGGCAACTGGACCACGACCGGCAGCCGCACGTTCATGGATCTCGGACCGGGCCACCAGGCAAGCATCTTTGAGCTCAGGGGATCGATGCTGTTGAGCGGCAAACAAAGAGTAAATCCGGGTTTCCAATCGCAAGCCATCGGCTTCACTGACACGACCACCGGCATGCAGGCACACAGCGTCTGGACCGACGAGCATGGTGACAAGGTCTTCAGCGAATGGAGCGGCGAAGGGATTGGCCCAGGACAGCTGATCGAAGGCAAGTTCACCGGCGGTACCGGCCGCTATGCCGGAATCAGTGGTGAATACAGTTTCAAATGGCAGCGCCTCGGCGCCATTGAGGGCGAAGACCTGGCCGGTCGGGTGGTCGGTCTGAAGGGTTGGGCGCGCCTCGGCTCGCCCGGTACGGTTGCTCCCACCAATGCAGGAGGCCAGAAATGAGCACAGCCACTTTTGGAACGGGAAGAATCTTGAAGTTGGTGGGCCTCCTGGTCCTGTTCTTTGGCCTCTGGTTCACGCCAGTTCCGCAGGGGCTGACGCTTGAGGCCTGGCATCTGTTTGCCGTCTTCGCGTCGGCGATCGTCTCGGTGGTTCTCAACGTGTTTCCGTTATTCACCTCGTCGCTGCTGGCGTGCGCGATCGTGGTGCTCACCAACACGCTGACACCGGCCAAAGCCTACGGCGCCTTTGCCAACGCCATCGTGCTGCTGGTCGTAACCGCTTTCCTGGTATCGCAGTCGGTAGTCAAGAGCGGACTCGGCAAGCGCATCAGTCTGTACGTGGTTTCGCTGTTCGGCAAGTCGACACTTGGCCTGGCGTACAGCATCTTCATCACCGATACCCTGATCGCCCCGGGGTTCCCGAGCAACACGGCGCGCGGCGGCGTGCTTTTCCCCGTGATCCTGGCGCTCGCGAACAACAGCGGCTCCACACCGGAAGACGAGAACAAGCGGCGCTTCGGCGGCTACCTGATGTTCTGCGGCATGTCGAGCCTGGCGATCACCTCGGCCCTGTGGTTCACCGCCACCTCGGGCAACCCGGTAGGCGCGTCACTGGCCGCCGAACAAGGGCTCAAGATCGATTTCGGCTCATGGCTGCTCGCCTCCTGCGTCCCTTGTCTGCTGGTGATCGGACTGCTGCCGCTGCTGCTCTATCGTCTTTTCCCGCCCGGAATCACCGCCACTCCGGATGCACCGGCGCGCGCCCGCCAGGAATTGCGGACGATGGGGCCGATGTCACGTCACGAGTGGATCACGGCGATAACCTTCATCGTCATGATCACTGGCTGGGTGCTGGCTGCCCCCTACAAGCTCAACCTGACGGCGATTGCCCTCGCCGGACTTGCAACTTTGATGATCACCGGTGTCCTGACCCTCCACGACATGCACGAGCAGGGCGGCACGCTGGTCACTTTCGTCTGGCTGGCGGTGCTTTTCGGCATGAGCGGACAGCTCAACGAAATGGGGTTCATGGGCTACGTCGGCGAACGACTGGCAGTCGGACTCGAAGGACTCGCCTGGCCAATGGCCTACGTCGCCCTGTTGGTGATCTATGTGCTGCTCCATTTCGGATTCGTCAGTCAGAACGCACAGGTGCTGGCGCTGCTCGGAGTGTTTCTCGACGTCGGCGTGAAGTCGGGAGTGCCCACCCACCTGATGGCCTTTGCGCTCCTCTTCGCCAGCAGTTACTTCTCGGTGATCACGCCGCAGGGCGGCAGCCAGAACATCATTTTCGTCGCCAGCGGCTATCTGAAGCAGGGTGAGCTCTACCGTCTGGGACTGCTGACGACGTTTTTCGCGACGGTGGTCTTCCTGGTCGTCGGTACCCCTTGGATACTCT
>WBZT01001117.1_pt1 | contig 20169 bp, 19 predicted proteins | sample 5204241 | NCBI WGS metagenome assembly WBZT01 (sample SAMN12344358, study PRJNA552823) | activated sludge metagenome | biome: Activated sludge suspended growth; feature: Nitrification reactor; material: Wastewater; isolation source: activated sludge from nitrification reactor of wastewater...
TGGCGTCATACTCGGCTTGGGCGAAGGAGATCTGCTGGGGCATGGGGCAATTCGCGGTCGGGGGAGAAGATGGAAAGCATTATATCACATGCAATCAGTAAGGGTGTAATAAATCAGTGTCTCCCTAGGAGATTCCCAGGAGTGTCGTCAGATTGCCGAGAGCTACGACTACACCCAAACCGCCACTGATAAAGCAATACAAGATGGGGTCACGGCGGGAGTGATCGGCGGCATTACCGGCGCGGCCATCGGCAGCATTTCCGGCCATGTCGGCAGCGGTGCCGGGATCGGGGCCCTAGTCGGGGTGGGCACCCAGGCCATTAGCTCCGCGAGTGGCCAGCACGAAGACGCTACCCGGGTGTGGGCGAACTGCATGTCGAGCCGAGGGCATGCTGTCTATTCCGTCAGATAGCCTGTCTCAGTAGCGTGGAATTTGTTAGCGCCCCGGTTCTGAAAGCACTGCGGGAACTAGGCAGCAAATAGCGTGGGATGCCACCGGCTTCGGCATCGCAACTCATTAGGACTTTTTCTTGGATTTCTAGCTTGTTCATGAACTTGATGAAATGCTAGGCACCCATTTGCCAGGTTCCATCACAATACTGGCGCATGACGTAGGGAGCGGTGAATCGCAGCTTGTGATGGCATAGGATCACAGTCAAGAGCGGGTGAGCGGGGGCGTTGTCAGGTCCTAAGATTTCGGCGGGATCATGCTGACCGTCAGCATCCAGGGTGAGGGCCAGGTCCCAACCCTGGCGATGAGCGTAGCGGAGCCCCGTCTGCATGGCCCCCCAGGCCCCGAGATGCAAGGGCAATCGCAGCACAAGGGCCCCCGCCGCCGCCGCTATCCCCGCCGTGTCGTCCTGGCTGCCATCGTCGATGACGACAATGGGGGCCTGGTAAATACGGCGGGCATCCGTGATGACCTTGGCGATGGCATTGGCCTCGTCGCGGGCGGGGATGAGGATCACGGGGCGCCATCCTTGGCCCAAGTGAACCGGACGAGCCGAAACGCCGCTATCAAGTCGGCCTGCCGAAGATCAGTTACGGCTCTTGTCCACCAGCTTGCCAGCCTTGATCCAGGGCATCATGCCGCGCAGGCGCTCGCCGACCTCCTCGATGGGGTGCTCTTGCCCCAGGCGACGCAGGGCCTTGAGCTTGGGGGCGCCGGCCTGGTTTTCGAGGATGAATTCCTTGGCGAAGTCGCCGGACTGGATCTCGGTCAGGATACGCTTCATCTCGGCCTTGGTCTCGTCGGTGACGATGCGGGGTCCCCGGGTCAGGTCGCCATACTCGGCGGTGTTGGAGATGGAGTAGCGCATGTTGGCGATACCGCCCTCGTAGATAAGATCCACGATGAGCTTGACCTCGTGCAGGCATTCGAAATAGGCCATCTCGGGGGCATAGCCGGCCTCGACCAGGGTCTCAAAGCCATTCTGGATCAAGGAGGTGAGGCCGCCGCAGAGCACCACCTGCTCGCCGAAGAGGTCCGTCTCGCACTCCTCGCGGAAGCTGGTCTCGATAACGCCGGCGCGGCCGCCGCCGTTAGCGGAGGCATAGGCCAGGGCAATGTCGCGGGCCTGACCGCTGGCATCCTGATGGACGGCGATGAGGCTGGGGACGCCGCCGCCCTGGGTGTAGGTGGAACGTACCAGGTGACCCGGGCCCTTGGGGGCGATCATGATGACATCCAGATCCTCGCGGGGCTCGATGGCGCCGAAGTGGATGTTGAAGCCGTGAGCAAAGGCCAGGGCGGCGCCGGGCTTGATGTGGGGGGCTATGTCCTCGCGATAGAGGCGAGCCTGGTGCTCGTCCGGGGCCAGAACCATGATCACATCGGCGGCGGCGACGGCCTCGGCGATGGGCTTGACGTCGAGGCCGGCGTGGGCGGCCTTGACCGCCGAGGCGGAGCCGGGGCGCAGGCCGACGGTGACCGCCACGCCGGAATCCTTGAGGTTGTTGGCGTGGGCATGGCCCTGGGAGCCGTAGCCGATAATGGCGACCTGACGGGACTGGATGAGGGAGAGGTCGGCGTCTTTGTCGTAGTAAACGTTGATGGCCATAGTCATAACCTTAGGGTGGGCGCCGGCGTGGGGCCTGGCGATATACTCTGTTAACGGTGGTTGGTAAAGGCTTGTGCTGGCGGATGGTTTTCCCCCTCTCCCCAACCCCTCTCCCGCGAGGGGGGAGGGTCAAGAGGGGCGCCTGGGCTATCCAAAATCCCTGTCCCGCGCAAGGAGAGGGCAAGAGGGGCGCCTGGGCTTAAGGTGTCGGACCCTTCAGCTCGTGGCATCGGCACCTCTCGCTTGCATCGGTACCTCTCGCTTGGGTCGGTACCTCTCGCTTGGGTCGGCACCTTTCGCTTGCATTGGCACCTCTCCCTTAAAGCGTGAGACCCTTCTCGCCGCGGGCGATGCCGGTGGGGCCGGAACGTACCACCTCCACCACCAGACCCTCGGGGACGGCCTGGATGAAGGCATCGAGCTTCTGGGAGGTCCCGGTCAGCTCGACCACATAGCTGGCCTCGGTGACATCGATGATCTTAGCGCGGAAGATATCGGTCAGGCGCTTGAGCTCCTCGCGCCCTTCTTTCACCGCCCGCACCTTAATCAGCATCATCTCGCGCTCGAGATGACGGCCCTCGGTGAGGTCGAGGAGCTTGACGGTATCCACCAGCTTGTTGAGCTGCTTTTTGATCTGCTCGATGATCTCCTCGCTGCCGGTAGTGACCAGGGTCATGCGCGACAGGGTGGGATCATCCGTGGGGGCCACGGTCAGCGACTCGATGTTGTAGCCACGGGCAGAGAAGAGCCCGGACACCCGCGACAGGGCGCCGGCCTCGTTTTCCAGCAGGACGGAAATAATGTGTCTCATGTCAGGCGAGCTCCCTTTCCGGCGAGAGGTGCATCTCGTGATGCCCCTTGCCCGCCTCGATCATGGGATAAACGTTCTCGGCGGGATCGACCACGATGTCCATGAAGACGAAACGATCCTTCAGGGCGAAGGCCTCGCGCATGGCGCCCTCCAAATCCCCGGGCTGTTCCACCCGCATGCCGACGTGGCCGAAGCTCTCAGAAAGTTTGACAAAGTCGGGCAGGGCATCGACGTAGGAATGGGAGTAGCGGCTCTCGTAGAAGAACTCCTGCCACTGGCGCACCATGCCCATATAGCCGTTGTTGAGCAGAATGACCTTGATGGGCAGATCATACTGCTTGCAGGTGGCCATCTCCTGGATGCACATGAGGATGCTGGCCTCGCCGGAGACGCAGGCCACGGTGGCGTCTGGATACGCAAGCTGCACGCCCATGGCCGCCGGCAGGCCGAAGCCCATGGTGCCCAAACCCCCAGAGTTGATCCAGCGCCGCGGCTGGTCGAAGGGGTAGAACTGGGCGGCAAACATCTGGTGCTGGCCCACGTCGGAGGTCAGGTAGAGACCGCCTTGTGTGACCTTGTAGAGGGTCTCGACGGCGAACTGGGGCTTGATGAGGGGGCTATGGCGATCGTAGGCCAGGCATTTCACCCCCCGCCACTCCTCGATCTGCCGCCACCATTCCGCCAGGGCCACCGGGTCCGGACCCTTCTTGTGGTCCTTGAGGATGCGCGCTATGTCGGCCAGTACGCTACCCACGGGGCCGACGATAGGGATGTCGACCCGCACATTTTTGGAGATTGAAGAGGGGTCTACGTCCAGATGGATGATGGTGGCGTGGGGGCAGAATTGCTCGATCTTGCCGGTCACGCGGTCATCGAAGCGGGCGCCGATGGCGAACAGCACGTCCGTCTCGTGCATCGCCATGTTGGCCTCGTAGGTCCCGTGCATGCCGAGCATGCCCATAAACCTGGGGTCCGTCATGGGGAAGGCCCCCAGTCCCATCAGGGTGCTGGTAATGGGGAAGCCGGTTAGCTCGACCAGGTCGCACAGGGCCTGGGAGGCCTCGCCCAAAATGACACCGCCGCCGGTGTAGAGGACGGGCCTTTTGGCCGCGAGCAGGACATCCACCGCCTTCTTGATCTGCCCCGGGTGACCCTTCAGCGCCGGGCTGTAGGAGCGCAGCTTGATGTCCTTGGGGTAGTGGTAGGGGATCTTGATGTTGGGATCGGTGACATCTTTGGGAATGTCCACCAGCACCGGGCCCGGCCTGCCGGAGGTGGCGATGTAGAAGGCCTTGCGGATGGTCAGCGCCAGGTCATGCACATCCTTGACCAGGTAGTTGTGCTTGACGCAGGGGCGGGTGATACCGACCGTATCCACCTCTTGAAAGGCGTCGCTGCCGATCACGGGCGTTGGCACCTGCCCGGACAGGATGACCATGGGGATGGAGTCCATGTAGGCGGTGGCGATGCCGGTGACCGCATTGGTGGCGCCTGGTCCCGAGGTGACCAGAGCGACGCCACAGCGGCCAGTGGCGCGCGCGTAGCCATCGGCGCCATGGGTAGCGGCCTGTTCGTGGCGGACCAGGATGTGTTTGACCTTGTCCTGCTTGAACAAGGCGTCGTAGGTGTGAAGGACCGCGCCCCCGGGGTACCCGAAGACATATTCCACGCCCTCATCGATCAGCGCCTGAACGATGATCTCGGCTCCACTCAGTTCCAATTCAGATAACCTCCATCTGTCTGACCACCCCGGGAAGGCCCTTGCCGCCCTGCCCCCGGGTAAGCGCGGCGAGACAGAAAAGTGGGAGATGTATAAAGGGTCGAAAAGCTACAGGATAGCACCCGGATCGGTCAAGGACGGCGTGTCGATTGGCGGCCTGTCAATCCGGGAAATCCGGTTCCGGCCGGCGGGGCTTGTCCCGGTTGGGGCGCCTCCCTACAATGAGGCTCTTTTTCGCCGGGCCTATCCCATGCGCACATCTCGGTTCCCCCTCCAGACCCTCAAGGAAACCCCCGCGGACGCGGAGGTGGCCAGTCACCGGCTGATGCTGCGGGCAGGCATGATTCGCAAGCTGGCGGCGGGGCTCTATACCTGGCTGCCCCTGGGACTGCGGGTCCTGCGCAAGGTGGAACGGATTGTCCGGGAGGAGATGGACCGGGCCGGGGCCCTGGAGGTTCTGATGCCGGCGGTACAGCCGGCGGAGCTGTGGCAAGAGTCCGGGCGCTGGGAGCAGTATGGTCCCGAACTGTTACGGATCAAGGACCGTCACCAGCGGGAATTCTGCTTCGGCCCCACCCACGAGGAGATCATCACCGACCTGGCGCGCCGCGAGCTGCGCAGCTACAAGCAGTTACCGGTGAATTTCTACCAGATCCAGACCAAGTTCCGCGACGAGATCCGCCCTCGCTTCGGGGTCATGCGGGCGCGGGAATTCCTGATGAAGGACGCCTATTCCTTCCACCTGGATCGCGACTCCCTGGCCGAGACCTACCAGGTCATGCACACCACCTATAGCCGTATCTTCCAGCGCTGCGGCCTGGATTTCCGCCCCGTGCAGGCGGATACGGGCGCCATCGGCGGACGGGCATCCCATGAATTTCATGTCCTGGCGGATGCCGGCGAGGACGCCATCGCCTTTTCCACGGTGAGTGACTATGCCGCCAACATCGAGCTGGCGGAGGCCCTGCCCCTGGCGGCCAGCCTGCCGGCGCCTACTCAGGAGAAGCGCCTGGTCGCCACCCCGGAGGCCCGGACCATCCAGGAACTGGTGGAGCAATTCGACCAGCCCATCGCGCACACGGTCAAGACCCTGGTGGTGGCCGCAGCCGCGGGGAGCGGAGCCAAGCTGGTGGCCCTGCTGGTGCGGGGCGATCACGAACTGAACCCGGTCAAGGCCGAAAAGCTGCCCCAGGTAGCCGTGCCCCTGCGGATGGCGACGGAGGAGGAGATCCGCGCCGCCCTGGGCGCTGGCCCCGGTTCCCTGGGGCCCCTGGGCCTGCCTATCCCCTGCGTGGTCGATCGTACCGTGGCGGTGACCGCCGATTTCAGCGCCGGGGCCAACCAAGATGGCCAGCACTGGTTCGGCCTCAACTGGGGCCGCGACCTCCCCCTGCCGGAAGTGGCGGACCTGCGCAGTGTCGTCGAAGGCGACCCCAGCCCGGATGGCCAGGGCCAGATCACCATCGCCCGCGGTATCGAGGTCGGGCATATCTTCCAGCTTGGCCAGAAGTACAGCGAGGCTCTCAAGGCCACCGTCCTGGATGAGGGCGGCCGGGCCCTGACCCTGGAGATGGGCTGTTATGGCATCGGCGTGTCGCGAGTGGTGGCCGCCGCCATCGAGCAGCACCACGACGAGCGCGGCATCATCTGGCCGGCGCCCATAGCCCCTTTCCAGGTCGCCCTGCTGCCCATGAAGCTCGCCAAGTCCTACCGGGTCCGAGAGGCCACCGAGGCCCTCTACCAGGAACTGACCGCCGCTGGCATCGAGGTCCTCCTTGACGACCGGGACGAACGCCCCGGCTTCATGTTCGCGGACATGGAACTCATTGGCATCCCCCATCGCTTGGTCGTCGGCGACAAGGGGCTGGACCAAGGCCTGCTGGAATACAAGGGCCGCCGGGACACGGAGTTGACCCTGGTACCCATCGCCGAGGTCCTGGCCTTCCTGCGCGAGCGGCTGCCGATGGCCGCCGCCTGACCTGCGGCGGCGGATTTTTTCAAGGTCGCCGCCCCGGGCCAGGGCAGAACCTTGATCACCCCTAAATTTTGGGCCGCGATTCGCTCCTCACCCCCTGCCGCCCCTCACCCTGCCAGGCCGCGGTACAACCCAGGAACCCTTAATCATGCGACAGGAAGCCTTCAGCTACGACCAGCTACTGCAATGCGGCCGCGGTGAAATGTTTGGCCCGGGCAATGCCCAGTTGCCAACCCCCAACATGCTCATGATGGACCGCATCGCCAAGATCAGTGACGGGGGCGGCACCTACGGCAAGGGCGAGATCCTCGCCGAGCTGGACATCCGTCCGGATCTCTGGTTTTTCGGCTGCCACTTCCCCGGCGACCCGGTCATGCCCGGCTGCCTGGGCCTGGACGCCACCTGGCAATTGGTTGGATTCTTTCTGGGTTGGATCGGCAATCCGGGCCGGGGCCGCGCCCTGGGTGTCGGTGAGGTCAAGTTCACGGGTCAGGTGCTGCCTACCGCCCACCAGGTTACCTATCAGATTGATATGAAACGCATCATCAGCCGCAAGCTGGTCTTGGGCATCGCCGACGGTAATGTCAAGGTGGATGGCCGGGAGATTTACACCATGAAGGACCTTCGCGTGGGGCTCTTCACCACCACCGAAGGCTTTTGACGGGCGTCCCTGCCCAACGGGGTAAGCGAAAGATCAGCCCTTCTTCTCGCCGAGCATGGCCGCGAGACGCTTGGGGGGGACATAGCCAGGCACCATCTCGCCGCTTTCGAGGATGATGGCGGGAGTGCCGGAGACGCCCAGCCTTTCGCCAAGCTCCATCTGTTCCTTGACCGGGTTCTCGCACTTCTTCTCCGGGACCGTCTTGCCGGCCTTGGCGTCCGTGAGGGCGGCCTTGCGGTCGTCGGCGCACCAGACAGAGACGGCCTTGTCGAAGGAGGGGGTGCCAACCCCAGCGCGGGGGAAGAAGAGGTAACGCACCTTGATGCCCTCGGCAAGATAGCCGTCGATCTCGCTATGCAACTTGCGGCAGTAGCCGCAGTCAAGGTCCGTGAAGACCGTGATGGTATGCTCGGCCTTACCCGGGGGCGCAAAGACGATCATGGTGTCCTCACCCAGCTTGTTGACAGCCGCCACCCGCTCCTTGGCCTCCTTCTTGCGCGCCTCCGCCAGACGGGGTGAGGTCTCCGTCAAATCCTCCTTGCTGACCAGGTCGATCATGCGGCCCTGGACCATGTAGCGGCCATCCTTGCTTACGTAGATGACGTCCGAACCTACCAGAACCTCGTAGAGATCAGGCACGGGAGTCTCATGGACGCTATTGACCTCATACTCCGGCAGTATCTTGGCCAGGCTCTTCTTGATGGCGCTGGCGGCATCCGCCGCAGCCTGGGCCGAGAACAGGGCCAACACGGCACTGGCAAGCCCGATCTTCATCTTCACATTCATGCGTTAACCTCAATCTCTGAAATTTGTGAATTTAAGGGGCAAGCCCCAATCGCCCTCGCGCAGATGCGTGATGGCCTCCTGCAGGTCGTCGCGATTCTTACCCGACACCCGTAACTGCTCGCCCTGAATCTGGGCCTGGACCTTGAGCTTGACTGCCTTGAGGGCCTTGATCATGCTTTTGGCCGTTTCGGTGTCGATCCCTTGCTTCAGCCCCACCTCCTGACGCGCCGCGCTCAGGCTGGTTGTCGGGTCCTTGAGGTCCAGGCTGCCGATGTCGACTCCGCGTTTGACCAGTTTTTGCCGCAGAATATCCATCATCTGCCGCAACTGGAAATCCCGCTCCGTGGTCAGCTTGATGACATCACCGGCCAGCTCGAAGCTCGCCTGCATGCCCTTGAAGTCGAACCGGGTGCCCACCTCGCGATTGGCCTGATCCACCGCATTGCGGACTTCCTGCAGGTCCACCTCCGAAACCACATCAAACGATGGCATAACGATCTTTTCCCCCTTACCCGGCTGGTGAAGGCTGGCTACATTAGAGCAAGGAACGCGGCAATGCCAGTCTCAACCGCGCGGATGATGCTTGGCATGGAGCTGTTTGAGCCGCTCCCGGGCGACGTGGGTATAGATCTGCGTGGTGGAGAGGTCACTGTGGCCCAGTAGCATCTGCACAACCCGCAGGTCGGCGCCGTGATTGAGCAAATGGGTGGCGAAGGCATGGCGCAGGGTGTGGGGTGACAGTTCCTTGTGAATGCCGGCGTTGAGGGCGTGGCGCTTGATCAGCTGCCAGAAGGCCTGGCGGGTCATGTGGTCGCTGCGACCGGTGGGAAAGAGAAAATCGCTGAACCGGCCGCCCAGCAAATCCTGGCGCGGACCGCGCGTGAAATCCGCCAGCCAGGCGATGGCCTCCTCGCCCAGGGGCACCAGGCGCTCCTTGCCCCCCTTTCCCAGCACCCGCACCAGGCCCTGGTTGAGGCTCACCTCACCCGGTTTGAGACCGACCAGCTCGGAAACCCTCAGTCCGGTGGCATAAAGGACCTCCAGCATGGTGCGGTCGCGGTGCCCCCGGGAGTCTTGGGTATCCGGGGACCCCAACAGCCGCTCCACCTCCGCTTCCGTCAGGATGCGGGGCAGGGGGCGGCCCAGCCGGGGGGCGTCCACCCGGGCGCTGGGATCCTCGCGGATGGTGCCGATGCGCAACAGGTACTGATAAAACTGGCGCAGGCAGGACAGGCGCCGCGCCGCCGAACGGGGTTTCAGCCCTTGCTGGGAGAGCAGGGCCAGATAATCGAGCACCTCCAGTCGGGTCGCTCCCGCCAGCCCCAAGCCACGCGTGGCCAGCCAGACGTCGAAGGCCCGCAAATCCGACTGGTAGGCCGCCAGGGTATTGGCGCTCAGCCCCCGCTCCATCCAGAGGGCATCGGCGAAGCCTTCGATGAGGGTGTTCGGGGCCACCGGGACCGCCTTCACCCCTCCGCCCAAGGCAAGGCCTCGTTGCGGCAACGGACATGATAGTAACGGCTGTCTTCCAGGCGCAGGGCGGTGAACCGGCCACGATTGGCGCAACCGGTGTCCAGGGGGTGGACGAGCAGCTTGCCGGGACCCGTGCGGCCCAGGCCCTCGCGATCGAGCCGGGCCCAGTGACCGAAGAGGATAGGGACGCCCTGGCTGGCGCGGCCCGGCACCTGGAACCAGGGCCGGGAACGCCGGGCGCCCTTGCGCTTGCGGCGCTCGCCGTCGAGATCCAAACGGCCTTCGGCATCGCACCAGCGCAGTTGGGTGAAGCAGTTGGCGATGTAGCGCAGCCGATCCCAGCCGGCCAGGTCATCGCGCCAGCGCCAGGGTTTGCGGGGTCCCAGATGGAGAAACAGGTCTTCGTAGGCGGGATTTTGCAGCAGGGACTCCAGTTCGGCGGCGCGGGCCTTGGCGGTAGCCAGATCCCACTGGGGTGGCAGTCCGGCATGGACCATAGTGAAACCAAGTCGCTCGTCATGGTAGAGCAGGGGCTGGTGGCGCAGCCAGAAGAGGAGTTCCTCCCGATCATGGGCCTCGAGGATGCTAGCCAGGGTATCCTTCTTGCCGAAGGTCAGGGCGCCGGAGGCAGCGGCCAGGAGGTGGAGGTCGTGGTTGCCGAGGACGCAGACGGCGGCGTGACCCAGGCCCCGTACGAAGCGCAGCAAGCCCAGGGAGTTGGGCCCCCGATTGACCAGATCCCCCGTAAACCAGAGGCGATCGACGGACGGATCGAAGTCGATACGGTCGAGAAGCCGCAGCAAATCATCAAAACAGCCCTGGACATCACCGATGGCATAGGTGGCGCCGACTTCATCCACCGGCAGCCCTTGGGCCAAGGGCAAGGCCACTAGGGCGTGACCGGGCGCTTCGTTCGGCATGGAACCTGTCATAGCTCGCCTGTCCCCACCAGGGCCGTGACGGCACCCTCGTGGCGCAGCAGCCAGCGCTTGACCTCCAGACGGCGGCCCGCGACATCCCCCGCGAAGCCCCCCAACCCATCCCTGGCGATGACGCGATGGCAAGGCACGGCGATAAGGCAGGGGTTGGCGCGACAGGCCCCGCCGATGGCGCGGGCGCTGGTGCCCAGTTGCCGGGCGAGATCCCCATAAGTCCGGGTTGCACCGGGGGGGATGGCTCGGAGGGCGCGCCAGATGCGGTGCTGGAAGTCCGTGCCCCGCGCGGCCAGGGGCAAGTTCAAACCCACCTCACCTTCGTCAAAATAGCGCGCCAAGGCCGCGCGGATGGCCAGGGGCACCGGCTCGCGGGGGTTTTTGTCATCCCCTGGCGCAATGCCCTCCGGAAATTCAGGGTCCAAGTCCGCGGCCAAGTTCAGGCACACCAATCCCGCTGCTTCCCAGGCAAGGACCAGGGTCCCCAGGGGAGTTGCAAGCACGCCGGATTGCACAACTCCCGATGCCAGGGTTCCCGATCGCAACCGTCCTGCTTTCATAACACCTGCTGTCATAACGCCGCTTAAGAGTCGCGCAGTATATACCCAGAGCCCATCAATCCACGGCCTGTAGCGGGCAGGGCCGGGTGGCATCTGGCGGGAGGTTCGGGAGGCGGCGGGTGGCTGGCGGGGGTGTCGACAGCAGGGATGCTGTCGTCAAGCCTACAGGGAGTTATTCACGGCGTCCCCCGCCAGCCACCCGCCGCCTCCCGCCCCATCACACCGGATAATCCCCGATCAGGAAAACTGATCATCATCGGCCCCCCGGTTACAGGCCTCAGTCCTGGCCGGCCGCTCTAGACTTGGAAATTGAGTACAATGTGTTTTCTTGCAATGCCCCGAGGCACCTTGGTCCAGCCGTGAACAACCCCCAAGCCCCCTTCTGGGAAACCACCCCCCTGGCCGCCATGAGTAGCGACCAGTGGGAGGCCCTCTGTGATCGCTGTGGCAAGTGTTGTCTGGAGAAGCTGGAGGAGGAGGATACCGGGCGCATCTTCTATACCAATGTCGCCTGCAAGCTGCTCGACCCTGCCAGTGGCGCTTGCAGCGACTATCCGCACCGTTCCCGCTTGGTGCATGACTGTATTGAACTCACGCCGGCCACCGTCGCCAACCCTTACTGGCTTCCCACTACCTGCGCCTATCGACGCCTGCGCGAGGGACGACCCCTGCCTAACTGGCACCCCCTCCTCAGCGGTGACCCCACTTCCGTGCACCGTGCCGGCCAGTGCGTCGCCGGGCGGGTCATCCCCGCCGCCGAGGCCGGTCCCCTCCTGCACCACCTCATTGACTGGATCGAATAGCCCACGTATCAGGTCCTAATGCCACAACCTATCCAGGGCCTCCGCCCCCACAGCGCGGGCGCTCACCTTTTGCCCCTCGCCTTCCCGGTAAGCGTTTGATGAAAACCTCTTCTCCAACCCCGGCCTCCTTCTGTCCCGCCCGCCTCGACTTGCTGCAAAGCACAGCCGGCTTGGTCCTGGCCCTCTTTATGTGGCTGCACATGGTCTTCGTCTCCTCCATCCTCCTGGGCAAAGACGCCTTCTGGGCGGTGGCGCGCTTCTTCGAGGGCTATTTCCTCCTCGGTCGGGGCTACCCCCTACTGGTGTCCCTGTTCGCGGCCGCGGTTTTGGCACTCTTCGTCCTGCACGCCGTCCTGGCCCTACGCAAGTTTCCCGCCGACTGGCGGCAGTATCGGACCTTCTGGCGCCATGCCAGCCGCTTTCCCCATGGCGATACCCGGCTTTGGCTGGTTCAGGTAATCACCGGCTTTGCTCTCTTTTTCCTGGCCCCGGTCCACCTTTACCAGATGTTGGCGCATCCGGATCTAATCGGTCCCTTCGCCTCATCCGACCGGGTTTGGAGTGGGCGGTTCTGGCCCCTCTACCTCCTGCTGCTCTTCGCAGTGGAGGTGCATGGCAGCGTTGGCCTCTATCGCCTGGCCTTGAAGTGGGGCTGGTTAGAGGGCAAGGATCCGGCCCTCACCCGCCGGCGGCTCAGGCAAGCCAAGTGGGCGCTGACGACCTTCCTGATCAGCATCGGGCTCTTGTCTCTGTTGGCCTATATCAGGATCGGCATGGATCATGCGCCCCTCGCGGGGGAACGCTACACCCCAACCTGGGTGGAGGCTGAACGATGAAAATTCTCTATACGGATGTGTTGATCATCGGTGGCGGCCTGGCCGGGCTGCGGACGGCGGTAGGGGTCAAACGGCGCGGTCTGGATACCCTGATCCTCTCCCTGGTCCCGCCCAAGCGCTCCCATTCCGCGGCGGCTCAGGGTGGCATGCAGGCGAGCCTGGCGAATGCCCTCAAGGGCGCCGGCGACAACGAGGAGGTCCACTTCCACGATACGGTGCGCGGCAGCGACTGGGGCTGTGATCAGCGGGTGGCGCGTCTTTTCACCCACATGGCCCCTAAGGCGGTGCGCGAGCTGGCTGCCTGGGGCGTTCCTTGGAGCCGGGAACGCCAGGGGGAACGCCAGGCCATCATCAACGGCGAGGCAGTCAGCCTGCTGACCCCCGCCACGGTCCATGGTCTGATTGCCGCCCGCGACTTCGGCGGCACCAAGAAATGGCGCACCTGCTACACCTCCGACGGTACGGGCCACGCCATGCTGTATGCGGTGAGCGATCAGGCCATCGCTTCCGCCATCCCGGTGCATGAGCGCCAGGAGGCCATGGCCCTCATCCACGATGGCGCCCGCTGCCTGGGCGCCGTGGTTCGGGACCTGATCACGGGGGAACTGCGGGCCTACCTGGCCCAGGCCACGGTGATGGCCACCGGGGGTTTTGGGCGCATCTGGGGCGTCTCCACCAACGCCATCATCAACGAAGGCCTGGGCCAGGCCCTGGCCCTGGAGACGGGGGTAGCACGGCTGGCCAACCTGGAGGCTGTACAATTCCACCCCACGGCCATAGTCCCGGCGGGCATCCTGGTGACCGAGGGCTGCCGCGGCGACGGCGGCCTGCTGCGAGACGTCGATGGTCATCGTTTTATGCCGGATTACGAGCCCGAGAAGCGGGAACTGGCCTCCCGGGACGTCGTCTCCCGACGCATGGTCGAGCATATACGCAAAGGCAAGGGGATCAAGGGTTCCTTTGGAGATTTTCTCTGGCTGGACATCACCGTCCTCGGCCGCGCCCACATCGAGAAGAACCTGCGCGAGGTCAAAGAAATCTGCCGGTATTTCCTGGGTATAGATCCGGCAGTGGATTTTATCCCGGTGCGGCCGACCCAGCACTATTCCATGGGCGGTATCCGCACGGATCACCAGGGCCAGAGCCCCTGGCTCCGGGGCCTTTTTGCCTGCGGCGAGGTGGCCTGCTGGGACCTGCACGGCTTCAACCGCCTGGGGGGCAACTCAGTGGCAGAGACGGTAGTGGCCGGGATGCTGGTAGGCGAATACGTGGCCGACTTCTGCGCCTCAGCCGAAGGCCAGATCCAGATCTCCAGCGCCCTGGCCCAGGATTTCATCCAGCGCGAGCAGGCCCGAATAGATCGCCTGTTGCGGCAACCCGGTCGGGAGAGCGCCGTTTCCCTGCGTCAGGCCATGGAGCGGGTAATGACGGAGCAGGTGGGCCTGTTCCGCAAGGGTCCGGACCTGGAGGCGGCCGTGGCGGAGCTGCGATCCCTGCTGGCCCGCGCCGACGACTTGGGGGTGCGCAATCCCTATCCCGGCGCCAATCCGGAGCTGGTCCTGGCCTACCGGCTGCCGCGTATGCTCAAGATCGCCCTGGGGGCGGCGATGAGCGCCCTGGCTCGTACCGAGAGCCGGGGCGCTCATTACCGGGAGGATTACCCGGGCCGCAACGACCGCGACTGGCTCAAGCGCACCCTGCTGCACTGGCCCGCGGGTGGGAAGCAGCCGGAACTGGACTACGAGGCCCTGGAGGTCGGCACCATGGAACTGCCGCCGGGTTTTCGCGGCTATGGCGCCCGGGACATCCTAGACCACCCCGACACGGCCAGGCGCCAGGCCGAAATCGATGCCCTGCAGGCCAGCGCGGCGGCGGGGGAAGGGACAGATCCCGGGGCCTCTGATGGCGCCCGCGCTGCCAGGGAGGCCCAAGCCCTGCAAGACCGGATCATGCCCTTCCACTACCTGCTGCCCGAACGCTATCGCGGTCCCAATGCCCGGGTGTCGGTGACCCCAGGCCTTGATTCCCAGGGTACCGAGGCCCCCGTGGCAAGGGCCTCAGCCCCCACCGTGGCGAGATTGGCCAGCCGATCCCAGGAGTCCCAATCATGAGCCGACCCCTCCACTTCCACATCTTCCGCCACACCCCCGGCGATAAGGCCAGCGTCCCCCACCTCCAGGATTACCACCTGGACGAGGCCCCGGGTATGACCCTTTTCATCGCCCTCAACCAGATCCGCGAGCAGCAGGACCCCAGCCTGACCTTCGACTTCGTCTGCCGGGCCGGCGTCTGTGGTAGCTGCGCCATGGTGATCAACGGCCTGCCGGGCCTGGCCTGCCGCACCCTCACAGCCTCCCTACCGGAAGAGATCACCCTGATGCCCCTGCCGGTCTTCGAGCTCATCGGCGACCTTTCGGTGAATACGGGCAAGTGGATGCGGGCCTTAAGCGAGCGGTTGGAGACCTGGGTCCATTTCCAGGGCGTACCGGACCTGGATATCCTCGAGGCCCCCATGGAGCCCGAACTGGCGGTACAAATCTACGAGCTTGATCGCTGTATCGAATGTGGCTGCTGCATCGCCGCCTGCGGCACGGCCCAGATGCGCCAGGACTTCATCGGCGCCGTCGGCCTCAACAAGATCGCCCGTTTCCGGCTCGACCCCCGCGATCGGCGCGAGGAGGCCGATTACTATGGGGTGATCGGCGACGACGAGGGGGTTTTCGGGTGCATGAGCCTGCTCGGCTGCCACGACGTCTGCCCCAAGGGCCTGTCCCTCCAGACCCAGATCGCCTACCTGCGTCGCGCCATGGTGCGCCAAGGCCTGAGCGGCCCGCCGGTCTGCCTGGGCTAACCCCGCCTGCCAGAGGCAAGTCGGGACACCGATCAGGGGCCTGGACCCCTGCGGTCGTCGTAGATCGGAGTCCCGGCGACCAGCGAATACTGGCCATCCCTCTGGGCCCCAAAGACCAGCCTCCTGCCCGCTCTTGCCAGCGCCACCGGATGATGCCCGCTAGATAAGCCACCCCCACAGTTCCAGCGGCCAGCGCACCGCCAGCGCCACGACCAGAGCCACACCAATGGAGAGGACGACAGAATAATAGGCATCGCGCCGGCCAAGGAGTTTCAACATCATGGCGAAGGTGGACACGCAGGGCACATAAAAGGTCAAGAACACCAGGAAGGTGACGATCTGGGTGGTGTCGAGCACACTGGACAACTCCTGGGTACCCAGGGCCTGAAACACCATGAGCAGTGACAGTTCCTTGCGCAGCACGCCAAAAAGGATCGGGACCCCCAAGGCCACGGGCAGACCCAGCCACCAGTGCGTAATAGGTGTCAGCGCGAGATTGATCCAGGCATCGGCGCCGTAGCGGTCCAACAACGCCAACACCACGCTACCTGCCACTAGCAATGGCAGCACGATGGTGACGATATCCCGGCTGCGGGCCCAGGTACTGGCCAGTACCTGGCGCAGGGTCGGCAGGGCGTAGGGGGGAATCTCCTGGATAATACCCGGCGTGGTTTCGGGATAACGGCGTTTGAGGAGCTTGCCCACCAGGCTGACGACGACGGGGATGAGCATAAAAAGGGCGAACACCCAGAAGCCTCCAAGGTACTTGCCGCCCACCGCCAGCAGGATGGCGGACCGCGCCGAACAGGGCAGAAAGGTAATCAACAGCGAGGCCACGGTGCGGTCGCGGCCCCGGGTAACGGCGGCAGTGGCGGCTAAGGCCGGGACATTGCAGCCCAGGCCCATGAGAAATGGCAAGGCAACGCCGCCATGTAACCCCATGCGATGGAAGCCGCGATCGACGACGAAGGCGACGCGGTGCATGATCCCGGACTCCTCAAGTATCACCAGCAGCATCACCAGGGGGATCATATAAGGGATCACAATGCCCGCCAGGCCGATGATGCCATCCAGCACGGCACGCGCCAGGACCCCCAACAGATCGGTCGGTTGCCAGGGCTCGGCCCAGGCGATCAGGCGCGCGACCGTGAGACTGTCGAGAAAGGCGCTCACCTCGAATACAAAAAACAGCACCAGGGCAAAAATCACCAAGGTCCCGACAAAGCCCCACCGCGGGTGCAGAAAGAGGTCGTCCGCCCAACGTTGCCAGCGCGGTGTGGCGTCTTCCTGACCAGGGCGAGTCACCGCCTCGTATAGGAGGGCGGCGCGGTGATGCCGATCGGCGTGGATCTCCTCACCTAAAGGACGCGGCAAGGCCGCATCGGCCTTGGCGCGGGCAGCAAGCACCTGGCCATAGGATTCGGGGAAATGGGCCTGCAACTCCCGCATGAAATAGTCATCGCCTTCCGCAAATTGCAGCGTTAACCAGGCCTCGGGCACGGCGAAGGCCGCCGCCACATCCGGCTCGCGCGCAAGATCGGCAATCGCCCCCCATTGGGCGACGATGTGGGCGCTGGGTGGATGAGCCCATGGGGCCCGCGGGACCTTGCGGGTCTCCCGCGCTACCCGCACCAGGGTGGTAAACAGTTCGGCCAGACCTAAACCCATGTGGGCCACGGTCGGCATCACGGGTCCCCCCAGTTTGGCCGCCAAGGCACTGACATTGATGAAGCGGCGCTTGGCGCGCGCCTCGTCCATACGGTTGAGGGCAAAGACCATGGGCCGGCCCAAGGGCAGGAGTTCCAGCGCCAGTTCAAGATCGCGCTCCAGCGCCGTGGCATCCAACACCATCAGCAGCACGTCGGGCGCGGCAAAGCCACTCTCCGGCTGATAGGCCTCGTGTTGAGCGATGTCTGGCCAATGGTCACCCCACAGGAGATACTTCAGGGTCACCCGCGCATCTTGATCCGGATCGTGACAGCCCTCGATGGCGGGCAAGACCACCAGGGAGATCTGGTCGAGACCCACCTCCACCAGGCACTCCTCATAGGCGGGTCCGATACCGGCCAGGCGCTCATGTCGGATTCGGGTACTGGCAGCGGCGTGGAAGATGCTGTGTTTACCGCTGCCGGTCCGGCCGACAATCCCGACACGGGGGCGTTGGGAGCCGCGCAGAATGGGTCCGTGGAGGGGAAAGGTAGGGACAGACAGGCTCATGGGTTGTCCGGAGAAAGTCGCGATGGGGGTCGGGGCGGCCAGGTGCCGTTCATGACTAGTCTCAATGCCCCGGCTGGCAGTTCGGGCAAAGGCCGTGGATGTTCAGGGTGTGGTCTTCCAAGGTGAAGCCATGCTCCGCGGCGATGGCCCGCTGACGCTCCTCGATGGCCTCGTCCAGGAACTCCACCACCTGACCGCACTTGATACACACCAGGTGATCGTGATGAGCGCCGCGATCGAGTTCGAAGAAGGCCTGGCCGCCCTCGAAGTTGTGGCGGGAAACCAGGCCGGCGGCCTCGAACTGGGTAAGGACCCGATAAACCGTCGCCAGGCCGACCACCTCGCCCCGGGACAGCAGGATGCGGTACACATCCTCGGCCCGCAGGTGGCGCGCGCCTTGATCCTCGCCGCCCGTCTCCAAAATCTCCAGGATCTTCATGCGTGGCAGAGTGACCTTCAGACCCGCTTGCTTAATCTGACTTTCGGCCAAGACCTTACCCTCCCTTTCGCCACGATACGCGGATTCCAGCCCAACGACGCCAGGGGACTGAGTTGTTAGGCCCGGCACCGGCGACTGCCTGAATCGTAACCGATAATTGCAATAGCTTCTCTTTTTTACCGCCTGGAAGGCAAGCCTCGCACCGATGCACTATCCCTGCCAAACCGGGCCACTGGGCTGATGGGAAAGGAAGGCACTTGAAACCAATTGCGCCTGCGAATGAGAATGGGTATCATTTGGTGATGGCGGTCACCAACCAGGCTGACGATTTCGCCAGGACTTCGTTATCCGAGGAATCCAGGTCATGCTCACAACGCTTAAGACACTCAAGGTGGGCGAACGCGCCCGGATCAGCGGCTACGTTGCCGGCTGCCCCGGCTATCGTCACCGTCTGCTGACCATGGGACTGACCCCGGGCACGGAACTCACCGTCACCCGCCTGGCACCCTTGGGGGACCCGATGGAGGTCCGGGTGCGGGGCTACAGCCTCTCCCTGCGCAAGGATGAGGCAGAGGTTTTACAGGTGGAGCTATCCTGAGGCCACCAGGCCCCGGACTGGCAGCGACCAGGCGGGGGATCATCAGGCGCCCCCACCCCCCTTTCGGAGTTCGAGCATGTCCCTTTCCCATATGACCATCGCCCTGGTGGGTAACCCCAACTGCGGCAAGACCACCCTCTTCAATGCCCTCACTGGGGCACGGCAAACCGTGGGCAACTGGCCAGGGGTTACGGTCGAACGGAAATCGGGCCACTATTGCTTTCAGGAGCGAGAGGTGGAGGTTGTGGACCTACCCGGCGTCTACGCCATGGACGCCATCCCGGGCGCTACCACCCTGGATCAGCAGGTCACCCATGACTACGTCCTCTCCGCCGAGGCAGACCTCATCGTTAACATCCTCGACGCCGGCAATCTGGAGCGCAACCTCTACCTCACCACCCAGTTGCTGGAATTGGGACGACCCCTGGTCATCGCCCTAAATATGGTGGACGCCGCCAACAAGAAGGGACAGGTGATCCAGGCCCAGGAGCTGTCACGCCTGCTCGACTGCCCGGTGTTACCCATGAGCGCCAGCACTGGCCAGGGGGTGGACGCCCTCAAGGCCCTGCTGGCGACGGCGGGGCAGGAGCATCCGTCGGCGCGGGTGAGCTACCCGGCGGTGATCACGGAGGCGATCGCCCAACTGGCCCAGGGGCTGGGTCCCCTCCCGTCCGACGCTCCCCAATCCGCCTGGATCGCCCTCAAGCTCTTGGAGGGAGACACGGCTGCCCCGCGGCTCGCCAGCCCTCACAGCCTTGACCTGGCCGCCAACCTGCGCCGCCGGATCGAGTCCGAACTGGGCGAAGAGATGGACATCCTCGCCGCCGATGCCCGTTACCGCTTCATCGGCGAGGTCGCCAACCAGGTTGTCCAGACCCGGGAAGGGGTCAGTCCGGGCCTGACCCGCGCCTTGGACCGGGTGATCCTTAACCGGGCTCTGGGCCTGCCGATCTTCCTCGGCGTCATGTACCTCATGTTCCTCTTCACCATCAATCTGGGCGGGGCCTTCATCGATTTCTTCGATCAACTCTTCGGTGCCTTCCTGGTGGATGGCCTGGGTGAGGTCATGACCCGTCTGGGCAGTCCCGACTGGCTCAGGGTGCTGATGGCCGATGGTGCCGGCAGCGGCGTCCAGACGGTCGCTACCTTCATCCCGGTGATCGGTTTCCTCTTTCTCTTTCTGTCCTTTCTCGAGGATTCGGGCTACATGGCCCGCGCCGCCTTCGTCGTTGATCGCCTGATGCGCGCCCTGGGACTCCCGGGCAAGTCCTTCGTGCCCCTCATCGTCGGCTTCGGCTGCAATGTCCCGGCGGTGATGGCCTGTCCAGCTCCGCGAGATTGTATACCTTCTTTTTGAACAATTCGGGGCGTTGCTCTTGCCAATTCTTCAGTGCCTCAACCGGCGAGATGTGTCCTAACGCCTTCTGCGGGATTTGATGATTATACA
>WBZT01001119.1_pt1 | contig 20135 bp, 18 predicted proteins | sample 5204241 | NCBI WGS metagenome assembly WBZT01 (sample SAMN12344358, study PRJNA552823) | activated sludge metagenome | biome: Activated sludge suspended growth; feature: Nitrification reactor; material: Wastewater; isolation source: activated sludge from nitrification reactor of wastewater...
TGGCTCCGTTTGCCGCCGGGCGCGGAGAAATCCCCCCTCTCCCCCTTTACCCAAGGTGGGTACAGCATTGACCCGGCCAACCGGGCCCCTCAACCGACGACGCGGGCCAGGCCGAAAAAAAGGGGGCCGGGGCCCCCTTTTCCGCTCAGGCCGGGCCGGGTTACAGGATCATGCCCGGGTTGTTGCCCATGCCGATGACCTTGGGCTGGTTGAGCTTGACCTGCTTGACCACCTTCACGTCGCGCAGGTACTCGGCCACCACCTCCCAGATCGGGGCGCCCTGGACGCCCTCGCCTACGGGCGCCCAGCCAGCGACCTTGTAGGTCTTCCTGGGATCGACCGGCTTGCCCTTCAGGGTCATGTCGCCGATGCGCTTGCCGATGGTGGCGTTGGGCGTGACGCTGTACTGGATGCCGCCGACGCGCACCATGTCGCCGCCCTGCTGGTAGTAGGGATCGGCGTTGAACAGGTTGTCGCAGACGTCCTCCATGATCATCTTGATGGTCTCGCCGGTCATGTTGGTCAGCGTGGTCTGCGGGTAGGTGATGGCCACCTGGTCCATCATCTGCTCCATGGTGATCACGTCGCCGGGCAGCAGGCTGGTGCCCCAGCGGAAACCCGGGGAGAAGGCGGCGTCGGCGCCCTTCACCTTCATCAGCGCGTCGCAGATCATCTGGTCGTAGGTGCCGTTGAAGTTGCCGCGGCGGTAGAGCAGGTCCTCGGTGACGGCCAGCTTCTCGTTGAGTTTGGACTCGAAGGGGGCGCGGATCCTGGTGATGAGCGCGTCCATCTTCTTGTCGGCGGCCAGCAGGTTGGAGAACACCGGCACCAGGCGGTACTTCCAGCCCTGGACCTTGCCGCCCTTGACCTCGAAGTCCATGACGCCGAGGAACTTGCCGTTGGAGCCGGCGTTGGTGACCAGGGTGACGCCCTTGGCGTTCTTGACCTGGATGGGCTGGGGCACGCCGTCGTGGGTGTGGCCGCCGAAGATGGCGTCGATGCCGGTGACGCGGTTGGCCATCTTGAGGTCCACGTCCATGCCGTTGTGGGACAGCACGACCACCACCTGGGCGCCCTTGCCGCGCGCCTCGTCGACGAACTTCTGCATGTTGTCGTCGCGGATGCCGAAGGACCAGTCGGGCACCATCCAGCGCGGGTTCGCCACCGGCGTGTAGGGGAAGGCCTGGCCGATGATGGCGACCTGGACACCGTTGATGACGCGGATGACATAGGGTTTGAAGACCTGGTCGCCGAAGTCGTTGGTGACCACGTTCTGGGCGACGAAATCGATGCCGGCCTTCTTGAAGTCGTTGTTGACGATTTCCTGAACGCGCTCGGCGCCGTAGGTCATTTCCCAGTGGGGGGTCATGACGTCCACGCCCAGGGCGATGCAGGCGTCCACCATGTCCTGGGCGTTGGTCCACAGGGCGGTGGCGGAACCCTGCCAGGTGTCGCCGCCGTCCAGCAGCAGGGAGCCCGGGCGGGAGGCGCGCACCTTGTCCACCAGGGTCTTCAGGTGGGCGAAGCCGCCCACCTTGCCATAGGTGCGGGCGGCGGCGGTGAAGTCGATGTAGGTGAAGGCGTGGGCGTCGATGCCGCCCGGCTTGATGTTGTAGGCCTTGAGGAGATGCTCGCCGACCAGGTGGGGCACCTTGCCGACGGAGTCGCCGATGCCCAGGTTGACGTTGGGCTCGCGGAAATAGATGGGCTTCAGTTGCGCGTGGCAGTCGGTCATGTGCATGAGCGACACGTTGCCGAAGGCGGGCAGGTCGTAATAGTTGGCGGGGGCGTTGCCGGCCAGGACCTGTCGGCTATCCAGGGCGAAGCCGGCGGCGCTGGCGGCGGCGAGGATTTGCAGGAATTCGCGGCGGTTCATGGACATGACTGAGGTCTCCTGGATTGTCTGGGCAGGGGGGCATTCTTACGGCGCGCATCCCGTTGGTAAATGGTAACGATGGCCCACCCGCGCGGGCTGATCGGACTAGCCGCATCGGCAATCGGCCCGGCCCGGGCCTGAATGCGCCCCCCGGCCCGCCCGCTACTTGCGGAACACCGACGCCCGCATCACCAGGCCGTTGCTGAGATAGGCGTGGAAGTACTCCAGGTTGTTGTAGCGGGTGCCGCCGGGTTTGTCCGGCACATGGCGGACATACTGGTGACAGATTTCGTAGCGCTTCTGCAGGGTGACCAACTGGTCGCCGCCCCGGAACACGGGCCAGCTGACGGCCTGGCCCACGGCGGGGGACATGACCTCCGAACGCAGGCGGTTGCCCACGTTGTCCACGTGGCAACTGGCGCAGGAAAAGTTGAGCTGGCCGGCGCGGCTGTAGAACGTCTTCTTGCCGTCCTCGAAGGCCTTGAGGGCGGCCTCGCCCTCCACCCTGATGTTCATCTTCATGCCGTTGGACAGGGTGCGCGCGTAGGCGGTCAGCAGGCCCATGGTCTCGGGGTCGCCATGGACATAGGGCAGTTCACCGTTGGACACCCGACATTCGTTGATCGCGTCTTCCAGGGTCACCACCTTGCCCTTGGCGTCGTCGAACTTGGGGTAGTCGCCGGCGATCATCCTGCCGCCGTTGGGCAGGCAGTCGGCATAGGTCTTGCCGCTATGCAGGGGTGCCAGCCAAAGCCTTTCACCCTTCTCGACCTGGCCCGCGAACGGCGGAAACTCCATGATGCTCTTGTACTGGGCCATGGCATCCGGGTCGAGGGCCAGGGCGCCATCGGCGTACTGCTCGAACTGGATGTCGGGGTAGCGCTTCTTGTAAAAGGCCGCCAGCTTCAGGCGGTCCTCCTCGGGTCCCGCATGGGCGCCCCCCCCCGCCGTCAGGATCCCCAGTCCGGCAAGCACCGCAAAAATCCTCTTCATCCCTCGCTCCAGGAAAATCATCTTGCCCATATGCCGCTCACAAGCCATAGACGAACTCGACCACCCGGTCGATTTCCTCTTCGGTCAGGATGCCATGCTTGCCGAAGGGCGGCATGAAGGAGGCCGGATTGGAGGCGGTGGCGTCCCATATCTTGGCGCGCAGCACTTTCGGGTCGGGGAAGCGCGCCTGCATGGCGATCAGGGGCGGACCGCTGTTGCCGGTCTGTTCCGCGTCGGCCAGGGTGGGAAACCCGTGGCAGGCCAGGCAGTTGCCCTTGGTCTGGCTGTATGCGAGGCCCTTGCCGGGCTCGCTCTTTGGCGCCTGCTGGGCAAAGGCCGTCGCGGCGAGCAGGCATGCGAGCACCCCGCTCATGACGGCAACGCGTTCGCGCATGAAGTCTCCTTCCGATATCGAAATCAAGCAGAGCTGGCCCGCGCCGCGCGCGCTTCCCGAAAGCGCCGCCATCGTCACGGTCTCCGGCCCGGCCCAGGCATGGGGGCGGGCTCGCGCAGAATATGCGCAACACCGGCCCGGGAACAAGAACCGCCATCACCGCCTTGTATCGCCGCCCTGCGCACGTCCGGGACGCTTCTCGCGTGGCGTGTCGCGCCGAGGCCGAACCGCATCTATTTCGCGTTGCCCCCCACATCGGACGCCGACTCCCGCCGCTGCCGCTCGCGCAAGTCCCGAAGGCGGGCGTCGATGATGGACAGGGTGTAGAAATCGGCCTTGCCCGCCCGCTGCGCCATCTGCAGTTGCTCGATGGCGGCGGCAATCCGGTCCGCCAGCACATAGGCCTCGGCCTGGGCCAGATGGGACTCGGCAACCTGTCCCAGGGCGTTGTGGGCTTCCGCCTTCAGCATTTGGAAATGGCCGTCCGATGGCCAGGTACGCTGCTGATCATCCAGGAACTTCAAGGCATCCCCGGCCTTACCGACGCGCAGCAGGGAAGCGGCATGCAGGTAGGCCAGCGGACGGTAGCCGGTATGCCGGGCCAGGCCGGACCGGGACAACTCGACCGCCTCCGCCGCCCGGCCTTCGGCCAGGGCCAGTTCGACCCGGGCCACCGCCACCAGGGGAGACTTGGCGACGGCGCCGTCCAGCCGGGCCAGGCACTGGGCGGCCCGCGCCGTGTTGCCCACCCGCAGGCTGGCCTGGAGCAGGCCGTACCAGGAGGCGGGCGACGGATTTTCGCGCACCCGCGCCTCGAACACGGTGACCGCGTCCTTGGGCTCCCCCTCGGCGGACTGGACCCGCGCCCGCACCAGGATGAATTCTGGACTGTCCGGATGCTGGCGATACGGCATGTCCTCCAGGCGGTTCTGCATGTCGGCGATGCGTTCGTGGGTCAACGGGTGGGTGCGCAGGTAGGCCGGCGCGTTGTTGTCGTAGAGCCGGCCCTGGGCCTGCAGGCGCTCGAAGAAACTGCCCATGCCCTGGGGCGAGAAGCCGGCGGCGTCCAGGGTCTGCAAGCCGATCCGGTCGGCTTCCCGCTCGTTCTCGCGGGTGAAATTCAACTGGTTCTGGATACTCAGGGCCTGGGCGCCCACCAGGGCCGCCTGGGAAGCCTGGCTGTTGGAACGCGCCGCGAGGATGGCCACGGCCAAGGCCAGCATGGAAGCCAGGCTATTGGTCTTGTGGCTGTCCACCATGCGCGAGATGTGGTTCTGGGTGACGTGGGAAATTTCGTGGGCCAGCACGCCGGCCAGCTCGGATTCGTTCCGGGCGGCGGAGATCAGGCCGGTATGGACGCCGATGTAGCCGCCGGGCAGGGCGAAGGCGTTGATGCTGGCATCCCGCACCGGGAAGAACTCGAAATTCCGGCCCGGGCTGGGCGACGCCCCGGCAAGCCGGTCGCCCAGGTTCTCCAGGTAATCCGCGATGACCGCGTCATCCAGGTAGTCGCTGCTCTCCCGGATCTGGCGCATGATTTCCCGGCCGATGCGGTCTTCCTGGGCTTCGGACAGGCTGGTGCGGGCCACCTCCCCGAGATCGGGCAATTCGATGGCCCGGGCGGCGCCGCTGTGCAGGATGCCGGCGGGATAGGCGATGAGCAGGGCCGCGGCGATGGAGCGAAACAAATTCATGGGGCTATGATACTTGCCCTTTCGACCAGTTCCCCCCCTTGAGGGGGCAAGCGCCACCGCCATGAACGACTTCACCCATTTCGACGAGCAGGGCCGCGCCATCATGGTGGGCGTCGGCGAGAAAGCCGAGACCCGCCGGGTGGCGGTGACCGCGGGGCGCATCGTCATGCGTCCGGAAACCCTGGCCATGATCCGCGACGGCGCCGCCAAGAAGGGCGACGTGCTGGGCGTGGCCCGCCTGGCCGGCATCATGGCCGCCAAGCGCACCGCCGACCTGATTCCCCTGTGCCACCCCATCGCCCTCACCAGGGTGACGGTGGATTTCAGCCTGGACGAGGCCGCCCATGCCATCGAGTGCGGCGCCATGGCCGAGACGGTGGGCCGCACCGGCGTGGAGATGGAAGCCCTCACCGCCGCCAGCGTCGCCCTGCTCACCATCTACGACATGTGCAAGGCCGTGGACCGGGGCATGGTGATCGAATCGGTGCGCCTCGTGGAAAAACTGGGCGGCAAGTCGGGGCACTGGAAGAGCGACTGATTTTCAGGGATCACCGGCCTTGTCCGCCCATCGAACCCATGCATCGGACTGGCTGAAGGCCATCCCGCCGGGCTAAGTGACCCCGGTGTGACCCCGGTGTGACCCCGGTCCGCGCGCATCTCCCGGCCCTCGCCCGGACAGGCCCGTTAAAATGCCGGCCATGCCCGCCATCCACCTCCTTCCCGACCTGCTCGTCTCCCAGATCGCCGCCGGCGAGGTGGTGGAGCGGCCGGCCTCGGCCCTCAAGGAACTGCTGGAGAACAGCCTGGACGCGGGCGCGCGGGACATCCGGGTGGACCTGGAGGAAGGCGGCATCAAGCTCATCCGGGTGGCGGACGACGGCGCCGGCATCGGCCCGGATGACCTGCCCCTGGCCCTGACCCGCCACGCCACCAGCAAGATCGCCAGCCTGGCGGACCTGGAGCGGGTGGTCAGCCTGGGCTTCCGCGGCGAGGCCCTGGCCAGCATCGCCGCCGTGGCGCGGGTGACGGTCAGCAGCCGCGCCGGGGGCCAGCCCCACGCCTGGAGGATCGGCGCCCTGGACGGCCTGCTGGGGGCGCCCGAGCCCGCCGCCCTGGGCCGGGGCACCGTGGTGGAGGCCCGGGACCTGTTCTTCAACACCCCGGCCCGGCGCAAGTTCCTGAAGACCGCCGCCACCGAATACGGCCATTGCGACGAGAGCCTGCGCCGCCTGGCCCTGGCCCATCCGGAATGCGCCTTCACCCTATCCCACAATGGCAAGGTATCGCGGCGTTTTCCCGTTTCCGACTGGCGGGCCCGCGCCCTGGAAGTGCTGGGCGAGGACTTCGCGGCGGCCGCCCGCGCCCTGGATGAATCCGCCGGCCCCCTGCGCCTGTTCGGCCTGGCCGGCCTGCCCGCCTATTCCCGGGCCGGGCGCGATGCCCAGTACCTGTTCGTCAACGGCCGCTTCGTGCGGGATAAATTGCTGGCCCACGCCATCCGCGAGGCTTACCGGGACGTGCTGCACCACGACCGCCATCCGGCCTTCGCGCTGTTCCTGGAACTGCCGCCGGAAGGCGTGGACGTGAACGTGCACCCGGCCAAGACCGAGGTGCGCTTCCGGGATGGGCGGGGGGTGCACCAGTTCGTGTTCCATGTGCTGGAGCGGGGTCTGGGCCAGGCACAAGGGGCAAGGGGCAAGGAGCAAGGTGGCCAGCCCCCCGCGCCCGCCGGGCGGAACGCGTTCCGGGGGGGCGCGACGGCCGCGCTGCCGCTTCACGCCGGGGAGCCGGCCGCCTATTACCGGATGGTGACCGATGCCCTGGCGCCCGGAGCGTCTCCAGCCGCGCCTGCCCAGCCCTCTGCCCAACCCCTTGCCCCTTGCCCCTTGCCCCTTGCTCCTGGCTCCCAGCCCCTCGGCTACGCCCTGGGGCAGCTTTCCGGCATCTACATCCTGGCCGAGAACGACACGGGGCTGGTGCTGGTGGACATGCACGCCGCCCACGAACGCATCCTCTACGAACGCCTCAAGCAGGCCCTGGACCGGAAGCAGATGGCCAGCCAGCCCCTGCTCATCCCCCTGGTGTTCCAGGCCACGCCCCTGGAGATGGCCGCGGCCGAGGAGGCCCGGGACGGGCTGAACGAGATGGGCTTCGAGCTCGCCCCGGTCTCCCCCACCCACCTGGCGGTGCGCGCCCTGCCCGCCATGCTGAAGGATGCCGACGTGGAAACCCTGGCGCGGGAAGTGTTGAAAGACATCCGGGAGTCGGGCATAAGCGGCGCCATGACCGCGCGCCGCGACGAACTGCTGGCCACCATGGCCTGCCATGGCGCGGTGCGCGCCCACCGCCGCCTGACCCTGCCGGAGATGAACGCCCTGCTGCGCGACATGGAAGCCACCGAGCGGGCGGACCAATGCAACCACGGCCGGCCCACCTGGTTTCAACTGACGCTGGCGGACCTGGACCGGATGTTCATGCGAGGAAAGTGATGACCAAGACGACACGGAAACCCTTCCCCATTCCCGTCAAACCCGCGACGGAATCGCGCCCGGAGGAGGACCTGGCCGCCTCCGCCTGCGCCAGCGGCGAGCCCTATGCCCTGATGGTGCTGGGGGATTCCATGCTGCCCGAGTTCGAGGAAGGCGAGATCATCGTGGTGGAGCCGGAGGGCGTGGCCCGGGACGGCTCCTTCGTGGTGGCCTTCGCCAACGACGAACACATCTTCCGCCAACTGGTGAAGCATCCGGAAGGCTGGATGCTCAGGCCCCTCAACGCCCTCTACCCCAACATCCCCATCGATGGGCTGGATGCGGTGAAGGGCGTGGTGATCATGAAGAAGAAGCCGGGCCGGCGCAGGGCCATGAAAAGCTACGCCTGAACTATGCGCGGCGGGGGGCGGCCGCCCGCCATGCCGCGAGAAACTCCGCCACCTCCCGGCGCAGGCCCGCGACCAGGCCCGCGCAAGCGACCTCACGTCCGGACTTGCAGGCCTGTTCCAGTTGCCTGGCCAGGTCCTCGCCACGCCGGGCGGAAAACGTCGCCAGCACGCCTTTCAGGTCGTGGGCGCCGCGGGCAAGCCGATGCCAGTCCGCGCTGGCCAGGGCCGCGTCGATTTCCGCGAGGTGGCGGGGCGCATCCTCGATGAACATGTCGACGAGGGTGGCGAGCAATTCCTCGTCGTCGGCGATGCGCGACAGGGCGTCCGCCCGGTCGAATACCGGCAGGTCCGGCTCGATCCGCGGGTCGACATGCTTCCCCGGGCCTCCCGTGGCAACGGATCTTTCCCCCATCACGCGCTCGATTTCGCGATAGAGCGTTTCAGGTGTCACCGGCTTGGAAACGTAGCCGTCCATGCCGGCATCCAGGCAGCGTTCCCGGTCGCCGGTCATGGCATTGGCGGTCATGGCGATGATGGGAACATGCCCGGCGCCCCGGCTTGCCTCCTCCGCCCGAATGCGCCGGGTGGTCTCCAGGCCATCCATCTCGGGCATCATCATGTCCATCAGGATGAAGTCGAATTCACCCGCCCGCCAGGCCTCCAGCGCCAGGCGGCCATTGTCCGCGACGGCGGCGCGATGGCCGCGCCTTTCCAGCAACTTGACCGCGAGCAACCGGTTCACCGGGTTGTCCTCGGCGAGAAGAACCGCATAGCCATGGGGTGTCGGCTCGATCATGCCGCTACCGCCATTCCGGCTGGCGCCGTCCGCGTGCCGCGTCTTGGCCGGGCACGCCTATCCAACCGATTGGCCGTCTCCGCGGCCGGACATCGGGAACCGCGGTTCTTGCCCGCGGCGCGGTCGATCGATCTTTGCATCGACCATGCGCCCCGCCCGCCGCGCCATATCCAGGCATTCGCCGCGGACTCGCCCGTCATCGCCAAACCTCTCCCGCTGACGGGGCCACCGCCTCGGCGATGGCCCGTGCCAGATCCTCGACGTTGATCGGCTTGGGAACGTAACCATCCGCCCCTCCCTGGAGAAAACGCTCCCTGTCCCCCCGCAGGGCGTGGGCGGTAAGGGCGATGACCGGCGTGCGCCTCCACCCCGCCTCCGCATCCCTGGCGCGGATGTGCTTGATGGCGGCGAGGCCGTCCACCTCCGGCATCATCATGTCCATGAGGACGAGATCGAATCCGCCGGGTTGGTAGGTGGCGATGGCCTGGGCGCCATTCCCGGCGACGGTAACGCGATGGCCCAGCTTCCGCAGGAGGGTGGTGGCCAGTTTGAGATTTGCGTCATTGTCTTCAGCCAGAAGAATGCGCAGGCCGGGGACCGGTTCGGGCACGGCCGGCAACGCCGCCTCGCCACCGTCAACCGGCGCGCCCCCGGCTTCCGGGGCCGCGACCGGTTGATGGGTGATCGTGAAGTGGAACCGGGCCCCATGGCCGGCTTCGCTTTCCACCCACATGCGTCCGCCCATCAACCGCACCAGCCTGTTGGAAATGGTGAGGCCCAAACCCGTGCCGCCGTATTTCCTGGTGATGGAGCCATCCGCCTGGGTGAAGGCATCGAAGATGGTGGCCTGTTTGCCGGCGGGGATGCCGATGCCGGTATCCGCGACGCGGAACTGGAGACAGGCGCCGGCATCACAGGGCGACCTGGCCACCGAGAGGGTCACGCCGCCCCGCTCGGTGAACTTGATGGCGTTGCCCAGCAGATTGACCAGAACCTGGCGCAAGCGAGTCGAATCCGCCTGGATGTGAACGGGCAGGTCGGGCGCGATATCCAGGGCCAGGGTCAGGGCTTTTTCCCTTGCCCGACTGTCCAGGGAGCGCAGGATCTGGTTCAGGAACGGGGCCAGGGAAAATTCCACCGGGATGATATCCAGCTTGCCCGCCTCGATTTTCGAGAAGTCGAGGATCTCGTTGATGAGGGCGAGCAGGTGATCGGCCGATGACCGGACCAACTCCAGGTATTCCCGCTGCTCCTCGTCCAGATCGGTGTCCAGGGCCAGGTCCGTCATGCCGATAATGCCGTTCATGGGCGTGCGGATCTCGTGGCTCATGTTGGCCAGGAATTCGCTCTTCATGCGGTTGGCTGTCTCGGCGGTTTCCTTGGCCTGCCGCAAGGCCTCCTCGGCCTGCTTGCGCGCCGATATGTCGCGCGCCACCAGGATGCGGTAGGGCAGACCGTGGAGCGTGAAGCGGGAAAGCGTGGCGTCGCAGGGGAACACCCCGCCCTCCTTGCCCAGGGCGTGGGTTTCCGCCGCGAGCTTGTCGTCCGGGCTGTCCCGGGTCAGGGCTTGCCACTCGGGAAACAGGGCGGATGCCTGGAGGCCCACGATTTCGTGCTCCCGATAGCCGAACAGTTCGCAGGCGGCGGCATTGACGCTCTCGACCATGCCATCGGCGTTGACCGTCAGCAGGGCATCGGAGATGTTGCCGAACACCGCTTCAAGGCGCTGTTTCGCGGCGGTGGCCGACATTTCCTTGGTGTAGAGCCAGAGGGAGGTTTCGTTGAGGGCGCGGATCAGGGCTTCGATCTCCCTGGGGCCCTCGTAGTCGGGCAACTGTTCGCCAAGATGGCGGGTCAGTTCCCCGGCGAAACGGGCCGAGCCGCGGATGGCCGCCACCGGGCGGCGCATGTAGAGCAGCAGCAGGCCGACGCCCAGGGCGCTGGCGAGCAGGGCGGCGATGATGCCGTTGCCGAAGATGCGGGTGAGGCGGGCCTTGAGGTCGGCGCTGCCGACCTCGGCCTGCAGGAAGCCGGGGAACCCGAATTGCCGCATGGGATACCAGATCACCAGGCGATCCGCCCACCAGTTGAATTCCTTGCCGCCCAGGGCCTCGCCCCGGACATCCAGCCAGTGATGCGAGGGGGCGCCGCCCGCGGGCGGGGTGACCTCGTACATGTCGAAGACCGGTGTCGGCGTCCCATCCGGGCCGCGCAGAACCTGGCTGATCAGCTGTCCCGAGCGGTTGAACACCCGCAGCGCCTGGATTTCCACATGGGTATTGGTCGCCAGCAGCAGCAGGCTTTCCACCCCGCCATAGTCCCGGATGAGCAGCTGGTTGCTACCCGACACGGCCAGGTTGTCCAGCACGTTGCCCACCCGCCGCATCAGCGCCGTCTGCTCCTGATCGGCCTGCTCGAGGGTCGTGTACAGGGTATATCCGCAAATGCCCAGCACGAGCAGGGCCGTCATCAGCAGTCCCAGCTGGGTGGTGAATTGCCTGGGGAAAATATGCCTGGCGAGGGCGCGGACACGGGTCATGGCTCAGGGCTGCTCCACGGCCAGGTAACGATCGAGTTTCAATTTCGAGAGGGGCTGGTAATCACGGGCGAAATCGGCTTCCATGGCGCCGCCCAATTCCACGTCGTCCAGCAGTTTCCTGTCGGCGGGCTCCCGGTTCAGGGCGAGCAGCGCCCGGGCGACCCGATCCCTGACCTCGCGGGGCACCCGGGGATGCGCGGCGACGGGATGGGAAGCCGTTGCCGGCGTCCTGTAGAGGACGTGGAGCCGGCCCCGCGCCGAGGCGGGTTCCCGCTCCAGGGTGGCCTCGATCCCGCCCCCCGCCGCTTCCTCCCCAAGCAGCACATGGCGATAGGCATTCCTGTGAGTCCCCACGTAAACGGGGGTGAAATCGATGCCTTCCCGTTCGGCGAGCAGGGCGCGCATGTAGAGGGAGGCGCCGAAGGCGTTGGGCGAGGGAAAGGCGATCCTGGCGCCGTTGAGGTCGGCCAGTTTCCCGACCGGGCCGGCCTTGTCCGCCACCAGGATTCCGGCCAGGGGCTCCGCGCCCCGGACCAGGGGAAGATAGCCCCGGGCCTTGGCGGCCATGACCATGTGATAGGGGTTGAGATAGACGAAATCGGGCACTCCGCGCAGGAAGTCGGCCTCGAAGGTCGGCGTCTTGTCATGCAGCCGCAACTGGAAAGCCAGGCCCGTGTCCGCCTCCAGGCGGTTCAGCAAGGGCGTCCAGCGTTTGCCGATTTCCACCGGCGTGAACTGGGGAACGATGGCGAAACTGTATGTCTGCTCGGCCCAGGCGGGAAAAATCAGCGCCATCCCCAGGACAACCCGGCGCAGCCAGGTACAAAGCATGGGCAGCCTCCTCACAGGTGGGCGTTGGACAACACCTCGTCCTGGAAACTGGCCCTGATTTCCAGGATATCCGCGCGACGCGCCAGGAATGCCTCCACGCAAGCCGGATCGAAATGCTGGCCCGCGCAATCCCGCAGCCATCCCTCGGTGCGTTCGATATCCCAGGCTTTCTTGTAGGGCCGCTCGGAAGTCAGGGCGTCGTATACGTCGGCCACGGCGACGATGCGGCCCTGAAGGGGGATCTCTTCGCCCCTCAGGCCGCGCGGATAACCGCTGCCGTCGACTTTTTCATGGTGGGTCCAGGCGATCAGGGCGGCCAGATCCAGAAGCCGCGACCGGCTCCCCCTCAATATCTCGTAACCCTTCTCCGCGTGGGTCTTCATGATGACGAGCTCTTCCTCGTCCAGCCTGCCGGGCTTGAGCAGGATCTGGTCGGGGATGGCGATCTTGCCCACGTCGTGCATGGGGGCGGCGCGCAAGATCAGTTCCTGTTCCTCGCCCGGCAGGCCCAGCTGCTCGGCGATCAGGCGGGAGTAGTTGGCCATGCGCATGATGTGGGCGCCGGTTTCCGGATCGCGGAATTCGGCGGCCCGCGACAGGCGGGTGATCATTTCCCGCTCCCGGTCCAGGATCTCGCCGGTGGCCTCCGCCACCTTCTCCGCCAGCCAGGCGGCGCGGTCCTCCAGGGCTTTCTGGTTGCGCCGCAGGGCAACCATGTTGCGCAGACGGGCGCGGAATTCCGCGCTGTCGATGGGTTTGGTGAGGAAATCGTTGGCCCCCGATTCCAGGGCGGCATAACGGGTCGCCTTCTCGTGATCGGCGGTGATCATCAGCACGGGGATATCCGCGTGGGCGGGCAGCGCCCTGAATCGTCGGATGAATTCCAGCCCGTCGGGCGGCGGCATCATGTAGTCGACGATCACCAGGTCGGGCAGGTTTTCCAGGGACCAGTCGAGGCCCGCCGCGGAGTCCTGGAACAGGTGCAGCGAGAACTCGCCGGCGCGCTTGACCAGGCTCTCCATGAGCTTCAGGTTCACCGCATTGTCATCGACGATCACGATCCGCATGAATTTTCCTCCGGGGCATGGCCGGATAACGGATGGGAACTCGCATTCTTTAACGGGGGGCAAGGGCGGAAACGCCCGGCACAGCGGCCCGGGGTGGCGACTACTCCTGGGCGGGCTTGCCCATCGCCGGGCGCTTCTCCACCGTCACCAGAAGACGCATCTCGGTCTGATCGCGGATCAGCCTCAGCCTGGCCACCTCGCCCGGGGGCAGCACGGCGATGAGATTGAGCAGGGAGGTGGAATCCGTCACGGGCTTGTCGCCCACGCCCACCAGCACATCCCCCGGCCGGATGCCGGCCCGGTCCGCCGGCCCGCCGCGCAGCACGCCGGCGATGAGGGCGCCTTCCGTAGATTTCAGACTGAAGGACTCGGCGATTTCCGGGGTGATCTCCTGCACCTCGATGCCCACCCAACCCCGGATCACGGCGCCATGGGCGATGATCTGCTCCATGACCTGGCGCACGATGGAGACGGGAATGGCGAAGCCGATGCCCAGGTTGCCCCCGGAACGGGAATAGATGGCCGTGTTGATGCCGATCAGGTTGCCGGACGCGTCCACCAGCGCGCCCCCGGAATTGCCCGGATTGATGGCGGCATCGGTCTGGATGTAGTTCTCGAAGGTATTGATGCCCAGATGGCTGCGGCCCAGGGCGGAGACGATGCCCATGGTCACGGCCTGACCGACGCCGAAGGGGTTGCCGATGGCCAGCACCACGTCGCCGACCCGCAGCGTGTCCGCCTTGGCGAAGGAGATGGCCGGCAGGTGGTCATGCCCGACCTTCAGCACCGCCAGATCGGTATCCGGATCGGTGCCGACGACCTTGGCCTCCAGGGTCTTGCCGTCCGGCATCGCCACCTGGATTTCATCCGCCGCCTCGATGACGTGGTGATTGGTCAGGATGAAACCATCCTTGCTGACGATGACGCCGGAGCCCAGGTTGGAAACCCTCTGGGAGCGATTGTTCATCGGCAAGTTGTCGCCGAAAAAGCGGCGGAAGGCGGGATCGGCCATGAACGGGACGCGCGGGCTGCGCACCTGCTTGCTGGTGAAGATGTTCACCACCGCCGGCCGGGACCTGGCCGCGGCGTCGGCGAACGTGGACGGCGCCGGGGCGGCGCCGGCCGAGCCCGCCACCTCCCGGATGGTGATGGCGCCGTCACCGGCGGGCAGCAGGCCGGGGATGAACCGGTCCAGGGCGAACAACGCGGCGGCGACCACCACCAGCGCCGCGACGGATTGGGCGAATATCAGCCAGACCTTGTGCATGGGTTCTCAAGGCGCGAAAAACCCGTTGATTCTAGCTCAGCGCCCCCGGCTTGAGCCCACGCTTCAAATCCAGGCTTTAAGTTAGACCATGTTTAACTGTAAAATGCCGGCTTTTGTAAATCTGGCATCGTTGTGAATTCGACCGGAATATCCCGTATCCACAACTCGTCTGCCCAAGAACATTTCATCCATCCGGCAGGACCGAATTTATGAGTGAATTGAGCGTTGATCCTTCCAAACGCCGCTTTCTGGTGACCATGAGTTCGGCCGTGGGTGGCGTCGCCGCCCTCGGCGTGGCGGCGCCCTTCGTGCTCAGCATGAACCCCAGCGCCCGGGCCAAGGCCGCCGGCGCGCCGGTGGAAGTGGACCTGTCGAAGGTGGAACCCGGCATGCTGCTGGCCGTCGAGTGGCGCGGCAAACCCGTATGGGTGGTGAACCGCACCAAGGAAATGCTCGACATGCTGGCCAAGAATGACGACAAGCTGACCGATGCCGCGTCCGAGAACACCGCCCAGCAGCCCGACTACTGCAAGAACCCCACCCGCTCCATCAAGCCCGAATACCTGATCGTGGTCGGCATCTGCACCCACCTGGGCTGCTCCCCCACCTTCCGCAAGGAAATCGGCCCCGCCGACCTGGGCGCGGACTGGACCGGCGGCTGGTTCTGCCCCTGCCACGGTTCCCGCTTCGACCTGGCCGCGCGCGTGTACAACGGTTCTCCGGCCCCCACCAACCTGGTCATCCCGCCCCACAAGTACCTGTCCGAGACCAGGGTGCTGATCGGCGAGGACCAGGGCGCCGCCTGATTTCGAAGAGGGGACATCACACATGCAAAAACTGCTCAACTGGATCGATGAGCGCTTCCCGCTCACCGCCTCCTACAAGGCGCACCTGTCCGAGTACTACGCACCGAAAAACTTCAACTTCTGGTACTTCTTCGGCTCCCTGGCCCTGCTGGTGCTGGTGATCCAGATCGTCTCCGGCATCTTCCTGACCATGCATTACAAGCCGGACGCGGACCTGGCCTTCGCCTCCGTCGAGTACATCATGCGCGACGTGGACTACGGCTGGCTGATCCGCTACATCCACTCCACCGGCGCCTCCATGTTCTTCGTGGTGGTCTACCTGCACATGTTCCGCGGCCTGATCTACGGCTCCTACCGGCAGCCGCGCGAACTGATCTGGATCTTCGGCGTGATCATCTACCTGGTGCTCATGGGCGAGGCCTTCATGGGCTACCTGCTGCCCTGGGGCCAAATGTCCTACTGGGGCGCCCAGGTGATCATCAACCTGTTCGCCGCCATCCCGCTCATCGGCGAGGACCTGTCCATCTGGATCCGGGGCGACTACGTGATCGGCGACGCCACCCTGAACCGCTTCTTCGCCTTCCACGTCATCGCCCTGCCCCTGGTGCTGCTGGGCCTGGTGGTGGCGCATCTGGTGGCCCTGCACGAGGTGGGCTCCAACAACCCGGACGGCGTCGAGATCAAGAAGCTCAAGGACCCCGAGACCCACCTTCCCCTGGACGGCATCCCCTTCCACCCCTATTACACGGTCAAGGACATCCTGGGCGTGGTGGTCTTCCTCATGGTGTTCACCGCCATCGTGTTCTTCGCCCCGGAGATGGGCGGCTACTTCCTGGAAGCCAACAACTTCATCCCGGCCGATTCCCTCAAGACCCCCGAGCACATCGCCCCGGTCTGGTACTTCACGCCCTACTACGCCATCCTGCGGGCGGTGCCCCCCATCCTGGGCTCCCAGTTCCCGGGCGTGGCGCTGATGGGCGTGGCGGTGCTGATCTTCTTCGCCCTGCCCTGGCTGGACAGATCGCCGGTGAAATCCATCCGCTACCGCGGCCCCAGGTTCAAGATCGCCCTGGCCCTGTTCGTGATCGCCTTCGTCGGCCTGGGCATCCTCGGCATCCTGCCGGCCACCGAGTTGTACACCTGGATCGCCCGCGTCCTGTCCGTGGTCTATTTCGCCTTCTTCCTGCTGATGCCCTGGTACACCAGGAATGACACCGTCAAACCTGTACCGGAAAGGGTGACGACGAAATGAAAAAACTGCTTTTCCTGCTCCTCGCCCTGCCCACCGCCGCCTTCGCCTCTGGCGCCGCCGTCCACCTGGACCACGCGCCGGTCAACCCGAACGACCAGGAATCCCTGCAGCGCGGCGCCCGGGTGTTCGTCAACTACTGCCTCAACTGCCATGCCGCCAGCTACATGCGCTACAACCGCATGCAGGATTTCGGCCTCACCGAGCCCCAGATCAAGGACAACCTCCTGTTCGCGGCGGAAAAGCCCGGCGAGACCATGCGCGTCGCCATGAGGATCAAGGACGCCAAGGCCTGGTTCGGCGCCCCGCCGCCCGATCTGTCCGTGATTGCCCGCTCGCGCGGGCCCGATTGGGTCTACACCTACCTGCGCGGCTTCTATCGCGACGATTCCCGCCCCACCGGCTGGAACAACACGGTCTTCGACAAGGTCGGCATGCCCCATGTCCTGCACGAGTTGCAGGGCCAGATGGCGCCGGTCTACCGCACCGAGAAAACCGCCGACGGCCATGATCACCAGGTCATGGAACGCCTGGAACTGACCGTCCCCGGCAAGATCACCCTGGCCGAATACGACGCCCTGGTGGGCGATCTGGTCAATTACCTGGCCTGGATGGGCGAACCCGCCAAGAGCCAGCGCATGAACATCGGCCTGGCCGTGCTTCTGTTCCTGAGCATTTTTTACGTGGTCGCCTTCTACCTCAAGAAGGAATTCTGGAAAGACGTGCACTAAGCACCAAGGTTGAACGCCAAATGATGATCTTATATTCCGGGACCGCCTGCCCTTTCAGCCAGCGCTGCCGCATCGTCCTGCACGAAAAGGGCATGGATTTCGACATCAAGGATGTGGACCTCCAGGACAAGGCGGACGAAATCGCCGCCATGAACCCCTACGGCCGGGTCCCCATCCTGGTGGAGCGGGACCTGACCCTGTACGAGTCCAACATCATCAACGAGTACATCGACGAGCGTTTCCCCCATCCCCAGCTCATGCCCGCCGACCCGGTCATGCGCGCCCGCGCCCGGCTGTTCCTGCACAATTTCGAAAGCGACCTGTTCTCCCATCTGGGCGACATCGTGAACGGCACCCCCAAGGCGGCGGAAAAGGCCCGGAACCTGGTGCGCGACAACCTGACCCAGATCGCCCCCATCTTCACCAAGCAGAAATACATGCTCGGCGAGGAATATTCCATGCTGGACGTGGCCATCGCGCCGCTGCTGTGGCGCCTGGACCATTACGGCATCCAGTTGCCCAAGCAGGCCACGCCGCTGCTGAAATATGCCGAGCGGCTGTTCGCCCGGCCGGCCTTCATCGAGGCCCTCACGCCGGTCGAAAAAGCCATGCGCAAGTGAGCGAAGCTTGAGCGGGCTGTCCCAGCAACCCTACTTCCTGCGCGCCCTCTATGAATGGTGCGTGGACAGCGGCCTGACCCCCTACCTGACCGTCAGGGTGGACGCCCGCGCCCGGGTGCCCCAGGGCTATGTCAGGGATGGCCAGATCGTCCTCAACGTGGGCCCCAGCGCCGTGCGCAACATCCAGATGGACAACGACTGGGTGACCTTCTCCGCGCGATTCGGCGGCGTCTCCCACGCCATCCAGGTGCCCGTCGGCAACGTCCTCGCCATCTACGCCAAGGAAACCGGGGAAGGCATGAGCTTCGAGCACCTCTCCTCCGAGTCTGACGAGGCTGACGAGGATGCCCCGGCGCCCCTCGACAGCGGCGAGGACGCGATGACCGCCCGCGACAGCGAGGATGAGCCATCGCCGCCCCAGCCCCCCAAGGGCAAGCCCCGGCTGCGGGTCGTCAAGTAATATCACCCCCTCGTCGCCATACGTCGTACACGCCGGCATAGCTCAGTTGGTAGAGCAATCGCCTTGTAAGCGATAGGTCGTCTGTTCGAGTCAGACTGTCGGCACCAATAAACACGCGGCTTCCCAGGTGGAAGCCGTTTTTCATTCCGGGCCTTCTCGGCTCCATGTAGCCACCATGTAGCCAAATCCGGTCAATGTAGCCCACCAGCCAAAAAAACCCGGCACATGGCCGGGTCATAAAACCGCCATTGGGGCGGCCGGGGCCGGTGCTCCTGGACGTGGGATGTCACTGCTCGGTGCCCGGCGGCGTGTCTTCCGGTCCCTTGCGGAACTGGGCCTTGCCCTGGGCCTGCTTGCGGCGCAGGAAGGCGGGAGCGTCGGCCTCGTCACTCAGGTACGGGGCCTCGTCCTTGGCCGCCAGCCGGGTGTTCATGCGCCGGCTGGAATAGACCGCCTCCTTGCCGAAGCGGGCCGCGTCCCGCTGGCGGGCGAGTTCGGCCAGGCCTGCCAGCACCTGCTGGACCCAGGGGTTGTCGGCGAAGCGCTGGCGGGCTTCCTTGAGCAGGCGTTCGATGGCCCGCCAGTCGCCCTGGCGGGCCGCGCTCCGGGCCTGTTCCAGGAGTTCGCCGGCCTCCAGTTCGCGCAGCCTCTGCAGCACAAGGGGGTCGGGCAGCAGGGCTTCCCAGACCCGGGTGGGCAGGGCCGGCAGCTTGAGGCGCGCCTCGGGGAAGGCGATGGGATGGCCGTCCAGGTCGCAGGCGGTGAGTTCCACCTGGAGCAGGGGCATGGGATCCTGGCCTGCCGGCGGGACCGGCAGGTCCAGCCGCACCAGGGCCCAGGCCTCGGCGCCCCAGGCCAGGTCCGGCAGGCGCGCCACCGGGAAGCCGCGCGGGTCTTCCACGGCATAGTCGTTGAGCAGGGTGGCCTTGACGCCGTCGGGAGTCCCCAGGGCGAGCCGCAGCTTGCGGGCGTAGAGATTGGACAGCAGGTCGAATTCCTCGGCGAAGGGCTCGAACAGGTCCCGGGCGGTCTCGCCGTAGTAGTGGTTGCCCTGGCCGGCCTTGGCCATGGCCACCATCAGGTCCTCGTTGAAGTCGCGGCCGAGGCCGTAGGTGGAGGTGGTGACGCCCCGGTCGGCGAGTTGCCCGCACTGGCGGGCGATCTCGTCGGCACGGGTGAGTCCCTGGTTGGCGTTGCCGTCGGACAGCAGGATCACCCGGGACAGCCCGGCCTGCCCCACGAACTCCAGCAGGTCCCGGCTGCCGGCCTCCCAACCGCCGTGCAGGTTGGTCATGCCGCCCTCGTTGATGGTTTCCAGGGCGCGGCGCAGAACCTGGCGGTCGCCCACCGGCTGGACCGGGACGAGGACGCGGACATGGTTGTCGAACTGGACCAGGGCGGCCCGGTCGTCGGGCTTGAGCCGGTCGATGATGTGGGCGGCGCAGCGCTTGGCTTCGTGCAGGGGTTCACCGGACATGGAGCCGGAGCGGTCGATGACCAGGGCCAGGTGATAGGGCGGGCGTTCCCTCGCCAGGGCGGGATTGGCGTCCGGCGCCTGGATGCGCACCAGCACCTGCAGGCGCTGGGCGTGGCCGGCGACGAGGGCGCTCTTGAGGGGGGTGAGGAGGATGCGGGGAGCGGGCGTGGAAGCGGAACTGGCGGGCGGGTTGTCGTGGGTCATGATGGCCTCCGGTCTGTTTGTGGGAGAACCACGTTACAGGGGCCGGGGCTCACCAGATGAGCCCGGGCTCGGACTTTGCCGTTCCTCGAAACGCCGCTTCGCCCGGTCCGGGCCGGGGAGATGGGCCCGCAATTGTTCGGCGCTTTCCAGGCCTTGCCCATGGGAAAGGGGATCGATGGGGAATTCGACCCGGCCCAGCTCCGTGCCAGCCGTGGAGAAATCACCCCCCTTTGCCGAAGGGGGACAGCCTGCA
>WBZT01001120.1_pt1 | contig 20127 bp, 20 predicted proteins | sample 5204241 | NCBI WGS metagenome assembly WBZT01 (sample SAMN12344358, study PRJNA552823) | activated sludge metagenome | biome: Activated sludge suspended growth; feature: Nitrification reactor; material: Wastewater; isolation source: activated sludge from nitrification reactor of wastewater...
AGCGGATGGGGAAAATTGATCACCGCGTGCCGCCAGCGCGGGATCTCGACGACACCGTCCTGGTCTGCACGCAGGACGGCAGAAGCGCCGTCGGTCAGCGTAAAACCGAGCCTCTCGGCGGTCGCCCGGGAAACTCGCAGAACATCACTGACATGGCGTAGCGCCTCCTGCATCGCCTCGGCTGACGTACTGTCGATCGGGATCACCGTCCACTGGTCGGCAAAGCGCCTCGAATCGCTGATGCTGACGTTGGCTTCGCGGCTCTCGATGGGCAGCAACTCGATCGACGGCGCCTTGGCCTTGTCGAACATCAGTTCGGTCGGGCACATCGTCGTGCGACCTGCGGTAGAAGGCAGAATGCGGTTGCCGTAGTCGGCAAAGAAGATGGCGTTGATCAATTCCGACTTGCCGCGTGAAAACTCGGCGACGAACGCCACCCGCAGGCGATCCTCGCGCAGCTTGTCGAGCAGATCGAGGAGCCGACGTTCGGTCTGCGCATCGCTCAGTTCGTTGTCGATCAGCCAGCCGGCAAACTTCGCGATCACCCCCGAGAGCTGCGTGCGCCATGCGCTGTAGGCGGCAAAGTGTTGGGCAAGCGTCATATCAGGTTTCAGCACCGGGAACGTCTCTTTCACTCTAGCACAAAGCAACATTAAATCCGCGACCTGTATCCGCCGCTCAGTGCTGGCAGCGGGGGCAATAGAAAGTCGACCGGCCCGCCTGACGGATCATGCGTACGGCGCCGTTGCAGGTCGGACAGGGTTCTCCCGCCCGCCCATAGACCGCACAAGAGAGCTGGAAGCAGCCAGCACCGCCATCGCTGTGGACATAATCACGTACGCTGCTGCCACCGACCGCGATCGAGGCCAACAGCGTGGCCCGGATGGACTCCGCGAGCACGCCGTAGCGCTCGCGGCTGATCCGGTTCGCCGCCCGCCGCGGAGAAATCCGTGCCTGATACAGGCTCTCGGCGGCATAGATGTTGCCGATGCCGACCACCAGGTGACTGTCCATCAGCAACGGTTTGATCGGCGCCCGGCGGCCACCCGCCGCGGCATGCAGCCAGTCACCGCTGAAGTCTTCAGACAAGGGCTCGACGCCCAGCCCGGCCAGCACGGGATGCGCCGCCACATCACCGCCCTCGTGCCAGAGCAGCGCCCCGAAGCGGCGCGGGTCGCGCAGACGAAGCACCGTCTGGTCAAAGAGCAGGTCGACGTGGTCGTGCTTCTGCGCCGGGGTATTCGGCGGCACCAGGCGCAGACTCCCCGACATGCCCAGGTGCAGGAGCAGCCAGCCGCCGCCGCGGGCACTCTGGCAGTCGAACAGGAGATACTTGCCGCGCCGCACGATGGCGTCGACACGCAGGCCGGCAAGCCGGGAATCGAGCCCGGCGGGAATCTCGTGACGCAGTCTCGGCGTGCGCACGACCGCACCGACGATCGATTGTCGAGACAGGTGGGGAAGCAGCCCCTGACGGCTCACTTCGACTTCGGGGAGTTCTGGCATTGCTGCTACCGCGAAAAGTCCATAACATGCGCGAACGGATTATGACGCAAACCACGCGGCGGTCCGTGCAACTGTTTGCCGCAGGCAAGGAAACCATGAAATCGACCAAGACTACCCTACTTTGCGCTGTTCTGGCACTGGCCTTTGGCGGGCCAGCGCTGGCTGTCGAGGAAACCGCTGCCGTCAAGCAGCCGAGGCCGTCCTCGCGCGCTGCGAAGAAAGCCGCGCCCGAGTCAGTCGCGCCCCGCCCTGAGGCCAAGGACTACGACGAACTGAGCGGACAGGTGGTCTATCAGGTGCTGCTGGCGGAGGTCGCGCTGCAGCGAGGCAACAAGGATTTTGCCAGCCAGGCCTACGCCGATCTGGCCAGGCGTACTCGCGACCCGGCAATCATCGAGCGCGCCGTCGAGGTGGCCGGTCAGGCGCGTCAACTTGAGCTGGTGCTCGAACTCGCGCGTTTGTGGGTCGAGGTGCAGCCCGACTCGAAGCGCGCACAACAAGTATTGATCGGTGTTCTGGTCATGTCCGATCAGCTCGACGGTCTCGCGCCACGCTTGATAAGCATGCTCGAAGCCGACCCCGAAGCGCTGCCGGGCAACCTGCTGGCGCTCAACCGGATGTTTGCCCGCAGCCCGGATCGGCAAGCGGTTCTGCAGTTGATCAGCAAGGTCTGCGCCCCGTTCTCTGGCCTGGCCGAAGCGCATTACGCGGTCGCCGTGGCGGCCAGCGCCGCCGGCGAACAGGCACAGGCACTCGGCGAAGCACGGCAGGCGCTCGAGCTGCGCCCGGACTGGGAAGCGGCAGCCTTGCTCGAAGCACAGATCCTTGCCCAGAAGTCGTCGGCCGAGGCGATCAAGGCGCTGCAACGTTTTGTCGAGCGCAATCCGAAGGCGCGCGAGGTGCAGCTTCACCTGGCGCGTGCGTTGATCAGCGAGAAGCGTTACGGCGACGCCAAGCGTCAGTTCGAGCAATTGCTGGTCGCCTATCCGAATAGCCCGGACGTGGTCTATCCGGTGGCCATTCTGGCGCTGCAGGAAAACGACACGGCACTTGCCGAGAAGCAGCTCAAACACCTGCTGACGCTCGATTTCCAGAACAAGAGTGCCGCCCACTACTACCTCGGCCAGATCGCCGAAGAAGGCAAGCGCCCTGACGAAGCCATGGCCGACTACCGGCAGGTGGGCCCGGGTGAGCACTATCTCCCGGCACAGATTCGCAGTGCCGCAATCGTCGCCCGTTCCGGCAAGCTCGACGAGGCCAGGGAGCAGTTGCGCGCGGCGGCAGACAACCAGCCCCAGTTGCGCGTCCAGTTGACGATCGCAGAAGCCGCCTTGTTGCGCGACGCGAAGCAGACCGAGGCGGCGCTCGAACTGCTGGACCGGGAACTCGCCACGCAGCCGGACCAGCCCGAGCTGCTCTATGACTCGGCGCTGCTCGCCGAAAAGCTCGGGCGCCTGGACGTGACGGAGAGTCGCCTGCGCAGGCTGATCGAGCTGCAGCCGGAGAGTGCGCAGGCCTACAACGCACTCGGCTACTCGTATGCCGACCGCAACATCCGCCTCGACGAGGCGCGTCAGTTGATCGAGAAAGCCCACCACTTGTCGCCCAACGACGCATTCATTCTCGACAGCATGGGTTGGGTGCTCTACCGTGCGGGCGATCTCGAAGGCGCGCTGAGTTACCTGCAGCGTGCTTACAGCCAGCGTGCGGACGCTGAAATTGCCGCGCACCTGGCAGAGGTTCTGTGGATGCTCGGTCGCAAGCATGAAGCGCAACGCACGCTGCGCGAAGCCCAGGACAAGGAGCCGGCGAACGAGGTGCTGAGTGAAGCGCTCAAGAGGTTCGTGCCCTGAGCGCGGGATGAACGATGACCGCCCATGTCGCGCCGGCGACTGACGAATCTCCCGTCGCCGACGGGTGAGACCGCGAGTGGACGACGCGGCAGATGCAGGCACCCGCTCTGAACCGACATGAGCCTGCGGTGAGCGTGCTCCGCCGCCGCTTCCTCGTCCTGCTGGTCGGCGTGCTGCAACTCGGCGCCTGTACCACCCTGCCCCCGCCCGCCGCTCGACCGGGTCCGGCGGCGCTGCAGCGGGGCAGCTTGCGCGCCTTCTATCTGGTCGGCCGTTTTTCCGTGCACCACCAGGGCAAGAACCACGTCGGCGGGCTGCGCTGGCATCATGACGACGAGCGTGACGAACTGCTGCTCTCGTCGCCGCTCGGGCAAGGCATGGCCGAAATCATCAGTGACGCCACCGGCGCTCGCCTGACGACGAGTGACGGCGGTGCGCAGACCGCCGCCAGCGCCGACGAGCTGTTGCAGTCGGCACTGGCGGCGCCGATCTCCTTGCGCCAGTTGCTCGACTGGCTGCGTGGCCGCAATCCCGACAGCGGCACAACGGCGCTCGACGAGCTGGGCCGTCCGCTGAGCCAGCGGCACGAGGACTGGCGCATCGCTTACGAGTACGACAGCGACGACCCGCAGGCGCTGCCCGGCCGTCTCTTCGTCGAACGCGAAGACGGCTTCGTGCTGCGCCTGCGCATCGACGAGTGGCAGCCCTTGCCCCCTGCGGACCTGACGCAATGACCTTCGGGCCTGCAGCCTGGACCTGGCAGAGCGTCTATCCGGCGCCGGCCAAGCTCAACCTTTTTCTGCATGTCGTCGGCCGCCGCGCCGACGGCTATCACCTGCTGCAGAGCGTTTTTCGTTTTCTCGCGCACGGCGACCGCCTGCGCTTCTCCCCGCGCAGCGACGGTGCGGTGCACCTGGCAACGCCGCTCCCCGACGTTCCGGCGGAGCACGATCTGACCGTCCGCGCCGCCCGCCGCCTGCAGGCCGAGACGCACTGCCAGGCAGGCGTAGACATCAGCCTCGAGAAGCGCCTGCCACTCGGTGGCGGCCTCGGGGGAGGCAGCTCCGACGCAGCGACCGTATTGCTGGCGCTCAACCATCTCTGGCACCTCGGCTTGCCGCGCCGGCGCCTGCAGGAAATGGGTCTATCGCTCGGGGCTGACGTACCGGTCTTCGTTTTCGGCCGCAACGCCTTTGCCGAGGGCGTCGGCGAAACCCTGCAGGCGGTCGAACTACCGTCACGCTGGTATGTCGTCGTCGAACCACCGGCACAGGTGCCCACCGCAGCCGTTTTCAACGCGCCAGAGCTCAAGCGCAATTCGCCGCCGATGCCGCCCGATGCCTGGCGCCCGGGGATCGGAGGCAATGACCTCGAAGCCGTCGCCTGTGCCCGCTTTCCGGTGATCGCCGAGCATCTCGCCTGCCTGTCGGCCGTCTCCGCCCCTGCCCCGGCCCGCATGAGCGGTTCCGGCGCGTGCGTTTTCGCCGAATTTGCCGACCGCGACGGCGCCGAAGCCGCCCTGCGGAACTTGCCGCCGGGGATGCGGGGCTGGGCAACGGCGGGGCTGGACCGCCACCCGTTGCTCGAACTGGCGAGTTGACCCGGCCGTCGCTCGGACCCGCTCCGCTTGCGCGCAACTTGCGCTTTTTTTCCTGATCGATTCCCGGTATAATCCCCGCCTCGCTCGCCATTGAGGCGAAGTGAGTGACCGCTGGGGAGTCGCCAAGTTGGTTAAGGCACCGGATTTTGATTCCGGCATTCGAAGGTTCGAGTCCTTCTTCCCCAGCCATTCAATAGTTTTGTCAAACGGTCATGGCTGTATCAGACACCCCGAATAATGGAAGCCACGACCGTTCCCCTCACCCCCTCTCCCGCAAGCGGGCGAGGGGAGGCTCCTGAGTCGCTGACGCGACTTTCACGGTAAGCGGGCAGGCGGCGAGTCTGCCCGTCTTGCTTTATACGGCGCCGACGCTTTCGGCGCCACGGGAAGCGACCCATGGCTTACGACAGCCTCATGGTTTTTACCGGCAACGCCAACCCTGCCCTGGCCTCAGACGTGGTCAAGCGTCTCAACATCTCGCTCGGTCGGGCGCAAGTCGGTCGTTTTTCCGACGGTGAAATCAGTGTCGAAATCCAGGAACACGTGCGCGGCATGGACGTGTTCATCCTGCAATCGACCTGTTCGCCGGCCAACGAAAACCTGATGGAGTTGCTGGTCATGGCCGATGCGCTGAAGCGCGCTTCGGCCGCCCGAATCACCGCAGCCATCCCCTATTTCGGCTACGCCCGCCAGGATCGCCGCGTGCGCTCGGCGCGCGTGCCGATCGCCGCCAAGCTGGTTGCCGACCTGCTGACGGCGGCCGGCGTACACCGCGTGTTGACCATGGATCTGCACACCGAGCAGATTCAGGGGTTCTTCAACATCCCGGTCGATAATATCTACTCGCTGCCGATCATGCTCGGCGATGTCTGGAAGCGCGACTTCGATCATCTGCTCGTCGTTTCACCCGACGTCGGTGGCGTCGTCCGGGCGCGTGCCCTGGCCAAGCGCCTTGAATGCGATCTGGCGATCATCGACAAACGCCGCCCGAAAGCCAATGTTTCCGAAGTGATGAACATCATCGGCGAGGTCGAGGGACGTACCTGCGTGATCATGGACGACCTCGTCGATACTGCCGGAACATTGTGCAAGGCGGCCACCGCGCTCAAGGAACACGGCGCCAAGCAGGTACTTTCCTACTGCGTCCATCCGGTGCTCTCGGGTAATGCGGTCGAGCGGATCAATACTTCCGACCTCGACGAACTGGTGGTCACCGACACCATTCCGCTGCGCGAAGACGCCAAGAACTCACCGCGTATTCGCCAGCTTTCGGTCGCCGAGGTGATGGCCGAAACCATTCGCCGGATCAGCAACGAGGATTCCGTGTCGTCTTTGTTCATCGAGTAAGGCGCCCATCGCCTGGGCAATCGCCGTTTCGCCCTCTGATTTTTCAACCCCCCGCCTGGTCGCGGGCGGGGCTTGTCCCACCAGGAGCTGTCCATGAAGTTTCAAATCGAAGCGCGCAAGCGCACCTTGCAGGGGTCCGGAGCGAGCCGCCGCCTGCGTCGCACCCACCGCGTGCCGGCCATCATCTACGGCGGGGCGGCGGCCCCCCAGTTGATCGACCTCGATCACAACGAAACCCTGCTCAACCTCCAGAAAGAAGCGTTCCACTCTTCGGTACTGACGCTCAACATCGAAGGCGTCACCGAAAGCGTCGTGCTGCGTGACTCGCAGCGGCACCCGTGGAAGCCTCTGATCCTGCACTGCGATTTCCAGCGCGTCGATGCCGGGCACGCCATCCACCAGCGCGTTCCGCTCCATTTCATCAACGCGGATATCGCCCCAGGCGTCAAGATCGCGGGGGGCAACGTCGCGCACGCGCACAACGACGTCGAGGTGAGCTGCCTGCCGCAGGATCTGCCGGCATTCATTGAAGTGGACCTGAAGGACCTCGAGTCCGGCCACTCGATCCACGCTTCCGAACTCGTATTCCCGCCGGGTGTCACGCCGGTCCTGCACGGGGACGATTACGTCCTGGTGTCGATCCCGGCCAGAAAAGGCGGCGGCGAAGCTGACGAAGCCGCGGGTGAAGCGGCAGCCGGCTAGACTCGAAGCCTCAGCCAGGCCGCCGTCGGGCACCCGCTGCCGACGGCGGTTTGTTTTTTACCCGTGCAATCGATCTCATGTCCCCACCGCGCCTGATCGTCGGCCTCGGCAACCCCGGCGGCGAATACGAAGACAACCGGCACAACGTCGGCTTCTGGTTCATCGACCAACTGGCGCGTCGCCTGCAACTGACGCTGACACCGCAGGGCAAGTTCTTCGGCCGCGTCGCGCGGCTCGGCGACCTGTGGTTGCTGCAGCCGATGACCTACATGAACCTGTCCGGCCAGGCGGTGGCAGCCGTGGCGCGTTTCTACAGGATCGCCGCCGACGAAATCCTCGTCGTGCATGACGACCTCGACCTGCCCCCGGGCAGCATCCGACTCAAGCACGGCGGCGGCAACGGGGGTCACAACGGCCTGAAAGACATCCAGGCGCGCCTGGCCACCCCGGACTTCTGGCGCCTGCGACTGGGGATCGGTCATCCCGGCGAGCGCGCCGAGGTCATCAACTACGTCCTCAAGGCACCGAGACGTGAAGAGCAGGAGCTGATCGACCCAGCCATCGACCGCTGCCTGCTCGCCTGGCCCTTGCTCGCCGCCGGCGACTACGCTGCCGCACAACGGCAACTGCACCTGAAGACCATCTGAATAGGAAAATCTGCGCATGAGCCTCCAATGCGGTATCGTCGGCCTGCCGAACGTCGGCAAATCGACCCTCTTCAACGCCCTGACCCAGGCCGGAATTTCCGCCGAAAATTACCCGTTCTGCACGATCGAGCCCAACGTCGGCATTGTCGAAGTTCCCGACCCCCGCCTGCAGCAGATCGCCGCGATCGTCAAGCCGCAACGCGTGCAGCCGGCGATCGTCGAATTCGTCGATATTGCCGGCCTGGTCGCCGGCGCCTCGAAGGGAGAAGGCCTGGGCAACCAGTTCCTCGCCAACATCCGCGAGACCGATGCCATCGTCAACGTCGTGCGCTGCTTCGAGGACGACAATGTCGTCCATGTCTCGGGTCGCGTCGATCCCTTGTCGGACGTAGACACGATCCTGACCGAACTGGCGCTGGCCGATCTGGCAGCGGTCGAGCGTACGCTCAATCGCGAGAGCAAGAAGGCGCGAGCCGGTGACAAGGAGGCGCAAAAAGTGGTAGCCGTTCTCGAACGGCTGCTGCCGCATCTCAACGACGGCCGACCCGCACGCACGCTGGCGATGTCGGCGGAAGAAAAGCTGCTGCTCAAGCCGCTCTGCCTGCTGACCATCAAGCCGACGATGTACGTCGCCAACGTTCTCGAAGACGGTTTCCAGAACAACCCGCACCTCGACCGCCTGCGTCAACATGCGGCCGCCGAAGGCGCGCCGGTGGTCGCGCTGTGCGCCAAGATCGAAGCCGAACTCGCCGACCTCGACGACGAAGACAAGGCGATCTTTCTCGCCGACCTCGGGTTCGAGGAACCCGGACTGAACCGCCTGATTCGCGCCGCCTACCAGTTGCTCGGCCTGCAGACCTACTTCACTGCCGGCGTCAAGGAGGTCCGTGCGTGGACCATCCACGTCGGCGATACCGCGCCGCAGGCCGCCGGAGTCATCCACACCGATTTCGAGCGAGGCTTCATCCGCGCGCAGACCATCTCCCTGGCCGACTTCATTGCCGGCAAGGGTGAACAGGGAGCCAGGGAAGCCGGCAAAATGCGCGCCGAAGGCAAGGACTACGTGGTCAAGGACGGCGACGTCCTGAATTTTCTCTTCAATGTCTGAGCATCCGGACGCCGCGCAGGCAGGTGGTCCTGCAGGATGATTCGGGCGAAGGCTGATTCACTCCGGCGCCCACCTGCGTCGACCGTTTCCTGCTTGCAGCCAACTGCCCTGCCAAGGGAGTTCCTCGAACCAGCAACGACTGGCGGCCGCTGCCGGTGCGCTGCCCGGGCGGAATTCCTCGCCGCTTCCGGCGCGGCCTCATGGTCCCGGGTCTTCGCCGCGCACCAGCAGTAGCGAAGTCTCCCCCTTGCGCACCAGGCGCTCGGCAACGCTGCCGACAAAAAAGCGCTCGATGCCCCGCCGTCCATGCGTCCCCAAGACGAGCAGATCGGCCTGCCATTCGCTCGCCGCGTCGATCAGCATATCCGAGACATGCTTTTTCTCTGATTCGACGAGCTTGATTTCGACCTCGATGCCAGCGGCTCGCGCCACTGCAGCCAGTTTGTCCACAAAGCCCTGAGCACCGAGGCGCATGCGCGCCTCGGTCTTGCCGACGCTGTTCGGCAGCATCATGGCGACTTCGCGCTGGGCGAGCAGCGTTTCGTCGATCGCGTGGCAGATCGCCAGTTGCGCCCCATTGCTCCTGGCCAGTTCGATGGCCGCCTGCATCACCTGGCTGGTCATGAAGCTATCGTCAACCGCAACCATGATTCGCTTGTACATTAATTTACGCCCTCCTGTTTGGCAACGTTGTCCGACACCTTGAACAATAACACTGATCGGTCGCCAGCAGCAGGCTCCGCTGAGCACAGCGAAAGAGCTTGCTGGGTGCCCAGCATGCTCCGCGAATTCCCCATCTCGCCCCCCCCGATCCCTCTCCCGCAAGCGAGCGAAGGAGGTTCGTGAGTCGCTGGCGCGACTTTCATGGTCATGCCCTGGCCACCGGCGCGGGCGATTGCCGCCCCGTCAACACCCGACGTGCTCAGGACACCCGACGGTAGTGGTACAATCCGCGGTCCTTTCCAACGCACTGCTCCAGGAGACTGATGTGCTGATCAGCAACGCCTACGCCCAACAAGCTGCCGCGGCCGACCCGATGGGCGGCTTCATGCAGTTGCTGCCCATTATTCTGATGTTCGTCGTCCTTTATTTCCTGATGATTCGGCCGCAGATGAAGCGCGCGAAGGAACACAAGGCACTGATCGAAGCTTTGGCCAAGGGCGATGAAGTCGTCACCGGTGGCGGCGTCGCCGGTCGTATCACCAAGGTCAGCGACCACTTCATCAGCCTCGAAGTCGCCGACACGATCGAGATCCAGGTGCAGAAGCAGGCGGTCACGAACGTTCTGCCGAAAGGCACGCTGAGAGCGCTTTAAACCCCCGCGGACCGCCTGCCATCGGGCGAAGTCCGCGCCACCTTTGCCGCCCAGCTCCCATGAACCGCTATCCGCTCTGGAAATACGTCACCGTCGCTCTTGCACTGCTGTTCGGCCTGATCTACACGCTACCGAACTTCTTTGGCGAATCGCCTGCGGTGCAGGTTTCCAGCGCCAAGGCCACGCTCAAGATCGATGAGAAGGCGCGCGAACGCGTCGCCAGCGCCCTGCAACTTGCCGGCATCGAAAACACCGGCATTTTCCTCGACAGCAACGGCGTCAAGGTCCGCTTGCGGACCCCCGACAGCCAACTCCAGGCGAAGGATCTGCTGGAAAAACAGTTCAATCCGGACCCCGGCGACCCGCAGTACGTCGTCGCACTGAATCTGCTGTCGAGTTCACCGCAGTGGCTGACCAATCTGCATGCGCTGCCCATGTATCTCGGCCTCGACCTGCGCGGCGGCGTCCATTTTCTCCTGCAGGTGGACATGAAGGGGGCGCTGACCAAACGTCTCGACGCCATCAGCGGCGATCTGCGCAGTCTGCTGCGCGACAAGACCATCCGCCATGCCGGAATCACGCGCGAAGGTGAGCGGCTGCTGATCGGCTTTCGTGACCAGGAGACGCGGCGCAAGGCTCGAGTCGTCGTGGAGGACAACCTGTCCGATCTGTTGTTGGCCGACCAGGGAGAAGGTGAGGACCTCAGGCTGGTGGCCACGCTCCGGCCCGAAGCCATCAAGCGGCTGCAGGAGTTTGCGATCAAGCAGAACATGACGACGCTGCACAACCGGATCAACGAACTCGGGGTCGCCGAGCCGGTGATCGCGCAGCAGGGCGCTGACCGGATCGTCGTGCAGTTGCCGGGAGTGCAGGATACGGCCAAGGCCAAGGACATCCTCGGCCGCACCGCCACGCTCGAAATCCGGATGGTCGATGAGACGCCCGGTGCGCTCGAGTTGGCGCAGGCCGGTCAGGTCCCCTTCGGCAGCGAACTCTATGTCGAACGTGGCGGCATGGCCCTGCTGGTCAAGAAACAGGTGGTGCTGACCGGCGAGCGACTGACCGACGCGCAGCCCGGTTTCGACGGCCAGACCCAGGAGCCCGCCGTGCACCTCACCCTGGATTCGGCCGGCTCGCGCATCTTCAAGGATGTCACCCGCGACAACGTCGGCAAGCGCATGGCCATCGTGCTGATCGAAAAGGGCAAGGGCGAGGTCGTCACGGCGCCCGTCATCCGGGCCGAGATCGCCGGCGGTCGCGTGCAGATCTCCGGCCGCATGAGCACCGCCGAGGCCAACGACACGGCCCTGCTGCTGCGTGCCGGATCGCTGGCAGCGCCGATGGAGATCATCGAGGAGCGCACCATCGGCCCCAGCCTCGGCGCTGAAAACATCAACAAGGGTTTTCACTCGACGATGTGGGGTTTTTCTGCCATCGCCGCGTTCATGATCGCCTATTACCTGCTCTTCGGTCTGGTTTCGGTCATTGCCCTGGCCGCCAACCTGCTCTTCCTGGTCGCCCTGCTCTCGCTGCTGCAGGCGACCCTGACCCTGCCCGGAATCGCCGCCATCGCCCTGACGCTGGGCATGGCGATCGACGCCAACGTGCTGATCAACGAGCGCATCCGCGAGGAACTGCGCAACGGATCATCGCCGCAGGCGGCGATTCATACCGGTTACGAGCGAGCCTTCGGCACGATTCTCGATTCCAACATCACCACGCTGATTGCCGGAATCGCCCTGCTGATTTTCGGCTCGGGTCCGGTGCGCGGTTTTGCCGTGGTGCACTGCCTCGGAATCCTGACCTCGCTGTTTTCCGCCGTGGTCGTCTCGCGCGCGATGATCAACCTGATCTACGGCCGCCGCCGCAAGGTCGGGTCGCTGGCCATCGGTCAGGTCTGGAAACCGGCGGGCAGCAGCGTGACAGCGGTCAAATAGGAAGGCAGGACGATGGAATTCTTCCGCATCAGAAAAGACATCCCGTTCATGCGCCATGCGCTGGTGTTCAACGTCATCTCGTTGCTCACCTTCCTGCTGGCGGTGTTCTTCCTTTTCAGCCGAGGTCTGCACCTCTCGGTCGAATTCACCGGCGGCACGCTGATCGAACTCAACTACGCGCAGGCGGCGAATCTGGAAAAAGTTCGCGAGAGCCTCGGCAAGGCCGGCTACAGCGACTTCTCGGTACAGAACTTTGGTTCCAGTCAGGATGTCCTGATTCGTCTGCCGCTCAGGGCGGAGCAGAACACCGCCAGAATCGGCGAATCGGTGATGCAGGCACTGGCTGCCGAGGCGCCCGGCGCGACGCTGCGGCGGGTCGAATTCGTTGGCCCGCAGGTCGGCAAGGAACTCGCCGAGAACGGTGCACTGGCGCTGCTGCTGGTGATCGTCGGAATCGTCGTCTACCTCGCGTTTCGTTTTGAATGGCGCTTTTCGGTCTCGGCGATCATCGCCAACCTGCACGACGTGGTCATCATCCTGGGCTTCTTCGCCTTCTTCCAGTGGGAGTTCTCGCTCTCGGTGCTGGCGGCGGTCCTCGCGGTCCTCGGCTATTCGGTCAACGAGTCGGTGGTGGTTTTCGACCGCGTCCGCGAGACCTTCAGGAAAACACGCGGCCTGACGACGTCCCAGGTTCTCGACCACGCCATCACCAGCACGATTTCACGCACCATCATCACGCACGGATCGACCCAGATGATGGTCCTGTCGATGCTCGTCTTCGGCGGCGAGACGCTGTACTACTTTTCGCTGGCGCTGACCATCGGCATCTGTTTCGGTATCTATTCCTCGGTGCTCGTCGCCAGTCCGCTGGTGATGTGGCTGGGTGTTTCGCGCGAGCAGTTCGTGCGGCCGAAGAAACAGATCGAGGGCGCCGACAAGGATGGTGCGGTCGTCTGATTGCCTGTCGGACTTGACCAGGTCGCGGCGGCCCAGCTGGAGGATGCAATGAGCCTGCAGCGCATCAAGCTTTGGGATCTGCCGACGCGCATTTTCCATTGGTCCCTGGTGATCCTCGTCGTGGCCTCGTTCGTCAGCGGCAAGATCGGCGGCAATGCGATGATCTGGCACGGCCGCTGCGGCCTGGCAATCCTCGGCCTGCTGACCTTTCGCCTGGTCTGGGGAATCGTCGGTTCGACCTACGCCCGCTTCCTGAGCTTCTTGCCGACGCCGGCCTCGCTCCTCGCCTATCTGCGCGGCCAATGGCGCGGTGTCGGGCACAATCCGCTCGGCGCCCTGTCGGTCTTCGCTCTGCTTGGTCTGCTGGCCTTCCAGGTCGCCAGCGGGCTGTTCGCCAACGACGACATCGCTTTCCGCGGTCCGCTCTACAACCTGATTGCCAGCGAGCTGAGCGACCGCCTGACCGGCCTGCACAAGCTCTCCATCAATCTGCTGATCGCTCTCGTCGTCTTGCACCTCGCAGCGATCGCCTTCTACGCGCGTGTCAAGCAGGACAATCTCCTCAAACCGATGTTCAGCGGCTGGAAGGAGGTCGAGCGCGGCCAGGGTCAATCGGCTACCGGCGGCGGCCCGCTCGCCTTCATCGTGGCCGTCTCTCTGGCGCTGGCGGCGGTCTATGGCGCATCCGGCGTCTGGCTACCGGCGCCACCCGCAGCACCGGTGTCGACACCGACCTGGTAGGTAAGGCGGACCCGGCGGGCTCGCTGGCGCGCTTCGCTCAATCATCCTTGCGGTATTTGTCGTGGCAAGCCTTGCAGCTTTCACCGGTCTTGCCAAACTGCACCTTGACCGCGGCAGCGTCGCCGGTCGCGGCGACCTTCTGCAACTCGTTGGTTTCCTTGATGTAGGCCAGCGCCAGTTCCCTGACCTTGTCCTGTTCCTTGAAGAACTCGGGCTTGACGCGCGTCTCCTGACCGCCCACCGCCTTGTCGGTCCCCGGCCCGAAAAGCGCGCCCATGCCCGAATTGGCCGTCGCCGCGATCAGGTTGGCTGCTGCGCTGACCTGCTCCTTGTTGTAGGTGCCTTCCAGGTTGGCCTTGATCTTGCCCATGTTCCACGACATGAAGCTGTAGCCCGCCTTGCGATACTTGATCATTTCCTCCGGCTTCAGGCCCTGCTGTGCACAAACGGCACCGGCAAGACTGGTGAGGACGACAGCGACCAGGACTTTCTTCATTTTTTCTCTCCGCTAGAGTTGAGGACACAAGGTAAGCAGATCGGCGAACAACTTCTGCAGACGCCCTCTGCAGCGGTTGCTGCGTAAAAAAAGCCACCGGCCTGCCCAGCGCTGCGCGGTTGCTCAACGCAGCCGATTGACGATCATGCCGACGATCATGCCGACGGTGGCGCCACCCAGGGTCGCCGTCAGCACGGGCGTCCAGGTGGTCTGCTCGGGGCCGACGAAGGAAGACCAGGCAGCGCTCGCCAGGCCACCGGCCAGGAAGCCGAAAAGCCAGCCGAACATCGCCCCGCGCGCAGTCGCCCCGCGCCGCCCATCGACACCGCAGCAATGCGGGCAGTAGGGCGAGCCGGCGGGCAGCAAGCGCTCGCAACTCGGGCAAACCATCATCGCCGGACCCTCGCCAGCCGGCGCCGCTTCCGGCTCTGGCCGCACACTCTCTTCGCCGCGCATCAGACGCTCCTCGCCAGTTGGCTGGCCAGGCCGGTATAGCCCCAGGGCGTCAGTTGAAGCAGCTCGGACTTGGCGCTTGCCGGCAGCTCCAGCGACTCGACGAAAGCCCGCATGTCCTGGCGCGAAACGCGCTTGCCGCGCGTCAGTTGCTTGAGCTTCTCGTAGGGATTCGCCACACCATACCGGCGCATCACCGTCTGTACGGGTTCGGCAAGCAGCTCCCAGTTGGCGTCGAGATCGTCGTGCAGGCGATCCGCATCGGCCTCCAGCTTGTTCAGACCACGCAGCAGCGAGTCGTAGGCGAGCAGCGTATAGCCCAGAGCGACGCCCATGTTGCGCAGCACCGTCGAATCGGTGAGGTCACGTTGCCAGCGCGAGATCGGCAGCTTGTCGGCGAGATGGCGCAGCAGCGCATTGGCCAGGCCGAGGTTGCCCTCGGAATTCTCGAAGTCGATCGGGTTCACCTTGTGCGGCATGGTCGAGGAACCGATCTCGCCGGCCTTGAGTTTCTGCCGGAAAAAGCCCAGCGAGATATAGCCCCAGAGATCACGATTGAGGTCGATGAGAATCAGATTGGCGCGCGCAAAGGCATCGAACAGTTCCGCGATCGCGTCGTGAGGCTCGATCTGAATCGTGTAGGGGTTGAATTCCAGGCCCAGCGACTCGACCAGACGGCGGGCAAAGCGCTCCCAGTCGTAGTCAGGATAAGCCGCCAGGTGGGCATTGTAGTTGCCGACCGCGCCATTGATCTTGCCGCGCAGGCGGACATCGGCAATCGCCGCCCGCGCACGCGCCAGGCGATAGGCAAAGTTGGCCATCTCCTTGCCGAGCGTCGTCGGTGTCGCCGGCTGGCCATGCGTGCGCGACATCATCGGCAGATCGGCCAGGTCGTGCGCGAGTTCCCGCAGACGGGCGACAACGCGGTCCACCATCGGCAACAGGGTATTCGCCCGCGCCGCCTGCAACATCAGCGCGTGCGCCAGGTTGTTGATGTCCTCCGAGGTGCACGCGAAGTGGATGAACTCGGCCACCTGCATCACCTCGACGTTGTTCGCCAGGCGCTTCTTGATCCAGTACTCGAGCGCCTTGACGTCGTGATTGGTCACCGCCTCGATGTCTTTCACCTCGGCCGCCTGCGGCGGGCCAAACTCGTCGACCAGCGCGGCAAGTTCGTTCAGCGTTGCCGGCGAGAAAGCCGGGATTTCACTGAAGTGTGGCTCGGCGGCGAGCGCCTTGAGCCATTCGATCTCGACCTGCAAGCGACGCCGGATCAGACCACATTCCGAGAATTGCGGTCGCAGCGCATCCAGCTTGCCGGCGTAGCGACCGTCGAGCGGTGAAAGGGAAGTCAGCGCGGAAAGAGACATGCAGTTCATCCTGAGTGCAATGGCGGGGCAGGCCGGTATTCTACCCGTCTGCGCGACACGCCCGTAAACCGGATGCGACCGCGATGCTATAATTCTTCATAGCCTATTTATATCAGGAAGCACATGAAGCTTATCGGATCACTGACCAGCCCCTACGTGCGCAAGGCGCGTGTCGTTCTGGCCGAGAAGAAGATCGATTACGACTTCGAACTCGATTCGCCGTGGACACCTGAAAACCAGGTGTCCAGCGTCAACCCTCTGGGCAAGATCCCGGTGCTCGTGCTCGACGACAACACCGTTCTGTTCGATTCACGGGTGATTGTCGAGTACCTGGACAACGTTGCCCCGAACAACAAGCTGATGCCCGGGCCAAATCGCGAGCGCTCCGAGGTCAAGCGCTGGGAGGCGCTGGCCGACGGCGTATGCGACGCAGCCGCGCTGGTGTTCCTCGAAAAGAAGCGGCCTGCCGCCCAGCAGAGCGGTGACTGGATCGCCCGCCAGGAGGCAAAGATCCTCCGCAGCGTGGAATTCATGTCGAGCGAACTGGGCGAGAACGCCTGGTGCGTGGGGACGCATTTCTCGCTCGCCGACATCGCGGCTGGCTGTGCGCTCGGCTACCTCGTCTTCCGCTTTCCCGACATCGACTGGCAGCAGAAGCACCCCCACCTCGCCCGCCTGTACGACAAGCTGATGCTGCGGCACGCCTTCATCGACACCGTACCGCAAGGGTAAACCGCTGGTCTACGGCGGCGCTGGCCGAAACTGTATGCCGGCTTGACGTTCAGCAAGGGAGCCCGGGCACATGCCGACAAGGAAGACGCCGCTGGCGAACTGTCTGCTGCTTCTTGTCGGGCTGTTGCCTGCGCTGGTACATGCCGTGGCGATGGGGGTCGACGACGCGCGCCATCTGCTCAGCCGGACGGGCCTGGGCGCCACCCGCGCGAGATCGTCGAGTTTTCGCAGCTCTCGCGGGCGCAGGGCGTCGAACGGCTGCTCGCGGCCACCCGCCGCGAGGCGCGCACGCCACCGCCGGTGTGGGTCAGCGAAGCGATCACCCCGCGGCGCGTCGTCCGCGAACTGTCGCCGGACGAACGCCGGGCCTTCGAGCAGCAAGCACGGCAGCGGATGCTCGAGCTGCGCGCCTGGTGGCTGCAGGAAATGCTCGCCACTCCCTCGCCGCTCAGCGAGCGGATGACGCTTTTCTGGCACAACCATTTTGTTTCCAGCCAACAGAAGGTCCGCTCGGCTCAGCTCATGTACCGGCAGAATGTGCTGCTGCGTCGGCATGCGGTGGGCAATTTCGGCGAACTGCTGCATGCCGTCGCCAAGGACCCGGCAATGATCGTCTATCTCGACACGGCGACGAACCGCAAGGGCCAGCCAAACGAAAACTTCGCGCGTGAAGTCATGGAATTGTTCACGCTCGGCGAGGGACACTACAGCGAACACGACGTTCGTGACGCCGCACGCGCCTTCACCGGCTGGTCGATCGACCCGGAGCGCTTCGAGTTCACCTGGCGCCCGGCGCAGCACGACGACGGCGAGAAAACCGTCCTGGGCCGCAGCGGCAACTTCGTGGGCGACGAAGTGCTCGACATCCTGCTCGCGCAGCCGGCCACCGCCGACTTCGTCAGCGCCAAGCTCTGGCGCGAATTCGTCTCGCCAGAGCCGGCCAACGAGGTCGAAAGGCGCGAGCGCGCGCTGGTCGCGGCGCGCTTCCGCGCCAGCGGCTACGACACCCGGGTCGCCTTGCGCGCACTCCTGCTGAGCCCAGGCTTCTGGGCCAAGCCGAACCGCGCAGCACTCATCAAATCTCCCGTCGATCTCGTCGTCGGCACGCTGCGCCAGTTCGAGTTGCCTGTCGTCGATCCCATGCCGCTGGTCATGATCACCACCCAACTCGGCCAGAACCTGTTCGCACCGCCGAACGTCAAGGGCTGGCCCGGCGGCACGGCCTGGATCAATACGCAGACGCTGCTGGCGCGCAAGCAGTTCGCCGAGCGCGTCTTCCGCGGCGACGACTCGCTGCGGCTGCTGGCGCTCGATCCGGCGTATCAGCTCAAATAGGAGAGCGCACATGCGACGCCGTGATTTCCTCAGAGGGTCGGTCGCCGCCGGCGCCGTTGTGCTCGCGCCACGCCACGCGCTCGCGGCTGCCGGCGCACGCTACGACCATCTTCTGATCCTGGTCGAACTGAAGGGGGCGAACGACGGGCTCAACACCGTCGTCCCTTTCGCCGACCCGACGTACCACACGCTCCGCCCGCGCATCGGCATCAAGCCCGAGGCGGTGCTGCGCCTCGACGAGCGTTACGGGCTGCATCCGGCACTCGCGCCGTTGCTGCCGCTCTGGCAGGCGCGCGAACTGGCCATCGTTCAGGGCGTCGGCTATCCCCAGCCAAACCTTTCGCACTTCCGATCGATCGAAATCTGGGACACGGCGGCGCCGTCCGACGAGTACCTCGACGACGGCTGGCTGGCGCGGGCCTTCGCCACGACGCCCGTTCCGCCGTCGTTTGCGGCGGACGGCGTGGCGATCGGATCGAGTGACTTCGGGCCGCTCGCCGGCAACGGCGCACGCACGATCGTCCTCGCCGACAGCGCACGCTTTGTCCGCCAAGCCAGGCTGGCGCAACCGGCGCCGGCGGCGCGCGCGCCAATCAACTCCGCCCTCGCGCACCTGCTCAAGGTCGAGGCCGACGTGCTGCAGGCGGCGAGCAGACTCGGTGCGCCAACGGCACTCCGGACAACGTTCCCGCCGGGTGAACTCGGCAACGCGGTCCGCGCCGCCGCCCAGATCGTCGCCAGATCGTCGCCAGTTCGGCGGGTGTGGCGGCGCTGCGGCTGACGCTGAACGGCTTCGACACGCATCAGAGCCAGCCGGGCCGGCATGCCGGTCTGCTCAGGCAGTTGGCTGAAAGCCTTGCGGCGCTGAAAGCGGCGCTCGTCGAGCTGGGGCGATGGGACTCGACGCTGATCCTCACCTATTCCGAATTCGGCCGGCGGGCGCGCGAGAATGCTTCGAACGGGACCGACCACGGCACCGCCAGCGCGCATTTCGCCGTCGGCGGCCGCGTCGCCGGAGGGCTCCACGGCGAGGCGCCGCGTCTCGACCGCCTGGAAGGCGGCAATCTGGTCCATACGGTCGATTTTCGTTCGCTCTACGCAACGGTCCTCGAACGTTGGTGGGGCATGCCGGCGACCCCGGTGCTCGGGGGCCGGTTCGCGCCGCTCGCGTTGATCCGCAACTGACGCTGCGGGCCCTGCGCACTCGCCCGATCATCGCAGGTCATGGCCTTTCCCCGCGCATCGCAGCCCGTGCCCACGTTGGCAGCGCCATCGCCCTGCCGCCTGTTCCTGGCGCTCTGGCCAGGGACCGACGAACGCGCGCAGCTCCTCGACTATCTGCAGCAATGGTCCTGGCCGCGCGGATGTGCACCGGTAAGTCCCGCTCGATTGCACCTGACTCTGCACTTCATCGGCGCCGTCGAGCGCCAGCGACTGGCGGCAGTGAGCGGCGCTCTGCAGGTGCCGATGACGCCGTTCGAGCTGACGCTGAGCCGGGCTGAAATCTGGCCGCGTGGCCTCGTCGTGCTGCACGCCGCTCCCGTCCCTGAAGCTCTGATACAGCTCCACGCGCGCCTGGGCGCAGCGTTGCACAGCCTTGGCCTGCCGCTCGAGCGGCGACGTTTTCGCCCGCACCTGACCCTGGCCCGACGCGCCGCTGGCACCCTGTTGCCCAGCGCCGCCCCCGCCCTGCGCTGGCAGGTCAGCAGCTATGTCCTGGTCGAGTCGATGCCCGGCGACGGGGGCGGCTACCACATCCGATCCCGGTACCGCTGATCCAGCAGGCCGATACGACGCGGCGCCGAGGCCAGGGAACCTTCCAACAATAATCTGCGAAATTTATGTTCCACAAACGGTCATGGCTGTGTCAGACACCCCGAATAATGAAAGCCATGACCGTTCCCCTCCCTTGCAGGGCGCATTCCGGCTTGCACGCCGGAATCGCTCGCTGGGCACGGAGCATAGCTCCGCGAATTCCCCATCTCGCCCCCCGACCCCTCTCCCGCAAGCGGGCGAGGGGAGATTCCT
>WBZT01001121.1_pt1 | contig 20110 bp, 23 predicted proteins | sample 5204241 | NCBI WGS metagenome assembly WBZT01 (sample SAMN12344358, study PRJNA552823) | activated sludge metagenome | biome: Activated sludge suspended growth; feature: Nitrification reactor; material: Wastewater; isolation source: activated sludge from nitrification reactor of wastewater...
TCAGCGTGGTGTACGCGTCAGCATCCTTGTAGAGAACTTCCCGGGCACCGTCCTTCGTGTTCACGTAGTAGCGGGTAACCCCATCGTTACCGACCACGGTGGCGACAGCCTTCGCATCCCGCATGTCATCAACACCCAGATAGCCGGAAGGCTCGGGCTTACCGTCCTTCGTGGTGCCTGCGGCAGCCTGCGCCTCAGTCGCACCCTGCACAGCCTGACCCGCCTCGGCGGCAGCACGTTGCGCCTCAGTCGCAGCGGTCAGCCCAGCCGTGAGTTGATCCTTGCGTTGACTGTGGTCACGCCCGTCCATGTAGTTAGCCACCACAGCCGGGGGGATAGCCCCAAGACCACCGAACGGGGCGAGGGGCAGAATCTTCGGGGCAAGGCCCATGATCGTTTCAAGGAACGACGGGGGAGCGGAGTCGGCAGTCGCCTGCTCCACAGTCTGCGCAACGTCAATCGTCACTTGTCAACCTCCCACATCAAAGTGCCACGCCAAATCGGGATGAACTCGGGGAACTCCACACACAAGTCCTCCCCCTGTTGACGTAGATAGGCGCGGAGAGGCGCATCCCCCTCACCATCCAACGACCCGCCATCAGCCTGAGCCTTAACCAAGTCGTAGTGCATGAGGTACGACTGCAACGCCTTACCTGTCGCCGTGTTACGCAACGTCGGGTTAGTGAGGGCAGCATCAATCTGCCGCCTCAAGTCCTCACGGCGGCTAGTGTCAGCCCCGGCACTCACCGCAATCTGGTAGTCCTTACCGTTCTGCAACTTGGAAGCCTCGTACTGAGTCTCCGTAATCTCCCCGTTAATGAACCGCTGTTCAAGTTGAAGGTCGGCTACCGCCTTCGCCTTCTCGTTAAACCGTGCCGCCCAATCCTCGGGGCTAATCAAACGGTTCTGCCCAGACTCGGTGAGCATTCGCTGATACTGCTTGCTACGCAGTCGCATGACAGGATCGCCGTTCATGTCCGACGACGGGAAGAAGTACCCCATCACGTCGTACGTCTTGTCGAACAACTCCTGATTGTCGGCAGCGAACTGATAGCCCTCGTCGTTGGCAATCGGAACACGGTCACGCATACCGATCAGGTAGGCGATACCCTGCGGCCCGTACTTGTCCACGAGGTAGGCGTAGCCTGCACCCACACTCCCGGTGCGTTCCACCTCAGCGTTGAACTCGTTAGACAGAGAGGCAAGCCCAATCAACTCACCATTCTTGTCCTTCACCGTCTTAGGGATGCTCGTCCCACCACGCAGCAGAGCGGCACGCCACAGGTTACCTCGGTACAGGGCCATAGCAAGCGACTCTGCATCACGGGTCAGGGCAGGAACCTTGTCCTCAAGGATGTACCCGTTCTCGTCAAGGTACTTCTCGGGGTCGTTCGCCACCAACGCCATGACAGCGTTGCCCATCTGCGCCTGAACGTCCTCTTCGGCGGGGATCAACTCGCGCACGAACCACGGCAGGTTGCCCTCAAGGATGTTCTTGTCCTGAGTCACGTCCCCGGTCTGCATGGCAAACCACCACTTACGCAACTCGGTGGGGATCGTGACCACGCGGCGGTCGATCACCGATGCGGGGAACGTCACCCCCGGCCCGACACCGGGAAGCGGCTCACCGAAGTTGAGCGGATTCCAGCGGTCAACACGCAGGTTCACGAACTGCTCAAAGTTTGGGTTAGCCTTGCCACCCATCACCTTCGCCAGAGCACTGTCCACGATATGAACCGGGTACCCAAGGTAGGGGATGCTGACGTTCCGGTTGCCCATGTCGTCAGTCCAGAACAGAGGCTTGCTCGGGTCGTCGTCACGGTTCACCCCCGGCATCACGTCGTAGGCCACACCCGACTCTTCGGTGTTAGCGGTACGCAGCAGACGCAGGGCGTTCGCGGAGCGTTTCGGGTTGAGCACAGCCGCCTTCATGTAGACGCGTGCCGCGTTCACCCACGACTGAATGAAGGGGAGCATGATAGCGAGGCGTTGCGCCCCGGCGTTACGTCCACGGATACCGTACGCCACATCGGACAGTTTGCGGTACGCCGCGTTCTGCGCCGCCTCAGTCACCTCAGCGAGAGTGAACATGCCCTTCCGATCCCCTGACGGCATACCCACCTTCAACGCGGCCACAATCTCGTGATGCTTAGTGGTGCGCTTCGCCCGGGGAATCTGAGCCATGATCCTGTCCCGCGCCACCTGAGCGTCGGCAGGACTCAGCAGAGACACACGCTTCGCAGACTCCAACAGCACCTCGTCACGTAGCATCGGTGCCTGCCCAAGACGCTTCTCCGCATCCCCGGCGTGCCCAAAGAACCACGACAAGGCACCCTCGTAGAAGTCCTTAATCGCAGCCTCATCGGGATTAGCCATGTGCCCCCGGTATCGCACCGCGTACGGCTGTGCGTCCTCCGGTACACGGCGCACCACACTCGCCAGCAGATTCTCCACAGCGTTAGGCTTCGCCACATCCAACTTCACAACCTTGCCGTCAGGCAGGGTGATCTCACGGATGAACGGTTTACCCTTACCGCTCAACGCCTTGTCAGCCTTACGCGGCGCAATGGTGTGAAGGTAGTGCGCCCACTGTGCCTTAGCCCGGGCGATCTGCCGGATGGTCTGCATGACAGGCGCATCGAACTGCCCCGTCAGGTCGTGCACACGGTTGTAGACACTCGCAGCATCATCATCGGCCCACAGGAATGAGTGGAGTTTGTTGCGATCCTGAGCGATCTGCTGCAACAGGGGAATGTGTTGGCGTTTCGTCTGCGCTGAGTCGATCAGTTTGTGGAACAGGTCTTGACCCGGGCCACTGTAGTAGTAGTCCGTAACCATGTCCTCACGTGACGCGTACGCCTTGCCTGTGCTGTTCGCCCACTCGTCAACATGTTGTGGGGTTTCCCCAAGCATCACGTCGAACACGTCTTGGAACATGCCGTCCCCGTACTTGCCGGGGGTCATGTGGAACATGAGGGTCTGTGCCCAGCCACGGTCGAAGTTGTCTTTGCCACGGTCGATCTTCTGCCACCCAAGGTCAAGCATGTGGGAGTCAGTCTGCGAGTTGCGTGTGGCGAAGTCACGGAACTGATGCCGCAACAGGTGTTGCCCAATCGTGGTGTCGTTCAGGTCGTCAAGCACACCTTGTAGCGCCGACATTTGCGCCTCACCGAACATCGGTGTGCCGTCAGGGTTCGTCGGGGCAGAGCGCATGATCTTGTTCAGCGTCTTGACGATGCGGGTGTCGCCCGTGTACGTCAGGTGCGCTGCGATAGCCATAGTCTGCAACGGTGAGGTGAACAGGTTGGTGGCACCGATAGCCATAGCACGGCCACCGGAGTCGGCAACCTGCAACAGCATGTAGGCAGGGCGCATAGCCAGATACATCGGACGCAGGTACAGATCAAACCAGTCGTTGATCGCCGTAGCGGTGTTGACAGCCTTACCCTTGGCTGTGAGTTTCCCTGTCTCTTCGATCACGTTGAACAGTTTGCGAATGGCCTTCGTGTCCATCATGGCGACGTTGCCTGACAGGTCAGAGGCGGCGTGGATCAGACCGGCGTAATCTTCGTTGAACGTGGAAGGATCATCGGCCAGCCCCATGATGAGGCTCTGCATTCCACGGTTCATGCGTGCACGAATGTCAGCGAACCGTGCCTCTTGCGTGATGTTCTTATCGAACGTCCACCGCATCTTGTCAGCCCACTGTTTCTGAACGGTGCTGTCCATCGAGTCCCAGCCCGGGATGCGGTGCAGAAACTCGTTCTGTGCCTCAATCCAGACACGCTTCTTAGCCTCAGCGGTGGGGGCCATAATCATCTGCGACAGGTAATCGCGCCTGAACTCTTCCCACCCCTCAAGGCTCTTCTTACGTCGGTACGTCATGGACGCACCCTCAAGGATGAAGTCGCTTAACAACTTCACAACAGAGTCTGCATCCTCAAACCGTGCAAGGTGCGAGTTAGGCACACCGCCTCGGGACAGGCTCACGACACGGCGCATGAACGCCGCACCCGCGTGACCCGACTGCCCGTGCTGAACACTCCACCGTGCGACACGGTTAGAGGCGCGGGTGATCTTCCCGTTCAGCACCCCGTTGAACAGGATCATTAGTACCTGATGCGGGTCTTGCACACCGGCCAAACCACGCAGCGTGTCGGCGCCCCACAGGGGGAACAGGTCGTACAGGTCGGCAGGGTTGTTCGTGCGTGCAATCAGTTTCGCAATGTTGTCGAAGTTGCCGCCGACAAGACCCTTGATCGCCTTGCTGATATCCGCACCCTTGCTGTGCAGCCCGTGGTAGGCGTGCAGCATGGCAACGAAGTCCTCGGGGTCAATGTCGGCCATGTTGTGCCCTGCGGCACGGTACGCATCGAGCAGTTGCTCAGTCGCCTCAAAGTACGACTGCACCGTTTCGTCCTCTAGAGCGGCAGCGTTATGTGCGTACTCTGTGGCACGACGCGCATCCTCGGGGTCGGCATCGAGCCGTTCTGCTGAGTCACGGATCGGGGAGGGGGCAGCCTGCTCACCGACTGCGGGGATGCCTCCTAGCGAGGGAGTGTCCTCACTGCGTGGCGGTGTGGTGCCGTCGTCGGTGACACGTTCGCCGCGAGGTTTCGTAGCCAAGTCAGCGCTGTCACGTGCCTTTGCTGCCACTACCTCCGACACCTCTGAGCCAGCGTGGAAGTTTCCTGCGTCGTCCCACTCGATAGGGAATGACCCCTTAGTGGGGGTATCGGCCAGGGTGACGTTGATACGTTCGATGCGCCCACCAGCGGCGACGTACGCCTCATCAAAGCCCATCAACTCATCGCGGCGCAACCGCATCATTTCGGCTTTGTCTAAACCATCGTCAATGAACCGTAGGCCCACAAGCGTACCGTCGTCGTTGACTAGGAACAGCCCACGCTCGTGCGCCATTTGAATAGCGGTGGCATCATCAATGTTGGCGGCGAACTTGGTGTTGCTGAAACGAGTAGAGTCAGGCGGGTTTACGCTTGTAGCGTTGTTCTGATCCTGCACACGTAGGTAGGTGCCGTCTTGCTGGCGGGTGTAAACTGACCCGTTAGATGTGGTGAAAGAAGTGGCCTCATCCTCAATGTCGTACTGTGCGCCCATACGTTCCGCAGCGGCCCGGGCCTCCTGCTCAGTGGCACCCTTCGGGTCAACCTCCAACTCGCGCAACACCGCGTTGTCAGTGGCGGCAGACGACTCCTTCACCACCTCATCCACCGTGGACTCTAGGCGGCGGTAGTCGTCAATGTCGGCAAGGTTGTCCATGATGAAGTCGGTGTCGCGGCTGCTGCTCTGCGCCGCACTCTTCATCCGGTCGTCCAACCACTGCTCCCGCAAACCCTTAAGGTCGGGGTGCTCGTTCAGGATGCGGGAACGTGCCTTCGTGCGGAACGCCTCAGCCACCAGCGTCGTCGCATCGGCATCGTCAAGCGTCGGGCCGAAACGGTGAATCAACTCCAACGCCTGCGGCAACTCGTCCTCAGTGATCCCGACACGCTTCAACGCCTGAGCAACCTTCGCGCCCTTCGTTGCCGACGACGCACCACCCGTGAACAAGTTGAGCGGGTCAAGAGTCAGGATCGCAATACCGTCCACGATGCCGCTGAGAACCTTGTACTGCTCTGTGTCTTTACCCCAGCCGATAGACTCGGCAGTCAACCGGCCCAGCGAGGCAGCCTCACCGTTCTCCAATGACGCGTACTCGTAGGCGCGTCGTGCCTTCTCTTCCCCAATAGGGGAGTCGTAGTTGACGTAGAAGCCGTTACCCGTACCTTCGGCCCCGAACCCTGCACCCATGCCGCCCTCTAGGGCAGTCTCGATCTGCGTCCACAAGGTTGTGTTGTAGGCGGCATCCTTCCAGCGGGTGATCGGAAGGACAGCGGTCTTTACCGCTTCCCCGAACGTGTGACGGTTGGGGTTCTTCCCAAGGTTGTACCCGGAGAGGGCGGCAGACGTGGCAATGTTCCTAGTCCAGTCCACACCGGCATCGAGCACCGACAGCCCTGTACGCACCGAACCTTTGAACGCGTCATAGGCGTTGTCAAGTGCGGTCGGGTCACCCTCGTACCCTTCAAACCGCATACGGGCGTACTCGGCCAGAGCATCCTTCTGCTCCTGCGTGAAGTCCGATTGTGTCGGCACGTTGACAGGTGCCCCGGTGACGTTCGCAGTTTCCTGCGTCAACTTGTCCCACCAGTCACCGCCGTACTTCATGGTGAGGTACATTTCCGCGTTCTTAGCGGAGTCGTGGTAGAAAGACTGACGCTTCCGCTCCGCACGCAGGGCAGGGCGGTAGTTACGCTCTACAGGTGTTGCGGTCATAGGCCAAGCGCCTCAATCTTCTCCAACAGTTTCCGTGATGCCACCGATGGGCGTGCCACGTATGCGGCGCGTACCGCGTCGGCTAGTTCTTCGGGGGACATTTGCGGGGTGAACTGCTCCCCGACTCCTGTGAGGATCGGTTCGTCTGGTCGTTGCGTCGGGTCGGGTAGTTCAGGGTTTCGGGGTTGAGCACTCTCGGGGTGCGGTGCATCCTCGTGTGACGGTGCTGCTGCCAAATCTGCCGACCCTGCAAGATCATTCAACTCCTTGCTTTCCCCGTACTCGTCGCCCTGCATGTACCGTGCCGCCTGTTTGAGAGTGACCCCCGGCCCTCCGTCTGTGCGGCGCGAATGTTTCCCCGGCCCCGACACGGGGGCAGGGTTTCTCGGACGGCGATAACCACCGTGTTCACTCATCGTCGCCGTCTACCTCAAACGCCTCTTCGTGGCCTTCTTCCAACCCGCCTTGCCACGCGGCCCCGTACTCTTCCCCAGACACAAGGAACTTTGCGGAGGTCAGGGCTTCAATCTCACTCAGCCCTTCCCGCAGGAACGCTGTCGCCTCATCGAGCGCGTCACGGTGCGACAGCATCATGGCGTAGGCAAGGTTCGCAGTATCGGTAACCGCGTCAAACAACCTCATAGTGAAGTAACTCGCCCCGGTCAACACATCTGCGGGATGAATCCTGCGAGGGGTAGGAACCATAGTTCCATCGGCGGTCTGATAGTGCGAAGGGCGCATGACTACCTCCTATGAGGTGTCTATAGCGCGGGAATCAGATTACGCGGGAACGCATAACCCCACCGCTGAGAGTCGGCTGACCCTTCGCGTCGATACCTGCAAGCATCGTGGCAAGGTCAGGGCGACCTGACGGTGCCTCACCCACCATGTCTTGCGACTCGGGTGGCAGCATCGACTGCTCCCCGGGCATACCGCCTGTCGCCTGCTGCATCAACTCTTCCGGTGTGGCAGGGGCGGGCTCGGGTGGGGGTGGCGGCTGAAAGACCGCCTCTACCGCCTCGCTGATACTCTTGCCCTTGCGGCGCAACTCGATCACCTTGCCAAGTGCTTGTACCGCACCTGACGGGTCTTGCCCTGCCGCTGCCAGTTGCGGGATCGCGGACGCGTAGCCTTGGATCGCTGCCTTCGCAGACTCTTCCAAGTCCTCCAAGTCCACCTTGCGTGCTTCCTCATCGGCGTCAATGTCAATCGGCATCTCGCGGCGCATCAGGTCACGGCTAAACAGTTTCTCGGCCCTGGCTTGCAGGCTGAACACCAGCCAGCGGTTAGGGTCAAGACCGGCCATGAGCCCGTAGGCTACATCGACCGTGTAGTCACCGTTGATCGTGGGTTTCGGGGTGTAGGTGATTTCGTACGGAGTCCCGTTCGCGGACCCACGCAGTTTCTTCCCAACCTTCCCAAAGACCTTCTCGTCCATCTCAAAGCACAGCGACACGATCTCCTGCAACGTTGCGGCGAAGACGGCCTGATGCGCCCTGATCTGTGAGTCGTACCCGTCCATGAGGGCTGTGACGCCCTTCCCGGTGATGATGCTCGCGTCCATCTGCCCTGTGCGTGCCTCGGGGAACCGTGCCCCCAACTGCAACTCGCGGTCAAGTGCCGCTTGTTCGCTGAACGCCTCGGGCGGCAGGGACAAGGGTACGCGCCCCACCCCGGCAGGGTTGTTCGTGCGGATCGCAGCGCCCGGGCCGATAGGGATTTCGGGCACATCACTCGGGACGATCAGTGGCGCGTTCACGGATTCGTGTGCGGCCTGCAAGGCGAGCAGGGCGAACCGTGCCTTCGCCAGTTGTACGAACAGCACATCATCGAACTGTCCTCGTGGTACGTCGGTGACACCCGGGCGTGAGGCGACACGGACAAGACACTTCCCGACAAGGTTGGGGGTGCTGTCCACGATCACCGCCTCGCCGCCGCCTGCGAGCAGTACCGCATCCTGTTTCGCGTCGTGGTAGAAGATCACCTCAACGTGCCTGCCCGACAGCATGTTGAGCCGTGCACGGTACTCTGGGTACAGGACAAGGAACTCGTCACGGTCGATCAGGGCACGTTGAAAGAACGCCCTGACCCGCCCGAACCTGTCAATCTCGGGGTACGAGTCCATCGGGTCTAGGACACGGATGAACGGCATATTCGTTTCGTAGTCGGCTTCGACACGGATCGGGAGGAACCCGTAGGTGACGTACTTGTCGGCACCGTCGTACATCTGCACTTGCAGGTTGCTGTTCGTCACATACCCGACAGCGACCTTCGTCTTGAGGGATGCACGTTTGCGTGCCGTCTCGGACAGCATCGACGGGGAAGCACAGTTGAACGACGGCAAGGGCGCGACCTTCTCGGCCATGTCCCGTGCGGCCACGTCGATCATGTTCGCCACAATCGGCTGCTGGAACGGGCCGGAGGTGGGGAACAGGTCGGGGGCTACCTCGGCAACACGTCCCTCACGCACCGCCTTCACCTGCGCCATGCGGGAGTCGCGGTCGTGGAAACGTCCACGTAGCCGCACGAACCTGCTGTAGAGGTCGTTGCCTTCGTTCATATCTAGCCCCACATGCTGCTTCTGCCTGCCGCCACCAACTCGGTAGTCGGGATGATCGTCCTGCTGTCCATGTCCATCTTCGTGTAGAACATGGCCGCGTTGTCATGGAAGGCGCGGCTCCTGCTCACCGTCTGAACCAACTCCGAACAGCGAATGTGGGTGAACCACAACGCCATAACGCAGTCGGTCTTACTGCTCTTCGGGAGGTCAGCACTCCAATACGACAGTTGCTCGATGAGTGCCTTCACTCCCTCGGTCTGTGGGCGGGGCAGCCGTATCAACTGCTGCGTGAACAGCGAGGACATGCTCATCACACCCAACAACTCGTCGTGCTTGTTGCGTCCCGTCGTATGCTCTACGAGCGTCCCGCCTCTAGCGGCGATATAGGAGCGGATTTCCATGTCCTGCGTGAGAAAGCCCTGGAAGGCGTTACGTTCAATCCGCCACTCGTGCACCCCGTACTTGTCCTGCCAGTCGCGGATCAGTTGTTTCATCTCTTCGGGTTTCATCGTGGGCTGATTGTGTACGTCAAGCACGTACCTCATGCCGTCCTTCAAATCAAGTCCCACGCACACCGCAGCCGTGTGCCCTACAGAGGCAGGGTCAAGACCACAAATCACATGCAGCCCAGACATCCCCCCTGGTCGCCCTGCTGTCGGGTTACGTGCATCCGTGGAGTCAGGGATGATGCCGGGGGAGTAGCCGTACACGCACGAGTTGATGAGCGAGATAGGGAACACAGTCTCTTCGTTGACCTGTTCCTGTTGATAGACCCGTGCCCATGACGACGGGGGCATACGGCGGCGGCGCTTCGCCAGAATCTCACCAGTCCACTTGTCGTACAGCCCCTCACTGTTAGCGATCAGCCTGTTCCCAGAAGGACGATCACAGTACGGCCACAGCGTTCTCCAATCCTTAGGGTCGTCAGCGAACTGCAACACGGCAGGCTGAGAGAAGTACGTCCACGGGGAACCGTCCTCTTCATCCACATCCCCGTAACGTTCTGGCTTACGCAACTCGCTATACAAGTCCTGTGCCTGCAACCGTGTCCCGACCACAAGAATCTTCCCGCCCTCAGGCAGACGTGACGTAACCTCAGTCTCAATCCAGTGAATCTGTTTCTCAAAGTCCTTCGCGTTGCTGTTGTCAACGCAGTCGTCAAGGATGATGAGGTCGGCACGGGCACCGTACAACTGACCCCCGATACCGATAGCCTGAACCGTAGGGTCTTTCTCCTGCACGTCACGAGTGTCGTTAGACACGTAGATCAAGTCTTGCTTCCATGAGGATGAGTCCTTATCGAACCCCCCCACAGGGCCGAACATCTGCTGCATACGTGAGTAGTTAGGGTGCGTCAGATAGTTCTTGATCGTCAGCAAGAACTGAATAGCAAGACGCTGAGACTTAGACACAATCACGATACGAGTCGAAGGGTTCTTCACCACACGCCACGTCGAATACATCACCGTGATCGTCTGAGACTTCGCATGACCCGGGGGAGTATTCATAATGATCGTGTCAGGATCACCAGGCTCATACGTCATGCTCGGGTGCAAGTCACGCGGAGGGCGACCCTCAAGCAAATCAAACCACTGCAACTGATGAGGGAACAGCCTCGTGTTCAAGAACTCTTCACAGAACTCAGGAAAGTCAGGAACCTCACGAACCTCAACCTCCTTCTTCTCACCCCACCGTGCCTTCTCAACAGCCGCCTTAAACGCCTCATCCGTGCGCTTGTAGTAGTACAGATTCTCCCGGGACACACCCGCGTTCCTACACGCCTCAGCCTGAGTAAACCCAGCCTGCAACTGCTCAAGAATCAGAGCCTTCTTATGCTCAATCGACAGTGACTTACGGCGAGTAATGACACCCTCCCTAGGCTAGCGACGTGTGACGCGAATCAAGACACGCTCAACCACGCGACACAGCCACGCAGACAACGCAGGGACACATGGGAACCCTCATTCACGTCACACGTCTACATGTACTAAAGGCAAGGAAACCTTGCAGGGAAGTGACAGAGAAGATCAGACAACCGCAGTAACTAGTAACTGTACTCGTCAACCACTACTCACAAGTACAAGTCAAACCTATATCAGTCTAACTGTGAGTCCCGGTTCGTGAGTCTTGAGTACCGTAAACTCACTGTTAACTCCACCCGACTAATGACTAAGGAACCTAGTCACTAAGTAACTAGGGGGTGGAACATGTGACAACATACCCACAAGACAGAGAAAGTTAACCCAACATTCATCTAAGAGACAAGAATCAAGACACTAGTAACCCCTCCCGTGACCCACCCAGTGACTAGTACACGTTTACAGAGATATGTCTCTAGGTAGTATCATAAGTATCGCGCCACAGTTTAAAACCGTGGGGTCAACTTCCCCCGCTACTGCCACGTGACACCCTCCCCCGTGACTTAGGGTAGCCTCCACCGCACTTACCTATGGCTGGAGTAGTCACCTATTCACTAGGTAAGGTTACCCTTATCTAGTAACTCGGCCCTAATCACGCCGATGTAGTTATGGTGACGTAGTTCTATGCATATATGCAGTGGTCTGCATACTCTGCATAGTCTCTCTGCGACCAATAACCCTAAAGTCTTAAGTGAGACTTGAGACTTGTCCCTCGTGATACGTTGTCACTCTATTGGGGGATAGACTTGGGGTGTGTATCTGCCGATACTTGATGCATGGCAACGGGAAAGGATGGAACTGTGAGCGCTTGGGAGTTAGTGACGAGTGTGCGTAATGACAACGGGTACGGGTATGACACGTTCACGGCTGTGGGTGTCTACGTGGGTCGTGGTGAGTTCTACAGTGGTGTGCGTACGGGTGACAGTGTGCGGGTGGCGCGTACTGTGTCGTATCGTCCTGATGGGTCAGTGTGGCGGGTGTCGTGGTCAGTGAACGCGGGTGGCGCGTCACTGTGCGTGAGTGAGTCTGACGTAGTGGTGCCACGATGAGCGCTTACGGGGTGTGCATCGTGTGCGGTATGCCGAATGAACCGGACGGATACTGTGAGGACGGGTGCGTGCTATGGGTCGGCAGTAATGAACCCGTGACAGTGGGCACCGTAGGACGTGAGTCGGGGGTGTGGTGGTCGTGAGTATGGATGTATCGGTCTAGTGTGGTGTCTCTCTCACGTATCGTGTGTACGGTGCGTGAGAGGGTCGGATACTAGGCAACGATGAGAGAGGGCGGTGCACGATGAGTAAGGTAGTAGTTGAGTATCCCGTATTCTGTCCTGAATGCGGCGAGATTCATAAGTCACGGGTATCTGATACTGTGACGGTAGAGAAAGGATTAGGCAATGACTGAGGTAGTGATGTATGACGGTAGGGCGAAGACTGCTACCGCGTATGAAGTGTGTTATGACTGCTACGCTATGGAGGTTAACGGGGAGTTGGGTGACGACACGTACACTCCCGACCGTGAACCGTTAGGGGATATCCCCCCGGGTGCGACCGTTACTAGTGGGTGGCTTGACAGTGAGTACGTGTCACGCGGCATGACTCCGCCAGTGTGGGAGAACGGTGACGAGGATACGTTAGGTTTTTCTTGGTCACCGTGTGACGGCTGCGGTAGTCGCCTAGGGGGAGAACGGTTCCCCCTCACGGTGTGGGTCGGCAGTAATGAACCCGTGACAGTGGACACCATAGGACTATGGTGGTCGTGAGTATGGATGTTGCGTTTACCACCCGTTAGGGTGATACCGTGACACAATGGAATATGAGACGGTGAGGGTACCTAGAGAAAGGATGAGGATTATGGGTACGTACACTACCGATGCAGACTTTGGGGTGTGGGTCGGGTGTCTGGCCTGCTATAACGAGGGGCGTTTGACGGGTGAGTGGGTGGATGCTAGCGAGTGCGTAGAGTACGTACCGTGCAGCCGCCCCGGGCATGAAGAATGGTGGGTATTCGATCACGAGGCAGGTTCACTGATCCCGGGGGAGTGCTCTCCGAATGAGGCGTACGAGGTATATGAGCATGTGGTGTGGCTACTGTCCTCAGACGTGCCACTAGAGGCTATCAAGGCATACCTTGACAACGTGGGCGGTACCGTGCGTGACCTTACGGTGACACAGCTTGAGGACGCGTACCGTGGGGAGTATGACTCGTGGCGCGAATACACTGACAGTATGGCAGATGAGACTATGCTAACGGGTGTGTCTGATACCGTGGCGATGTACTTTAACTATCAACAATGGGCAGACGACTTGGAGACTGACCACAGCTACACCCGTAACTCTAAGGGTATGGTGTATGTGTTTCAGAACGTGTGACTAGTCACCCGTTAGGGTGATACCGTGACAGTAGAGAATCTGGTAAGGTTAGAGAGTACCGAGAAAGGATGAGAATATGAGGGTGCAACTGTGCTTGGGTGAGCGTGAGTCGATTCTAATACTGAGGCATGGGCCGAGTGTGGTAGACGATGAGGTTATCCCTATCCCGTGGCCTGCCTATAGTGCACGACACCACGCCGACCACGAGTTGAGCGTGCTTGGGTATCGCGTGATGGGTAAGTGGGTGCGCGGCGATGGGTTCTTACTGAACAACGTCACCCGTATGGGTGATACCCTGACAGACGAGTACCGTGAACTGGTGAGCACCACGCCAACCTGTGATGTGTGCGGGACGACCTGCGAGGAACTGCCCGGTGACGACTGGTGCGGTGAGTGCGGCTGCTGCACGAAGCACTGCCAGAAGTACACGGACTGCCGCTTCTGACGCAACACTGACAGTAAAGAAAGGATGAGACGATGAGCGTGGTAGTAATTAACGATGGGATGCGACCCGAGAATCTGACCACGGGTGTAGTCCTAGAGAGTAGTCGTGGGCACTACGCCGCACGGCTGCTAGTCGAGTACGCCTTGTACTACGGGTGGGACGATGCAGACGCACGGCAGGCAGTAGACGAGTACGACTTGTACCACGGGTATGAGCGCTGGCGTTACGCGGATACGTGGTACGACATTACCGAGGATGCACTGACTCACCTAAACCTCATCACTGAGGGTGGTGTGTGGTGGTGGTGCGATGGTGACCTGAGACTAGACACATACGAGGATGTGGAAGGGATGAGTGAGTGATGATGAGGGCTGTTAGTCGTGAGTCTGTACCGTGTGACGTGGAACTACTGAGCGTGAGTCGTGACGACATTGTGAGTGGGTACACAGACTCCGTGCCCGGGTGCAGCCATGACGGTACTGCGTGGTCATACGTGAGCATCACGTTACCGGGCGGCATTCCCGTGCCTACGTTCACAGTCTGTCAGCAGTGCACGATGGGCATTATAGAGGGTGAGTGATGATGAGTAAGTTGATCTACTCGCTATTGAGGATGAGGGGGAGTGAACACCCGTGATTATCAAGCGTAGCGGAGAGTCTGTGCTAGCCATGATGCAGCATCACGACACGTGGCGTGACTTGGAGAGTGCACGTGATTACTACTCGCGTGCATACGAGCAAGTGTGATACCCTGACAGTACCGAATGAGAGGATGAGTTACCATGACAACAACACTGAGCAAGACACAACTGAGCACGTTACAGAAGCGTGCGGCACGTAACGGGGTGCTGCTGTGGGAGGATGGTGGGTGGCGATACCCTGACGGGATCATTAGCGATGCACCACACCCCGATATCCCCGACTCCCGCACCATGATTAGCGGGATTGAGGACGTGATTAGTTTGGGTGCGGCGAGTGACGACGCCTACTCGATGAGTGGGGTGGGTGTGCACATGGGATACGCCTGCTCAACCGACCGATACCGTGCCTACTCCGTCACGTACCCGAGTCTCGATGGGCAGGACGTATACCTATCAGTGAACATGTGCAAGACATTGATCGGGTTGTTCAGCACGCGTCTGTGGAAGGACAGTGTTGCGTATGCATGGCAGGACGGCACACAGACGTACGTGCAAGTGGGTAGCGTGCTGCTCAGTGCTGCTAACGGTGTGCGCAGTGCCGAGTATGTGGTGTCCACGGTGCGTAAGTTGTTCGCTAACCTGAATGACTACCGTGATACGGGTATCCCATTCCCTATCTACGAGGATGCACCTTATCAGGCGGCATACGAGGACGGTAAAGGGTGGGTTGCGTTGCCTAGTCCGTTCACATACGAGGACGTGCGTCGTGCCTACCTGCAAGTGAACAACCCACTCATCGTGTTCGATGGTGGCTACGCTGACGATGCGGGACGGTTCAGCCGTGGGAACATGCACGTGAGTAACACGTGCCCGGGCGGTAAGGCAGTCTACGCACGCACGGTGCAACGTGAGGCACTAGTCATGCCGGTGCGTATCTGATACCGTGACACTACGAGAAAGGATGAGGATGATGAGTAGCAAGAGTGCACGTCTAGAGTACCTACGCTGGGGGCTACGTAACGGGACGATTAGTTACTCCGAGTTGTACGAGTTGCAGTCTCTCGCTGAGTACATCGACCCGGGTGACGTGGAACTACTAGAGGCGGCGGGTGTGCCCGAGTTTGGGGGTGAGGACGATGAGTGAGTACATGAACATCAGTGCCCGCCAATGGCTGGCCAGGGCCGACCGCGCCCACCGGCGCGAGGACATGGAGGACTTCATCGAGCGTGCCGCTGCCGGGGCGCTGGTGGAGATCGCGGAGACCCTCGAAGAGATCAGCAACGCCCTGCACAAGGCACAGCACGCCAAGTACGTGGCTCCGTACACGGGGCAACCGTTCACCGATAGGTGCGACTGCTGTGGTAACTGGCAGGGGCACATCATCCACGTGGCTACTAACGGGTGGCGGTACTGCGATAGGTGCACCGATCATCACTCATTCGGTACTGAGGGGGTGGTGTGATACCATGCCACCACGTAAAGGCACGACACGATTCGGCTGGTGCCTAGACGACGCACACGATGAGTGCTGGGTGGAGAACAACGGACAGACGTGCACCTGCGAGTGCCACGATCAGTCTGAACATTGGGACGGGATACCACCGCTAGGTGGCGACGATATGGATGGACGGTAATACCATGACAGTAGACACCCTGACAAAGGAACAACGCAACACGCTAGACGAGTTGCTTACACCCGACATTGTGCACGCACTAGACCGTGCCGCTAGGACACGATGCTACGGGACGCTAGAGAGTGACGAGGTGGTGGGTAAGACGCTGCTGCGTATCGCACGGGGCATCGACACGTACAAGGATGAGGGTAACTTTAGGGGGTGGTGCATGAGTGTGCTGTTCTCCACCCTGAACAGTGAACTCAAGCACCGTGGCATGGTGGCTAGGAACTACGGCGACCGTGTGCCTTTCCCTGATTCCATGCACGAGGGGTGGGATGAGGATATCGCTGACCCTACCTGCGACACAGAGTACCAAGTCACGGATATGCAGCACGTGTCTGATACCATGACACTAGTGTTCGACACGCTGCCTAAGGATCAGGCAACCGCACTACTCATGTTCAGCGAGGGCTACACGTATAAGGAGATTGCCCAAGCACACGGTGTGTCTGTGGGTACGGTGTGCAGCAGGGTGAAACGTGCACGCACCAAGGCTCAAGTCATACTGAGTGCCGCTCGATGAACTCCGCAACAACAGCATTGTTCCAAGTGGAATGCTGAACCTATCTAGTGTGTCCTGTATGCGGATTCAGACAGACGTGCATGAACACGGTCAACAGCATCCCACAACCGGCGACTCACCGCACCCGTGGCAGCACCAAGTTCCTCAGCAATCTCACGTGTTGAGAACCCGTCACGGTAACGCAGACGTAGCAACTGCTGATCGGGGGCACTCAACTTCTCAACGGCAGCAGACACGTCCAACAATACAGAAACCGCATCCCCTACCCTACTGTTTCCGCGCACCCCTACCGTGCCACCGTGCCGGGGGTCTATCACTGCCTGTTCAGTCGGCCAGTCCTCACGATCCCAGATGTAGGGCAGTGCTGCCTTCACCTGTTCCTTGGTGTACGGACTCCACTCATCCTGCAACCTTCTACCGTTGTGTGCTTCCTGTTCCTTCATGGCACGCTGCAACCCGTGGCGGTACAGTGCCTTACCAAGTTTCTGCCTACCCCCCGGCTCAGTGCGGTAGCGTTCCACGTGTCCGTAGTTCACGCACATCCACAGCAACAGGTCAGCCTCAATGTCGGCAGCATCAGCCGCCTTCCACTTGCGGGACACGGCGTACGACTGACGTTTGCACAGTGCGTACTCGTCGTCAGTGAACTCCATGCTTGCGCTCATAGTTCTTCCTCGTCCCACCAGTGATCGTCGTTGCTGTCGCACTGCAACTGAAACGAGTCCTCACCCCACCCGACTACCACGATCTTGAGGCTCCCCGTGCACCCGTCATAGGGGCATGGGATAGGCGGAACCTTGGGCTTCTTCACCACGAGTACCGTGCCCCCTCCACTGTGAAACTCTTACCGTTGAACAGCACGAGATTCGGGGTGACCTTACGGTTGCGGATATGCAGGATTGCGAACGCCTGTTGCCAGTTAGCGTGCCCGCCTTTGAGGTAGTCGGCCTTACCCATATCCATCAGGTGCCCCACCTCCAAGCCGACAAGACGCTGCGTGTCCTTAGCGTTAAAGCCTTGAGTGAAGTGTTGGATGCCTGCCTTGTGCGTGTGCCCACACACCACACTTGCCCCGATGCGTTTGGCAATGTTCAGTGCCGTGCCCCCGGGTGTCTGAATGAGGCTGCCCTCATCCCCGTGTGCCAGCACCCAGCCCGGGGCGAACTCCCACAGTGAATCGTGGTAGTGGATCGGGAGAGGCAACTCACCTGACAGGGGAGTCTCGTCGTACCCGTAGATACGGGGGATGGTGAGCGGTGACCCCTTGCCCTGCAACGCAGGGGCGTACTTGCTGAGGTACTTGAGGATGCGGTCGCCATGATTGCTACGCATGACGTGATGCTCAAGGTCGTAGACAGGATCGTCAACGTCGGTACGCATCAGCCGCAGTGCGTCGTCAATCTGGCGCATCACCCCGTTCACACGCACGGCGTTCTCCCAGAATGTGCCAGCGTATTCTTCTGCCTGCCCTTTGTTCCACCTTGCAGGCTCGGGGGAGTCAGCCTCGTCACCTACGTTGAGCACACCTGTCGGCTCGTAGTCAGTGATGAACTGACACAGTGCGGTGACAGCACGCTGATCGTGCGACGGAATCTGCAAGTCGGGTACGACGATGTAGTCACCGTCTTTGAGGTAGCGTCGGGCCACGATCTTTCCTAACTGTCAGTGTATCAGGCGTAGAGTGCGAGGTCGGATTGTTCGACAATGAACTTGTGCTTGCGTGCTTGCTTCACTGTGTTAGCCAGCAGTGCGGCACGGTAGCCTGCCTCAATATCGACCGGGATGATAGCCGCCTTGTCGATGTTGTCGGACGGCACGTGCAGGGCGTACGCCACATGCAGCGACGGGGGAGTGTCCCACTCGTGTCGGGTCTGCGTGTCAAGGTCGTACAGGTTCTCGCTGTACCCGTAGCAGGCGAACTGCACTGCCCATGACAGGGCGCTGTACTTGGGTGCGGTTGCCTTGCTCGTCTTGAGGTCGGCAATGAACACCTGATAGTCGCGGTTGTGCACGAGAAGGTCGAAGGTGCCTGCCGTTTGCAGGTCGTCGTTCACGACTGACTGCTCAGACAACAGAGGTTCAAACCCTGCCTCGTGCAACAGCATCAGTGCGCGGTCGGCGTACTTCTTCACATCGGCGGGGTAGTGTGTCACGTCGTCACCGTTGAGCATGGCGTTGACACAGGCGTGGACGCTGGTGCCGTAGTCGGCTGCGTTGCTGCTGCCTGCCGCATCCATCGACCGCTGCACAATGTCATTCAGTGTGGCGCTGTCGTCCTGTGCCGCACCCGCCGCCTGTGCTTGCAGGTACGGGTTGCGTGACAGCCCATACACTGTCTGCCGCAACTTCCACTTGGTCAGTGCACTGTCGTCGTCAAGCACCTTGCCCAGAGAGGACGGGCGCTGATACGGCAGCGGCTTCATGCTCTTGCCCTGCGGGTCGGACACGAGGGGTCGGCCCCACCTGTCACGGGGGAAGTCCAGCAGTCCTGTTGAGTCAGTCATTGTCTTGCACTACCTTCTTCCGGTACTCGTCCATCAACCTGTCTACTCGTTCTTCTGCCGCCTGCACTGAGGTGTGCATCATGGCGTAGCCGCACACGTCCAACCAGTGATCGGGTTTGTCCTGTGCCTTGCTCCGCACGATCTTGTCAAGGATGAACATGACGCTGACCTGTGCCGGGGTGACCCGTGTGCCCAGATAGGTAGTCCACATCTGTGAGGTTCTGGCGTGGTGCGAGTACGACTCCCCGTACTGCTCGTCACGCTTGCGGTACACGGCACGTGCTACCTCTAGCAGTAGTTGATCTGCTGCTGCCAACTCCCAACTGTCCATCGGGTCGGTCAACTCGTCGTCGGGCCATACCGGAGAGTTGTAGTCCTCAATGCGTTGCATCAGCGTTGTACCCCTATCTCGATGCGTAGGTATTTGATTCTTGAACTAGACACGATGTTGTGGATGAACTCTGCCGCTGCCTTGCGGGTGCGGAAGTCCCTGTCCAACAGGGGTACATCCCCGTCGCTGACGGTCACGGCGAACTTACTCACACTCATCACCTGTCTCTGAGTTGTAGGTGCTCGTGCACGTACACATGTGCACTCCCTCGTGCCCATCGACTAGATCGCACACGTGATAGGCCCCACCCCACGTCACAAAGCACGTCATGGCAGCACCCGGGGGGAGTAGCGCTCGTTAATGTCGATGCTGGCGCAACGTGGGCAGCAGTAGGCGAAGTACCTGTCCCCGACGCACACCTTGACAAACGGAATCTCCTGGCTCTCCAACTCCGAAAGGAAGATTTCGTTGCACGCTTCACGTGAGCAGGGCCGGATCATCGTGCACACCCCTGGCACGTGTCCACGTGTGCGTCACCGCACTCGCACTGATAGCCGTCGTCGTACGCAACATAATCCTTGCTCACTTGTAGCCCACCCCCGCAACGATCAGCCCGACAGCGAGCAGGATGAGTGTCACTTGCAGGAACATCGCAGCACCCACGTCACACCCCCAACTGATTCATCACACCAACTGCCCCGTCAGCGAGGTACATGTCGTTCACGTCCATCCCGTCAGGCATGACGACAGGTAAAGCAGCATCGAGTTTCTTTGACACGTTGCGTGCGAACTCCTGCCCTGCC
>WBZT01001123.1_pt1 | contig 20039 bp, 19 predicted proteins | sample 5204241 | NCBI WGS metagenome assembly WBZT01 (sample SAMN12344358, study PRJNA552823) | activated sludge metagenome | biome: Activated sludge suspended growth; feature: Nitrification reactor; material: Wastewater; isolation source: activated sludge from nitrification reactor of wastewater...
AATGAAGAACGACGTGAACGACGCCACGGTCGCGGAAGCCGCGCATCGCGAACAACAACTCCAGGCTGAACGAAATGCTGCGGTCATTCGCCGCGCCATGTCCAACATTCCTGCGGATTGAAATGAAACGGCTTGTCATCCCCTGGTCTGCCGCGTTTCTGGCCGTTCTATGCCACGGGCAGAATGTCGAGACGGCATTGAGCCGGGCTGAACAGGAGGCCCAACAGCGATCCGCCGACTACGTCTCCGGGGCTGACGCCCAGCGCGATCTCGTCCTGTATCGTGCGCGTTACGACGACGACGGTTTTTGGCGGTCGCTTTGGCAACAGGGTGGCGCAAACTCAATGAATTGGTATCAGCAGTTGCGCCTGCTCAAGATTCATTTGGAGGAGAGCAAGCAGCGATTGATCGATTCCACCAACTGGGTTCGCAACACGGGAGAACTTTTCGGAGCGGACCTGAAACCGGTCGTGATCACGCGGCAGCGCGTTTACTTGAGCTACATTTACACAGGCAAAATCGACACCTCTACCGATCAATCAGGATTTCTGCAGGGTCTGCTCCAACAACTTCAAAGAGATTGGTTCGACCGCACCCGCACGACAGACCCAAGCGGCAATTATCTCCGCCGCGACTTCGACATCCTGAGACTCTCCTCGCCCGACGCGAGTTCCTATCAACTGGCCCACGGCGGAAACGCTTCGCCGGACAGTTCGCTGTTCAATCTGCTCGTGACCGACGATGAGGCCGCTCAGAGTGTCGAAACTCTCAACCCGGAAGTCAGCACACAGACCGACGTTTCGGAGATTGATCTGCGCAGCCCTTCCTACAATTCGGCCCTGACCAACATGGCCAGCTACATCATAAGGCCCGACACCAGCAGCCGTCCCAGCAATGTCGTGGCCGCAGTCAATCGCATTTTCAACAACAACCAAACCGATCCGGTCCGCCTGCGAAACCAGGCGTTGACCGCGCTGTTTAATGACCTTGCGGTCGGGAGATTTCAATGGCGCAACGGCCAGGACATCTACGTCTTCACCAGACCAGTGACACATTCGAATGCCTACAAGCGAGCGCTGGCGAACTATGCCGCGGTCGCCGCGACATTGATTCACTACTACGAAGTCCTGATCGATCAATTGCAGGTCCAGTTGCAGGAGGCTTATCAGCGCGACCAGGAAATGCTGGGCATGGTGGCCAGCTATCGCGCCGAGCGCGACAAACAATTGCCTGTGGCCACGGTCGTTTCCACATCGCAAGCGCGGCAGATTTTCGAGGCACAAGTCGGCGACATGCAACTTTCCGATATTCCGCTCATCAGCATCGCGGCGTATGCGCTCTGGGCTTATGTCGGGCCGCCGTGGGCCAACATTCCCTGCTGGCCAACCACGTTCGGTTGCATTCAGAACCCGCTCTACAACACGATCACTGCCCAACTGGTTCGCGGCCTCGAAACAACCAGTGGCGAGACATACACCGGCACACAGCAGGCGATGAACGCATTGAAAAGTGAGGCGCAACAATCGGAGGCGATCAGCTTCATCCAGGACCTCGAAACCAAAAAAGCCGATTTGCAAACGAAGGAGGATGAATACACGAAAGGATACGGCAGTGGCTCTTATCGCGTGAACTTGAACGAGGTTGAACCGGCAGGTAATTCGATTCCTCTTCTCAACGGAAAGATTGATCCGCTGACCGAGGCCGCGATGTTGAATGCTCAACAGGCGCGCCGCAACTCCACAAACATCGCGGACCAGAATCGCTTGTTCTACAACGAACTCACGGGCGAACAGACTTTGCTGGAGCGCTCCGGCTTGCGCACCGCCCAGGAGGTAAACAAAACCCGCGCGCTCAACGAACTCCGGGAAACATTGAATGCCCGACAAACGCTCCGCGCCGGACAAAGAAATGTCGAGGCGCAAAAACAGCAGGAGCAGGAACAGGTTAAGCGCGCCCGAAGCCAAGTGCCTGATGAAGGACGGTGAAACGCCTCGCTACCATTCTGAGCCTCTGGCTTCTCGCCGGAACTGGCTTTGCCGAGTCCTCAATCCCCGCGGACGGGCGGGCAATTTCGCCACAGTTGGCCAATGAAGTGGCGCAAATCATTCGCGGTCAGTATGGCGTTCCACCCAACCTTGATGAAACGGTTCTCGACCTCCAGAACACGAATTACTTCTCGCTTGAAAACGTCATAGGCGGCGACGCCAATACGGACTTCGGTCAATCGCAGCGGTTGATGGTCAAATCGCTCTTCGCGTTCGGCGCTTCGCTCGAAAACGCCGGTTTCTCGACCACCATGAGCATGTTCAGCAGCGCGCTGCCGCTGAAGGACCAGGCTATCAACGACACTTCCAACGGCAGTCCGACGGTCGGCCTCTTCGCCGGTTACATTCTCGTTCCGACTCTGGTGAAGGTTTTCGTCTCGATGGACATTTATCTCAGCAACTTTTTCTCGGGAACGATTTATTTCGCGCTGCTCCTGTTCATGGTGGTGATGATGGGTTCAGCGATGATCCGCCAGATGCACGAGGGGCGGCTGGACCTGGTCTCCTGGATCGGCAAGGCCACGTTCGCCATCATCTGCATGTTCAAAGCCAACCAGCTTTGCAATTACGTTCTGGCGGCGATGATCGGACTGGCCGCCGGCATCAACTCTTCGATCATCAACGGCGTCACGAGCCAGTACGGGATCGACCAGTGGTATCTCAAGGTGTACGGCCCGCAACTCACGAGAAACTGTTACTCGATCATCACCGGCACGCAAAAACCAGCGCTGGCGAAGGCTTTTTCGGAAGGCCGCGACATGTACAACATCCCGCGCTATGTCCTCTACGAAAACGGCAGCGAGACCGCGACCACCCTTTCCAAATATCTCGGAGGCGCTGAGGGCTACAACATCGCCAATGGCGCGAACGCCCAAGTCAACGGCGTCTCGCTCAAAGAACTGACCTCGGTTTACTGTCTGATGGCCGTTTACAACGTCGGCCTGGACAATCTTCAAGCGCACGAGGCGATGGGCTACGCCGACGTGCAAACCGACATCGACAATTTCAAGCTGGCAATCGCGCAGATCTACAACAACAACGATGGACTGACGATTGGCGACACGAGCGCCATTGAAGAGGCCTGCTCCGCTTTGACGATCCCCGGTGCGCCAACCTCGTGGGAGTATCTGGCGAACAACACCACCGACCCGCAGGCTGCGGAATTGAATGGCATTTATCGTCAGCCGCCCGTGTTAAATCTTTCGACAGTGACCGGAGTTGTTCGCTCGCGGACGCCACTCGGACTCGGAGGCACGCTTTGGTCCTATATCACCAGCGCCGTGAATTACCTCGTTGATCAAGGACAGAAAATCATCGGCATGGTGAGTTGGATACCGGCGTCCATCGTAACGCTCATCACCCAAGGGGCGTTGCAACAAATCCTGCTCGGCGGCCTGCTCATCTGGATTTTGTTGTCCATGGCCCTGTGCAAGCTGGGCGTGATTCTGGTTACGCTGACCAGCCCTTTCATCATGCTTCCGAACACCTCGAAAATTTTCTGGGGCGCGGTCAAGACCATGATTTATCCGTCGCTCTATCCAGCAATGCTCATTGTAATTATGCAACTCACCAGCGCGCTGGCTTCATGGATCGGAACGATTGCCGCCCAGACTGGTGGCCTCGGGTTGATTCTCACCACGCTGCCGCTCTTGTTTGGATTGGTCAGCGTGATCGCTTTGCCAAAACTCGTCAAAGTGATGCTCAGCGGCGGCAATGTGCTCATGGCCCAACTCGACGTCGCCCGACGCGTGGCCATGCTCGCCGCTGTTGCCGCGACTGGCGGCGTGGCGTTGGCCGGACTCGGAGGCGCAGCCGCGGCAGGCGGCGCGGCAGCGAAAGGAGCGGGCGCAGCGGGAAGCGCAGCCGGAGGCGCAAGCAAAGTCGCCGCAGGCGCTGGCGCGCCACCGACAATCGCGTCGGGCGGAGGTGATGTTCCATCCGCGCCAATTGGACGCGCTTTGGTTGGAGGCATCAAATCTTTTGGCAAGGCCCTCGGAATCACTGACCGCAAGTCAGCAGTTAAAGCAACGCTGTCGTCGGCCATCGCCGGAGCGCCGGGCCTGGCGTGGCACGCCATGCGCAGCAATCGAAAGAGGCAGAATGAAGCGTGACGGCTTCACGTTGATCGAACTGGTGATGGTACTGACCGTGGTATTCATCCTTGCGGCAGTCGGCGCATGGCGAATTTCCGGAATGCGAGAGGAAGCCCGCGCCGTGGCGCAGAGTGACGCTCTCGCGACCGTGCAACGGATGCAGTCGCTCGCGGATATGGAGGGTCTTTCCGTGACTGCGAGCGATGCGCTGGGACGCATTCTCGAGTTGCAAACCAAGCTCGCCGCAAGAGGGCATTACTATTTCCAGACGAATCCAACGAATCTCGCCGTTCAAGTGGCTTACGATTCGGCGTTGCAACAGTGGAGGAAGCCGTGAAGGAGATTCTCGTCGGAATCATGAATTGGCTCGCCCGACCGTTTCCGTCCATCAACGCGATTGTGTTGAGCATCTTTGCAAGCGTGCTCTTTCTCGCTGGCGTAGCCATCGCGTGGCATCCCTACATCACCGAGTTCCTCGACATCGCCCAAGCGCCGAAGCTCCGCGCGGCGGTGCGAATCCTGGCGTTCATCATGTTCTCCTGTTACTGCACGCTCGGATGCTTGTGCCGAATCCTGATTCAATTTTTCCCGGAACGTTTTGGCCAGGATCAGGGGCACATTTAGAAAATGCGATCGAGCGGTAGAGGACACAGCACGTCGAACCTAGAATGGTGAAACGGCCCGTGAGGCAAAGCAATGGCCGGGAACAATAGCAAAGAACGTTTTATGAAAAATTTGATTGCGAAACTGATGATTGGCCTGTTCGCGCTTACGCTTTTGGGCAGCACGAGTCCAGTCATGGCCCAGAGCACGGGTGCTGGCGACTCATCCGATATTGGCGGAGGACTCGGCACAGGAGATTTTCAGGATGCCGCCAATGAAAGCACGGGACTCACGGCCACGCTCCGTTCTGTGGCGAAGTACGCTCTGTACGTCTTCTATCTCCTTGGCGTGATTTTTATGGGCGTCGCTGCGATCAAGTTCAAGAACGGAGACATGGAAGCGATGGGCAAGAATCTTGGCGGCGCGGTTTGCTTGTTCCTCGTGCCAAAGATAGTGGAAGTCATTTTGGCCTGGGCCGCACAATAACGGAATTTGCGAAAATGCTCGGAAAACGCTCACTCCAGTAACCAGGAAAACTCCGAAAACCCCGGCGTGTGTTACGCACAAATTACGCACTCCGGGGTTCATTCTGTACACCCGCGCAAAGGTAAGTCGCCACAAACTAAAAGAGGTGTTATGCAGATGTTATGCATACCCTCACGCCAGCTTTGGGCGAAACGAAACTACGGTACGGCGTTTTGCAGCGATCAGAGCAACTTGGCTCACGCGTGACACTCCAAGTAGTCGAGAATCCGGGGGGCCCTTCCATCTGAAGGCGCGCAACGCCGCTCTCCTCGCCGAGCGGAAACGAGGGCAACATTCTCATCACCTAGAGCGACTGGGGCTATGTGCAGAGAATCCGTTTTCAGCGAATGCCCGAACCGGATCGATGGCCCGCATGCCGACCAGATGGTCAGGGATTGTCCTGTCTGTTAGGCCTGTCGCCAGCGTCCGCAGGTTGAGCGCGCAGGCCAAAGTGCCTCAACTTCTCGCGCATGGTCTGGCGGGATACGTTCAGCTAGCGGGCGGCTTTCGCTTGGTTGCCTTGCGCCAGTTCAATCGCCCGAGCGAAAAGCTGTCGTTCCACTGCTTCAATCACGGCAGCGTGAACGTCCGGCAGCGTTCCATCACGGGCGGCGTCAAGGAATCCGTCAATGAACGTTGCCAACGTTTGCTCAGATGCCGCAGTCGTGTCGCTCCGTTTCAGCAGGGCGGCCTTGAGATTGTCCACGCTGATGGGAAAGTCGCCGGCAAGGAGCAGGGCCTGTCGCAGCACGTTGGCAAGTTGCCGGACGTTGCCGGGGCCAGGTTTGCTGCTGAAGCCAGGCAACGGCTTCGGGCTGGATTGCCGCAGAATTCAACTGCAACTCGAGGGCAAAGCGGCGCAGGAAGTACTTTGCCAGATTGGGAATGTCTTCCAGCCGGCTACGCAACGGCGGTAGGTGGATGACAAATGAACTGAGGCGGTAGAACAGGTCCTCGCGAAAGTGTTTCTCGCGGATGGCGGTTTCCAGATCGCGATGCGTGGCGGCGATGATGCGAACGTCCACCGGAATGTTGTCCTTGCCGCCGACGCGCTGAATGCAATGTTCCTGGAGCACACGCTCCGCTGATGCGCACCGACCATAGTAGTCGAGCAAGTCCGGCCGTACACTTTGTCTGTTGACTATACCGTCCAGACGGTATAGTCTTACTCGTCATGAGACATAAACGATCAACAAACACCAGAGAGCGCCTGCTTGATGCAGCGGAAGCCGTCGTGATTGAACAGGGAGTCAACGCCATGACCTTGGAGGCGGTTGCGGCACGGGCGAAGGTAAGCAAAGGCGGACTCCTTTACCACTTCCCTTCCAAGGAAGCCATCGTGTTGGGCATGGTTTCGCGCATCGCCTCGATAGTTCAGGAACGATTCGCGTCGGGTCTGGCCGCCGAGCCGCCCGGGCGGGGACGACACGCCCGCACGATGCTTGCGCTGATGATGGATACTGAGGGTTCGCTGTTTCCCAGGCTGCAAAGGGTAGCCGGTCCCTTGCTGGGAGCCGTATCCAGTAATCCGAAAATGCTGGAACCGATGCAGCGGTTCTTCAAGGCCGTGCATCAAGGAATGCTTGATGACGGCCTGTCCCCCGACCGTAGCTGGCTGGTTCTTGCGGCCTTGGACGGTCTCAAATTCTGGAGGGTCTTCGGCATCCTGCAGCCGTCACAAAAGGACTTGGCGGGTCTCCGCCGGTTGCTGACGCGAATCATCGAGGAGGCGTAGATGTGAAAAAGTTTATCACCATTCTAATTGTCGCGCTGGGCTTTGCGGTGAGCGGGGGCTGGGGTTATCACAAGTTTCACCGCAGGGAGAAGGCCACCCTAACACTTTATGGCAACGTTGATATTCGCGAGGTCACTCTAGGTTTCCGCGTTCCCGGCAAACTGGCGAGCCTTCATTACGACGAGGGAGACAAAGTCAAAGCAGGCGAGGTGATCGCCAATCTGGACGACGAGCCTTATCGCAATCAAGTCGCCAGCGTGCAGGCACAGGTTGAATCGCTGCGGGCGCGCCTAAAGTTGCGCGAAACCGGTAACCGTCCTGAAGAGATCGCACAGGCCCGCTCGCTCGTCCACGAACGCGAAGCGACTGCCACCAACGCCCAACGCCTTTTCAACCGGGCAGATGAACTCCTTTCTGCCAAAGCTGTTTCCATCCAAGACCGCGACAACGCCGCCGCTAGCTACGATGAAGCCGAAGCGCGACTCAAATCAGCGCGTGATAATCTTAAACTTCTTGAAGCTGGATTTCGGGTCGAGGACATTGCCCAAGCCAAGGCTGACTTCGCTCAGGCCGAAGCAGCACTAGCCACCGCCAATCTTCAATTGAAGGACGCAGTCCTGACCGCTCCCTCTGATGGCATCATTCTCACCCGCGCCCAAGAGGCGGGAGCCATTCTGCAAGCCGGCACGCCCGTCTTCACGGTTTCGCTCGTGAATCCGGTTTGGGTTCGCGCTTACGTGCATGAACCTGAGCTCGGCCGCATTCATCCGGGCATGAAAGTCGAAATCCGCACCGATTCCCGTCGCGACAAACCCTACATCGGCCAAATCGGATTTATCTCTGAACGTGCTGAGTTCACTCCCAAGACTGTGGAGACGACGGAACTGCGCACCGCGCTTGTTTATCGGCTGCGCATCGTTGTGACCGATCCCGATGAAAGCCTGCGTCAGGGGATGCCAGTGACCGTCACCGTCGTCCGCAACGAATTGAAGAAACCCTGAAACCTACCTCATTGTGAGTGATCACTTGGTAACCCTCGACTCCGTCCGGAAGGTCTTTCCGCGCTCGAATAAGCCTGCGCTGGAGGATGTCTCGGCAGTGTTGCGGTCTGGGCAGATCACCGGTTTGGTCGGACCGGACGGGGCGGGTAAGACGACTCTCATCAGGATGATGGCCGGGTTGCTGGCTCCAACTTCCGGATCCATTTCGATAGACGGGCAAGACCCGATTCGCGATGCCGACAGCCTGCGGGAGTTCACTGGCTACATGCCTCAAAGATTCGGTCTGTATGAAGATTTGTCGGTCTTGGAGAATCTGGAACTTCACGCCGACTTGCGGGGCGTGGTGGGAGGCGAGCGCAAAACCACATTCAAACGCCTCTTGGAGTTCACCGACCTGGCTCGTTTCACCACGCGGTTGGCCGGCAGACTTTCCGGCGGGATGAAACAGAAGCTGGGTCTGGCCTGCGCGCTGTTAGGACGCCCCAAACTGCTCTTGCTCGATGAACCGAGCGTGGGCGTCGATCCCATTTCGCGTCGTGAGCTGTGGAAGATGGTTCATGAACTCGTCGCCCAAGGCATGGCGGTGGTGTGGAGCACGGCGTATTTGGATGAAGCCGAATTGTGCGCGGAAGTGCTATTGATGAACGATGGGCGGTTGGTTCTCTCTGGAAAGCCCCTCGACATCACCAATCGGATTCATGATCGCAGCTTGCAAATCCGAAAATTGGCTGGCAACCGCCGCCAATTGCTCGCCAGAGCGTTACGTCAGCCCACAGTCATGGACGGCGTAATTCAAGGTCGCACAGTCCGTCTGGTGTTGCGCGAGGGAGCAGCCCGCCCCAACCTGAACGAACTTGCCGCCGGCGACGAGGCAGAACTCGTGCCTGTCACGCCCCGGTTTGAGGACGCGTTCATTGAAGCACTCGGCGGCGGTCCTGGCGGCGACTCGGTTCTGGCGCAACACCTCCGGCCGGTGACGGGCAATCACGAGACGGTTGTGGAAGCGGTGGCGTTGACGAAACAATTTGGCAGCTTCACAGCGACCGATCATGTGGACTTCGCGGTCAAGCGCGGTGAAATCTTCGGCCTGCTCGGCCCGAACGGTGCCGGCAAATCCACGACATTCCGCATGATGTGCGGCTTGCTAACGCCCACCTCCGGCAAGGCAAGCGTCATGGGCATTGATCTGAAAACGAGCGCCAGCGAGGCCCGCCAGAGACTCGGTTACATGGCGCAAAAGTTTTCGCTCTACAGCAATCTCACTGTTCACCAAAACCTGAAGTTCTTCTCCGGCGCTTACGGTTTGCGCGGCGCCCGGCAGAAAAGCGCTATGTCAGAAATGGTCGAGGTCTTCAAGTTGCAACCCTACCTCGATACGACTCCCGGCACTCTCCCGCTCGGCTTCAAGCAGCGGCTCGCGTTGGCGTGCGCCGTCATGCACCAGCCAGCGATTCTCTTTCTCGACGAACCGACCTCCGGCGTGGACCCGGTGACGCGTCGTGAATTCTGGACGCACATCAACGGCGTCGTCGAGAAGGGAGTCACGGTAATGGTCACGACACATTTCATGGATGAGGCTGAATACTGCGACCGCATCGCGCTGGTGTTTCGCGGCAAAATCATTGCCGCAGGCTCCCCTGATCAGCTCAAGGAGCAAGTCGTGACTCCGCAGATTTCTGATCCTTCCATGGAAGATGCGTTCATTTCCTTGGTCCAACAACACACCTCCGAGTTTCCGGCATGAAAACTCCTATTTCCTATCGCCGCCTACGCGCTCTCTGCCGGAAAGAGAGCTGGCAAATCCTGCGCGATCCCAGCAGCAACCTCATCGCCTGCGTGCTGCCTGTATTGATGCTGTTCATATTTGGCTATGGCCTCAATCTCGACTCCACTACGGTGAACATCGGGCTGGTGCTAGAGGATAGAAGTCCGGAAGCCCGGAGGTTCGCGGACAATCTTTATGGTTCACCCTATTTTGTCGTCCACGCTGCCGAGACACAGAATGAAGCCAAGCGGGCGCTGACTGATGGCGAGGTGCGAGGATTTGTCATCGTGCCGGTGGATTTTTCAGAAAGGCTGAAGAGGTCCACTGACACTGCTCCACTCCTCGTGGTGGCTGACGGTTCAGAACCCAACACTGCCAGCTTTGTGCAGAATTATGTGAACGGCGCGTGGAACGGCTGGATTCATCAACGCGCCATCGAGCGCGGCGAAACACCGCCCGCCCGCATCGGCATCGAATCACGCTTCTGGTTCAACCCCGCTGCCGAAAGCCGGAATTTTCTGATTCCGGGATCCATCACCATCATCATGACGGTCGTCGGCGCTCTTCTGACTTCGCTGGTGGTCGCCCGTGAATGGGAACGCGGGACTATGGAGGCGTTGCTGGCCTCGCCGGTCACCCGCACGGAGTTGCTTTTGAGCAAAGTGCTGCCGTATTACGCGCTCGGAGTTGTTTGCCTGTTTCTGTGTGTCGGCGTTGGCGTCTTCGTCATGCACGTGCCGTTTCGTGGTTCGCTCCTTTTGTTGTGGCTCGTCGGCTCGTTGTTTCTTGCCAGCAGTCTAGGGTTGGGCCTGCTGCTCTCCACCGTGTTGCGCAACCAATTCAACGCCGCCCAAGCCGCGCTCAATGCGGCGTTTTTGCCCGCAATCATGCTCTCCGGTTTCCTCTTCGAAATCCGCAGCATGCCCGCCGGTATGCAAGTCGTCACCCACCTGATTCCGGCGCGCTACTTTGTCACCGCAATGCAGACGCTTTTCCAAGCCGGCGATGTTTGGCCGATCCTGTCGAGCAGCGCAGGGTGTCTGGTTGTCGCGGGAACTCTTTTCCTCGGCATTACGGCGATAAAAACCCGCCGCCGTCTGGAGTAATTATGTTCTCGCGCATTTTCACTCTCGTCATCAAGGAACTGGAGACGTTGTTTCAGGATCGGCAAAGCCGCTTCATCTTGATAGTGCCCGTTTTTCTGCAACTGGCGGTGTTTCCCTTTGCGGCCACTCTGGAAGTCAAAAATAATACCCTCGCGGTTTACAACGAGGATAACGGTCGTGAGTCCACGGAATTGATGCAGCGTTTCTCACAGGCCAAAGCCTTCGCCCAAGTCCTGAACCTCAACAGCGAAGCCGATGTGCGCCGCACGATTGACAATCAGCACGCATTGTTGGTCCTTCGTTTTCCGCCGGACTTTTCGCGTAATTTCGCCGCCAGTCGCCCCCAAAAGGTTCAGGCCATCCTCGACGGGCGTCGCTCCAACAGCGGCCAGATCGCGCTGGGCTATGTGCAACAAATCATCAACGACTACACAACCGAGCGGCTTGAGTCGCAGCAAACGGTCGCTCCATCAGTCTTGAACACCCGCTACTGGTTCAATCCGAACCTCGAATACCACTGGCATATTCTCCCCTGCTTGATTGCCATCATCACTTCGATCAACGCGCTCATCGTCACGGCGCTTTCGGTGGCACGCGAACGAGAGCAAGGCACGCTCGACCAACTCCTCGTCTCGCCGCTCACGCCCGGCATGATCATGATCGGAAAGATTATTCCCGCTATTCTGGTAGCAGTAGCCCAAGGCACGATCGTTTTGCTCGGAGCGGTCTTCCTCTATCGCATCCCATTTGAAGGGTCGCTCCCGCTTCTCTACGGCAGCATGATCTTTTACAGTTTGGCTCTAGCTGGATTTGGCCTGCTGATCTCCTCCGTCTGTGCCACCCAGCAACAGGCGTTTCTGGGAGTCTTCACCTTTTTGATGCCGGCCATCCTGTTGTCCGGGTATGCCACGCCGGTGGATAATATGCCGGTCTGGATGCAATACTTGGATTGGGTGAATCCGATGCGTCATTTCATCGTGATTGTGAAAGGACTTTTCCTCAAGGACTTCAGCGTGGTCGCCATGCTCCACAGTCTATATCCACTCATCGTCATCTCATTCGTAACCTTGGGTGCGGCAAATTGGCTGCTTCGCAAACGTTTGGCGTGAGTTGGCGGTTTTCCCGTCATGAACAGTTAAGAATCAATGAAAACGAAGATGATATGAAAAAGCGTAACCAGCGGAAGGCGGTCGGGTCGGCAACGAAGAACAACGAAGCCGTTGCTCAACTGACTGAGGAGGCAATCGCCAAACGCGCCCATGAAATCTATCTCGCTCGCGGCGGCACTCACGGCTCCGATCTTGATGACTGGTTGCAGGCCGAGCGCGAATTGAAAGCCGTCACCAAGGCGGAAATGACTGGACTATGAAAGGATTGTCCGCAAACCGCTGTTGTCAGCCGCTTGGAATGAAAGCGAAAATGCTCGTTCCTGCCACATTAGTGCTTTTGGCAGGATGCACCGTCGGTCCGAATTATCATCCGCCAACTGTCAATACGACTGCGCATTGGAGCGCCCCTCTCACTAATGGCATCACCAGTCAGGATTATCAGATGGGTTGGTGGAAAAGTTTCCACGACCCCGAGTTGGATTCGCTCATTGCGCGAGCGGTAACAACCAACCTCGACCTGCGCATTGCCGAAACCCGCGTGCGGCAAGCCCGTGCCCAACAGGGTTTCGCCAAGGCAGATCATTGGCCGACGATCAACGCCTCCGGTTCTTACGCGCGACAAAGACAAAGCGAAATCGAGAACGACGTCTATCAAGCCGGATTCGATTCCACCTGGGAGATTGACCTCTTTGGCGGCAAACGTCGTGCGGTTCAAGCCGCTACTGCCGAGTTGGCTGCCGTGGAATATGGCCGCCGTGACGTGTTGGTGACGTTGCTATCCGAGGTGGCTCGCAATTACGTGCTGACTCGCGGCTCGCAACGGCAATTGGCGGTTCTACAAAACCAGATTCGCGCTCAAGAAGAAACCGTAAAGATAACACAAAGCCGCGTGGAACTCGGCGCAGCGACAGATTTGGACCTGCAACGCGCTCTCGCTCTGCTCGCGACCATCCAATCGCAAGCGCCGGCAATTGAAACCGCCATCCAAGCCTCGATTCATCGCCTCGGAGTTCTCCTCGCCCAGACTCCTGACGCTCTGCGGGAAGAACTGTCTGCCAGCGTCCCCATTCCGACACCGCCGCCTGAAGTTCCAGCCGGACTGCCCTCTGACCTGCTGCTTCGTCGGGCTGATGTGCGTCGGGCGGAGCGACAATTTGCCGCTGAAACGGCTCGGATTGGCCAGGTGAAGGCCGAACTGTTCCCGAAGTTCTTCCTCACTGGATCGGCCGGCCTCGGTAGCGTCAGCGCCAGCGACTTCTTTTCTTCAAGCAGCCGCATGTGGTCCATTGGCCCGACCGTGCAGTGGCGAGTTTTTGATGCCGGCCGAGTTCGCGCCGGTATTCGAGCGCAGATGGCGATCCAGGATCAAGCGTCGCTGACCTACGAGCAAATCGTCCTTACTTCACTGGAGGATGTTGAGAATGCGCTGGTAGCCTACGCTAAAGAGCAAGAGCACCGTCACCTGCTGGAGCGGGCGGTTGCCGCAAACCAAAAGTCGGTAGAACTCGCAAATCAACTCTACACGAAAGGACTGGGCAACTATCTCAACCTGCTCGATGCACAGCGAACACTTTATGTATCCCAGGACGATTTGGTGCGCAGCGAGCGTGCTGTGACCTTAAATCTGGTTGCCCTTTACAAGGCGCTCGGTGGCGGATGGGAAATAGCCGAGCCGCCGTCTCAGCACGCGCTGACACAAGCAGCCAAATGAGATTGGAATAGATGGACCCGCTCCTCACAGAAGCCAAATCCAAAACCGGAATCAAGACCCTGGTGGTAGATGATTCTCCGCTCATGTTGAAAATTCTCGCCAAGATCCTAGAAGAAGCCGGCGGCTTTGATCTCGTTGGCACCGCGACAGACGGATGGCAGGCGCTTCGCGATGTCTGGACCTTATCACCGAACTTGGTTTTGATGGACTTTCACTTGCCCCATCTCAATGGCATACAGGCAACCCGTTACATCAAGGTTATCGAACACCCGCCCATAGTCATCGTCGTTAGCTCCGATGACACTTCAATTACGAAATCACTGGCCGCGAAGGCGGGAGCTGACGGGTTCGTCAGTAAAGACGAGAACCTCGCGCCTCGGCTGATTGGCACGCTTCAGCACCTCTTCGGCTCAAGCGGCGCAAGCCACTCGTACCGCAAGCCCCATCTCAACAACTTGGAGGCGTAGAACGGTTTCGGAATTCCCCGCACTGGCCGAAAGAGAAACACCGTTGACAATTGATTCATACGTGTGTATGAATTGAGCGCGGAATGAAAACGACGAAAGAACAGGACGCCGGCACGGTGGATCGGCTGCTGGATGCGGCGGAACGACTCTTTGCCGAGCACGGCTACGAGGGCGTCGGCATGCGCCAGCTCGCCGACGAGGCGAAGGTGAATCTCGGCGCGGCCACGTATCACTTCGGCTCCAAGGAGAAGCTGTTCATCGAGACTTTTATGCGCCGCTTCCGTCCTACCAACGCCGAGCGGTTGCGGCTGTTGGCTGAGGCCGAAGCCCAAGCGGGCGGCAAACCACTGCCCGTTGAAAAGGTCGTTGAGTGCATGATCCGGCCGCCATTCGAATCAGGGCTGGCGCATCCGGCCTTTCACATGTTTCTCGCGCGCAATTTGTTCAAGCCGCCACCATTTTTGCACGCCATGCTGCATAGGGAGATCGCTCCGAACATGGAACGGTTCATCGCCGCGCTTCGACGGACGCTGCCAGGGTTACCGGAGGATTTGATTCACCTGCGGACCATGTGGGGTATGGGGGTGCTGCTGATGTTTTCAGTGCGCGCCAGAGAAATTCCGGAGATGCGCAACAAGAAGGTCCATGAACCGTTGCTGCGGGAAATGGTCCGGTTCATTTCGGCCGGGCTGCAAAGCGGGCCGGCGGTTGGTCCGAACGAGCGCCCACCGTTGCCAATGCCCCCCAGACTGCCACGGAAGTAATTTATGCCGAGAATTCTACCAAGCGCTGTTTCTGTTATTTGCTGCTGCGTCCTCGGCTTGGTCGGCTGCACGACCGTTGGACCGGACTACAAACGTCCAGAGACGCCCACGCCAACCAACTGGACTACCGCATTGGACGGAGGACTGAACAACACAGCCGCCAACACAAATTTGCTCGCGCGATGGTGGACGGTATTGGACGACCCCATCTTGTCCGATTTGATCGAACGTGCGCGAGCCGGCAATCTTGACTTGAGGCAGGCGGAAGGCCGCCTGCGCGAAGCGCGCGCTCAACGCGGAATCGCGAAAGCCGATCTCTTTCCAACAATAGGGGCGAGCGGCTCCGCCAGTCGCACAACTGCCAGCAAGCAAGCCGGCAACGGGCTTACCACCGACTACTACTCGACAGGATTCGACGCGAGTTGGGAACTGGACCTGTTCGGCGGCAAACGCCGGGCCCTCGAATCGGCGACGGCGAGCTGGCAGGCGGCAGAGGAGAGTCTGCGCGATGTGCAGGTCAGCTTGCTCGCTGAGATGGCGCTGAACTACGTCGAGGTGCGTTCGTATCAGGAGCTGCTTTCGATCACGGAATCGAACGTAACTACGCGCACTGAAACCTACGACCTCACCCGGTGGCGTTACGAATCCGGCCTGACCACGCAGCTCGACGTGGATCAAGCGCGACTCAGTTTGGAACAGGCCCGCGCGCAGATTCCCACCCTCAAAACCGGTCTGGACCAGGCGAAATATCGGCTGGCGGTTCTGCTGGGGCAGCCGCCAGGCGCGCTCAATCAGTTGCTCGCCGAACCCCGGCGCATTCCGGTCACGCCGACGGAGGTCGCGGTCGGAGTGCCGGCCGATTTGCTGCGCCGCCGTCCGGATATTCGGAATGCCGAACGGCAACTGGCCGCGCAAACTGCGCAGATCGGCGTCGCCAAGGCACAACTCTATCCGAGTTTTTCACTCGCCGGCAGCCTTGGCCTGGAGTCACTTGAATACGCCAACCTCTACGCCTCCAGCGCCCGCGCCGCTCAAGGTCTGGCCAAAGTCGCGTGGACGCTCTTTGACGGCGGGAAGATTCGGCAGAATATCAAGGTGCAGACCGCACGACAGGAACAGACGTTGAGCTACTACGAAGCGACCGTCCTGAACGCGTTGAAGGACGTTGAAAACGCTCTGGTGGCCTACGCCAACGAGCAATCACGTCGCAAGTCGCTCGTGGAGGCCGCAAAATCCGGCCAGAGCGCGTTTGAACTCGCGCGCGACCAATACAGTTCCGGCCTCGTCAACTTTCAGACCGTGCTCGACACACAGCAGGCGCTGCTTTCCGTGCAGGACCAACTCGCCAGCAGCGATGCCAACGTGACCTCAAATCTCATCCGACTTTACAAAGCCCTGGGCGGCGGCTGGACGCCAAACAGCGTCGTGGCCGCCCTGAGCCAGCCAACTGCCAACACACCATGAGTCAATCCTCTATCACTCAGAACGATGTCGCCAAAACGCTCGAAGTTGAAGGCGCTAAACCTCGCCCTCGACGCTGGTGGCTGTGGCTTCTTGCCGCCATCGTGCTCGCGCTCCTGATTCTTCCCATGATGGGTCGAAAGTCTCAGCCGGTGAAGTATGTGACCCAGGCCGCAAAGCGCGGAAACCTCGTCGTGACCGTGAGTGCCACGGGCACGCTGGAGCCGCTCAAGAAAGTGGACGTTGGGATCGAAGTCTCCGGTACTATCAAGTCTGTTGACGTGGACTACAACGCCGAGGTGAAAATCGGACAGACACTGGCGCGGCTGGACACGACTCGGCTCGAAGCGCAGGCCAAACAGAACGAAGCCGCGCTCGAAGCGGCGCGCGCGCGGGTGCTCCAGGCCCAGGCCAGCGTTCAGGAAACGGAGGCCCAACTGGCGCGCCTCAACCACGTGCGCGAATTGAGCGGGGGCAAAATGCCATCACAGCATGACCTCGACACTGCCAAGGCGAGCCTCGCCCGCTACAACGCAGAGGAAGCCAGCGCCAAGGCTTCCGTCGCTCAGGCTCAGGCTGCATTGGATGTCAATCGCACAGATATTTCGAAGGCCGTCATTAAATCGCCCATTAACGGAGTGGTGTTGAAACGCTCGGTCGAACCAGGCCAGACCGTGGCAGCGCAGTTTCAATCGCCCACGCTCTTCACGCTCGCCGAGGACCTCACCCAAATGGAACTGCAAGTTGACGTGGACGAAGCCGACGTGGGCCATGTGCGTGAGGGGCAGGAAGCCACGTTTACGGTGGACGCATATCCCGACCGGGATTTTCCCGCGCGCATCACGCAAGTTCGTTTCGGATCCCAAACCGTGGAGGGCGTGGTGACTTACAAAGCCGTGCTCAGGGTGGACAACTCAAGCCTGGAGTTGCGCCCCGGCATGACCGCGACAGCGGTGATTACCGTGGAGAAGCGCGAAAATGCAGTGTTGGTTCCCAATACGGCGTTGCGTTTTGTTCCAGCAACAAAGGAGCAGTCGAGCTCGCGTGGCGGCTTGGTCGGGATGCTTTTACCCCGCCCACCGGGAGTGAACAGTTCAAAGATCGAGGAACCGGACACGAAAAGCAGGGAGCAGCAAGTCTGGACCGTCCGCGGCGGCCAACTTGTCGCCATCGCTTTTACAAAAGGTCTCAGCGACGGCGCTCAAACTGAAGTGGCGAGCGGCCCGATTGAACCCGGCTTGGAGTTGGTGACTGACGAAGTGAGTGCTGCGCGATGAACCCCACCGAGTCCATGGCTCCACAGAGTCCGCCACTCATTGAGTTGCGAGGCGTAGCCAAAATCTACGGCGCTGGCACCGCAGCGGTCCACGCCCTGCGGAGTGTGAATTTGGAGATTGAGAGCGGTGAATTTGTCGCAGTGATGGGTGCCAGTGGCTCAGGCAAGAGCACCTGCATGAACATTCTTGGCTGCCTCGACACACCGACCTCCGGACAATATCGCTTTCAAGGCGTCGAAGTGGGCGCGTTGACGCGCAATCAACGGGCGCTGTTGCGACGGCACTATCTGGGTTTTGTTTTTCAAAGCTTCAACCTGCTCAACCGCACGTCGGCGCTGGAGAATGTTGAACTCCCATTGATCTATCGCCACACGGGCGCACAGCGGCACGCGCGGGCGCAACAGGCATTGAGGCAGGTGGGCCTGACCGGTTGGGAGCACCACACGCCGGGCGAACTTTCCGGTGGGCAACAGCAACGAGTGGCCATCGCGCGGGCCATCGTTACTCAGCCAGTCGTGTTGTTGGCGGATGAGCCGACGGGAAACTTGGATTCCGCCCGCAGCGTCGAGATCATGAATCTGTTGACGTCACTGAATCGCGATGAGGGCTTGACCATCGTCATGGTGACGCACGAGCCGGACATGGCCGCCTACGCGAAGCGCATCGTGCATTTCAAGGATGGGTTGATTGAAAACGACCAGGCCAAAACGGAGGAAACCGTATGCTCGCCATGATTGGCAATGCGTTGTTGTTAGCCCTGCGCGAACTGCGTCGCAACGTGATGCGTTCTATTCTTACGATGCTGGGAATCATTATCGGCGTGGCATCCGTTATCATCTTGGTGACGCTGGGCAGTGGCGCTACGAAGAAAGTCACTGAACAAATCGCCAGCCTCGGCAGCAACCTCCTCATGCTCAGCCCTGGCAAACGCATGGGGCCTGGCCAGAGTTCCGGAGCCGCACCCTTCAAGCTGGCGGATGCCGAAGCCATCGCTCGCGACATTCCCGGTCTCGCGGCTGTTGCGCCTGTGTCCAGCCGCGCGACGACTGCTATCTATGCCAACGAAAACTGGGCCACATCTGTAATCGGTACTACGGATCAATACTTTCCTTTGAGCAACCGACGAATGAAGGAGGGCCGCGCCTTCACCGCGAGTGAAGCCCGATTGGGCGCTTCGGTCTGCGTAATCGGCGAAACGGTGCGGAACAAATTATTCGGCGGGCAAAACCCAATCGGCAGCCGGATTCGTCTCCAGAAACTTTCCTGCGAAATCATCGGGCTGCTGGAGGCCAAGGGCCAGTCCACTATGGGCCAGGATCAGGATGATGTCATTGTGGTTCCGCTCCGCACTTTTCAACGTCGCATAGCTGGCAACGAAGATGTGAGCATGATCCAGGTTTCCGTTCAGGACGGCGTCTCTACGGACCGCATTCGCCGCGAGATCACGCGTTCGATGCGCGCTCGACGCCATCTCTCTTCCAGCCAAGACGACAACTTCAACGTGATGGACATGAAGGAAATCGCTTCGATGCTTTCGGGAACGACGACCATGATGACGACGCTGCTCGGTGCCGTAGCCGCGGTAAGCCTGCTGGTGGGCGGCATCGGCATCATGAACATCATGCTCGTTTCGGTGACCGAGCGGACGCGCGAGATTGGCACTCGCCTGGCGATCGGCGCGCTGGAGCGCGAAGTCCTCCTGCAATTTCTGGTGGAGTCTGTCGTGATATCCTCCTTCGGCGGACTGATTGGCATTATCCTGGCCCTGCTCGCTTCGGTCTCACTTGCGGGAGTCCTGCAGGTCCCTTTCATCTTCAACGCGCCGATTGTCCTCATCGGCTTTGCCTTTTCTGCGGCAGTCGGCGTGTTGTTTGGTTACGTCCCGGCGCGCAAGGCCGCCCGGCTCGATCCAATCGAAGCACTTCGGCACGAGTAATGACGCGAGGGTGGCTATCCATCGGTTCGCCTGGTTGGTATTACTTCGTCGTTCGGCATCAGTGCGTGCTTTGGCCGTCATCGTCACCATGGCATGGCGTTCGGCACACTGGCGACGGTAAATGGTGTCGGAGACTTCGCATCCAGCCTCATTGTTGGACTATTGTGGCCGGCCCTGGGCTCATCCGTAGCCTTTGGCTACGCGCCGTTTTATTTCTCTTGGGAAGCGCGCTGGTGTGGCGAACCAGCGTGACCCGATAGCGGCCGAGGGTCCAGACCCAAAGAGGGTCTCTTGCATCCGGTTTGAGGCGCTCTTCGGTTCCGTCGGAGCATGATCCCAGTGCGTCAAGGGGCATCCTCGCGTTCAGCTTGGTTCTATAATGGTGCGTGAAGAGTTTTGTTGAGCCGATCTTGGTGGCTTCGCATCTGAGCCTTAACGATT